>Ga0307379_10005029_pt1 | contig 18596 bp, 6 predicted proteins | sample UN2MG_FD_202237 | JGI IMG/M metagenome (GOLD analysis project Ga0307379, IMG submission 202237) | Soil microbial communities from Risofladan, Vaasa, Finland - UN-2 | ecosystem: Environmental > Terrestrial > Soil > Coastal area > Acid sulfate soil | place: Finland: Risofladan, Vaasa | collected... | reverse complement strand
ATCTGCCAGGTCAAAGTCCACCGTTGCTGTGTTACCTGCCCGAAGCGTTACGCCAAGCTGAAGAGGGTCAGTGACAACGAGACCATTGCGCTCCAGACTGGCCGTCACCGACAGGGGTTCATCCACCGCCCGGGGACTGTGGATCGATTGCAGGCGAATCTGCGGCAGAGATTCGTCGATCCACAGTTTCAGCGTGGTTGGGCCAGAGAATTCGAACGTGTATGGGCCGGGTATTGGCTCCTCGATTGTCCACAACTCATACAACCCAGACGAGATGTCGCCTCTGTGGGTCACCTCATGATCGCCGGTCGCGTCAAGCGCATCAGGCTGCGTCAGGGTGAGGAGTCGCCCCGCGTGAACGCTTTCCATTGCATCCTCTTGCACGAAGAGGAACGTCACACTATTGAGGTACGGGTTCTCCAGTTGGACCGTTGTGGCCCCTTGCTCAATGGCATGCGGGAACGCTGCGACTTCCCTACCCTGCATTTCGCCGATCACTGTATGAAGGACATAACCAAGGTCCGTCTCCGAATTGAGAGCATGGCAGGTGCCTCCTGTCTCCTCCGCGAAATCCCTCCACAGCGTCGACTCAGGTGTTCCGGTCTGGCCGAGCGTGATGACGTGTAGCGCGATACCAGATTGTGCTATCTGCCGAATCAGCGGCTCGATCTGTGTGTCGAAGTATCCCTTCGTCGCAGAGACGGACAAGGTTGAGCACTCAGGATCACCCACCGGAGCGATTCTTGGGGTGCACGGTGTTCCGTCGGTCACGAGAACGATAGCACTCCGGTGAGAGGAGCCAGTGCTGCCGGCAGCGCGCAGTTCTTGGTATGCACTATCGAGCGCCAGCTTGAAGTCGGTGTGGCCGAGTGCTTCGCTCCAAATGCCGTCGCGGACGATATCGTCAGTGAGCTGACGAAGCGGCGTGTTCACCGTACCGACGACGGCACCGAAGTTGATCACGCCGGCACGGTGGGGAGAACCGGCTAATGCTGCGACGCTAAGATAGTCAACAAACAGTCTGGCTATGTCGGAGCGCACCTCCGTGCGATCACTTGACTGCATTGAGTCTGAGCTGTCCACCAACAGCAAGAGGTCCAGACCCCTCTGTGCAGGCTCGTCCGTCTGGGCCCAGACGCTGCTGCCACTCGATGTGCACATCAGGATTGCACCAATCACGATGCGCAACGCAACGCGGGTCCGCCATCTCAGGTTTGCATACATCGGCAGTCTTCCCCCCTCGTCAAGATTGTCGCAGATGAAACCTTGTTTTGGGCTACGTGGGTTGCCTTATCGACTCGCTGGCCTGGCCCTATTCCAAAGCGGGTTCGTGAAAACAGCGACTGTGTCACTTTGTTACCCCCAGGACTGCCTGCGCCCCGCCGATGCCCATCAGCAACAAGCCGATCAAGTAGAGGCTTGCCCCATAGCTCACTCTACTCTGCGCCAGCACCGAGAGTAGCGAGATGGCGAAATCCCCCTGTGTCCCGATGGTGTCTAACATGCTGTGGTAGTGGACGCCCGGCAGCAGCATCAATCCAGACACCAGCCCACATCCGGCCTGAATTGCGAGTGCTGCGCGTGCTGCTTTCGGCGCCAAGAGCACGACTACGGACCACGCAAGGCAGACGGCCGACACGGTGACAGGCACCAACAGGCTGAGCTGCAACGAGGGATTGAGCCACGGAACCAGCGCCACTAGATCCATGCCGGTCAGGGCAGGCATCGAACTCACGACTTGCCTGACGCGTTGAACATCTTGAGTGCTAAACAAGACGTGGTCCAGTTCCGTCCCGGTGCACGTGGTCACTCCCACAGTCTCCAGGGCATGACAGGCTGGTCCGACCATCCGCTCCACTGGATTTGTCACCCTGGCCAGGTTGCCAGCGAAAGCCTGCGGTTCCAGCTGCACCCAAGGTAACACCAGGAAGCTGGCGAGAACGAGAGCGCTCCCCACCGCCATCGACCAGTGTGGGCGACAGACCTGTATCCGGCGCGCGCGGTCTGCAAGCGCGTCGGCCAGGATCCCTGCCTCGCGAGGCTGTTCCACGATCAGGGCGTCATAAATCTGCGCGCCTCCAAAGAACAGCAGAACGAGTCCACCCAGGGCCACCCAGACGCCAGCTCCCAGGCGGGAGCCGGTGAGAAGGGGTATCAGTGCATCGGGAAACCTGCCCTGAGTACCCCAGGCGTCGAGAGTGGGAATCGCAAGGAACAGCATGACGAAGCCCAGAAGGGCAAGGCCGGATTGCGCCATACACAAGAGCATGCAGATTCCGGGCTTGACGCGGGTGAGTGAGGTAAACATGCAAGCCAGCGATGCCAACGCCACCGCGGGCGCCGCAAGAAGCGCAGCAGGCAGCAAGAGGTCGCTCAGTGCATTTGGGCGCCACACGAGCAGCAGTGCGCCCGGTGGGTTCGCGAGCAGACCCAGAATGGGGATTGCACTTTCGACAGCCTCTCCTCCAAGCTGCACGGCAGCTCGCCGTGCGCCTGCCGCCAGGGCTTCCCACGAAGCGAGCTCGAGGGGGCTGTCGAGGCCAAGGTAACGGGTCACGTCCAAGTGGAGCCAGGGCAAGAGCAGGAAGCTCCAACAAACCAAGATCGCTCCGATCACCGTGCAAGACCTGGGGCGCACACGCCTTGCCCATTTACCACTTCCACGATGGGACCAGAACGCGAACACACCTATGCCCAAGACGACGACCAGGTGAATGATCAGCAGCACCGATGCTCCTCCGTCAAGCCCAGAAACGGTGAAAGAGCCACGCACCCAGTGCGCCCAACAGAGCACCAACCGCCAGATCTCCGGGGACGCAGACCAGGAACGAGATATAGCCAAGCCAGCCTGCGCCAAGTGTGAACAAGCCAAGAGCAAAGATCAGGACAGCGTATGTAATCCAAGAGAGCACACTTAGGATCAGTCCCGAGCCCGCACCTTCACGCACGATGTCCGATCCGGGAATGTCTCTTTGGTACACGTCCTCATAGGCGAAGTGGGCAGCCAAGGCCCCGCTGGCTATGTACAAGAGCGCCTGGAGCGGATAGAAGATGACTAGCGACACACCGACGGTGAGAACATTCACAATCTGCAGCACGACAATCCCCACCCAAGCGAAGAGAGCCGCTCGTGCCATAGCAGGAAGGCTATCCAGCGGACCTTGCGATCGATAGGGCTCATGGTACATGGCTCGACTCCCCATAGCTAGCACGTTCTGATGGTTGGCCAAGTGACATGAGTGAGCGAACCGCGCCAGTCTGTCTGTCGCAACCGCAGAATCTGGTGAACCAGCCAGCCGGTGCCTGTGACGGCACTAGGGCCTCGCCAAGGATTCTCTGCACCAGGTCGGGGTATCGGACGGGATGGACGAGGTCCCGCATGGTCTTCTTGTGGTCGTAGCTCACACGACGGAACTCGATAGTCCGCTTCCTAGTATCGAGGATACAGTAGGCCGCCCGACGATCTCCATCGCGAGGCTGACCGACGCTGCCTGGATTGATGATGTTGAGAACCGTGCCTAGATCGATTGGCCCACTGTCTCCAATAGTATGATTCACAAAGCTAGCGTCGCCAACACGGCCGTTCTGGGTGTAGAAGGCAGCGATGTGCGTATGAGCGTGACAGAGACATACGGGACAGCCATCTGAGTTTAGATACGCGTCTCGCAGCCGGTCCAACTCCTTGGGGATCTTGTACGCTGTCTGCCAGGGGAATACATAGTCACTCAAAGCATCCAGCAATGAACCGTGCACTAGCACGTAGCGCCCATCTCGATAGTCTCGAACGACCGGGCCGCGTCGACGATTCCTGAACGTGCCCTGACACCACCTCTCCAACCCGGGCCTTTCGATCACCGCTTCTCGATTCAACTCCAGCGCCTCAACAGCGTGCTCACGCCAATCATCCAGGCCACACAGGCCGACAAACGCCGCGTCATGGTTTCCCAACACCCAGGCATTCTTTTGGACCCTGTCTCGAAGGAACTCCAAGCCTTTGACGGGATGTGGCCCGTATCCCACGACATCACCCAGGCACCAGAAGCGATGCACGTCCATTGACTCCGCATCGCGAACGACAGCGTCCAGCGCGTAGCCGTTGGAATGGATATCAGCCACCAATGCGATTTGCACGGATTGCCCTCACTTCAGTCGCAAGATATGACACGGAAACAGCTGGCGTGGCCTCATAGCCGACGAATCAGTCGGCCTAGCTTCTTCTTCAGTTTCTCCTTTGGAGGCTCTGTTGCGGTGGCCTGCTCAAGCGCGCTCCGCAGATGCTGTGTTAGTTTGTCGTGCGGATCGAGATCCTCAGCCTGCCGAAGGAGTTCTTCTGCCCGCGACCATCGCCGATCCTTGATGGCATTTCCGATCTCAGGTTGCAGTTCCTGTTGCACCGTTGCACGATCTCGCTGGGCTTTCTCGAGATCGTGCCCGAGCTGCTCCCCCACCTTGCTGAGATTCTCGGCCGCCTCTTCGGCCCAGCTTGCCAGATCATGTGCCTTCCAACTCAAGATCTCCTCTGCGCGCTTCTCGAAATGCCTCTCGGCGTCGCCGTGGGCCTTCAGACAGTGCTCCAGTCCCTCGATCACTTCGCTCAGGGGCTGCTGATCACGGTCGACGCTTTCGCGAAGGTCATCCAACCGGCCACATAGCTCTTCGGCCTTTTTGGCCCATTCGTTCCAGGAAGCCAGGTTGGCCTGTTTCCTTCTGGCCGTTTCCTCGTGGTGAACCGGCCCGATGATCTCCTGCCCAAGGTATGCATCGTACAGCCTCGTTTCACCTGTGAGCAACCTCAGGTAGGATGCGAGGTCGTTCGCCGCGCGTAGCGATTGACAAGTACTGATCACGCCGTCGAAGTTATCTTCCTCGAAAGACTTCCTCAACTCGACAACAAACTCCATCGTTCTTCGACGGCCATCCGCAGCTTCTTGAAGGCGCTTGTCATACTCTCGGATCTCGGGCAGGTCGGCATCGATCTCGCGCGCAGCCCGCAGGGCACCCTCCAGTGGCCTGAGGTCTCCAGTCCGCACGGCGGTCTGCCAAACCTCACCATCTATCGGCGCTCTCTCCAGGTAGCCTCTCACTTGCTCAAGATCGTTGATAGAGGCCTGCAGCCGATTCAGCACGCCTCTCAACTTCATGTCCCACTCCTCTGGCTCCTCGGTGTATGAAGTCACGGTCATAAAGGCACGCAAACGACTGGCTTTCGATCGAACGTCATGCAGCGCAGCCTCCAAGGGACGACCTATCGATGTGAATGCTAGCGCTTCGGCAAAGAGCTGTGATAGCACTCCAGGGAGCTCGGTTTGCGCGCGTTCGATGTTCCTCTCGGCGCGCTTGTCTCCCGGATCGAGGCTGCGCGCCCTTACGTACCTGCTGATCATCTCGACCAACTCGTCGCCGGAAACGTTCTTCGGCTTCTTCTCGGCTTCGTGTACTAGCGAGCGAACTGCCTCTCCAGTCAGTTGCTCACGCTTGCGGACCAGAGCCTCAACCCCGTACTCCTCCTCACAGTCCGCGAGACACTCTACCATGTCCTCATAATGGCCGTCCCTGAAGAGGAGGTCGGCCTGAGCCATGGCTTCAATGATCGATCTGCGCGAGGCCAGTTCCCCGTCCTCCCTGACGCCCAGTCCTATGGCGTCCTCCAGGACAGATCTGGCCTCTTCGTACTCCAGGCGATGCAGGGTGGCGTCCATCTTCTCAAGGGTCGCTTGCCTGCGAGCGCGGTGCAGCCCCTCAACGATCTCTACCGTGGCACCAACCGCCTCTTCAAGCTTCTGCCACTCATCCACCGCCTCAGGCCATCGCCCGCTCCCCTCGAAGGCTGTGATCCGCGCTGTGTGGTATCCCTGTGCGGCTGAGCGCCAGAGCTGCCTGTCCTCCTCTTCCCACAAGAGAGCGTGGGATCTCAAGGTTTCCGCCCAATGGAATGCCGCTTCGTGGTCCGGTTTCTTCTTCCTCGACTCTCGTTCCAGTCTCTCCGCATAGTCGCGGCGCAGTTGGTCCTGAAGCTCCTCATACTCATCACGAATCTCCCCCGCGTAGGACGTCACCGACCCCAGTATGGATTCGTAGATCTCGAGAGCTCTCTCCAGCCTGTTGCGATCTGCCGCCCTCCGCGCACGGGTGAGATGGCGCTTAACCTTCTCATCGTTCTTGGACAGTTCATCTATCTCATCCACATAGGGCTGGCACCTGTCCGCCGACTGCGGGTTGACCTTCTGCAGTTCCTGCAGCGTGCGTTTCGCCTGCTGGTAGTAGCCTTGCTCGGACTGCCCGTCCACCTGGGTCAATAGTATCTCCGTACGACCCTGCAAGCGCAGCTCCTTTGCCCATTCCGCCAGTGGCCCTCCTCTGTTGATGATTGTGTCGCAAAGGTCAACCGCGTGGGCCCAGTCGCGGTCATCAAAGGCCCGCCTGGCGTCTGCTTGGACTCTCTCCAGCTCCTGATGGTTAGCCATGAGCAGTGTCAGTTCTTTGACGCGGGGATCCGAGCGCAGTCCCGTCGCTATCTCGTCATGAAGCTTCACCGCGATGGCAACGTCTCCCTTTCTCAAGGCCTCTCGTATTCTGACATCCCATTGGCCTATGCTGTGCTGGCGTTCTTCCTCTTCATTGATACGCTTGACCAGGTCGTGAACCAAGGCCCCTTCGTTAGCCAGGGCCTCGTCGGGATCCCCGAATGTTCCTAACAACTCAAGTCCCTCGAAGCAGCACTTGCGCCCCTTCTCGAAGGCGTGGTTCAGCAGATGCGACTCTGCCGACGCAGCCTTCTCTCGTACTTTGCTAGCCAGTCTCGCCGTGAGGCCGTGCTGCTGTCTCTCAATGCGCCGGTTGACATCCTCCACATCGGGGTTGAGTTCTCTTGCGGTCGCCAGCAGCTCCCACGCCGTTCCGAGCTTGGGTGCATCCAGCGCCTCTTGGATCAACTGCACCGCCTCGTTGCGTCTGGCGACTGCCCTCTGGACATCAGTCAAACGGTTCTGGAGATCTTTTTTGACATCTTCGTGCAAGATCGACTTGACATCGCTCTCTGATGGCTTGAAGCCAAGCATCTCCGCTATTCGCTCTCTCGCATCAGAGACCGATTTTCCCTCCTCGCAGAGCGACTTCCCCAGGGCGTCCACGAGCTTTCTCTCCGCCTCCGAAGGTGACTTGCTAAGATCGTCTTGGACTCTCTTGAGGACGCGCTCAGCGAGGTTGTTGGATGCTGTCTTCCACTCCTGCATGACCTCTGCATAGTATTCATCGATGGGCACATAACCTTTGTCCTTGGGAAACGTGCGTTCCCCTTGGTCTAGCCTGTGGCGTACTCTAAGCACTGCCTGGTAGACATTCTCCAGGTCTCCGAGCGCCAGTTGCGTCGTTATCTCACCTGCTAGCGCTCGAAGCTCGTCCCGCCTTCCCTCCGCTCTCTCCGCCAGAGACTGCAGCTCGGCATCCACCAGCCCTTCACTGAGCAGTTGCCGCGCATTGGTCACCCCTTCGTCCAGCGCCTGCACATCGTTTTCCTGACGGAGCAGTGCTCTGGCTTGTTCTGCCCGCCTTTTCATGGGCAGAGGGTCGACGCGTCTCAGGGCATCCCGGTGTCTTGGGGCCAGGTCCAGGACCTCATCGTAGGCTTGCTGGGCACCATCCCAGTCATGCGCCTCTTCCAGGGCGCTGGCCCGCTCCATCAACTCGTCAATACGCCTGGCCTTCCCCTGCTGCGCCTGCCCGAGCAAGTGGCGGGCTTGGCGGCGCACTTCGACCGGTAATTCCGGGTCACTTAGCAGCGCAGTCAGTTCCGTGATGGCATCACGCAGATCCCCGCTCTCCAGCTTCTGCCCTGCCGAGCGCACTGGCTGCGTCCAGGCGCCCAGAGCAGACTCCTGCTCCGCCGCCCCGCCTTTCAGAACCAGATCATAGTCGGCAAGGTCCACTGGGCAATCCCCGGCCATGCCGTCGTCGCGCCAGTCCTGCAGCCGGTCGATGGCCTCCTGGAATTCATACCAGCGTTCCAGATCTCCCTCAGCATCGGCGTCAGCCGCCAGCATCCTAAGCTGCTCGAGGACATGATTGAGTTCGTCAGGGGTCAACGCTGCCTCCTTCCATTCAGATACGGTTCCACTGCACGTGCGGCGGCGCTGTGTACGATGGGACCAAGTCTCAAGATCATCCTTCCTTACTGCCGCGTCAGGCTGTGGTTCTCGCTTGTGAAACTGACGCCTTTGAGAGAACCATCGCCGTCAGATTCATGGTGGTGATGGGAGACTATTGAGCCGCGGCCTCCGGCGGCGCGGGCAGAACAACAAGGGAATCGGCGACGACTTCGCCCCGGGTCCCGGGTGTTGACTCCATCGTCACTCCAAGTCTCTGATCCTCTGCTAGTGCCACCTCGCCAAGGGGGAACCAAACACCGCGCGTCCCCGTGTCCGAGATCTGTTTGAGGGGCTCTGTGCCCACCGAGATCGAATACTGGACGGCTGCCCTTTCTTGCCCTTCCCGGGTGGCAGGCACCCACACCCAAAGCTCATAGCTGCCAGCAGGCAGCGGTCTCGTCACTTCCCACGTAGCGCTCACGACCGATGTACTCGTGAGTACCGACGTGGACTTGAAGCCATCCCATGATGCAGTCCCTGCCGTGTCTTCCCAGTCAACATCTGGTTCCAGGGCGGTCGGATCCTCCACCACGAGGAGCAGGGGACTTTCGCTATCAGGCAGACCCATCGGACGGGGTGGTTCCGGTTCGTCCATGGCTACAATGAGTATGGCGTCGATGCCCGCGATGCCATCCCCCGATAGGACTACCTCGCCCAGGCGGAGGCGGACGCTGACCACTCCAGCGTGCTCGATCTCATAGATACCCAGGGATACCCACCGATCACGTTCTTGCACCTCAGAGGGCCACTGCTCTACCGTCTTTGTACCGACCAGGGGATCTCTCGGCTGGTCGTCGACCAATACCTCGTAACTCAGCTCGACACCCTCGGACTTCTCCACTGGGTCGTTGGCGAGGATCTCGTACAGCCCTGGCTCAAGAGGCAGGTCCATGGTCCATGAAACTATGCCTAAGCCCCCATGATCCATGTATTGCATACTGCCACCCACGCCAGCGGATGGATACGCGCTCAGTGTGGAGGTCTGAGCTGTTGTGGAGGTAAATTCGTCCAACAGAAAGAAGGCCGAACTCTCCATGGGAGGGTCTGGCTGGAACTCCCCTTTCTCTCTAAGATACCGTGACTCGGGTGTTGGAGCGGGAGGGAGAGTCGGCGTTGGCGGAGCGGGTGTCGCCGTTGGCGTCGGCTGCGTGGGCTCAGGCTCCGGAGCGGGTGGGGGCGCTGGCCTTGCGGGCAGACCAAGCAACTGAGCGATGGACTGGATGGGCCCCCGTTGGCTGACAGCCGGTGGGCCAAACTGATAGAGGGCGATTGAGCCGGCGAGGACACACAGCATGATTGCCACGAGGCCCGCCACGGCAAAGCTTACCGCCTTTCCCGCTTTGCGTCGCCGCTCCTTGCTGCGCTCCTCTTCCTGCCGAACTTGCTTCACCAGGTCCTGGGTCAGCCTCTCAAGCTCTTCTTGAGAGGCTGACACCCTAGCCAATTGGCCCGCAAACCGCCTGATTCGCCATCGCTTCGCCACCCAGGCTCGTACCAGTCCTCGAGCGCTATGTAGCACAGCCGCCGAATCCCATGTCGGCTCAGCGGATTGTGGGCTGCCGTGCTTCATGGCTTCTTCCACTCGACGACGAGCCTGGTTCGCTCTGAGGAAATCCTTGAGCCGGGGCAGGAAGAGGGACTCGTCTGGATAGCTCAAATCGCAGAATCGACGGAGAGCCTCAACCTCGGCGCTCTTCAGAGCTGTCAACAGCTGCCCTTCCCGCCAGAAGATGGCAGGTATGCGCTGCGACAGGAAGTCTTCGGCTTGTCTCAGCGCCTCCGCATCGGCTGCTTGCCCTGGTGGCAGACTGGCGGCCCACTCCTCGAAATCGATGCTCGCCTTCACTTGCTCTGCCAACTGGGCATATCCCTCAACCGTGCTGGAAAGCTGCGCGATGCTCTGGAGGGAGTTCAAGGCGGGCCCGGCGTTGCCCGAGGCGTATGCCTCTTTGGCCCGCTCCATGGCGCCTTCGACGTCCTGCAACACATCCTCGGCCCGCCTGCGAACGACGCTCCAGGCCAGGGCACCTCCCTTGTTCAGTTGCGCTCGCACTTGGCGGCGCAGTTCAACTGCCTCGTTGTGGTCGGGATCGAGAGCTAGCGCCTCCTCGCACATCTTGAGGGCCTCCGCCAGCGCCTCGGCCCTTTCATCCGCAAGGGTTGCTTCCGATACATTGATCTCACGTAGTTCATTCCCGATTCTACCGAGGCGCTCGGCTTTCCGAAGCAACTGTTTGGTACTCTCCAAGCATTGGCCTATCTCCACCTTGTGTTCGCGACCCAGAAGCTCGTGGAGCGCCTCCCGTTCCTCGAGCCTCTCGCGGACTTCCCGGCGCAGCTCCAGGAACTCTTCCCAGCGTGGTTGGCCCGGGCGGATCATCATCTCCACCCGCCTCAGGATCCTATTGGCCTCCCTTAGAGCCTTGAGTACCTCGCGGGATGTGTCGCGAAGAGCCTTGGATGCAGGCACCGCTTTCTCCCAATCGACCAGAGTCCGTTCCTCACTCAGTCTCGCGGCTTCTGCCAGCAGCGGCTGAGCCGCATTTGCCTGCTGCTCCTCCAGGCGCTCGCGAGCAGCCTCTCTTTGCTCTGCCAGTTGGGCTACCCAGGAGGAGTCAGGCTCTTGGGTCAGTTTCACGAGCCGCTCGGCGACCGGTATCTCTCTGGCGTCAACGGCCATCTGATGGGCGCGCTCGACCAGACGCTGCATCGCTTGAGCCGCTACCGGGTAGTCAGCGAAGGCCTGAACCAGATGCTCGGCACGTTTGATCCCCAGTTCATACTCTCCCCAGCGAAAGAGTTCCACGATCTCTTGCAGATCCGACGCCAGGTTCCATTGACGACGAAGGGCATCGGCCGAATCGGGGCGGAGCATGCCCCTGTTCAGCAGTTGAAGCGCGCTCGCGAACTGACCGTCGCCAATGAGCTCCTCAGCACCGCCCCTCCACGAATCCAATACCTCGGCATTCCCAGGATCGTTGTTCAGCGCATCCGAGAAGTTGTTCGATGCATCCTGAACTCGGCTCTCGACGAGGGCCTCTTGGCCAGCGCGTTTCAGTTCCAAGGCAGCGCCAACCGTCTCCGAAAGTCGGTCTGCATCTTGCGCGTATGTTCCGAGATCGCCGATTTCCTCGTGCAACACGTCCCGGTAAGGCAGGGCCTCCCAAAGCTGAAGTGCTTCTCTGAACGTAGCTGCAGCTTTGCTATGCTCCCCTCGTCCCGTGGCCTGGGAGCCTTCCTCCACGAGACGTCGCAGGCGAGCTTCATCTCGAAGCACCTGGAGCCCTTCCACCTGGCATGACTTGTAGGCATCCTCCAGGTAGGATACAGCGAGCCTATGCTCGCCCTGGATCAGGTACTCCAGTCCCTGGACAGCTTCTGTGCGAACCGGATCGAATCGGACTGTGTCCTCAAGCGCGGCCCGAGCCAGCCAGGTCCAGCGAAGAGCCACCACTGGCTCGGCGGCCCGGTCTGAAGCTTCTTCAAACTTCTGGGCAGCGCTAGCGTAGTCCGGAGTAGAAAAGTACTTCCGGCCAATCTCCAGGAGGTCCGTGCTCACTAGCCCCGCTTCGACCTTGGCTTCCACCTCCTCCGCGGCGGTCGGCGAGACTGATGGCCGTCGTCTGGCCATATCTACCAAGATCTTTGCCTCGCGATAGCTTTCTCTGTTTGGCTCGCCGCGCAGCTCACGCTGGGCGCGCAGGAGCAAGTCCTTGCCATCCACTGACCACAGGTCGCATTGGTCCTCCAGGGCTTTCCGTAGCTCACCGGCGGTCTGGTGCCGCACTTGCCTGTTCCGATGGAGGGCACGCTTCAGGATTTCCTGGGTGCCCCACCCTAGCTCGGGCCACGCTTCGGCTGCGTCCAAGCGGCCGACTATCTCTCCCCTGCGCTCCTCCAGCGCTGCTCCTGTCAGCATGTGGTAGAGATAGAGGCTGAACCGCAGTAGGTCTTGGACCACGTTGTCTGGTGTCTTCTCGCCCAGCACATTCCAGTCGGTGACTTTGATCTGCAACCTGTCTGCAAGCCACCAGATATTCTCCAGCTTCAGGTCCGCATAGGTCTGACCGAGGTCATCGTGCAAGAGCGAGAGGAGCCTACAGAACTGCCAGCCGATGATGAGCGCGATGCTTTCGTCCAATCTGCCCTGCTGCCCCAGGAGCTCAGGCACTCGCTGTCCTGAGACGAACTCGAGAAGTATGTACGGGGGATCGCTCTCTGGTTCCATACCCAGATACTCGGGGATCAGCCGTAGGCCATCGCCCAGACGATCCTCTGCAGCCATGATGTCGGCCAGCGTACGCCCCTCGCTGGTGAAACGCTTCCTCAGCGCCGTGGGCAGTCCTGGACGCATTACTTTCAGCGCCGCCTCATAGCCATCGGAGATGCGGGTTGCGCGGTAGACCTCGCAGGTCAGCCCCACCCCCAACTTTTCAACGATGGTGAATGAGCCTTGGTGCGTCTCGAAACTCTCACCCGGATTCAGCAGATCGCGCCGTCGTTTGACCATTGGCAACCTCCGTGCTTCGGCAGAGCGCGCCCTCTTCTCCCTGTTTCTTCGCAGACCCAACCCGGGCGCGTGGTCTGAGAAGGATGGCCTCCTGATCCCTGTACTATACCTGCCCAGGGTCAGAGTTACTCGGCAAGGATCCCGCTACGTGAGTCTCTCGCCTTCAAGCAGTACTGCCAGCAACACAGCCAGGTCGCGCTCCAGAGCGCTCGCGCTGTGTTCCAATACTTGGATGGTGGTTGTCTCGAACTCGCGATAACGAGCAAGCCGCTCGGCAACTGGTGCCTGGCGGGCCTCGGCCAGTGCCTTCTCGAGGGCCTGCTGGGTAGCCATGAGGTTCCTTGAGAAGAGAGGATGGGTCTCAGCCTTGACCGCGATCGGCAGGGCAAGCGCGAAGGCCTCCATGGCATGGAGCAGTGTTCTGTCCCGTCCCTTCGTCAGTTGAACAGAGAGGGCAGGATTTTCTATGCGCAACACCCACTCTGGCTGGCCTTGGTCGCCGCGTTCCTTTCGTACCCAGCCATAGATGCAGGCCAGACCGAACAGCCGGGCGAGGTCTTCGTTTTCCAGCAGCCGTACGAAAAGCGGGTGGAACCGTGGTCGTCTCTCACCCTTTTGCCTTCGTCTGCGCTCGAACCGAACCGCCGTCTGCTCCGCCGGGAATACGTGCAGAGCCGGGTCAAGGTAGTACTCCTGCTCATCCTCGACATAGGTGTCCAAGAGGTTCAAAGGGATGAAGGATCGGAGGCCCAACAGGAGGCAGGTGTGGGGGTCGTCACTCACTATGCGGACGGGTTCTGTATGTACCATCTCCTCGGCCAATGAGTCTACTAGGCCGCTCTCCGGACCCACGAGGAAAAGCTCGGTGTCCTGAGGAAACTGCGTCTCCTGAACGGCACGGGCCCGATCATACCGCAGAAGCGGTTTCTCACCTTTCAGTAATTCGCCAGCAACGGGCGCGAGCCCTCTGTCTCGTAGATAGGGCGCAATCTGCTCTCCCGTGCGGATGGAGCGGGAGAACACCCGGGCGAGATCTCGCAGAGCATCGTGGACGGGACCGATGTCCTCAGGCCCGTGCCGATTGTCTCGCCAGTCGGAGCGGGCCCCATCGAAATCGATCGGCAACACCAGCATCTTCAATTGCGAGGCGCCATCCTCTTCATCCCAATACCAGAGCACGCGCTGCATCATCCGGTTCAAAGGTCTGCGCGCAGGGCCGACTTCGCGGCTGAGTTCAGGCCGCATGTGGCGGCGGTAGTGTGGCGCTTCGAGACCCTCGTACCGCGGCCCTGTCGAGCCAGGCTCCAACAACAGACGTCGCGTGGGCGACCGCAATCGCTGCTTTTCGAGGGCGCTGCGGCACCTCTGCCAGTCCTCGTCGACGAGGCTATAGAGAGTTGGACCGTCGTTATCCACCTTGTCCTGCGTCGAGGGCCTGCGGATCCTCCAGGAGTCGCTCTCCCTGCTGGAGGGCTGACCGATCAGCGCCGCGATCCAGACCTCCACCTCTTCTCGCGCCTCACGGGTCCCCGCGATCCACCCATCCAAGAGTTCTTGAGGAGCCTGTAGGGAAGGCTTTGCCATAGCCAGGACATCCTCAAGGGCCTTCAGAGTCTCGAGTGCGAACAACAGTCGCCCTGAGCGCGCGGACACATGATCCTCTCCCGATCCATTGAGCAACTCTGTGAGATGCTCTTGCAGCCGCCAACGGAACACATCTACTGGGTTGGTCGGTGGTTCCGCGGACTCCTGCATCTGGTATTGGCGTTGATGGCGAATCGCATCGCCCACGGTAGCGAAGAGATCGTGATGGTTGTGCAGCGAAGTACTACGTAGGAAGTGAACTGCCGCCTCTCGGGCCTCAGTGGCAGTCGGCTTCTGACCAGCGTCCAGTTCCGGGGCTCTGGACTCACCCTCTTGCACCCGCAGTAGTCCTCCCTCTACCGTACCTTCCGGATTGAAGAGCAAATCACGCACAAAACGTGCCTCAGCGGCGCGACGTATGTCCTCCACGGGGAGCTTGTACGCCAGGCAACCCAAACCGCTCACTAGACACTGTTCGATCTCTAGCTGCCTACGGGTCGCCTCCCTGCTCGAGCGTGTGACCGTTCGCTCGAAGGAGCTATGGACTTGTTGGTCCAAGACTGCTGTCAGACCGTCGGCCATTGCCACCAAGAGACCCTGCGGCAGAGGCGTGTCTTTCAAGTGCACCACTTCATCCTCGGCCTCCGCGTCGAAGAGGATGCACTGATCTACCGGCGAGCCCCGGCTTACGCCGGACAGTCCGGCCCCAAAGTCGTAGGGCTGGTGCATTTGGTACGTCAATCGCTCCAGCTCCCGCATGGCAGCGTAACGTCTTCCCCTGCGGGTCCGCGAGTCTGGGCCCTCGGCCAACGCAGGTAGAGCCAGCCAGAACACCAGTCGCCGTAGTGCAGCCGTACGGTCTTTCTGTATCCAGCGTATCAGGTAGGCGAGGTCCCATAACAGGGCACTGCCCGTGTCGTCGCCCAGTGAAGCGACGATGAAGACCCGCGGTCTGTCCAGGGCAGCCAGAGCATCGTGGCAGGCGCGCCTCAGGCGGGACTCCCCGCTCAAGGCCAACACGTCCCAGAACAGAGCCATGCGGCCATTTGCACGTCCCTCGGCGGTGAGGCTCCCGGTATCCTGCCACCATCTCAGGTGATATGGTGGCTTTCCTCTTTGAAGGGAGTGGCGGATCTCGTCGAAATCGGGCGTCAAATGGAGCCTCTCCTCGCTGGCAAGAGAGACGCCGCCCACGGCGACCGGACCGCCGCGATCGGGATGCTCGAGCTCTACTGATAGCAGCCGGATGCCATCAGGTCTCGCGCCTTCGCAGCGGTCCGCCAGATTCTTCTTGACGTGAGTCAATACCCAGGCGCCGACGTCGCCAATCCCCACGATGAGCGTGGACGGGAACGAAGCTGTTTCAGCCTTGGCCGCGTCCAGAGGCCCTACCCCCGATATCAGGCGGGAAATGTTCGCCGGGACACGCTCGAAGACACGCGGTGTGCTTGCGGAGACACCGGCGTGGCCACGGAAGGCCAATGGCCTCCGACGACGGCTGAACAGTAACAGCATTGGCAGGACCAGTAGGAGAGGTAGCAGACACCACGGTCCAAGAGAGGGGACGACGAGAATGTGTGGTCCTGCCTGCGAGTACTCCAGTCTGTTTCCATGATAGTCTGTCATAGCAGCTGCTCCGTCGCCCGTAGCCACGCTGTGCCAGCCAATGCTCAAGGGTCGCAGCTGGTACCTCAAGACAGCGCCCGCCTCGGTGAAGACGGTAGGACCCCAGCGCAAGTACCCGGGTCCGAGTTCTGCCGGTGGCGCCGGACTGTCATCCCACACCTCGAAGCGGTTGGTATCAAAGCGCTCCTCGACCACAAAACCAGTGGCTATGGTCCTATTGATCTGTTGAGCCATGGTGATGAACACGTCCTCAAGCGCTGCGGGATTCTCGGCCACGATCAGGTCACCTGGAGAAGTGACGACGCGGGAGAGAAGACCGGGATTGAAATCGGCGCCTCTCAGGCCAATGGCCACAATGCGAACCCCTTCCGCCTTGGCTGCTTCAGCCTCGCGCTCAGCCAGGCCGGTGTCGCTTCCCCCATCGCTGAACAGAACGATCAAGGGTTGAGCACTGCGCCGGCGTGCTGCGCTTGCCAACTCCTGACGAGCTGCCCGCAGGGCTTCGTGGATGCTCGTACCGTCTGTCGCATATCGGCCTTGCATGGCAGACTCCAAAGCCCCTGCTTCCTGAGTCAGCGTTTGAGCCACCTCTGCGCCGCTGGTGAAGAAAACGAGACCAACCTGATGGCGGCTCAGGTCGCTCTTCTCCACGAAGGACCTTGCGCCGGCCAATGCTTGCTCGAACGGTTCGCCCTCCATGCTTCCCGAGCGATCCACTACCAGGATGACGTCCACAGGTGGGCTGGCAGGCGCGCTCTGATAGTTCGCGACCGCTTCTGGCGCGATTTCCAGGGTCACCGACGTGTAGCTATTGAGAGGCACAACGCGCTGGGACACTTCGCGGGAAATGGGACCCGTGGCTACTCTGCGTGGTGATAGCAGCGCCAGGAAGGCCAGGGCTATCAACCCCGCGAGGGAGACTATTCCTGCACCGACGCCAATACGGCGGACCAAGGTGCTGTGCATTCGTTCTTCCGCATTCCTGTTGGGCGAATGCCGGTCCACAGCTCCCGTTCGCTAGGGCTGGGTACCGACCCTCTGCTGAGTATTCCACGGTCAGCCCTGTGGCGACCGTGGTCACCCAGATCTTCTGCGTCCGGGCTGTGTGGTCCCTCTATTGAGCGCCGCGCAGGTCATCGGCGTCGCTTTCGGGTACGCCGCCGCGCGGGATAGACCAGGACAGATTTCACTCATCTCCTTCGGCAACTGGCGCATCTTTGGATCAGCCGTCACCTTGGCTATGAGCCCTGACACGAGCCAGCAACGTGTAGGCCCTCCGTAGGCATCGAGTCAATTCGGCTGACACTTGGGGCACCCCACGAGCACTTTCAAGTCCTCAGATGAGAGGAATAGCCGCCCGCACATAGCGCACCACTATTGGAGCAGCAGCGATCCATGTTCTGCTACTACCATTGACTATCCTCTACCCCTTCGCGCGCGGGCCCTCCGCCCCGGGATTGCTCTCAGGCCGGAGGGCCACAAAGGCTAGCCGACGGACATCTCACAAACGCGCCCGCTGATCCTCGATGATCTCACGTAGCATGAGCTCGGCCACATCTGCCAGGTCAACGTAATCCTGACCATCGCGCCAGCGGAGGCTCTCGTCGGGAGGGCGCTGTCTCATGCGTTCTTCGCCCTCGCTCCGCAGACGCGACACCAAACCCTGCTTAATCTCCTGCTCCAGGCGTTCGACAGTACCTGCGCTGCCCAACTCTCTTTCTCTACCCAACACGGCTCGTTCGAGGGCTTCAAAGTTGATCCGATGTTCCGCAATCAAAGCATCCCGGCCGACAAGCGCAAACGCGTCCAAGACATGGAAGATGTCAGGCCAGGCATCGCGGGGCTCGGTGAGCAATAGAGGGTCAGCATCGGGCACGACTAGCCGGTAGGTTTTCCGATTGCTTTCGTCTTCGTGCCGGGAAACAAGACCGTACGCCCAGCAGCGGAAGAACAGGCTGGCTCGCTTCTTGTTCTCCAGGAGCATGACGACCTTAGGATGGAAGATGCGGTAGGGACCCGTCCGTAGGATACGGGGCACCTGTCGCTCGTACTCTGCGGCGTTGGCCTCAGCCGGGAAGATGTGGAGCCGTGGTCCCTCCTGAGGATCTGCGCTCCGCTGGATCTGGTCCAGATAAGCCTCTTGGCATACTTGCCACATCTGGAAATCGTTGCCGCTGATCATGTCGTCAGTGCGCACGAAAGTACACTTGTGCTGATCCTCCGAATCGAACACAGCAACGTTCTCTGGGGCGATGTTCGTGCGCGCGAGCAGCCATTCCCTCAGACTCGTGAAGTACACCTGAAGGTCGGGATCGTCACTGTGCTTTACTGACACAAAGTAGGACTTGCGCTCCGGCTCTCGAGGCTGGGAGCCGAGCTTGAGAAGGGGTTCGCCCCTGCCCAAGACCTCTTCTCCAAGATCCTGATACCTCGGAAACTGGTCGAGAATGGACGATCCTGCAGTCCTTTCCCTCGGTAGTTCTCGGTACTGGCCTTCGCCCAACTCAAGGACTGCCCTCAGGTTCCTATCCAGCGCGATTCCCTTCCGCGTCGAGAGGTGGTGCAGCTCGCCCCCAGGTGTTGTCAGTCGGCAAGCTAGAGACACCTTGTCTCCCTTGATTTGGATATCCCAGGAGAAGCGCGCCAGTTCCTCCTTCAACGCTTCGTCGTTGCGTAGGTACTCGATGTCCCCGAGCAATTGATGGACCTTGTCCGCCTGTTTGTCACCCTCA
>Ga0307379_10005027_pt1 | contig 18600 bp, 14 predicted proteins | sample UN2MG_FD_202237 | JGI IMG/M metagenome (GOLD analysis project Ga0307379, IMG submission 202237) | Soil microbial communities from Risofladan, Vaasa, Finland - UN-2 | ecosystem: Environmental > Terrestrial > Soil > Coastal area > Acid sulfate soil | place: Finland: Risofladan, Vaasa | collected... | reverse complement strand
TGAATATCCGCTCCAGGTGCCGCCAACTGTCTCGCCGGGCCACCCCCACGCGGAAACCGTTGTGCGCCAGGCTGGCCAACTCAGAGCCGCGGACCGACTCCTCGTCCAGATAGCTCCAGATATCCTCCGATCCGCTGGCGGCCCCCAGCGGCACCTCGATGCTGAGCATGCGGATCTGAACCAACAGCGCCTCGGTGCTCCTGCCGTCGGCGGCGTTACCGGCGCCGGGCATCCGCCCCGGCGGCTGCGAGTTGCCCTGCCCTGGCGCGCGCAGGTTGCAGCCGAGTAGGCCCAGGGCCGCGCACGTGGGAATCAGGATGGCTGCGCACTTCCTCATCGTCAGGCGGGGCCCCTTGAGGAAAGCCCATTCCATGCTAGTCCGACGGCCGATGGGTGTCAACCGCCGTGCGCTGTGACCGGCTCGCCCCGGCCAGGCTGAATCGAGGTCGACCGGTTGATCTTCTTGAGGCCCTTGGCGAATTTCACTCCGACCAGCATCCACACCAGCAGGACGATTACGGGGTATGCGAGGAATCGCACGTAGTGCAGGATCATGGCTTGGCTGGCGTATCGTCCGTGGTCCCAGTCGCTCTGGACGAGCTTCACGGCGGCCGTCAGCTCCTGGAAGTTGTACAGCACGCCGACACCGAGCATGTCGGGAAGCACGCGCTGCCACGGCACGAGCATGACCAGGAGGATGATGCTCCAGAAGAACGAACTTGCCAGCCCCGACGCGCCTCCCAGCCGGCCCACCAGCGACAGCAGCAGCCCGGTCAGAAGCGCCACGGACAGCACCATGCAGGCCACCGGCGCGACGAACTTCGTCAGTCGAAGCAGCCAGCCCAGTGCCTGCTCGCGGATGCGCACCACCTCGCGGCTTGCGGCCAATGCGGACGCAGCGGGCCTCGCCGGGGCGATGGCCGTGGCAGGCGCCGTGGCGGCCCGCGTTGCCGCCGCGCGGGCCTCGGCCAGCGCTGCCGCCGGATCCGGCGGGTCGATCAGGCCCACGAACTGCACCAGGATGAAGCACACCAACTGCGCCATGATGGCCGCCCAGACCAGCAGCCACATCGCACTCTTGACGATGCGAACGGTGCGAATCGCGTCCAGGTACTCCGAAGCGGCGGACTTCAGCTCGGTCTCTTCCATGGCCGACTCCTTGTTTCCATCGGGACGGCAGCACCCTGGCATTGTAGTCGCAAAATGGTATCGGCGAAATGCGATCTAGGCCATAAGATTGGCGGCGGCCTTCAGGGCGCCCCCGGCGGCCTGGATGGTGGCCTGGATGTCGGGGGCGGCGTGGGCGGCCGACAGGAAGCAGGTCTCGAACTGACCTGGCGGCAGGTACACCCCGGCGTCGAGCATGGCGTGGAACCAAGCGGCGTAGGCCTTCGTGTTGCTTGCCGTCGCGGAGGCGTAGTCCTTCACCGGCCCCGGCGTGAAGAAGAGGCAGAACATGCTGCCCACGCGGTTGAGGCACACCTTCTCTGCCAGCCCTGCCCCGGCGGCCGCCCGTTGGAGGCCCTCGCACAGCTCGGCCGACCGGGCGGCCAGGCCTTCGTAGACGCCTTCCCCGGCGAGCACCTCCAGGACCGCTGCGCCGGCAGCCATCGCCACGGGATTGCCCGACAGGGTGCCGGCCTGATAGACGGGACCTTCCGGCGCAAGGAGCTTCATGATCTCGGCCGGCCCGCCGACGGCGCCGATGGGCATGCCTCCGCCGATGACCTTGCCGAGCGTGGTAAGGTCCGGCCGCACGTTGTAGAGCCCCTGGGCCCCGCCGAGGCCGACGCGAAAGCCCGTAATCACCTCGTCGAAGATCAGAAGGGCCCCGTGGCGGTCGCACAGTTCGCGCAGGGCAGCCAAGTATCCCTCCGCGGGGGGAACCAGCCCCATGTTGCCCGCCACAGGCTCGACGAGCATGGCCGCCACCGCGCCGGCGTGTCTGTCCATCGCCGCCTTCGCGGCGGCAGGATCATTGTACGGCACAAGGACCGTGTCGGCCGTCGTGCCGGCCGGCACGCCGGGTGAGCTTGGCACGCCCAGCGTGGTGGCGCCGCTGCCGGCGGAGACCAGCATCGCATCGCTGTGTCCGTGGTAACAGCCGATGCACTTGATGACCTTGTCGCGGCCGGTCGCGCCGCGGGCCAGGCGGACGGCCGTCATCACGGCCTCGGTGCCGCTGCTGACGAATCGGACCTTCTCGACGGACGGCACGGCCGCCGCGATCGCCTCGGCAAGGCGGACTTCCACCTCGGTCGGCGCGCCGAAGCTCGTGCCGCGGGAGGCGGCCTTCGTGATCGCCGTCACCACCTGCTCGGGAGCGTGGCCGAGTATCGCCGGGCCGTAGCTTGCGACGTAGTCGATGTACGTGTTGCCGTCGATGTCCGTGACGTGGGCGCCGGCGGCCTTGGCGATGAACGGCGGCGTGCCCCCGACGGCGGCGAACGAGCGGACCGGCGAGTTCACCCCGCCGACCAGCACCTTGCCGGCCCGCTCAAACGCGGCCTGCGACTTGGCGTTCCGTGCCGTCATCTCCACGCTAGCACTACAATCCCGTGCGGCAAGACTACAGCTTCTCGATGTCAAACCGATGCGGCTCGTTCGGTTCCTCCCCCATCAGGAACTTGGCTGTGGCGCGTCCCAATTCGTAATCGATGTCCTCGGGCTTGATGCCCGGTTTGCCAATGGTCTTCCGGTATTTCCTCACGAGTTCGGCCATCTTAGACATCTTCTCGGTCATCCACTGGAGATTGGACCTGCCTGCCAGTACGCTGGCGTCGACTTTCCACACGCCGCCTAGTTTGATCAGCCCCAGGGGGGCGCCATCTTGCTCCATCGTCAGGGTGGCCTTGTCCCCGTCGATCTTCACCTGGGCCTTTTCCATCTCCTCAAGCATGTCGTCGGGGATCACAGGGAGCGAGGCGTTGGGTCCTTCCGGCGCATCCTCTGTCTCCTCGCTCTGGAACTCCGTCCAGGCGGCCTCGCCGTAAGCCTTCACGAAGTCCTCCCGGAATCCCTTGGTTGCGCAGGCATAGTCGTACATCGCGCCTGCGAGCTTCTTCTCATCCTCCGTTCCGGCGACACAGCTGAGGAACTGTTCCCTGGTGCCGCTCTGGAACGCGTGCACCATGTTCCTGCCCGCCTGGAGTGGTGTCGTGGCCTTGGGCAACTCCAGGCCGCGGCGGGGCTGATCGCCTCTGCCGGTGCCTTTCCTTGAGCTATCTTCGGATTCCTTCTTGTTGCCGCAGCCGCCCATGAGCAGAGCGACGCCTATCGTGACAGCCAGCAGCATCCTGAAGTCTGCTCTCATGGGCCTGGTCTTTTCCCCGTCTGCGAACGGCGGGCCGCGCATCTCGATGGCGTACGCTTCGATGAACGGGGACGTGTCGATGGCGACGCGCCGAGCCGTCTCTAGCGGGTCCTGCGGTCCCATTCGCTCCTCAGGTTGCTGAGCCAGTTCTCAACGTCGAGCTGCTCCCACAGGTCGGCCCCGACCCCGGCCATGCCGAGGATCGATCGCTCGGCTTGCCCGCTGTCCGCATCAGGCCCCGCCGCGCGTACGGTGACTTCGACAGGTCCCGGCTTCATCTCCAGCGGCCGGTCAAGCCGCACCTGCCCGTCGGGACCCACGACCCCCGCGACGGTCTGTTCCACAGGCTTGATCATGCTTCCATTCTACCGCATGTAAGCGGTGAAATCTCGCAGAACTCGGCCTGAAGCCATTGCGATGCCGAGAGGCCCGTGCGCCGCGTCGGTTGCCATTGCCTACCGACGCTTCATTTCACCACCAGGTTCACCAACCTGCCGGGCACGACGATCTGCTTGACGATGCTCTTGCCCTCGACGGCGGCGGCGACCTTCGGCTCGGCCAGCGCCGCGGCGACGCAATCGTCCTGCGAGGCGTCGGCCGGCACGCTGATCCGCCCGCGGAGCTTGCCGTTGACCTGGACGGCCAGCTCCACCGTGTCCTCGGCGATCATATTCTCGTCGTACGTCGGCCAGGGCTCGTAGGCCAGCGACTCCTCATGCCCCAGCCGCCGCCAGAGCTCCTCGGCGATGTGCGGCGCGAAGGGCGAAAGGACCAGCACGAACCGCTCGGCCTGATTCTGCGCGATCCGCCTGGCCTTGAAGACCGTGTTGACGAACTCCATCATCGCGGCGACGGCCGTGTTGAACTTCATCGCCTCGATGTCCTGTCCAACCTTGGCCATGAGCTTGTGAAGGGACTTCTCGACCTGCTCATCGGCCGGGCCCTCCAAAAGGAGCGCCCGCTGGTCCTCGTCGCCGACGATCATCCTCCAGACACGGTTAAGGAACCGCTGCGCGCCGGGCACGTCGCGTGTGTTCCACGGCTTGGACGCCTCTAGCGGGCCCATGAACATCTCGTACAGCCGAAACGTGTCGGCCCCGTACTGTGCGACCACCTCGTCGGGGTTCACTACGTTCTTGAGGCTCTTGGACATCTTCTCGACGGACTCGGTCAGCTCCTCGCCGGTCGTCTTGTGGCGCGGCCGATCGCCGGAGAGGTCCACCTCGTCGTAGCCGACGTACATGCCGCGGCCGTCGCGATAGGCAAATGAGCGGATCATGCCCTGGTTGAATAGCTTTCCGAACGGCTCCGGCGTGGAGACGCACCCCAGGTCGTAGAGCACCTTGTGCCAGAAGCGAGCGTACAGCAGGTGCAATACGGCATGCTCGGCGCCGCCGACGTAGAGATCGATGCCCCCTCGGGGTACCACAGGCGTCTCGCCTGTGGATGGTACGACAGGCGTCCCGCCTGTCGTATGACCTGCGCCTACAGCCGAGACGGCTGTGGTACCATCCGGGCCCATCCAGTACCTCTCAACAGCCGGGTCGCAGAGGCGGTTGGGGTTCTTCGGGTCGCAGAAGCGCAGGTAGTACCAGCAGCTTCCGGCCCACTGGGGCATGGCGTTGGTCTCGCGATGGGCGGGTGCGCCGCAGGCGGGGCAGGCGGTGTTCACCCAGTCGGTGAGCCTCCCCAGCGGCGGGCGCGGGGGCGTGGCCGGATCGTCGTACGTCTCCGGGCTGAAATCCGCCATCTCCGGCAGCTCCAGGGGGAGCTGGTCTTCCGGCAGGCCGACCGTGCCGCACCGCTCGCAGTGGACTATCGGGAACGGCTCGCCCCAGTACCACTGCCGGCTGAACAGCCAATCGCGGAGCTTGTAGTTGATCGCCGCCCGGCCCAGGCCGTCAGCCTCGAGGTCCTTTGTGATCTCGGTCTTGAACTTGGCCGTGGGCATCCCGTCGTATGGGCCGGAGTTGACGGCTACCCCGTCGTCCACATAGCCGCGCCAGTCTATGCCGTCAGGCGGCTGGACCACCTGGATGACCTCCAGGGAGAACTTCTCGGCAAACTCCAGGTCGCGCGTGTCGTGCGCCGGGACGGCCATGATCGCGCCGGTGCCGTAGCCCATCATCACGTAGTCCGCCACCCAGACGGGGATCCGCTCGCGATTGACGGGGTTGATCGCGTAGGCCCCGGTGAAGACGCCGGTCTTGTCTTTCGTCTCGGCGGTCCGCTCGAGTTCCGATTTGCGCGCGGCCTGCCGGACGTAGGCCTGTACCTCCTCACGTTGCTCGTCGGTCGTGATCCGCTCCACCAGCGGGTGCTCCGGCGCCAGGACCATGTATGTAGCGCCGAAGAGAGTGTCCGGACGAGTGGTATAGACCCTGATCACGTCGTCTTCCTCGACGGCGGGGAAGCCGGACTCCCCGCGCTCGGCGAACCAGTCATCTTCTCCAGCTTCTGCAAGGGGGAAGTCCAGATCTGCGCCCTCGCTGCGCCCGATCCAGTTTCGCTGCATGGCCTTGATTGAGTCCGGCCAATCCAGGATGTCCAGGTCGTTCAGCAGGCGTTCGGCGTAGGCGGTAATTCGGAGCATCCATTGGCTCAGCGCGCGTCGGTAGACGGGGTGGTCGCCGCGGTCGGAGCGGCCCTCGTTGGTGACCTCCTCGTTGGCCAGAACCGTCCCCAACGCCGGGCACCAGTTCACCGGCACCTCGGCCATGTAGGCCAGGCGATACTCATCGACGAGTCTTGTCTGCTGCTCGGGCGTGAGTTCGTGGAATCTCGCCGGCCCGGCGGGGCGGCCCACCAGCAGGTCCGGCAGCTTGTCCATCAGCCCGGCCGGGACTAGCTGCCCGTCCATGCCCACCAGGATCTGCTCGGTAACCAGCTTATCGACCAGCTCGGAGATCGGCCTCGCGGCGTCGGCCTCCGGGTCGTACCAGGCGTTGAACATCCGGAGGAAGATCCACTGTGTCCATCGGTAGTAGTCCGGGTCGGTGGTGGCCAGCCGCCGCGACCAGTCGTACGAGAACCCGAGCATCTTGATCTGCCGCTCGATGTTGGCGATGTTCCGCTCGGTCGTCACGCGCGGATGGATGCCGTGCTCGGCGGCGTACTGCTGGGCCGGCAGACCGAACGCGTCATAGCCCATCGGGTGAAGGACGTTGAAGCCCTGCATCCGCTTGTAGCGAGCGACGATGTCGCTGGCCGTGTAGCCCTCCGGGTGCCCCACGTGCAGGCCCGCCCCCGAGGGGTAGGGGAACATGTCCAGCACGTAGAACTTGGGCCTCTTGGTAAAGCCGGCCTCGCCCGGGTTGGGCTGGCGAAAGGTTTCGTTCTCGGCCCAGTACTGCTGCCAGGCCTTCTCTATCGCCGCGAAGTCATAACCTGCCATGGCTCACCGTCACTTGCTCCCTGGCCGCCGCGAACTGACGATTAGAACGAAGCGCTCGCTCGCGGGCCAAAAGAAAAAGCCCCGCGGTCTTCAAGGACCGCGGGGCGAGTCTTCCGACGGCATCCCGCGATCCGTTAGCGCAGCAGCAGCCCCAGTAGGTTCAACAGCACGGGGCCCTGGCGCAAACGGATCATATTCGCCTCAGAGATGATTATCGGCAGAATCACCATGTATGTCAACGCGTTCTCGCGGCGTGAGATCATCGCTCGGCGACGGGCAAGGGTCCCGTCAGGCCCGCCTTGCCTCGCAACGTGCGTATCATCTGCGCGTGGTCGACGGCGTGGGCCTCCCAGGCCTTGGCCAAGGCGGGCAGGAACTGCGGGCTGTCGGACACGTGAAGGGCGCGCTGGGCGGCGTCGGCGAAGCTGCACCCGCCCTGCATGTGTTCCAGGAAGTCCCCGAACTGCCGGTCCGTCATCCTGCCCCGCAGGTAGCCCACGAAGCTGTACGCCTCGCTGTAGAAGACCTCCGGGCTGCGAAGCTGACCGGACCGCAGCACCAGCAGCTCGCCCAGGGGAATCCTCGCCTTGCCGGCCAGCGCGGTGCCGGCCAGCTCCAGCCGGTGGTTGCTCACCTCCCACTCGGCGAGCATCGCCAGGCCCTCATTGAGGACCAGCGGGCAGTGGGCGTCGCCGAACAGCTCGGCGACGACCAGGTGGCACATCTCATGCGGCAGGACGCGGTCGAGCATGCGGGTGTCGAAGAGCTTCAGGGCGTTGCGCTGGGTCAGGTCGATGCGCCGGACGGCCAGCCCGTCGCGAGAGGCGAAGCTGAAGTTGCCGCTGGACCATGGCTTGGCGTTCAGTGCGTTGGTGAGGTAATCGCTGCGGTCGGGCCAGACGTGGATCTCCACGCTGTGGGGGTATTCCTGGCCGGCGAGGATGACCCGACAGACGCGAACCAGGGCGCGCTCGGATTCCTCCGCCAGCAGCTTGGCCAGCTTGGCGTTCCGGGCCCGCACTACGAAATGCTCCGACGATTCAGTGAATGTCTCCGCGCCGGCGTCTGCGAGCTGCTGCACGGATTCCTCGCTGAGTCGGGCGCTGGGAGGGCGAACAGGCGGCAATCTGTCAAGCGCCGCTCTGCACAGGCGCAACTGGCGATTGACGAACTCGCGCCCCTCGGCCTTGTCGGAGGATGCCAGAAAGAGGCGATAGGCCCGGACGGCGGAGGCGTACTGGCCCAGGTTCTGCCGCGCCAGCCCGGCAATGATCCACGCTCGCGGCATGGGCTGGGCGGGGTCGATGGCCAGGCGCGTGGCGAGGCGCTCCGCGGCGGAATATTGGCCGGCCTGAAGGTCGCGCAGGGCAGTCCGCAGCGACTCTCTCGTCCCTTGGCGCTGCTCCGTGCCCGCCAGCACCGCGCAGATGCCCACGCCGGCTATCGCCAGCGAAGCCGAGATTACGCGGCTACCGTTTGCCATCCAGCTCCCCTGTCAGAACCTCTCGCATTTCCTTGAGTTTCTTCAGGTCCAGCTCGGCCCACTTGGCCTCCAGAACCAGCTCCCGGGGATACGGCTTGGCGACCTCCAGGAGCTGCTTGAGGTTGTCGCGGACGCGGTCCAGCAGATAGATCAGCCTGAGAACCTTGTTGCGATACGCCTGGGACACCATGCCCGTCTTGCCCAGAGACGCCATTTCCTTGTCGAACGCCTTGGCGTCCAGGTCGGCGTCATTGCGCAAGGCGGCTATCCGCCTGCGGACGATCTCTATACGATAGCTCCTGGCGATGTCGGGCACAAGTGCGTCGGCCCGGTCAAAAGCCTGGGTGGCCTGGGCATAGCGGGCCTTGGCCGTGTCGGGGTCGTCGGCCTTCTGGGCATCTTGGATGAACTTGCGCCCGGCGCTGATCTCCTCCTTGGCGCGGTCGCGAAGGGCGGCCTCCAGCACCAGCGGCTCGGACAGCGAGGCGGGTCCGGCCTTCAGGACCTGCGGCTCGGCCGTGAGCAGCTTGGCCGTCGGAGGATAAGGCTCGTCGAGAACATAGAGCCCGTCGGCGTTATCCTTGATGATGCCCGCGATAGCCGCGAAGCGAACCGACCGCGCGCCCGACGCCTTGGAGGACAGGTCGTCGAAGATCTTGGCTGCCGCCTGGAACTTGGCCCCCCGGAGGTTGGCTTGCCCCAACAACTCACGAATGCTGATGAGCCTGTCCTTGGAGACGGCGAGTGCCTCCAGGCTGGGCAGGACGTCGCCTATGAGCGAGTCGTAGTGACCGGCGTCGAGCTTGTTGCGGGCAAGCTCCAGGCCCTGCTCGAAGCTGCGCCATTGACCGTTGATCCACGCGTAGTCCAGCGCCGTGCGGGCCGTGGCGTTATTCGGCTCCAGCGTCAGCGCCCGCTCGTAGAGCTTCCTGGCCTGACGAGGCAGATCGTTGCCGCCGGCCCACTGCGCCAGCTCCAGGAGCCCCTTCAGGTCGTCCTTGGCGAGGGCCTGGAGCTTCTTGTCGAGCTCGGCGCCGGGGGTGTCCTTCCACTCGATGTCGCGGACCTCGCTGGCGGAGAACTGGATGGTCCCGTACTCCATCTGGACCTGGACGGTGTCCCCGTCAACGCTGACCACCCCGACGAACTCCCGTCCGTCCACCAGGATCAGGCGATCAGCCAAGCCGAGTGATGCCGTCATCGTCACCAGGCACACTGTCAGCACAACTCTGGCCATTGCCTGCCTCCGCGCGCAGCCGCCCGGCGCCGCCGGTAGGCTCGGGGCACGAAACTACCGCCCCAACTATATCACAAGAGGGCCTGTCCAGCCCGTCATTTTCACTGTCTTCTTATTGGACCCGCCGGTGGGGGGATCGTTGGGGTTTCCGCAGAGCGCCGGCTGACGAGCGCCGGTGTCTGCTGGGAGGAATGGGCCGAAAAGCGAGGGTCCTCCGCCATCGAGACGTGCCGGCTGTTCGGCTCTTGCGCGGCGTGGATTATGTTGACAGCCCTTTCCGGGCATCTATAATCGCACTCGGCTGCGTCGGCGCGCAGGGCCGGCGGCAGCCTACGATTGCACGATGGGTGTCTGTCCGCAGCCTGCCAAAAGGGATGCGCGTTGTTCGGATCCCGCTGCCGAGGAGAGAGCATGTTTGGCATGAGCAAACGAGATCTGGCGGCTCTGGTGCTGGGGCTTTCGGCCTTGGTCGCTGTCGGCGCTGCGGTTGCCCAGGAAGAGGCGCCCGCGGAACCGGCGACTCAGCCGGCGGCCCAGCCGGAAGGGAAGGACCTTGAGGCGCTCTGGAATGACCTGCTGCACTACATCCAGGTTGCCCGTCCGGACCTCGCCCTGAGCTACGGAAAGGCGATCCTGGACAATCCCGATGCGGCGGGGCAGTTGTTCATCCTCGCCAGCAAGACACCGGGCGCCCGTGCCGAGCTCGGCCGCGCCGCCCGCAACGAGCAACTCAAGCCCGTCATCGGGAAGATCGTCCGGATGATCGAGAAGGGCTACACCGCGGAGCGCTCCGACCCCGCGCGGATCGCCCAGGCCATCGAGATGCTGGGGGGAAGCTCACGGGAGTTCCAGATCGCCTGCGAACGGCTCTTGAAGAGCGGCGAGTATGCCATGCCGCAGTTGATCACGAAGTTGCGGAGCCCGGACGCGCCCGAATCGCTCAAGGACAGGATCGTTACGTTCCTTCCGAGCATGAAGCTTGAGGCCGTCCGCCCGCTGGCCGAGGCCCTTCAGTCTGACGACCCGCTGCTGCTTCGGCGGCTGGCTACTGTTCTGGGGCAGATAGGCTATCCCCACGCGGCCCCGATGTTGATGGATGTGCTCCAGAGCCCGCAACTGAAGGCGCCGGCGAAGGCCGCACCCGGCGCCGGCCGATCGATGGAGGCCGTCCGCACCGCGGTTCAGGCCGCCCTGGTTGCCTGCGCGGGAAAGGAGGCGATCAACAAGACCGTCACCCATCTCTACTACGAGTTGGCCGAGCAGTACTACTACCGGGCCGAGTCGCTCCAGAGCGATCCGCGGGCGGAGCAGGGCAATGTGTGGTTCTGGCAGAAGGACCTTGGGCTGACGTACAAGTCCGTGCCGCGGGAGATATTCTGCGACGTGTATGCGATGCGCTATGCGCGCGTGTCGCTGGATAGGGACGCTAACCTTGGCGCGGCGGTCTCGCTCTGGCTGGCGGCGTACCTTAGAAAGGAAGCCGACCTGCCCGCCGGCGCCAAGGACCCCACCCAGGCGGACGACCGGCCGCCCGCGAAATTCTTCGGCCTGGCGAGCGGCCCGAAGTACCTGCTTGAGGTGCTGGCGCGCGGGCTGAAGGACAAGGACGTGCCGGTGGCCATCGGGGCGATCGGGGCCCTGGCCCGAACCGGCGGTGCGAAGAGCCTCGCCACGGCGGCTTCCGGCGGCACTCAGCCGCTGGTGGACGCCATGAGTTTCCCCGACGGGCGCGTGCGGTTCTTCGCGGCCGTTACGCTGGCGGCCTCATCACCGACCGAACAGTTCGTAGGCTGGCAGATGGTGATTCCCACGCTCAATGATGCACTGCGGATGTCCGGGAGCAAGCGTGGCATACTGGTGGCCGACAGCTCGGACCTGGGCAACAAGGTCAAGGGCTTGATGCGGGCGGGCGGCTGGGACGTGGTGGAGGCAGCCGAGCCGGGTCCGGCGATTGCCGCCGCGATGGATGTTGGCGGCGCGGACGTGATCGTCCTGGTGGACAAGGCCAACGCTGCCGGCGCGGTGCAGGCCTTCCGCCGCGAGGCGATGACCGCCAAGGCTACCGTCATCGCCATCGGGCGGCAGAAGCCGGCGCTGGCCAAGCTCGCCGAGACTGACAAGTCGCTGGTGATTCTCGCCGGCGACGCCGGGGATGCGGAGATCTCCGCGGCGCTGTCCGCCGCCGCCAAGTCCGGCCCGCAGACCGGTCTGACCGAAGAGGAGGCCGGCCGCTGGGCCATCAAGGCCGCTCAGGTTGTCCGGGCTTTGGGACTGGAGCAGAACAAGGTGCTGGCGGCTGACTCAGCCCTGCTGCCGCTTGCGGGTTTGCTTGGTGATAAGCGCGCCGAGGTCCGCCTGGCTGCCGCGGCCGCCTTGGCCGTGATGTCCAAGCCGCCGGCACAGCAGGCGATTGTCCAGTTGGCGCTGAGCGGTGATGCCGACGAGAAGGTTAGGGTGGCCGCGTTTCACTCGGCCACCGAGTCGGTCCGCCGATTCGGCAATCTGCTTACGGAGGCTCAGTCCACCGCGGTGCTGGAGGCGGTGAGCGCCGGCGGCAGCCCCGAGCTGCGGGACGCCGCCGCGCAGCTTCTTGGCGCACTGAACCTGCCCAGCGAGAAGATCAAGTCATTGATCCTCCAGACAGCCGGGTAGGCGCCGGGGCTATGTGGCGTTGATTGCCCCGCGCGGAGCAGAGCCGACCGATGGCCATCGGTCGGCTTTGGGAGAACGTTGCCCCGACTCGCATGGCGACGCGGGGGCGTCAAGGCACGAGTTCACAAGACTCACGAAGTGTCGGTCTAGAGCTATTCCTTGGGCTTGGGGTAGTTCTCCGCGATCCAGTCGGCGATTGCCTTGGCCAGGCCGTCTGCCTTGCTGTCCACGCCGCGGTTGACCGACTCGGTGCTGCGCCCGATGCAGTTGGCGATGGCCAGGACCTTGCCGCTGGACTTGTCTACCATGTCCAGGCGCGTGAGAACCTCCTCGAAGTCCCCGAAGGCCAGGCCGACCATGCCCTCCTGCTCGTAGTGAAGAATCTCCCCCCGTATGACCACTGTCTTGCCGCCGGGCGTGTTGGGGATGCCCTTCTTGGCCAGCGCCGCCTCGAACTTGGCGGGCAGCAGCTCGCCCAGCCGCCTGGGGGCCTTGCCGCCGAAGTTGTCCTTGATCTGGCCCAGCTCGAAGCGCGTGTAGCCGGTCAACAACTTGACGCCGTCCGTCGCGTGCGCGGGTTGGACGGGCGCATACACGCCCTTGCCGCCTCGAACGGCGCCGATGCCTTCCTTGATGCCCCGGCTGATGCAGCCGCTCAACACTGCCGCCGCCGCCAAAGCCGCCGCCAGCAATCCTGCCTTCGTCATGATTGTCGTCCTTTCCATCTGTTCGTCTGCGGTCCTCGATTTGCCGACGGCATTGTAGGCCCGGTGGGCCGGGAGAGTCAACGGACCCTGCAGAGCTGGTAGTAGCGGCCCCATCCGGCGCCGTCCACGGGCTTGAGGTGGGCTGCGGCGTCGCTGCCGGCCCGGACGATGATATACCACTGTGGAACGTTCCTGAGCCGCTCCGTCCGGGACAGCAGCTCCACCAGGTCTTTCAGCGCCGAGGCGCTTCGGGCCGCCTCGGTCAGAGCCTTCCGCTGCTCCGTGAAGACCCGCGTCCACTCGGCCAGCCGCCAGGGGGTGAAGCGATATAGCGGTGCCACGTCGCTGCTGGCCAGAAGGATGCTCCGCCGCGCGTACATCCGAAACTCAGTGCGGTCGGTGATGAAGACGGCGGCCGGCGGGGTGTTGCGACCGGCCCAGACGGCGATGTTGTGCATCTCCGACCATTCATGGTGGTGGGCGTGGTGCTTTCTGACGTAGCGGGGCTTGCTCTCCTCCCGCATGAACATTGTGACGGTGTCGGCCACGGCATATCGCGCCACACGAAGGTTGTCGGAGGGGACCATCCAGACGGCGGTGAGGGCCGCCAGTGCCCAGCGCGTCAGGGCCCGGTGGCTCCGGGCGATGCGGAACAGGGTGGTCACGGCTTGGGCAAGCAGCACGTACAGCGGCAGCATCACCAGTGAAGACGCCCGGGCGAAGCCGACGACCAGCGGCGGGCGGCCCAGCGCCATGCCCAGAAGCTGGCTTGCGCCTTGAAACAGGAACGTCACGAGAAGCGAGCCGAGGATGCACCAGACCCACAGCCGGAAGTCGCGGATCCGGAAGCGCGCCCCGCGAGAGAGGATTACTGCGGCAATCACCAGCAGCGCCGCCGCCAAACCCAGCCAGGTCACAACCCCGTCAAGGACGTGCGGGTACAGCACGTTCCACTCGGCCAGGCCGAGCGCCTGCCGCACGACGTCCGTCGAGACGCCGGCGCCGGCGGGCGCCGTCTGTAAGGCGGTCCAGTGACGGTAGAACAGAACCGGCAGTGATCCGACGAGCGCGACGACGGCGTAACCGAGCGCCGCAGGCCAGGCGCGCCGGCTGAAGCGGCGCTGACCCAGATACAGGATCAGGAGCACGATCGCCAGGTTCATCGCCGAGGCCGGGTGAAGGTTGCCCATCAGCCCGATCCACCCGAAGACCGCCCAGAGCCCCCCGGTGTCACGGCGCCACATGTACGCCAGCACCAGCAGCGGCGTCAGCGCGACGCACAGGCCCGCGGGGGTGATGGAGGCCAGCGAGCCGACCCCCCAGAACGCCCCGCCGAGCGAGTGGATGACGGTCGAGCTTAGGATCGCCATGAGAACCGAGACCGACCAGCTTCGCGTCTGCCTGTAGAGCAGGGCGTACATGCCGCACAGGTAGATCATCACGACCGCGCCCGCGAGGATTTGCACCGGCATCAAGTCGTTGTCGTAACCGGTCAGACGGAAGATCCACCGGATAGCGGTCTGATAGGCGGGGCTCTCGAAGCGCCAGACCGCGTCCGGCCCGAAGACGAAATCGTGGACGTACAGGCTGCCGTCGTGGTGCTTGATGGCGGCCGTCAGGCTGCGGATCTGGTCCTCGCTGACCCGCCGGTCGAGGCACGCGAAGTAACCGGCGGCCACGGAGGCAAGTGCGAGCAGCACGACCGCCGGCAAGTGCCGAGACTTGGGAATCGGTCTCATTCGGTTCGTTTCCCTGGGTGAGGGACCTGATAATATACCGATCCGCCACGGAAACACTCAAGGACGCGTCATGGCCGGAGCGCCCCACGCCGAAACTGCCTTCGCTCGGGCGATCGGTGAATTCATCGACCGCAACGCGCTTGTTCCGCCCGGTGCTAGGGTGTTGGCGGGCGTCTCCGGCGGGGCCGACAGCGTGGCCCTGCTCAGTGCGCTGCGCGAGATCAGTGGGAATCCGGGGCGAGACTACCGCCTGACCGTGGCACACCTGAACCACGGGCTGCGCCGGTCGGCCGACGGCGATGAGCGGTTTGTGCGCCGCCTGGCAGGGCAGTGGGAGCTTCCGTGTGTTGTGGAACGCTGCGACGTCCGCGCCCTGGCGGCGGAAAGGAGCGTCGGCATCGAGGAGGCCGCCCGGGACGCCCGCTATGGATTCCTCGAGCGGGTCGCATGCGACGCAGGCGCGAAGTACGTCGCCGTGGGCCATAACGCCGACGACCAGGTTGAGACGGTGCTGTTCCGCATCGTCCGGGGGACACATCTTCGCGGGCTGGCGGGAATGCCAGCCCAGCGCGAGCTGGGCCATAGCGGGACATTCCTCATCCGCCCGCTGCTGGACATGACCCGGGACCGCATCGAGGCCTACTGCCGCGAGCGAGGCTTGCACTGGCGAACCGACGAAACGAATGCCGATGTGGGCTACGCCCGCAACTTCATCCGCCACGAACTGCTGCCGCTGATCCGCCGCCGGCTCAATCCCCGCGCCGACGAGGCGATTCTCCGACTAGCCGGCACGGGCAAGGAAGCCCACTTGTCCCTTGGGGAGATTGCGGCCGAGGCCATGCGCCGAGCCGCTCCCGTCGAGCCTCTGGAATCCGGGTGCCTCCGGGTTCTCGTGGAGCCCTTGTGCGGCCAACCCTTCGCCGTCCAGGCCTACGTCCTCCGGACGGCCTGCGAGGCCCTCTCGTTGCCGATTGGCTCACTCAGCGCCGCGCATGTGGAGCAGCTGCGGGAACTGCTGCTGACTGATCTGCCGGGCAGCTGTTCGCTTCCGGGCGGATGGGAAGCCCGTCGCGAGGGCGGCGTGCTCGTGTTCCAGCAACAGGGACGTTCGTCCGACCGTATCCCGTGGGCTCCGGTGTCCCTGAAATACCCCGGCACGACCGAACTGCTCGATGGTCGTCGTGTGCTGTGTAACTCCGAGCCGCTGGACGAGAAGGCCTTCGCCGATCATTGCCGCACTCGCCCGCCCGGCGTGGAGCTGTTCGACGCCGACCAGGTGCAAGGGGCCTTGGTGTGCCGCCCGCGGCGGGACTGCGACGTGTTCGTGCCTCTCGGCGCGCCAGGGCGGCAGACGGTGAGCGATTTCCTCACCAACGCGAAGGTGCCGCCCGCCGAGCGAGACCGCGTCCTGTGCATCTGCGACGAGCTTGGTATCGTGTACCTTGCCCCGCTGCGGATCGACCACCGCGTCCGCGTCACCGAGCGCACACGGGGGGTCCTGCGGATCGAGCTGGCGGCTCCGGAAGAGGGCCGGCCATGAGCTACGAACGAGGGATCGCGGCCTTCAACCTTCAGGCCCCGCCGGAAGTCCCGCACACGCAGTACATCACCCACCCCCAGTGGCGGCAGCAGCTCTGCCGCGACCTCGGCAAGCTCGACGCGGACTGGCCGGAACTGCTGGACTTCGACTTCGTGTGGTACACCGATGGGCCGTACATCGACCGCGGGCGATGGACCGACATGGGACACGCCGTCTTCCAGGCCGACGGCGAGGACTTCCGCCGCCCGACCGATTCGCCATTCCACGACCTGGAGGAGATATACAGCCTCGACCCGGTGGCCGAATACGGGCTGGTGGACGAGGACGAGCAGGCAGCCAGATACCAGGCTTGGTGGCAGGAGGCCCGCAAGGGCGACTACGTGGTTCCCGGCGGGCTGTATCGCTCGGTGGTGAGCTTCGCGATCGCGGCCTTCGGGTGGGAGAACCTGCTGCTGGCCGCCGGCACCGACCCCCAGCGGTTCGGCGAGGTGCTCAACCGCTGGGCCGACTACCTCATGACCTACGTGCGGGCCTGGGCGCGGACGGACATCGAGGTCTTCCACTCGCACGATGACCTGGTCTGGACGTCCGGGCCGATCTTCTCACCGGAGTTCTATCGCAGCTACGTCTATCCCAACCTCCGGCGGTACTGGCAGTGCGCAAAGGACGCCGGCAAGAAGGTGCTGTTTACCTCCGACGGCGGCTACACAGCCCTGATGGACGACCTGGCGGCCCTCGGCGCCGACGGGTTCGTGTTCGAGCCGACGACCGACCTGGACTACGCCGTGCAGCGGTTCGGCCAGACGCACGTCCTTATAGGCAACGCCGACTGCCGCGTGCTCACGTTCGGCAGCCAGCAGGACGTGTACGATGAGGTCAAGCGGTGCATGGACCTGGGCAGGGACTGCCCGGGCTACCTCTTTGCCGTCGGCAACCACATTCCCCCCAATGTGCCGTTGGCCAACGCGCAGGCCTGCATCGATGCGTACCGGGAAATGCGCCGTCGCTGACGGACGAGGTTAGACGCTCGCGACGTCGGCCGCCGGACTCGCCTCCAGAACGTCGCGCGGGTCGGTGATTCGCCCGGTCAACGCCGTCGCGGCGGCCGTCATCGGGCTAACCAGGTATATGCCCGCCTCCTTGTGGCCCATTCGTCCGGGGAAGTTCCGGTTGGTCGTCGAGATCACCGAAATCGCTTCGTTGACCCGCCCGAAGGTGTCGGGCGGGCCGCCCAGGCAGGCGGCGCAGCTCGCGGGCGCCAGCTTGCATCCGGCCTGGAGCAGGACCTCTCGCACCGTCCTGGGCCCGATCGTGCGGCGGTCGAGTTCCGCATCCACCTCGGTGGTAGCGGGCACGACGTAGGTTTCGACCTGGACGGTCCGGCCGGCAAGCACCCTCGCCGCCGCCAGCAGGTCCGTCATCTTGCCGCCGGTGCACGAGCCGATGTAGGCGCGGTCGATCTTCACGTCGCCCAGCTCACGAGCGGGGCAGCAGTTGCCCGGTGAATGCGGCCGGGCCACCGTCGGCTCGATCGCGGAGACGTCAAACTCCATGGCCTTGGCGTATCGCGCGTCGCCGTCGGAGTCCCGCACGTCCAGCGGCTTGTTGGTCCGCGCGCGGAGGTAGTTCAGCGTCACGGAGTCCGGCGCGATGATGCCGTTCTTGCCGCCGGCCTCGATCGCCATGTTGCACAGGGTCATCCGCTCGTACATGTCCATGGCGGCGACCGCCTCACCGACGAACTCCATCGCGCAGTAGCCGGCGCCCTCCGTGCCGATCTGCCCGATCAGATGGAGGATCAGGTCCTTGGCCATCAGGTAGTCCGGCATCTCGCCGTCGAAGGCGAACCTCAAGGACGGCGGGACCTTCAGCCAGAGCTTGCCGGTGCCCATGACGAAGGCGGCCTCCGTGTTGCCGATGCCGGTCGCGAAGGCCCCGAAGGCGCCGTGGGTGCAGGTGTGGCTGTCGGTGCCGAGCAGGATCTCCCCGGGGCGGGCATGTCCCTCCTGAGGCAGGGCCACGTGGCAGACGCCACGATAGGGCGTGCTTTCCGGATCGGCGTATGCCGGAGGCACTCCTTCCAGGCCGGGCTGGATGAAGTCCGCATCGTAGTAGTGGCGGATTCCCTGGGCGGCGGCGAACTCGCGCAGCATCTCCACGTTGCGGTGGCTCTTGGCGTCGGCCGTGAAGATGTAGTGGTCGGGGATGATCACGATCCCGTCCGGGTCCAACACCTTGGCATCGGCCCCGAACTGCTCGTGGAAGACGCCGATGGTGCCGGGTCCGCAGATGTCGTGCGTGAGCAGCACGTCCACGCTGCACCAGACGTTCTCGCCCGGCGCGACCTTCGACCGCCCCGAGTGCGAGGCGAGGATTCTCTCCGTAATCGTCATGCCCATGCCAAACTCCGCTTGGTCGCCCGGACACCGCCGCAGCCGCAAACCGGCACGGCGGCGACGACCGAGCCGCCGCGTATCATATTCCCCGGAGTCCTGTGCATCAACGGTGTGTGCAACTCGCGCCTCGGCGGCAGCC
>Ga0307379_10005026_pt1 | contig 18600 bp, 17 predicted proteins | sample UN2MG_FD_202237 | JGI IMG/M metagenome (GOLD analysis project Ga0307379, IMG submission 202237) | Soil microbial communities from Risofladan, Vaasa, Finland - UN-2 | ecosystem: Environmental > Terrestrial > Soil > Coastal area > Acid sulfate soil | place: Finland: Risofladan, Vaasa | collected... | reverse complement strand
CGCCGTGCTCACCGATCTGGATCGTCGGCTCGGGCTCGACGAAGTCGGTGTTCTCCTCGACCCGCGTGATCAGCGCGTCGATGCTCGGCTCGATGCGATCGAGCACCGGCTTGGGATACACGCCCATGAACACGATCAGCCCGAGGAACGGCAACAGGACGAGGCCCTCCTTCACCTTCAGCTCGGCGAACTTCTGGTTCTCCTCGTCGGGTTCCCCGTGGAACACCCGCTGGTAGGCCCACAGCAGGTAGAGCGCGGCGAGGATCACGCCGAACGCAGCGACGACCGTCCACCAGCGGGCGGTGAGGAACGAGCCGGTGAGAATCAGGAACTCGCCGACGAACCCGTTCAGGCCCGGCACGCCGATCGACGACAACATCACGACCATGAAGCCGGCGGCGAAGATCGGTGCGACCTTCTGGATGCCGTTGAGCTCGGCGATCGAGCGTGTGTGGCGGCGCTCGTAGATCATGCCGACGAGCAGGAACAGCGCACCGGTCGACACGCCATGGTTGATCATCTGGATCACACCACCCGACAACGACTGCGTCGTGAACGCAAAGGTGCCCAACACGATGAAGCCCATGTGCGCGACCGACGAGTAGGCGACGAGTCGCTTGAGGTCGGTCTGCATCGTGGCGGCGATCGCGCCGTAGATGATGCCGATCACGGCGAGGGTCAGCCAGAGCGGGCGGCTCCAGAACGACGCCTCGGGGAACAGGTACAGCCCGAAGCGCAACATGCCGTACGTGCCGAGCTTGAGCATCACGCCGGCCAACACGACCGAGCCGGCCGTGGGAGCCTGGGTGTGTGCGTCCGGCAACCAGGTGTGCACAGGGACGAGCGGCACCTTCACGGCGAACGCGATGGCGAACGCGAAGAAGAGCCAGCGTCCGGTCGATGCGGCAAAGTCGGCCCCTTCGGCGATCTCGACGAGGTCGAAGGTGGTGTAGCCGAGGTCCTTGCTGGCGATGGCGACGGTCGCGATCAGTCCGACGAGCATGAACGCGGAGCCGAGCATCGTGAACAGGAAGAACTTGGTCGCCGCGTACACCCGCTTCTCGTAGCCCCATCCGGCGATCAGGAAGTACATCGGCACGAGCACGATTTCGAAGAAGATGAAGAAGACGAACAGGTCGAGGCTGAGGAAGCTGCCCATGACGCCGGCCTGCAGCATCAGCAGCCAGGCGAGATACGGCTTCTCGTCGTGGTGGGGGTCGATGCCGACGATCGCCAGCGGGAACAACACCCCGGTGAGCACGACGAGGAACAGCGAGATGCCGTCGACGCCGAGATGCCACGAGATGCCCCACGGCTCGATCCACGTGTGCTTCGACACGAACTGGAATCCGGATTCGCCCGTCTCGAACGAGGCCATCAGCCAGATCGACATCGCCAGGGTGCCGACGCTCGCCATGAGCGCGACCACCTTGGGCAGTTCCGGACGTGACTTCGGCATGATGGCCACGAGGAGCGCGCCGATCGCCGGTACCAGGATCAGCGCGGTGAGGATCGGGAACGCGATCGGTCCCGTTTCAGCAGCCAACATCACAGGATCCCTCGAATCACCACGAACCACCCGAGCAACAGCACCACGCCGATGCCGATGATGCCTGCGTATTGGCGCACGTAACCGGTCTGGCCCTTGCGGACCTCGGTGGCGGTCTCCTTGACCGCCACGCCGACACCGTTGACAGCGCCATCGACGATCTTGGCGTCGAAGTCGGTCACGGCCTGGAAGCCCTCACGTCCTGGCTTGCCCATGAACCACGACACCGCGGCGTCGTAATACCACGCGTTCGCGAACAGCGACGGCTCCCACGGCTTGATCCGCTTGCGCTCGTACACGAGCCAGGCGAGCGCGATGCCGATCAGCGCGGCAGCGACGGCAATCGCCACCAGGACGTACTTGTTGTCGTAGGCCCAGGTCCCGGAGATGTCGGCCTCACCGAACTCGATCACCGGATGCAACCACTCCTCGAGCTTGTACGCGACACCCCCGGGGATGCCGAACAGCTTGGGAACGTTGATCAATCCGCCAAACGCAGCGACACCGGCGAGCGCGACGAGCGGGATCCACATGATCGGCGGCGACTCGTGCGGCTTGAATTCCCCGTGGGCGTTGTGGGTCTCGACGGGGGCTTCACCCTCGGCGACCTCGGGGGCCTCCTCGGCGTTGGCGAGGCTCGTCCAGCGCGCTTGGCCGAAGAACACCATGATGACCTGACGGGTCATGTAGAACGCCGTCAGGATCGCCGTGATGATCCCCACCGCGTAGAGCGCCGGGCTCTCGGCGAGCGAGAAGAGCAGGATCTCGTCCTTCGACCAGAAGCCCGAGAACGGCGGCACGCCGGCGATTGCCAGCCATCCGACGATGAACGTTGCCGCGGTGATCGGCATGAACTTGCGCAGGGCGCCCATGAAGCGCATGTCCTGCTCCTCGTGCATCCCGTGGATCACCGAACCGGCACCGAGGAACAGCAGCGCCTTGAACCCGGCGTGGGTCACCATGTGGAAGATCGCCGCGACGTACCCACCGGTGCCGACCGCCAGCATCATGTAGCCGATCTGCGAGACGGTCGAGTAGGCGAGCACCTTCTTGATGTCGTTCTGGGCGAGTGCGATCGTCGCTGCGAACAGCGCCGTGATCGCACCGACCCAGGCGATCGTGGTCGGCACCCAGTCGTACGACGCAGCGATCACCGGGTTGATGCGCGTCAGCAGGAACACACCACCGGTCACCATCGTGGCCGCGTGGATCAGTGCCGAGACGGGAGTGGGGCCTTCCATCGCATCGGGCAGCCAGATGTAGAGCGGCAGCTGAGCGCTCTTGCCGGCCGCACCGAGCAGGAGCAACATCGCGATCGCCGACGCCGTCGACGCTGCGAGTTCGCCGGTCTCGGCGCTCTCGTTGATCACGCTGTAGGAGATCGATCCGACCGCGGAGAAGGCGAGGAACATCGCCAGCATCACGCCCCAGTCACCGACTCGGTTGGTGACGAAGGCCTTCTTGCCGGCGGTGGCCGCCGACTCACGGGTGTGCCAGAAGGCGATCAACAAGTACGAACACGTGCCGACGCCCTCCCATCCGAGGAACGTCACCAGCAGGTTCTCGCCGAGCACGAGCAGCGTCATCGAGAACACGAACAGGTTGAGGTACAGGAAGAACTTGGAGAACTTCGGGTCGCCGTGCATGTACCCGACGGCGAACATGTGGATCCAGCCGGCGATGAACGTGACGAACAGGCACATCGCGATCGACAGCGGGTCGACGAGGAAGGCGAGGTCGATCTGGAGCGTGCCGACCGGCACCCACGAGAACAGCGTGACGACCGTCTGGCGCTCCTCCTCGGGTCGGCTGAGCAGATCGAAGTAGATGGCGGCGGCCACGGCGAACGAGGCGAACACCATCGCCGTCGCGAGATAGCCCGCCTTGGGGTCGCCGAGGCGACGTCCGAACAACAGGATCAGGAGGAATCCGGCCAGTGGGAAGGCAGGGATCAACCACACGAGGTCAGCCATGGCGTCAGCCCTTCAATTCCGCGAGGTCGTCGGCGGTGGCGCCGGGGCGGCGGCGCAGGATCGAGACGAGGATGCCGAGGCCGACGACGACCTCGGCCGCGGCCACCACCATCACGAAGAACACGGCGGTCTGGCCGTTGATGTCGCCGAGCTGGGTGGCGAGTGCCACGAAGGTCAGGTTGGCAGCGTTGAGCATCAGCTCGATGCACATGAACATGATCAGCGGGTTGCGCCGGATCAGCAGCCCGAACGCGCCGATCGCGAACAGCGCAGCCGCAAGCAGCAGGTACGACGTCGCACCAATCGCAGCGATCATGAGCGCAGCTCCTGATCGCATGGCCGACGGAGCGCCAGCGAGTCGGACATCGATGGGGTCCGGGGGCGCAGCCCCCGTGAGAGGCGGATCATGCGTCGCTGCTCTCGGAGTCGGGGGTGTTGCGCGGCCACTTGCGCGTCAGCAGCACGGTGCCGACGACGGCCACGATCAGCAGCACCGAGGTGAGCTGGAACGCGAACACGTGGTCGCCGTAGAGGTTCGCCGCGAGCTGCTGGATGTTGGCGTCGTTGTTGCCGGTCTCCTGGGCGGTGTCGATGCCGCTTCCCGGGTTGATCACCAGGGCGTCCTCTGCCCGAACGATCGCCGCGCCGAGCAGTCCGACGAGGCCGACGGCCATCACCGCGGCGAGCGGCCGTTGGATCGGGATCGGTTCGATCGACAGGTCGATCGACTCGTCGACGCCGAGCAGCATGATCACGAACAGGAAGAGCACCACGATCGCGCCGGCGTAGACGATGACCTGCACGGCGGCGAGGAAATGCGCCTGCATCGCCACGAACTGGACCGCCACACCGAACAGCGTGAGCACCAGACCGAGCGCAGCGTGCACCGGGTTCTTCAGCGCGATCACGCCGACCGCGCCACCGAGGATCATGACCGCCGCGGAGAAGAAGACGACGTATTCGAGGAACGTCGCGTCACTCACCGCTCGACCACCCGGACGGTCTTGGACGCATCGCGCACGTCCTGGGTGGGCTCGGGCTCGCGCACTCCGTAGCCGAGTTCACCGCTCCAGCCGATCTGGCCTTCGAACGTGGCGTCACCCGACGGCGAGGTGGCACGCATCCATCCGCTGGTGAGCAGGTCGTCGCCTTCGCGCCAGTCCTCCCACGGCAGCTTCTTCGGCATGCCCTCGTCGTCGACGACGAGCTCGGCCTTGGTGTAGATCGCGTCCTGGCGATTCGTGAACGAGAACTCGAACAGCTTCGACTCGGTGATCGCCTCGGTGGGGCACGCCTCGACGCACATGTCGCAGTGGATGCAGCGCAGGTAGTTGATCTCGTAGATCCAGCCGAAGCGCTCGCCTGGCGAGGTGGGATTCTCGGGATCGTTGTCGGCGCCACGCACGTGGATGCAGTCGGCAGGGCAGACACCCGCGCAGAGCTCGCACCCGATGCACTTCTCCATGCCGTCCTCGTACCGGTTCAGGACGTGGCGACCGTGGAGCCGTTCAGGCCGGGGCAGCTTCTCGTCGTGCTCGACGTCGCGCGCGTCGTCGTGCTTCTTCTTGGCGCGGCGACCACCCGAGTACTCGGTGGTGACGCGCTTGCCGCCGAAGAGTCGGTGCTGGCGGATGGTGACGCCGAATCCTTCGAGGTATCCCATCAGACGGTCGCTCCGTTCTGGGTGCTTCGAGACGGTGTGTCGCCGCTCGGGTTCTCGGCGTCGAATGCGTCGCTGCGGTTGCGGGCGCTCACCCGAAGCGCTGCGCCGAACATCGCGACCGCGACGATGGCGACGCCGAACGAGATCAACACCACGCGCAGGCTGTCGCCGAACTCGCCGTCCGGGGAGAACTCACGCAGTGCGGCGAGCAGCAGGAACCAACCGAGCGCGATCGGGATCAGGATCTTCCAGCCGAAGTCCATCAACTGGTCGTAGCGCAGCCGCGGCAGCGTGGCGCGCAGCCACACGTACAGGTAGAGGAAGCCCATCAGCTTCACGAAGAACCACAGCGTGCCCTCGATCGCGCCGGGGATCAGCGGGATGTCGAAGAGCCCCTGCGGGCCGCCGAAGAACAGGGTGACCATGACCGCGCTCATCGTGACCACGCCCATGAACTCGGCGAGGAAGAACAGGGCGAAGCGGATGCCGGAGTACTCGGTGTTGAACCCGCCGACGAGCTCCTGCTCGGCTTCGACGAGGTCGAACGGCGGGCGGTTCAGCTCGGCGGTCGCCGCGATCAGGAAGATCACGAACGGCACGATGCCGGTGGAGATCAGGTTCCAGTCGACGAAGCTGTCCTGGGCCTGCACGATGCCGGCAGTCGACAGCGTGCCCGACGACAGCAGCACGGCAGCGAGGCTGAGACCGAGCGCCGCCTCGTAGGAGATCATCTGCGCGGACGCCCGCACCGAGCCGAGCAGCGGGTACTTCGAGCCGCTCGCCCAGCCGGCGAGCATGATGCCGTACACGGCGATCGACGACAGTGCGAGCACGAGCAGGATGCCGATCGGCGGGTCGGCCAGCTGCACGCGGGTGACCTCGCCGAAGATCTCGATCGTGCCGTCCTGGCCGTCGGAGAAGTCGCCGCCGAGCGGGATCACCGACCAGATGAGGAACCCGGGCACGAACGACAGGAACGGCGCCAGACGGAACACGATCCGGTCGGCGCGCGTCGGCAGCAGGTCTTCCTTGAAGAAGGCCTTGATGCCGTCGGCGAGGCTCTGCAGGATGCCCCACGGGCCGGCCTTGTTCGGACCGACACGGTTGTGCATGCCCGACACGACCTTGCGCTCGTACCAGATCATCAGCATCGTCGACACGAGGCCGAGCGCGAAGATGATCAGCACCTTGGCGATCACGATGAGCAGCGGCGTCCACAGCAGGCCGCCTTCGAGCAACGGGTCGATCGCGAACATCAGAGCCGCTCGATCCTGACGTCGGTGGTGGCGGCGGCGCCGTCGACGATGTCCTCGATCGTGCCGCCCCCCTGGTTGAACGGCGACCAGACGACACCGCGTGGCACCCGCACGTTGGCGGCGATCGGCAGCACGCTGGCAGCCTTGGCGCTGACGATCTTGACGTCGTCGCCGTCGGAGACGCCGAGGCTGTCGAGATCGAGCGGGTGGACGTGGACGGCCGAGCCGGGCGCCAGGTTGACCAGCGACCGCGACATCTGGGTTCCGACTGCCCGGTCGTACAACTTGCGACTCACCACCAACCGATAGTCATAGCTGTTCCGACCCGGCGCGGAGAAAGACACCTCGCCGAGGGTGGCAGGCTGCGGTGTGCTGAGCACGCCGTTGGGCTCGTCGCGCAGGGCGTCGACGGTGGCCGCAGTGAACCCTGGCACGGTCGCGGCGACGAGCGTCGTGACGTCGTCGACGGTCGACACGCCCCGCAACGGGTGCTCCGCCCCGAAGGAGTACTCGCCGATCATCAGGCCGAGCTCGACCGCGATCATCCAGTCGGGCCGGCTCGTGCCGGTGGCCGTGACCTGCTGGGCGAGCGTGGTCACGCGGCCCTCGAGGTTGGTGGTGGTGCCGGCCTTCTCGCCGTAGGCGGAGGCCGCGAGCACGACGTCGGCGTGCTGGGTCGACTCGCACGGGAAGGTGTCGATCGCGAGGACGCGCCGGGCGCCGGCGATCGCCCGCCGGGCGAGATCGGCGTCGGGACAGTCGTTGAGGGGGTCGGCGCCGAGCAGCACCAGGAGCTCGAGGCGGCCCTCGGCGGCGGCGCGCAGCGTCGCGAGACCGTCGTGGTCGGCATCGGCCGGTGCCAGACCGACCGACAGTGCGCCGACGACGTTGCCGCGCCGAAGGGCCGGCAGCACCGTGGCAGCGGGACACCCGTCGAGGACGGTCTGCAGCGCGGCCACCGTGGCCTCGGCCGACTCGGCGAGGTTCGGGCGACCGGCGACCACGACGACGTCACCGCTCGCGAGTTGCTCGGCGATCTCGGCGTCCGCCAGCGCGTTGGCGACCACCGCCTGCTGCGAGCCGGGTTCGTAGCGCAGCGACTTCCAGGCGTACGGCGACATGCCCGTCTCGAGCGTCGAGAACTCGATGATCCGCGTGCGCTTCTTCTCGGCAGCGTCACGCAGCCGCAGGTAGAGCACGGGCAGCTCTTCTTTCAGGTCCGGTCCGAGCAGGATGACGGTGGCCGCGGTCGCCGCGCCGTCGATCGTGGTCCGGTCGAGACCGAGGATCCCTGCGGGCAGGCCGTCGCCGAGTTGCGCGTCGCGGTACGAGATGCCGATCGAGTCGGCGAGCTGCGCCCAGGCGAATGCGTCCTCGTTGGAGCCGCGGGCGCCGCCGAGCAGCCCGATGCTGTCAGGTCCGCCGTCCGCGAGCGCCTCGGTGACGAGCGACGCCGCAGCGCGCAGCGCCGCGTTCCAACTCGCGGTCACGAGACCAGTGTCGGACTTCACCATCGGGGCGGCCAGGCGGAGATCCGAGTTGACGGCTTCGAAGTTGAAGCGTCCGCGGTCGCACAGCCAACCCCAGTTGACCGGGTCGGAGTCGACGCCCTGGTAACGAAGCAGTTCGTCGCGACTCGACTGGATGACGGTACGACAACCGACCGAGCAGGTCGTGCAGGTGGACTCGCGCTGCGCGAGGTCCCAAGGGCGGGCCTTGAATCGGTACGGCTTGGCGGTGAGCGCGCCGACCGGGCAGATCTGCACGGTGTTGCCCGAGAAGTAGGACACGAACGGCTCGTCGGGGAACGTCATCACCTGGGTGTCGTTGCCGCGGCTGATGAAGTGGATCAGCTTGTCGCCGGCGACCTCATCGGCGAACCGGGTGCAGCGATCGCACAGGATGCAGCGTTCGCGGTCGAGGTAGACCAGGTCGCTGATCGGGATCGGCTTCTCGTAGTGGCGCTTCTCCTCGACGTATCGCGACTCGCCCGGCCCGTGGCTGAACGCCTGGTCCTGCAGCGGGCACTCGCCGCCCTTGTCGCAGACCGGACAGTCGAGCGGATGGTTCGCGAGCAGCAGTTCGAGCATGCCCTCCTGGGCTCGCTTCACGGGGTCGGTGTCGGTGCGGACCACCTGGCCGTCGGCGACCGGGGTCATGCACGACACGACCATCATCGGCCCGCGGGGGCCTTCGACCTCGACCATGCACTGGCGGCACATGCCGACCGGCGACATCCGCGGGTGATAGCAGAAGTGCGGGACGTACTCGTCGGCGCCCAGGGCTGCGGCGATCACCATGTCGCCCTTGCGGGCGGGCACGTCGCGCCCGTTGATCGACAGCGTCACTGCGTTGGGATCGGGATCGGGTTCGGCGGCTGCGTCCTCGCGCGCTTCTTCGGCGGCTGCGTCCTCGTGCGCCGTTTCGGCGTCGGCGATCGTTTCGTCGGTCACCACATCGGCATCAGGTGTCGGCGTGTCGATGTTGTCGCCACTCACTGGCCGACTCCCGCGCTGACGGGGATGTGGCGCCGCTCGGCCCGCTTGGTCACCAACGCCTCGAACTCCTCGGGGAACAGTGTCAGCGCCGAGTGGATCGGCACGTAGGCCGACGGGCCCACGAAACAAATCGTGGTCATCTTGTACGGGAACGGCACGGCGTCGAGACCGAGCCGCTCGCTCGATGCGTGGGGCATCTCGCCCGGACAGATCGACTCGCCCACCTGGCGGATCGTGTCGAGGTCGGCGTCGGTGCCGTAGCCGTCGACGATGCGCTGCACCAGCCGGTAGAGCCAGGTGCCGCCTTCACGACACGGCACGCACTTGCCGCACGACTCGTGCGCGTAGAACCGCACCAGCGTGAGCGCGGCGGCGGGGATGTCGGTGGTGGAGTCCATCACCATCACCGCGCCGGAGCCCAGCATCGACCCGGCGGCGCCGGCCTGCGGACCCTCGAACGGGATGTCGAGCTGGTCGGCGGTGAACCACGGAGCGGATCCGCCGCCGGGCACGAACGCCTTGAGGTCGTTGCCGTCGCGGATGCCCTGCGCGAATTCGTCGCCGTACAGCAGCTCGCGGAACGTGGTGGAGCCGTTGACGATCTCGTAGACACCTGGCCGCACGACGTGTCCGGACACGGCGATCATGCGGGTGCCCGGCGAGGTCGGAGTGCCGATCGCGGTGTACGCGGCCGAGCCCTCCTTCGCGATGAACGGCAGGTTCGCCAGCGTCTCCACGTTGTTGACGATCGTCGGCTGTCCGTACAGACCGACCGCAGCCGGGAAGTACGGCGGCTTGAGCCGCGGCATCCCGCGCTCGCCCTCGAGGGACTCGATGAGCGCGGTCTCCTCACCGACGACGTAGGCGCCGGCGCCGTAGTGGAGCACGATGTCGACGCTGAAGTCCGTGCCGAGGATGTTGGTGCCGATGTAGCCGGCCGCGTAGGCGTCGTTGAGCGCCTGTGCGACGCGTTCGTGGGCGAGGGGCATCTCACCGCGGATGTACAGGAAGCACTGCGACAGGCCGGCGGCGTAGCTCGCGATCAGGCAGCCCTCGATCAGCTGGTGCGGGTCGCACTCCATCAGCAGGCGGTCCTTGTAGGTGCCCGGCTCGGACTCGTCGCCGTTGACGACGAGATAGCGCGGCCACACACCCTGCGGGGTGAAGCCCCACTTGGTACCGGCCGGGAAGCCGGCGCCGCCGCGGCCGAGCAACGTGGAGTTCTTGACCTCGTCGGCGACCTCGCCGGGCGACTTGGCCAAGGCGGCGCGCAGGCCCTCGTAGCCACCTGTTGCGAGGTAGCGCTCGAGGGTGTGCGCGTCCTCGTACTGGAAGCGCGAGGTGACGATCGCAGGGCGGTCGCTCGGGTAGTAGCCCGGCGCCCACGGGTATGGACTGACGACGCGGTCGGTCGACTCGTTGAACGTGCTCATGCGGCGTTGACCTTCATGCTGGGCTCACGGGGATCCAGACGGGACCCTCGGTGACGTCGTCGGGGTGGCGGGCGCCGACGGCGCGGTCAGCGGGGATCTGCTGACGGTTGCGCCCGAGGGTGCCGTGCGGTGGGACCTCGGCGTCGAGCATGCCGGAGCGCAGGTCGGCGACCAGTTGATCGAACGCCTGGGGGGTGACGCGATAGCGGTGGCGGTAGTTGACCTGCAGTGTCGGCGCCTCGGTGCACGCGGCCTGGCACTCGGCGTGCTGCAGCGTGATCAACCCGTCGCTGGTGGTGGAGCCGGCACGGATGCCGAGGGTGTGCTCGGCGTGGTGCATGAGGTCGTCGCCGCCCATCAGCGCGCACGACATCGTGCCGCAGATGTTGATCAGGTACTTCCCGGTCGGCTCGAACCGGAACATCTCGTAGAACGACGCGGTGCCGTACACCTCGGCGGGGGTGACGTCGAGCAGTTCGGCGACGTGGCGCATCGCGTCCTCGGTGACGTAGCCGTTCTGCTGCTGGCTGAGGTGCACCAACGGAATCAACGCCGACTTCTTCTTCGGGTAGCGGGCGATGATCTCCTTGGCCACCACCACGTTGTGGTCACTGAGCCGACTCACCTGTCCACTCCGTTCATCGATCTACTCCGCCGAGCACCGGATCGACGCTACTGATCACGGCGACCGCATCGGCAACCAATCCGCCGCGCATCATGTGCGGCAGGCACTGGATGTTGACGAAGCTCGGCTCGCGCATGTGCATCCGGTACGGCGTCGCCGAGCCGTCGCTGACGATGTAGCAGCCGATCTCGCCACGCGGGCCTTCGATGCCGACGTACGCCTCACCCTCGGGCACCTTGAAACCTTCGGTGAAGATCTTGAAGTGGTGGATCAGCGCCTCCATCGACTCGTCGATGCGCGCACGCGGCGGCGGGGTGACCTTCTTGTCCTGGATGCGGTAGTCGCCCGCGGGCATCCGATCGAGGATCTGGCGCACGATCCGCATCGACTCGCGGATCTCGGCGAGGCGGATCGCGTAGCGGTCGAAGGCGTCGCCGTACGACCCGACGATCACGTCGAACTCCATCTCGTCGTAGTGCATGTACGGCTGGTCGCGCCGCAGGTCCCACTCGACACCGGTCGAGCGCAAGATCGGACCGGTGGCACCGAGTGCCACGGCCTCTTGCGGAGTGATCACGCCGACGCCCTGGAGTCGCTCACGCCAGATCGGCTGGCCGGTCATCAGCGTGTCGTACTCGTCGAGGCGATCGGGCAGCATGTCGAGGATCTCGAGCACGCCGTCGCGCCAGCCGGCGGGGAGATCGGCCGCGACGCCTCCGGGGCGGATGTAGTTGTGGTTCATCCGCAGGCCGGTGACCTCCTGGAAGAACCGCAGCACCTCTTCGCGCTCGCGCCAGCCGTAGATCATCATCGAGACCGCGCCGAGGTCCATGCCATTGGTGGCCATGAACAGCAGATGGCTCGCCATGCGACTCATCTCGGCCATCAGCATCCGGATCCAGACGGCCCGTTCCGGGATGTCGCCGTCGATGCCGAGCAGCTTCTCGGTCGCCATGGCGAAGGCGAGCTCGTTGGCGATCGGACTCAGGTAGTCCATGCGCGTGACGTTGGTGCCGCCCTGCGCGTACGTGAGGTGCTCGCCGGTCTTCTCCATGCCCGTGTGCAGGTACCCGATGATCGGCTTGCAGCGCAGGACGGTCTCGCCCTGGAGCTCCAACATCAGCCGCAGCACGCCGTGGGTCGACGGGTGCTGGGGCCCCATGTTGATGATCATCGTCTGATCCTCGTCGGGATCGTCGGGGAGATCGCCGAGCTTGGCGGCGTCGGCCTCGGACATCCGCAGGACCGAGCCGATCTCTCGCATGAGCTCCTTGGCCGAGAGCTCGCTGCGCGGGCGGAGCTGCTGTTCGCCTTCGTCGGTGCCGGCAACCGAGCGCTGGTAGAAGTCGGTTCCCGCGCCGGGGAGCGTCGTCTCGGACATCAGGCGTCTGCTCCCTTGAACTGCACCGGGATGCGACCGATCTCGTAGTCCTTGCGCAACGGGTGGCCAACCCAGTCCTCGGGCATGAGGATGCGGGTGAGGTCCGGGTGGTCGCTGAACTCGATGCCGAACATGTCGAACACCTCGCGCTCCATTGCTTCGGTGCCCGGGTGCACGTCGAACAGTGTCGGCAGCGTGGCGTCGTCCTCGGGAACCTGCACGCGTAGCCGGAGCCGTCGGCGGTTGCCGAGGTCGAGCAGGTTGACGACCACTTCGAACCGTTGTGCCGGCTCGGCGCCCTCGGGAAGCTGGCGTTGCGGGAGCTCGAGGTAGTCGACCGCGGTGAGGTCGATGCACATCGCGTAGCCCTCGTCGGCGAGCGCCTTCACCGTGGCGAGGTACTCGTCGCGCGCGACGTGTCGCACGTCTTGTGGGTCGCTCACTTCTTCGCTCCGAGCAGCACGGGTGTGGGAGCCGAACCCGGCTCGATGTACTCCACGTGCACGTTGGCGCCGGCACCGGTGGCTTCGCGACGCTTCAGGATCTGGTTGGTCTCGATCAGGCCGTGGAGCGTCTCGATCGCGTGGATCAACGTCTCGGGGGTCGGAGGGCAACCCGGCGCGTACACGTCGATCGGCACGATCTGGTCGACGCCCTGCACGATCGCGTAGTTGTTGAACATGCCGCCCGACGATGCACACACGCCCATCGAGATGACCCACTTGGGCTCCATCATCTGGTCGTACACCTGACGCAGCACGGGGGCCATCTTCTGGCTGACACGCCCGGCGACGATCATGATGTCGGCCTGACGCGGCGATGCACGGAAGACCTCCATTCCGAATCGCGAGATGTCGTAGTGCGCTCCGCCGGTCGCCATCATCTCGATGGCGCAGCAGGCGAGCCCGAACGAGGCCGGCCACGACGAGCGTGACCGCGACCAGTTGACCAGGTCCTCGAGTTTGCCGGTGATGACGTTGTGCGACAGCCCGCCGAGTCCGTCGTCGAGCACATCGTTGACGATGCCCATGGTGATGACTCCTTTGCGTCTCGTTACGCAGCCGCGCCGTCGCTGGCCGGCACGCGTCCTTCGGTGCCGACACGACGGACCGTGGTACTGGCCGTGCGTTCGGGTGACACCATCGCCGCGTTGACAGCGAGGCTGCGGTAGCGATGGATCGGCCCCCAGTCGAGCCCGCCCCTGGCGACTTCGTACACGAACGTGGCGAAGAACACGACCGAGAAGGCAAAGATCGCCCAGAACCCATAGAAGCCGAGCGTCGAGTGCGACACGGCGTACGGGTAGATGAAGATGATCTCGATGTCGAACATGATGAACAACATCGCGACGATGTAGAAGCTCACGGGGAACCGCTCAGGCGGTTCCCGGCTCGGCACGATCCCGCACTCGTAGGGCGCTTCCTTCGCCACCGAGGGCCGCCGCGGCGCCAACAATCTCGACGCGGCGAAGCTGAGCACGCCGAACACCACTGCCAGGATCAGCAACACGACGATGGGCAGGTACTGCCCCATTACTGCCTCATCTCAGACGCCGGCTCCGACCTTCTCCTGCTCGGCGTCGGCAGCCTCGACGGGTGCCTCGACCTTCGCGGGCGGCAACGGCTGCTCGAGGTTCGACTTCAGGATCCGGTCACGGCGATGCAGCAGGTAGCACAGCGCGAGGAAGACCACCGCTCCACCGATGGCCAGCACGAGGGCCGGCTGACGCCGAGCGCCGAGGTCGCGAACCATGTAGACGTATTCGCGCTGACGGGTCTCGTCGATCTCCGGACGGGCGGGGGCACGACCGGGCTCGGTACGCACCGGCACGAACGGCGCAGCCTCGGCAACCACGTAGTGCGGCGTGTGGAAGAACGCGATGAAGTCGAGTGAATCGTTGATCTTCGGGTAGCGCTCGCCGCCGATGTCGAACACCTCGACGATCTCGAACTGGCCGGCCGAGAACGCTCCCTCCTCGATCAGCAGTTCCGACGCCGAGGCCTGGGCCTGGCCGAAGGCGGGTGACGCCTTGTCGAGAACGACCCAGCCCTGGTCGATGAACGTGTCGCGCACGATCTCGGCCGACTCGGTGGGCGTCGCGTCGTCGGGCACGTCCGCATTGGGGTCGAGTACAGCCGCGGCGCCGAGCGCGTTGACGTCCTGCAGCACACCGGCACCCGGGACGGCCTGCCATGACGGATCCGGTCCTCGCAGTCCGATCCCGTAGATCGCCCACACGATGCCCATCAGCATCATCCAGCCCGCCAATGCCGTCAGCGCCACCAGGAACGCCAGCCGCGACCCCATGTTGGTGGCCATGATGCCGTACACGCTGCCGCACAGGATCACGAAGCCGATGACGACGGTGAGGAGACCTCGGAGCTCGGGCTCCCATCCGATTGCCAACAAGGTCATGGTCACAGGCTCCGTACGTATTCGACGATTTCGCGGATCTGCTCGTCGGTGAGCAGTGATCCGAATCCGGGCATCCGGCCGCTTCCCTGGCCGTTGAGACCATAGAGCTTGCCGAATTCCGAACCGTTCTTCAGGAACGTGACGAGTTGCTCGTCGTCGGCGAAGTGCGAGTTGACCGACCCACCGGTGAGGTTCCACCCGAAGGCTCCCTGGCCGGACACGCCGGGCTGGCCGTAGCTCCACCCGAGGGTGTGGCACCGAGCACAGCTGTAGGCGCCGCTGGCGAGGTCGAGGTTGAACAGGGCCTCGCCGACGGAGTCGGCGTCACCATCGGCGACCGCCTTCTCGGCTGCGGTCTGGATGTCGGCTTGGAGATCGGCGGGCAGACTGCCCGAGTCGCAGGTGCGAGCGTCGTCTTCACCTTCGCCGCAGTTCTCCCGCGGGATCTGGATGCTCTTCATGTAGGCGAGCAGGTTGTCGATCTGCTGGGTGTTCATCGGGCCGCCGCCGACGAGTCCCCACGGCGACATCGGCGAGAACGGCCGGCCGTAGTTCAGGATGAACCGCACTTCGTTCTCGTCGAACTTGTAGAACACCGTATTGACCGCCGGTGCCTTCCAGTTGACGGCCTGGACTTCCTGGGTGATCGGGTCGGTGACCGTGAACGGCGCTTCGCCGCCGACGCCGGCCATGCCGCCGTGACAACCGGCGCAGTTGAAGCCACCGTCGGCGGTCGGGGCGAACAGCTGCGAACCCCAGCTCGCGAAGCGGTTGTCCCAACCCTCCTCCGCCCCGGCCTGGCGGCTGGGCTCGAACACCCAGTACAGCGGCAGCGCCACGACGATGATGGCGAGCATGATCACGCCGAGCAGCTGCATGCGCTCGAGGCGCGGACCTTCGAGCGTCTCGTCGTCGTAGTACTCCTTGCGGTTGGCCGCGAGCTCGATCTCCGAGCCGACTTCGCGTCGTCCGGCGACGACGTTGAAGAGCCCGTAGACGATCCAGCCGCCGAGGATGACGACGAGACCGATGACCCCGATGGTCGTGGTCGTCAAGGCGAACACCGGCGTCATCAGTGCTCCCCGCCGCTGGTGCAGTGCGGACCCTCGGCCTCCTGGCCAGTGGTGTTGGTGCCGATCGCCGGGCCGGGAACGGTGGTTCCGGTGTCGATCGTGACGTCACCGTTCGATGCGACGGTCGCGGGGTGCCGGTCCATACCGCGAGGTGCCGGGCCGGCCTTCTTCTCGCCGGCACGGTTGTACTGCGAACCGTGGCACTGACACTCGAACCACTGACTGGTCGCGCACTCGGGGACGCGGCAGCCGAGGTGGGGGCACTTCTGGCTGAGGATCACGAGGCCCTCGCGCATGGTGACGAGGAGGCTCTCGGGATACACGGTCTCGGCGAGCGGCAGCGCCTCGGCGGGATACTCGGTGATCCACGATCGCGCTTCGGCGGCATAGAAGAAACCGCCGCCCTGCTTGATGCCGTCCTTGATGTTGCCGATCTTGCCGACGGTGATCTGGCCGCCGAAGCCGCCCGTTCCGCTCGGCCACAGGAAGGCGACGAACGCCGCAGCTGCGAAGCCGGCGAGGCTGACGCTCATCAACGACACCGTGGCGCGGTTGAAGAACTGGCGGCGGGTGACGCCGATGATCTCGGGATCGGGCGGGGTCCACTGGACGATCTCGGGCTCGGACCGCACCGCGACCGCTGTGCTGTCGCTGCGAGCAGCGACACCGGCCGCTTCGACGTCGGCCGCGGTGGTCTGGGTGACGACGGGTTCCGCGCTCTTGCGCGCGGACTTGTCGCGCTGCACGGTCTCGCCCGAAAGTGCGCCCGCGCCGCGGACGTCGCTGCGACGAGCGAGGGTGAAGAACGAAATCGCGCCGAGGACGACGACGACTCCGATCGCGATGGCGATGATTGCTGCAGTACTCATGACTGGGGGGTCTCCTTTCGCAATCTCACAACTCGAAGAACAGGCCTTCGACCCACGGTAGGACGAAGTTGAAACCAGGGCCTCGGAAGAACGAACCGATCAGCACGAGCACTGCCCAGAACATGAGGTGCACGGTCATCAGACCGGTCATGAACTTGCGATCCTCGGGCTTGTTCGACGGGTTCCGGTCGAGATAGGGGGCCAACACGAGGGCGATCAAGCCGACGCCGGGCAGCGTCACGCCTGCGACCATCGGGTGGAAGTAGACGAGCAGTTCCTGCAGACCGAGGAAGTACCACGGCGCCTTGGACGGGTTGGGGGTCTGGTTGGTGTTCGCGAGCTGCAGCAGCGGAGCGTGCACGAACACCGAGAAGATGAACACGAACGCCGTCATCGCCAGCGCCGACACGAACTCGGCGGCCAGCAGGTGCGGCCAGGTGTGGACCTTGTCGACGGGGGTGGCCTTGACGTCCTGGATCGATCCGGACTTGACCACGGTGAGCAGACGCTGAGTGTGCCCGCCGGGTCCGGCGCCGACCGGGACGCCGCCACCGGCTGCGGGAGCAGCGACGACCGCACCGACCTTCTCGGCGACCGCCACGGCGCCGCCGCCGGCAGGTGCCTCGTCCGCAGTACCGCCGGCCTTGGCTGCCTTGGCGGCCTTGCTGCGCTGCAGCAGAGCTTCGGGGATGCGCGAGTCGGCCGGCGCGGCCGCCGACTCGGCCGCGGCCTCCGGAGCAGCGGGTGCTGCCTCGGCCGACTTCTCGCGCGCCGCTTGGGCTCGCTTGAGGAGGTGCTCTGGGATCTCGGTCATGGGGTTACCTCATGCTCCAGTCAACCGGGCGAATCACAACGGACCCGAAATTCCGCCGTCCTTGCGAACCCGCCAGAAGTGGATCGCCATGAAGATCACGATCACGAACGGCAGGAACAACACGTGCAGTACGTACCATCGAAGGAGGGTCTCCGAGCCGATCTCGGCACCGCCGAGCAGGACGAAGCGGACCTCCTCACCGAACACCGGCGTGTAGCCCATCATGTTGGTACCCACCGTGACGGCCCACAGCGCCAACTGGTCCCACGGGAGCAGGTAGCCGGTGAACGACAGCAGCAGGGTGAGGGTGAGCAGGATGACGCCGATCACCCAGTTGAACTCGCGGGGCGGCTTGTAGGCGCCGTGGTAGAAGACGCGCGCCATGTGCAGGAACACGGTGAGCACCATCAGGTGCGCGCCCCATCGGTGCATGTTGCGCACCAACAACCCGAACGTCACCGAGGTCTGCAGGTTCTGGATGTCGTTCCACGCCGCGGTCGCCTCGGGGCGGTAGAAGAACATCAGGAAGATGCCGGTCACCGTCAGCAGGATGAACAGGAAGAACGAGAGTCCGCCGAGGCACAGCGTGTAGCTGACCTTGACCGCGTGACGCTTCACCTTGACCGGGTGCAAGTGGTACAGCACCGAGTTCATGATCACGTAGCTGCGGTTGCGCGGGCTGTCGGTGTAGCCCTTGCGGAAGATCGAACCCGGCCGGAAGATCGAGCTCCAGGCCTGGCTGCCCTGCACGTCGCCGACCGCGGTGTTCACGCGGTCCTTGACGGTGGGACGTGGTTTATCGTCGATGATTTTCGCCATGCGGCTCCACCTCCGACGATCTGTTGCCGTGGATGGCATCAGTGGTTCACGAGCGGCGCCACCGTTCCACCGGCCGACCGGCGCGTGAGTGGAGGCCTCAGACCCGCACGACGTCCAGTTCGGCGATGTCGGGGAAGTCGTCGTCCTGCGTGACGACGGGTACGCCGAGCGCCAACGCCGTCGCGGCGATCCACGAGTCGTTGACCGGCATTCGCTGGCCGCTGTCTCGCAG
>Ga0307379_10005024_pt1 | contig 18601 bp, 20 predicted proteins | sample UN2MG_FD_202237 | JGI IMG/M metagenome (GOLD analysis project Ga0307379, IMG submission 202237) | Soil microbial communities from Risofladan, Vaasa, Finland - UN-2 | ecosystem: Environmental > Terrestrial > Soil > Coastal area > Acid sulfate soil | place: Finland: Risofladan, Vaasa | collected... | reverse complement strand
GTGGCCACGAGCTTGTCCGGGTTCCTGGAGACAGCCAGACACTCTTTATAGGCCTTCAATGCCTCATCGAACCTCCCGGACACATAGTAGGAAAGTCCCAGGTGGTACCAGATGTTGAAGTGGAGGCTGCTGACAGGAGTGTTCCTCTCGTTGGGGATCCCATCCGGCTCAACGATGTCAGGCTTTCCCTTGATGAGCTTCGCCGCCCTCTCGAAGTCGTCGATTGCGAGATCGAAACGTCGAAGGGAGATGTAGCGGTTCCCCCTATGCCTGTAGAGTATGGGGTTTTCCGGGTGCTTCTCTATACCCATCGAGTAGATACCGATGGAATCCCGGTAGCGACCAAGGTATGCTGTACGTCGCCCCAACCAAACTATGGCATCCGGGTCATCCGGTTTTTCTTGATATTCATACAATGCTTTCTCATAGAGTTCCTGCTGCATCTCTATGGTCTCCGACCTCATGGGTGCCCTGAAAAGTGGTTCGCCAAAAAGTGAGAAGGCCTCAGGCGTCCTCGGAAGCTTTGCATCGTCTAATTTAATTCACCCATTCATTGGAAGTCGATCTACCATTAAATACTTTTTAGAAAGGGAGCTAGGCTTATGAACAAATCGATTGATTACATATCTAATGTGTAAAAATTTAACGTTTCTGTTAAAATAATTATCCTTCAATTTAAATATTTACAGAATTATACATAAAAGAGATGATGGTATCAAGCCCAACAGCGTTAAATTACTTAAGCACTGTAGAAGTAGCGAGGTCCCAAACATGATTTACCAGGCGTCTGTCTACGTCAGACTGAAGAAAGGCTATTCAGATCCGGAGGGCGAGACAACGGCGAACGCCCTTAGAGGACTAGGCTACGACGTAACAGAGGTGAGATCTAGCAAGTCCTATGAGGTGACCCTTGAAGCATCCAGTAAAGAGGAGGCGGAGCGCATCCTCGATGAGATGTGCAGAAGGCTCCTCACGAACCCTACTAAAGACGATTATAGATTTGAGCTAAGGGAAGGGATATGAGCCGCGTACAGAAAAGTCGGCATCATTTCGAGCATTATTCTATAGATATGCTCAACGCTACAGACGACGAGCTTAGGGAGATCGCTGAGACCCTGGGCCTCGGACTCTCGATGAGCGAGCTGAGACACATCCGAGACCACTACCTCATCAAGGAGAGGAGAGCGACTGACGTAGAGCTCCAGACCTACGATCAGACCTGGAGTGAGCACTGCTTCCACAAGACGTTCAAGGGCCTCATTGAGACGCAAGACGGCCAAGTGGACGGGATGCTCAAGAGCTATCTGGGCAGAGTCGTGAGGGAGCTTAATCCCAGCTGGTGCTACAGCGTGTTCGAGGACAACGCCGGAATCGTCGACCTAGACGACGAGTACGCCATCGCCATCAAGGTGGAGACCCACAACCACCCTTCAGCGATAGAGCCCTTCGGAGGGGCGGCGACCGGCCTCGGCGGGGTCATTAGAGATGTCCTGGGGGTCTGGGCTGACCCCATAGCCTGCACAGACGTACTGTGTTTTGGGCCGCTTGACATGCCCTACGATAGGCTCCCTGAGGGGGTCAAGCATCCGAGCTATATCTTCAATGGCGTCGTCGACGGAATCGGCTCCTACGGCAACAGTATTGGGATTCCCACCGTGAACGGGGCCGTCTGCTTCGACGAGGACTACACCGGAAACGTAGTCGTGTACGCTGGTTGTATAGGCCTCCTCAGGAAGGACAGGTACATCCGCAACACCAAGGTCGGGGACAAGATAGTGCTTGCGGGCGGTCGGACAGGACTTGACGGCATCCACGGTGTAACGTTCGCATCGGCAGAGCTCACTGAGGAGTCCGAGGAGGTCTCGAGGCCGGCGGTCCAGATTGCGAACCCCATAGAGGAGGAGAAGGTGAAGAGGGCTATCAAGCAGATCAGTGAGGAAAAGTTAGGCTCCGGAATAACTGACCTGGGAGGCGGCGGCCTAAGCTGCGCCGTCTGCGAGATGGCAGACAGGTTCGGTGTGGGTGTCGAAGTGGATCTGGCTAACGTCCCTCTGAAGTATCCCCAGATGGCGCCCTGGGAGATCTGGGTCTCCGAGTCCCAGGAAAGGATGTGCTTGGCCGTCCCAGTTGATAACGTGGAACGCGTGCTCGAGATATTCAATGACGAGCAGACCGAGGCCAACGTGATTGGGACGTTCACAGCCGGAGATGAAGTGAACGTGAGATTCCACAGCGAGCACGTGGCGAAGCTTGAGATACCCTCACTATTCGACCCACCGAGGATCCACAGGAAGACCATGTGGGAGCCCCAAGCCCCGGATGAGCCACAGATACCTACGCCCACCGATCTGGGGAAGACATTGAGGCAGCTCCTGGCGACGCCCAACATCGCGAGCAAGGAGAAGGTGGTCAGGAGGTACGACCACGAGGTGAAAGGGGGCACCGTAATCAAGCCCCTTCAAGGCTGGAACGCCGGCCCGAGCGACGGGGCCGTCCTCAAGCCCCTCACGGGCTCATGGAAGGGGGTGACGATCTCTTTCGGTATCAACCCGCGTTTCGGGAAGTTAGACCCGTACTGGATGGCAGCATCGGCATTGGATGAGGCCATCAGGAACAACGTGGCAATGGGAGGAAGGAGAATCGCCCTGCTGGACAACTTCACGTGGGGAAACCCCGAGTACGAGGACAGACTCGGCGGCTTGGTCATGGCCAGCAAGGCATGCTTTGACGTTGCCAGCGTCTACGGGACGCCCTTCATCTCAGGAAAGGACAGCCTCTACAACGAGTCGCCCCTTGGACCCGTCGCACCCACACTGCTCATCACAGCTCTGGGGCTGATACCTGACATCAGGAAGGCAGTTACGATGGATCTGAAAAGGCCTGATGACCCAATCTACCTCTTGGGAACGACGAAGCCTGAACTCGGGGGTTCCATGTACTATAGGCTGAACGGTTTCCTAGGCTCGTCCGTTCCCCGACTTGAACCCGAGAAGACCGTAGAATCATATCAGCGCCTCACGTCCTCGATAGACTCAGGACTCGTGAGAGCATGCCACGATCTATCTGAAGGGGGACTAGGAGTGGCACTCTCCGAGATGGCCTTTACAGCTGGATTAGGGGTGGAAGTGGATCTAGACAAAGTCACAGGGAGCTCAACTATAAGAGACGACATGGCGCTATTCTCCGAGTCCAACGGCCGATTACTCGTCGAGGTGAGAGCGGATCGGTCCTCAGAGTTCGAGGAGAAGATGGCTGGCACAGCTTATTGTAGGATCGGCTCCGTGACGAGCAGCTACCTTCTGACGATTAGAGGGAAAAAGGGGGTTCTCATCGAGGAGCCTCTGGAGCGCCTTATGTCGGCTTGGAAGACACCTCTGGGGGGAGTGTGATGAAGAGGGAGGAGATCAAGGTCCTGCTGATGAGGGCTCCAGGTACCAACTGTGACGCCGAGACGGTACGCGCCTTCGAGGACACGGGTGTAGACGTATCACTGATCCACACACAGAAGATATTCAGGGAGAAGAACCTGCTCGACTACGACGTCGTGGTGTTCCCGGGTGGCTTCAGCTACGGCGACTACGTCAGGAGCGGCTCCATATGGGCGAAGGAGATGGAGTACAGGATTGGGACCGAGCTGGAAAAGTTCGTCAACGAGGGGCGTCCCGTCATTGGGATATGCAACGGGTTCCAGCTCCTCGTCGAGGCCGGGTTCCTGCCTGGATTCGAGGGACGATCCATCTACCCTGAGGCAGCGTTGGCCAACAGTATCAGGGGGTACCAGTGCCGTTGGATACGAATGAAGTACGTCAACGGCGGGAGATGCAGGATGATGAGCAAGTTACCTGAGGACTATCTCATGAGGGTTCCCATAGCGCACGGGGAGGGACGGTTCGTCTACCCGCAGGAGGACGAGAAATTTCTGGAACGACTTCAGGACAACGACCAGTTAGTCTTCAAGTACGCCAGGGAGGACGGCTCACCAGCCAACATGGAACTATGGTACAACCCCAACGGGGCATGGCACGACATAGCTGGTATCTGCAACCCCGAGGGAAACGTCTTAGGGTTGATGCCACACCCCGAGAGAGCGTACTTCGGCTACCTGATGCCACAGTGGAGCCGTGATGAGGGGCATCCAGAGTATGGAGATGGCAAAGTCTTCTTCGAGTCGATAATCAGCTACGTGGAGAAGAAGATCTAGCCGCCCTCCTCCGATAATCACCCAATTTTCGTCGCAAGCCATCGTCGGATAAGGCCAAGATCTCTATGGCAAGGAGCGCCCCATTCTTTGCGTTGTCTATGCCGACACATGCAACTGGAACCCCGGGAGGCATCTGCACTATCGATAGCAGTGAGTCGAGCCCCCCGAGCTTCGCTTCCTTTGGGACGCCTACGACGGGCTTCAGAGTGTGTGCGGCTATGAAACCGGGCAGTGCAGCCGATAATCCCGCGACTGCTATGAAGACTGAGGCGTCCGAGGACTCAACGTACTCCATCAAAGCGCTAGGATTTCTGTGAGCGGAGTAGACCACATTCTCATAGCTCACATCGAACTCTTGTAGGATCTCCTCAGCCTTCACGCCTACTTCACGGTCGGACTCGCTTCCCAGTACGATCGAGATATGGACCATTACTTTTCCCCTGTACATGTATCCTAATTCTATAGCAAATAAATTGATACGTATATGTGAAATAATTTATTTTATTTCGAAAGCGGCTGCAAGTTCATCGGCCGTGATAAGGTTCTTTGCTATGATCTTCTTGCTACCGTTCTCCTCGATCCTTGTCATTATGCACTCGTCAGCTACTGTGCAGTTGCCGTTCTCGTCGAGTTTCGCCCCCCGGCACACCCTTATCACGTCGGGAGAGATGTCATCAATCAGGAATATTTCTCCGTCCTTGTTCCGCCCGAACTCGCATTTACCATCTATTAGGTGGAGGCCCCTCTTCGCGCACTCCTCGTAGAGGAGGTCTGCAATCTCACAGAGCATTTTCTTTGTGTGGTCGACTTCTTCATGGGTCATTATCCCGAGCTCCACGAGGGTGTCATCCACCATTAGAATGTCCGAGTCACCGGGGAGACCCTTTGAGTAGACCTCCACGAGTTTGTCGATGCTTCTTCCAGGCTTGACACTGGGGTATCTCCTCCAAAAACTCCCGTAGGCCTGATTCCTGAAGACCCACTCGAGGTTGTAGAGGTCCTGGGCGCCCTCGACATCTGACTCGGATTTCATACCAAGCAGGGCTGCAGGTTTAACTACCATCACGTTCTCCCCCGTGGTCTCGATGTAGTGAGTTGGGACGCCTCGCTTGTTCAGTAGCTTGAAAAGATAACTTGAGAACTGACAAGAGACACGCCCCTTACCCTTTATCTGACCGACGACCTTGTCGTATCCTGAATCGAAGACGGGTTTCCCCGTGTTCTGGCCTATGTACCCTGTGGCGTCGTCCTTGAAGTAGAACTCCAGGTTGCCGTCGGGTCTCTCATACACGCTCTTAGTTTTTCCGTCTATCACTAGCTTCATGGATATTCCTCGTCTAAAACGTATAGCTACGATTGATCCCACTTTTGTTATTAGTTTTTTCATGAAGAATTGAATTAGATCGGTTCTACAGGGGGCCCCTGGGACTGGGATTTGATGATATGCCCTTTATGTGCTCAATTGAAACTAAATATTTTCCGAAGGTAAGTATCGCGTCTTTTGGTATCGAAGGAGAGAAAAAGGAGCGGGTTATCCCCTCTCTAGCTCACACATAACATCGTCCACTGACCCGAGGTGAAACGCAGCGAGCCATTTCTCACCACTAATCACCTGATAGGAAGCGACACAGCGCTTCGAGACTTCCCGCACGACGTTCGCTGGGATCTCGGGTGGCGGACCATCTCCGGTGTACCCAAACCTCCTCAGGCACTCCCTCAGGAACTCCTTGTCGAGACAGGTCGACTCTTGAGACTTCCCGGGCCTGTAGAACTCCTCGGCCCAATACCGAGCTGAGTCATGTGTCGGGGGCTCATCTATCTGTACTAGCCCACCGTTCAACCTCCCGAACTCAAGTTTGAAGTCCGGGATAATGAGTCCCCTCCTCTTTGAATGAGAACGATAGAAATCATAGAGTTTAAAGGAAGCCTCCTGCAACTCCTCCCACTCATCTCGAGTTACGAGACCGTTGTCGATGGCTTCCGACCTAGTTATCTCTTGATCGTGGCCGGACTCGCTCTTTGTGGTGGGTGTGATGATCACCTCGGTTAGCTCCTCAGCCATCATCAACCCGTCGGGGAGCTTGACGCCACTCACCGTCCTCGCTCCGTCCCTGTAAGCCCTCCAAGCTGAACCGTAGAGATGACCCCGGCACACCCATTCAACATCGATCCTCTCCGCTTTCCTAACCATCATGGTTCTCTCGTCAACCGACGCCAGGAAGTGATTGGGAAATATCCCATCCGTCTTGGTGAACCAGAAGACGGAGAGGGCGTGTAGACTCTTCCCTTTATGGGGGATCAGAGTGGGGTACACTACATCGAAAGCGGATATCCTGTCTGTCGTAACGATCGATAGACGTTCTCCCAGATCGTAGACGTCCCTTACCTTACCGCGCCTCAGAGGTATCTTCTGACTATATAGATTACTGGCACTGAGAACTTCGACGTTGCCATCACCTAGAGGGTCGGCGACTAGGTACGAATCATCTGCTCTGTTCTCATTTGAGGACATGGTTATCATCCCTGAATAATACGAAGCTGTCATTCATGGACGTATTTCAAGGTTGTTTTTATATAAACATGCAATATTAAACGGTTACAGAAAAAATGAAAGAGAAATTATTAATATTCATCTATTTATCCAGTCAAGCAACGGATGCCAGCAGCCATTTTTGAGGGCACAGATTTCGTCAGTTTATCAAGGCTCGACGCTCAAGGGTGAGCGCGGTTAAAACTTTAAGGTATGCCCTGATGATATAGAGAGAGTAGTCTGCTTTGGTCTCAAGCAAGTTCAAGGAAAGGTTCGAAAAGTTCATAGCATCCAGCGTGAAGCCCCTCGCATCCATCGGCATTACTCCCAACGCCGTTACCATCCTAGGGCTCATCGCCTCAATCACCTCCGCGTGGTTTTACATAAACTGGGAGGCTAACAGCTTGATGCTCCCGATCGCTGCATCGCTGATCCTCGTCTCTGGTTTCATAGACGCCATCGACGGCGTTCTCGCTAGGACATCAGGCATGACCACTCGCTTTGGGGGGTTCCTTGATTCAGTCTCGGACAGGTACTCAGACGCTGTCGTTCTCTCAGCGATCGTCGCAGCGGACCTATGTCGGATGGAGTGGGGCCTCGCAGCCATTGTTGGCTCGCTCATGGTCAGCTATGCGAGGGCCCGCGCAGAAGCGGCGGGCGTTAAGATGGCGGCAGTAGGTATCGCTGAGCGGGCTGAGAGGATGATTTTCCTGGCATTAGTCACTTATGGAGCCTATTTCAACTTGGAATTATTGAGATGGGGAATAGTAATACTGGCTATAATCGTTCAAGTGACAGTATTACAGCGCGCTTACCACTTCTACCGTGCTGTCGATATGGGTTAGTTACTCTTTCTCCGTCGGGGAACAGTCTTCCTTTCATCTTTACTGCGGACATGGACCACGTGCCTGTGGACCGCACAGCTGATACAGAGATACTTGGTCGTCTGATATCTCGCGACCTGGGCCCCCGAGTCTTGGAGTTCCTTCAGCAACCTCCTGTCCACCAGCGACGTGTACTTCGTCACCTTCTTCGCCTTATCTCGGGGCACCTGTGCCCCGCAGTAGCTACACTGAACCATGCCGGAACGGCCTTGGCCGCCCTTGGAACGTCCTCCACTCCTTCTTTTCTTGGGCATTTTCGGGTCCCACCTCAATAACGGGGAGCCTACCTATAAATCCTGTGCGAAAAACCACCCGGAGGGTGTATTAGGGTACTCAGCGAACCGGTCCAATATCCCCTCTACGACTTCCTTGTAGATTGTCGAGGCGATCTTCTTATTTCCTTCCGCAGTCAAGTGAACTCCGTCGCTCGAGTACTCGACCCGCAGTACACCGTTCTCGTATGACGTCGCCGTGAATAGGTCGGCTAAGAGTATCTCATTTTTCTCGCAATGTCTCTTGATGAGATCGTTCATTGCCCTGATGTGTGATATCGCGCCACTGGGACCTATAACTGATGTCAGAGTGCAAGCGATGGGTGACGCCCCAACCTCCTTGACTGTAGTATAAATCTCCGCGAGGGTCGCCAGCGTCTCCTCCGGCGTCTTTCCGCTGAACAGATCGTTGATTCCCCCCCAGACGATGACGTAGTCAGATTCGTGCCTGACGACCTCTGTCCCTACCCGTTGCAGCATTCCCCTGGTACTGTCGCCGTTGACGCCGAGGTTGATGAAGACGAGATCCAACCTCCCTAGGCCCTTCTTCTCCTGTTCGACGATGACTATGTTGTCGAGATAATCTGTGTAAGGTAGCCAGTGCCCCCTTTGAGTACTCGCCTCGAAGGGAACATAACCACGTGTGAGGCTGTCTCCGAGAGCCACGAACCTGAGAGTTGTGAGTTCGGTCAAGCTTATCGGATATCAGTGTACGCATCTATGATTTTCTTCTTTCTATCTGCTGAAACGTGCGATGGATGAAGAGAGGGTCCTGCAGAGGCGTGACGATATTATATAGATTTACACATACCACCATCTAGCGTTTAACATGTCTGTTCAAGGTATAGTTGACATGATCGGGGCTGACCTAGTCCTGATCGATGGCAAGATCATAACAGTGGACGCCTCGGACACGATCGCAGAGGCCGTTGCTGTTCGTCAAGGTAAGATACTCATGGTCGGTTCAACGGCTGAAATCCGACAACTTGCTGGGAGGAACTCCAAGGTCGTCGATCTGGGGGGAAAAACGGTCCTTCCCGGGTTCATCGACACCCACGAGCACTGCATCAGGAAGGGGATGCAGGCTGATTACGTCTACTGCGCCTCACCCCCCATGGAGACTATCGAGGACATCGTCGAGGCCTTGGCGGCGAAGGCTACCCAGAAGGAAGAAGGGCAGTGGGTCGTTGGCAGCTGGTTCGACGAGACGAAGCTCAAGGAGAAGAGGTTTCCCACGCGCTACGATCTAGACAGGGCGTCCTCGAAGCATCACATCTACCTTGGCAGGGCGGGAGGTCACAACTCAGTTGCTAACAGCATGGCCCTAAGCATCGCGGAGATATCAAAGGACACGCCTCAACCCCTAGGAGGGCGGATCGAGAAGGATGAACAGGGAGAGCCAACCGGCAGACTAGATGAGATCGCCGCGATGAACATGGTCAGGGGGAAGATACCATCCCCCGGTCCGGAGGAGTCCATTCGGATCATGGTCGACAACTGGCACATGGTAGAGAACGACCTCCTCAGTTGGGGAATAACCACCGTAAATGAGGCTCATATCAAGGCGCCCGCGGCCCTAGCATACCAGGAGCTAAACAAGGAGGGCAAGCTCCGGATGAGGGTGGGGCTGATGCTAGACGGTATGGCGCCATATAGCGGATATGCGACGAGTGACCTTGCACGCCAAGGGCTCAAGACGGGGTTCGGCTGGGGTGAGAAGCTCTACGTGGTGGGGGTCAAACTCGGCGTTGACGGGGCGATGGGCTCCCTCACGGCGGCCCTCAATGAGCCATACGCCAACGACCCCGAGAATACAGGGATAGTGAGAGTGACTCAGGAGGAGTTGACGGAGGAGACCGTCAGATGCCACAAGGCCGGTCTAAGGGTGTGCATCCACGCCATCGGTGACAGGGCTATCGACATGGCGCTTGAATCGATTGAGGAGGCCGTCAGGAGCCGGAACGGGGAGGACCACCGCCACAGGATAGAGCACGCTGGCTACGTCAGGGACGACCAACTAGAGAGAATGAAGAGGCTCGGAGTCGCCATTTCGGCCTCCATCGGGTTCTGCTATCCGATCGGGGACAGCCACATAGACGCCTTGGGGCAGGATCGGCTGAGCGGCTACTACCCTATGAGGAGTTTCAAGGAGCACGGGATCGTCGCGGGAGGAAATAGCGATGGCTTCGGCAAGAACTGGGCCCTCACGGGGATATACGGTTGCGCCACGAGGAGGTCGTCAAGCGGGAGGCTGCTGGATGAGGGGCAGGCCATCTCGATGCTGAACTCCATCAGGGCCTACACGATAAACGGCGCTTTCCTCGAGGGAAAGGAGGATTTGAAGGGCTCCATCGAGCCCGGGAAGCTAGCGGACTTCGTCGTCCTGGACAGGGATATACTCACCGTCGACCCGAAGGAGGTCATCGAGACGAAGGTCATGATGACCATCGTCGGGGGCGAGATCGTGTACGAGGTTGCGAAGGTCTAGTCCAGAGATTCGAGGAGGGCTCTCAGGTCCTCCACATACTCCCGGTCTAGACCGTGTGCTTTTGCTCCCTCCAACATAAGCGTAACATAGCTTTTGGCAGGTGGGAATGGCCCCCGGGGGTTTACGACCCTGTAGAGCTCAGCTTCATGCCATTCATGGTCCTCCCCCGGACGAGGAACGTCTCACGAGAGTAGAGCCCCGGGGGGAACGCTCTCAAGCACGTCGAGCTCGGCCAGGTCCTCCTCCGACATCTCGTATATCACGCCCCTCGTGAGGTGCCCTGGAGGAGGGATTATCGAGCTGATCCCTCCCTTTCTCCTCTCCTCGTAGAAACGGAACTCGACGCGATGGTTGGGGCGATAGGCCTTCATGACGAACTTGGTGCTTGGACAGTGCTCCATCAGGAACCTGGGTGAGAGATTGACCCGTAAGCAAAATGATACATTCTGCATGACATTCTCCTCACCCACTCAAGACGTTTGCCCCAAGACCACGGAATTCAGGGAGGTATGTTTAAAACCTCTGAACTAGTGAATGACGTTGTTAGAACCTGGATCTGAGCGATATGAAGGGTATCTTCAGCTTCATGCGAGGCAACATTCTCGTCATGACGGTCTGTGACTCACTCTGGAGGATCTCCACAGACATCATGTGGCCATTCCTGAGCCTCTACGTCCTTGAGCTCGGGGGAAGGTACGAGACCATCGGGCAGGTGATGGCCATCGGTAACATCGCGAGCATGATTCTCTTCCCTCTGGGCGGATACATCGCGGACTATCAGGGGCGGATCAAGCTCATCGGTTACATGACCTTCGGTTACGCGGCGGCGTTCCTCATACCAGCGTTTACCAACAGCTGGCAGTGGCTCGCCGCGGGAATATTTGTCCAGAGCTTCGTCTCGTTCTACTTCCCCGCGATGCAGGCCTTACGAGCGGACTCCCTCCCCCCGGGGCAGAGAGGAATAGGTTTCGCTACGACCATGGCGATCCCTGGGGCGATCGGTATCGCATCCCCGGTGATTGGGGGGTGGTTAATCGAGAGATTTGGGATGAGCAGGGCCATCCACGGTCTTTATCTCCTCGGATTCTTTGTGGGGATCGTCGTTGCCCTCATCAGGCTGAGGTTCCTGAAGGAGACCGTCGAGAACCCGAACAGGATTGAGATCGATATGACGAAACTGCCCGGACTGCTGTTAGAGTCCTACAAAGATTTTTTCAGGACTCTCATGGGTGTACCGAGGCATCTTCTGACTCTTTCCGCGCTCATATCTGCATCGGTATTCTTCGTCTCACTCGTCGGCCCTTTCTGGATAGTGAGAGCGAGGGATGTGATCGGTCTTTCTACGCAGGACTGGGGCACGCTTATGTTCATAACGGGGGCAATCAACGTGTTAATATCAATCCCCGCTGGGGGTCTCGTTGATCGTCTGAACAAGAAGTGGGTGGTCGGGATCTGCCTCATCTTAGGTGCTGTACCAACCTTCCTGTTCCTGAGGATAACCAGTTTCAATCAGCTACTCATATTGAGTGTCTTCACGACTTTGACCAACGTCTTCCTCAACCCAGCCTTCCAGGCCCTATTCGCCGACATGACGCCCAGGGAGCAGAGGGGAAGGATAATGGCATCGCTCGGAGCTGGAGCCATCTGGCTGATGGGAGGGGCATGGGGTAGTGGGATAGTGGGAATCTTGATGATGTCTACGGGTACCCTGCTTAGTGGCTACATCTACAACTACAACAACTCACTGCCATGGATGATTTTATCGGGGGCCTTGGTCATCTTGGGAGTACTTTTCATAGCGTTAATCAAGGAACCCGAGAAAGCGGAGATCTAGACGACTAACTGTCATTCTCTGAGGAGCTCAAGAGCCGCCGCCTTGGCACCGATCTCAGCTAAGTATATATCATTGGCCGAACCGATTATGATAACGTCACCATCCTCGGGTGTCAATTTCTGGGTTATTTCTTCTATAATGGCGTCGTCAAGCTTCATTTCGAGCCCCGGCATTTTGAGCTCCCCATTCTCATATAATAGGGTCGTCGCTCCCTTTGCCCCTGCTATGATCGCCGCATCTCTTTGCTCTATGCCTCGCGAAATTTTCATTGACGACACCTTGATCAGTAAGGCATAGTTCTTGGTACCAACGGTGAGAGGCGTCGACCTCAGCTCTGCAGCCGCTAATCTCTGTGTGAAGACCGCAAGAAGTTGGCGTCCCTCGGATGTTAGCTTCATTCCACCACGGGAGATCTCGATGAGGCCAAGCCCCCTCATCCTGTTTATCAATGTCCGCACTACGCCTTCTCCTAGGTGAAGCTCCTTAGATAACCTCTTCCTGCCGAGGCCGTCCACATGGCCTATCAGCTCGATAGCTTTCAAGGCCTGAGCCTGGATGAAAGAGGCGTTCCTGCCTATGACGTCCCTCTCAGAGATCTCCCTGAGTATTTCAAGCGGTCTCATCAGGCAATCATCCTAGAATGTGTTTTCAGCACATAAAGAATTGTAGAAAGGGATATTAAATTGGTTGGATTATCCATCCATATGGTCTCGCTTACGACCCGCCAGATATCACTTATCTCGATCATGTCCGCTGCGTCCATCGCGATTGCCTACTCCAAGGACCTCGTGGCCTTCCTTCCCGGAGTGGAGTTCATGACAGTGTTGATCTTCGTCACGGGTTACTGCTTCGGGCGTGTGATCGGCTTCCCCGTCGGGGTGATTGCTCTAACCATCTACATGCTGATTCCTTTCCCATTCGCTCACCCAGCTGCTTGGCTCTTCACCACCTCGCCGATCCTCCTCGTCGTCATGGCCCTGCTGGGGGGGATGTACGGCGTCGCAGGGGACCTATTATCTCGACGATTTACTCCTAAGAGGGAACTCGGTTATGCGTTGGTCATGGGGGTGGCAGGCTTTGTCCTCACGTTCATATATGACATAATGAGCAGCGTCGGTTTCGCCCTAGCGTATCCGGCATTCACCACGATCTGGCAGTCAATAGTGTACACCTTCATCCCCCTCTATATGCCATACCCACCGATAGTTCATACCATTACGAACTCGATAATCTTCGCCGTTGTCGCTCCAGCGCTAATTATCGCTATCAGAAATCTGCCAGATCCGGCAGTTCAAAGGAATGACGACGATTCATAACCAAGTATCATCGTGACCTTCCCACTGACATTCATTTATACAACAATATTTCTCTAATTGGCAGGTGTCCCTTGATCGAGTATTTTCCTGCTCCCGATTTGAAGCAAAGGTTGGATGAGATGATCGACCTCCTCAGGTTCGATCATGTCAACACGAGTTCAGTCTACTGCGTCAGAAGTAGGGGATCCAAGGCGAAGATGACCATAGCTCGTATACACGGCCTGGGCAGGATATGGCAGGACGCCACGGGGATGGAGCCAACCTACATCATAGAGATCATCGCCGAGAGATATGATGTTCTGTCGAAGAATGACCAGGACAGGACGTTGATCCATGAGCTGCTGCACATCCCACACGGGTTCAGGGGAGGGTTTAGACATCATAAAAACTATGTCAACGCCGAGACGGTGGAGACATGGTACCGGCGATATCAACAGAAGAAGTCCGAGCACCGTTAAATCGCTAGCGATAAATATTACCTCTCCCGTTAGATGAATATATGCAGATGAATCGGGGACTGCTGAAGCACCTCATCTTCTGGTTGTTCTATATTACGGCGTTCTGGGGGGCGTTCGAGCAGGCCTACAACAATCCAGGTCACCCTATCTGGTCTTCGACTTGGAACCTTCCCTTCCCCGTCCCCCACCACTACGTCATAGGGTTCATCGGGATGGCTGTCGCCTACTTTCTCTTCACAATGGAGGACTGGACCTTGGAGCAGGAGATTCAGGATGAGCTCGAGAAGTTCAAGGAGGACATCATGCAGATCATCCACCCTAAGGGAGAGGAGAGCGAGGAGGGACTAGGCGGAGGATAGATACTCAGAGATCCTCGACCTTGAAAGCCCCACGTACTCTTCGTTGTTATCAAACCCAATGTAATGCCTGTTCGCCTTTATGGCGGCGATGCATGTAGTCCCGCTCCCACAGAAGGGGTCGAGGACGACGTCCCCCTCGAATGAGTAGAGCTGCATGAGCCTGTAAGGCAGCTCTACGGGGAAAGGCGCGGGGTGACCCACCGCTCTGGCCGACTGGGTGGGGAAACTCCACGCACTTTTAGTGTACTCCAAGAACTCGTCCCTTGAGATCGTGTTTCTTCTATTCTCAACAGTTCTACGCATTGAGCCCTTAGAGAAGACCATTATGTACTCGTGCACATCCCGGAGGGTAGGATTCGAAGCGGACATCCAGCTCCCCCACGCAGTCGACGTCCCGGCACTCGCCGCCTTGAGCCAGATTACCTCACCTCTCATCAGGTACCCGATCTCCAGCATGTCCTGGATGATGTAGCTATGGATGGGGATGTATGGCCGCCTACCAATGTTAGCGACGTTTACACAGGCCCTGCCCCCGACGACCAGTACACGATAGACCTCCTCGAAAACGTGCTTGAGCAGCTGACGATAATCATTAAGGCTCAAGTCTTCGTCGTAGTCCTTCCCAACATTGTAAGGAGGTGAGGTCACTATCAGATGAACGCTGCCATCAGGTATGGGGGACATGTCGCGACTATCGCGGAGGCTCACCGTGTCAAGGACATCGGAAGGAACGGCCATCTCGATAGCGTGATCAACCTCCTCGACACTAGAGCCGTACAACTTCCTAGAATAGAACTTCGAGGAGTCGTGGCTCTCTCGTTTCGTCACACCGAAGGGGCTTGTCTTCGTTCCCTTCCCGTCTTCAGTCTTCGATTTTATCACCTAACTAGCGGGTACTAAGATTAACTGCATATTGATCACGTTCAGGATCATAGAGTAAACATCCAGAGTTACCATGACAGGCGATTAAGAAAGAAAGGCTCCTAGTCGCTTATCTGCCGTTCTATTATATCCGGGAGATCCTTGTAGACCTCTAATGATTTGATGAGGTAGTCTGATGCCCCGAGTTTCATCGCGGTGACGGCGGTCTTTCTGTCGTCGGCGCCAGTGAACATGATGACTGGGGTCGAGATATCGTCATCTCTTATCTTCTCAAGCACCTGTATACCGTTCAACCCCGGAAGGTGGTAGTCGAGCAGTATAACGTCGTAGTGCTTGACCATGAGGTTGTCCAGAGCCAAGTTACCGTCTAGTACGTGCTCGATCTCGAAGGGCTTCCCTGAACTCCTCAAGTGTCTTATGATGATCTCAGCATCGTCGGGATTATCATCCACGAGTAGCACCGCAATGTCCTCTCTCACCCGGAAAATGGTGAAAGCAGAGTCGAGGACCTCGTATTCGTAGATCGGCTCATACGTCGAGTTTTTATATGTGAAATCAGCATCGCAGTTCTGGCAACGATGCTCTATGTTGGGCCTGTCGAATCTGTTCCCGCATTTGACGCACTCGAAGCTTGAACCGATAATCTGGTAATCACTCCTAGAGCCGTCCCCCTTCGGGCGCTCGTTTATTAAACCGAGCTCGGTTTCACAGCTTGGGCAGATGAGTTTAGAGCCTTTAATGAAGATGCTAATCACGCCCGTGTATCCGCAGAACTGGTGCTCAATGAGCTTCAGCCGGCTGATGTCTTTGGACTGGCATTTCGGGCACAGGTACTTCGAGTAGACGTGGGTTGAATCGCATTCAGGGCAGAACAGCGCCCAGTCCTTCTCCTTCACACGCAGGAGACCTTTTCCGTCTAGAGACTCCAGAAGCTTCCTTACGGATGACCAGTCGAGCTCCTCATCTTTGACGACACCCTGGATGTTCGGGTATGTGACTCCCTCTGGACCTACGGATGGCTTGAGGTTTCTGATGCCCTTCTCCACAATTCTGGAGATGAGTACATCCTCATCACTAGTAAGATCGAGCGATTCTCGGGACCCCAGTGCCATCGCCTGAACTTCTAGATGCTAAAGGCATTAAAAAAGACGATGGTAATAACTAAAAGTACAACAGAATGTATCAAACCGGCACTGACCCGCCCCTCTAGAATTTTACCGGCGACGAGCCCACCGAAGATGGACTCCATTACGGCGGCCCAGAACAGGATTGCCACGTAGAACTCGATGTCTAGTAGAGTCCTGAGTATCCCGGAGGAGCCCACGATCGTCTCCGACGATGCGAATATCAGGGGTGCCAGGAACTGGGTTATTATCACCCAGGATATGATGAGGAAGATTACAGTTCCCAAGTAGACTATAGACATGTAGGGCCTCATCTGGGAACGACGCTCCTCCTGATGTTCCTCCAGCCTGGTGAAGAGATCAACGCTCGTGTTGAGGACGTCGATGATGTCACCCCCCGTTTTATGAGCCTCTATGAGGATCGTGCTGATGCGCCTCATGGAGGGTCTAATCAGCGTCTCACCAAGCCAAGTCAGCGCGCCCTCAAGGTCAGAGGTGAAGTGAAACTTTACCATGGCGGTCTCAAGGGATTTTGATATAGGTCCGTAGTCCCTCTCCGAGGCCTCTTCAAGGGCCTTAAATAGGGGGACACCAGATTGCACCGTCTCCGTTACGTCCCTCAAGAGGCGTGGGGCGTTGGCGTCAACACCTCTAAGCCATCGATGGTTGTTCCACTCGATGTATGCCGGGATCGCTAAAGACAGCAATATCCCAAGGACAATCAGGTTGTTCGTGCCCTGAGACAATGGGATGAAATATGGTGGCGTGGGGAAGTAGAGACCGCCGAAGATGACGTAGGCCAATATTACTAAGCCTATGAAACCTGATAGGGCCCACGCGTACATCTTGTATTTTTTCTCGAAGAACATTACTCGTCACCCCTCACTATCGTGTCGAGTACTATCAGCAGACCACTGGCGAGTACGGGTATCCCAAAGAACACGATGAGGTTGAGCTGCACCACTGATGACCCGAAGCCCCCGCTGCCGAGCACCGAGAGTATTGTGATCATTAGGATGAAGAGGATCGGCGCCACTACGAGGATGGCGACGTATATCTCACCAATGTAGGTCAGGGTCCCGAGCATCTTCTTCAGGTTGTCCCTCTGAACCTGGAGTAGGCGATCCACCTCATATGTGAGCAGCCCTTTGAGGTCCCCGCTTGTCTTGATGTTGTTGTTTATGCTGTCCAACAGCTTCTTCAGGACGTCAGATGGGCTCCTTCGAGAAACGTCTTCGAGGGCGGATGAGACGTCTTGACCGAATAGTTGAGTATCCATCATGAACTTGGTGGCCAGCTGCTTCATGGCGGAGTTCTCCTCCACCTCGGCCATTCTCTCCATGATGCTCTCGATGGATATACCACTCGCCGAGAGGACTGTCATATAACTAAGGGAATAGACTAAACCCCTAGATATCCCCTCGTGCATCTCCTTCCTCCTGTAATAGGGGAAGAACAGGAAGTAGAGGAGGACGACACACGAGGCTGTGAATGACAGAGAGAGGACGGCAACGACCAATCTTAACCCGGTCACTTTGAGAAGGAGTACGTGGATCAGGATGCTGGTTACTGCAGTGAAGGCGAAAGCGGCTCCAAGGATGAGGGAGGATCTTTTCACGTAATCCTTGAAAAGGTAGGGTATCCCGCTTTCTTCGTAGATCTCCTGAAACTCATTATAGACAGGCACGTTCATCGGGAGGACCCCAACCTCGCGGCGTTGTAGACTTCGTCGGGATTCATGTAGTAGTTCCGTACTACATCGGCGACTTCTTCATAGGAGCTGATGTTCTTATCGCACATCCAATCCAGTACGGTTTCTCGGCGGCGCTGCTCCTCCACGAGCTTCTCCACGGGTATGTGCTTTATCTTAGAGATCTGGCTGTAGAGGTCCTCGCCCTCCTCGAGGAGGATGTCGAGGTCTGAGGGATTCTTCTCTATGTAGCTGTCATCCTCCACATTCCACTCGAACCTGTTCTGGACCTGTACTGCCTCCTCTCCCTGAGCAGCTCTGGCGAGGGGTACTCCTGTGATCTCGGCCACGGTCACGACCCTCCTAGTCACCTGGTCCCCTATCTTCACTCTCCTGAGCTGGATGAGGACGTTCATCAGGGAGAGCATCATCTCGGGTACATTCATCGGCCTTGAGAGAAGCCGTTTGATGACCGACTTGATGCTGTCGGCGTGGATGGTGCAGAGTCCCCCGTGGCCTGTCGCGATGCTCTGGAAGAGGGTGTACGCCTCCTCGCCCCTAAC
>Ga0307379_10005023_pt1 | contig 18605 bp, 13 predicted proteins | sample UN2MG_FD_202237 | JGI IMG/M metagenome (GOLD analysis project Ga0307379, IMG submission 202237) | Soil microbial communities from Risofladan, Vaasa, Finland - UN-2 | ecosystem: Environmental > Terrestrial > Soil > Coastal area > Acid sulfate soil | place: Finland: Risofladan, Vaasa | collected... | reverse complement strand
GTTGCCTGGAATGCTGGTCCCAGCCGGACGCTGACCAGGTGGCCCCGGGGGATTGCTCCCCCGGGGCTCCCACAGATCCGTACGTGCTCGCATTAGAGCATACGGTTCCTCGAAATCATGATTCTTAGGATCGGCCGAAGAATAACTTCCCGACTTCCGTAGCAGGCACACGCCGTGTGCCGTCCGCTGGTTACGGCACACGGCGTGTGCCTACTACTCCGCAAATGCGGAAGTTATTCTGTTGCGGCTCCTAAACGATTCCTCGCTGCCGAAACCGAACCCTTCCAGCCTTCTTCGAGAGGGGACGACATGAAACCAACCGGTCAGTCCGAATGGTCAACGATTGGCTTTGGCAAACCACGGGCAAGAGGTCCGTTCGCAGAAGAGGCTTGAACAACCCCAATGATCAGACTTCTCCTCCGCTGCTCCCTATCCTTCTTGCTGCTCCTGGCTCCAGCCATTCCTACGACTCTCGCCGCCACGAAGGACTGGCCGATGCCGTTCCACGATCCGGCCCTGACGGGGCGGTCGGGTTTGAAGGGAGCGATGACCGCGGCCCCCAAGGTCGCCTGGTCCTTTCCGTTGGCCGCCTATCGCGGGCATCTCCAAGTCACGCCTGGTGGGGAGAGCACGGCCACGGTTGACGTGGAGAGGAATCCCGACTACCCGGCCCAGACGGCCGAGGCGTGGGGCATCGCGCCGCCGAAGTTCGTGTATGACGACGGAGCCGTTCTGGAGATGCGGGATAGCGACGCGGTGCGCTGGGCCCATTGGCTCCCCGACGAGAAGTTCCCGCAGCGCGTGAGTTGGCACGGCGAAGGCCTCGACGGACGGGTGCGGTTGGAGGTTTTTCGCAACGGACCGGACCGGCCCGAAGTGGCGTGGGAAACGGCCGTCACCTACAAGGACTTCCACCGGCCGCAGGTGCTCGCGGCCGACGTCACCGCCGATGGCCGATTGGAGGTCGTCACCGGCAGCTATTATTACCTCACCGTCCACAGCGGACAGACCGGCGAGCTGCTGGCCGATATTCACTACCCCCACCGCAGCCGGGGCTTTCTCGGCGCGATCAACCTGGACGACGAGCCGGGGCTGGAAATCGTGAACATCGGCAACTTCCAACTGGCCATCGAATCGCTCGACGTCGTGGAGGGCGAGATCAAGACGAACTGGCGGCGGGACATCGAGCTGGACATCTCCCGCCACCGCCGCGCGGTGCAGTGTCCGCTTACCACGCTCACCGACGTCGACGGGGACGATCGGATCGAAATCCTCTTCAACCTTTACAACGACACCGGCGACCGCGAGTGGCACGCGGTGGCCTTCGACGCCCTGACCGGCGAACCGGAGCTGGACCTGCCGGCGACCTACGTGCTCGAGGCGATGGACCTGGACGGCGATGGCCTGGTCGAAATCATCTGCCAAGGGACTTCCGGCCTGTGCACGTTCGGATACATGCCGCTCGGCATCTACAACCTGCGCGAGGGCCGGGCGGTCTCGCGTTGGTCGACGGAGCGAGGCTTCATCCCCAGGATTCCTCTCCATCGCCAGCCCCCGCGGCTCGCAACATTCAAAACGGGCGACGGAGCCCGGCGGCTCGCGTCGGGCGACTTCGATGGCGACGACCGGCAAGGGTTCGTCTACGCCACTCGCGAACCGACGGGACGGCCGTTTGAGTTCGTCGAAACGTGGCATGGCCTGGATGCCCACGGCGAGGGCTGGCAGGACCTGTGGACCGTGGAAGCCTCGCCGGGAATTCGCCTGACCGTGGAAACGGTCTCCGATCAGAACCGGGATGGGCGGGACGAAGCCTTGCTGTCATGGGTCAGCCCGGGCGTCGCCTCCGCCGAGTTCCGGGGGCACGGCGCGGACGTGCAAGCGCAGTCGTTCGCCCGGAACGTCACCGGGAAATGGCCCGTCATTGCCGCGGACTTGCGCGGCAACGGCCGGCCGCTCGTCGTCGCTACCGCGCCCGGCGACTTCGTCGTCGCCGTGGAACCTCCCCAGGACGAGCATGAGGAACCCCGCCTGCTCTGGCGCGTGGCCGGGCGGGGAGAAGGGCCGGAGGATGGCGTGTTGGCCGCCGATCTGGACGGCGACGGGACGAAAGAAGTGGTCTTGGCCCGACCCGATGAGGAGGGCCGGGCGAGCGTGGTAGCCCTGCGCCATGACGGCTCGGTGCTGTGGAGCCGGTCCTTCCCGCAGTTCCACGGGCGGCGCGAGGTGTATCGCCTCGGTGGGCTGCGTCATCTGTTCGTGGCCCGGCTGAGCGACCCCGAACGATACGACATCGTGGTCAACGTCATGCGCACCATCATGCACAGCGACGAGAGCTATGCCTTGTCCGGTCCGACCGGAGACATTCTGTGGCATCACGACTCGGCGGACGTGTGGAACGAGCAGGGGAAACCGACGGGCGAGGCCTGGGGCTACGGCGGCTTCGAGATGGCCTTCTTCGATCTCGTCGGCGATGGCCGCGAGGAGATGTTCTTCGAGTATCCCATCAACTACTGGATGGCCGACGGCGCCACGGGCGACCTGCTTCGCAGCCGGTCGATGAGCAGGTTCTTCCCGGAAGTCGTGGCCTACTACGGCCGGCCCGCCGTCGCCGATCTCGTGCCGGGCGGGGAGCCGGAACTGCTGTTCGACAGCAGCTACGTCTTGGGCGTGATGACGCCGGAGCCAACGGCCGTTTGGAGCCGTCCCACCGGCACCTCCCAGCGCGATGGGATCGGAGACGTCGGCGGCGATGGCCGACTGGCAGTCGGCGGGGCAGGCTACGGCGGCCGCTTTCGCTGCTTCGACGGGGCTACCGGCGAGATTCGCTGGGAAGTCCCCTTGGCCGGGAAGGTTACCTCCACCGTGACGGCGGACATCGACGGCGATGGGCGCGATGAGTTTCTGGTGGGCGTCGACCGCCGCGTCGTGGCCGTGGGCGAGACGACGGAAGGCGATGGAGTCATCCAGTGGGAGTGCGAGCTGCCTGCGGCGCCGACGACACCCGCGATTGCGGATACCGACGGCGACGGTTTGGCCGAAATCATCGTGATGGGTGACGATGGGGTGGTTTACTGTGTGGATCGTTGATGGCTCACTTGGCTGATTCGTTGGTTGGCTGGTTCGTTTGGTGCTTACTCCCGGACTATTTGGCTCTCTACCTCTCAGAATCAGTGAAACGCACAACCTTGCTCCAAGCCTCTCAACTCCGCTGCCGCAAGCCCCTGCGTGGGCGGCAGTTGGGGGGTACTTAATTTCATTTTGGAGGGCGGGGTAGCGTGGTCACTCAATTCGAGACGGGAGGGGTCGTTCTTGAGTCACTCAATTTGGGTCCTGGCAGGCTGTTGAATCTCCGAGTCGAGGCGGCAGGATTTGAAATGCGGAGCGGGCGGAAGGACGATTCGTCACTTGTCTCGTTTTTCAGAACCCGTGGCAAGAAGCCGCGCCGGCGGTCCGCTTCTCTGCATCCCAACCTGCTCTGATCGGTACCCTTAGCGGAAGAGCCACCTCAACAAGATTGTGAAAGCGATCAAAGGACTCGCGGTCATGGGAAGCCTGACGTTCCAATGTTTCGACCTGGAGCAAGCGGTGCGGTCGATTGCCGCCGCCACGGGAGTGGCCGAGCGCCAGGTGCGGACCGCAATCGAGCTGCTGGAGGACGGCAACACGCTGCCCTTCATCGCGCGCTATCGCAAGGAGGCGACCAGCGGGCTGGACGAGACGGCGCTGCGGATGATCGAGGATGCGCTGGCCAAGGCACAGGAGCTGGCTCGACGCAAGGCCACGATCCTGCGGACGATCGACCAGCAAGGGCTGCTGGCGCCTGAGCTGCGACAGCAGATCGACCAGTGCCAAGACAAGCAAGTGCTGGAGGACTTGTATCTGCCGTTCAAGCCCAAGCGGCGGACGCGGGCCGCGACGGCTCGCGAGCGCGGGCTGCAGCCGCTGGCGGATTTGCTGATCGCGCAGCGGGCGCTGGGCCGGCCCCGGTCCGAGGTACTGCGGCCGTTCGTCAATCCCGAGAACCACGTGCCGGACGAGCAGGCCGCCATCCAGGGCGCCTGCGACATCGTGGCCGAGCAGTGGTCGGAGGACATGGAGATACGCCGCTGGCTGAGCGAACAGGCGAGCGGATTCGGCCGCGTCCGCTCGCAAGTCAAGCGAGGCAAGAAGGAGGACGCCGCCAAGTTCGAGATGTACTTCGACCACCGGGAGCCGGTGAAGCGAGTTCCCTCGCACCGCCTGTTGGCAATGAAACGCGGCGAGGCGGACGGGCTGCTGCGTGTGGGTGTCGAGCTGGACGACGAGTACGTGCTTCGCAAGCTCAAGCCGCGTCTGGCGCCCAACCGCCAGTTCGAGTTTCATCAGGAGCTGCTCCAGACGGTGGAGGACTGTTACCGGCGCCTGCTGTTGCCCGCCACCGAGTCGGCCACGCTCGAGGAGCTCAAGGAGCGGGCGGACGACGAAGCGATCCAGGTGTTCGCCCAAAACCTCCGCGAGCTGCTGCTGGCGCCCCCGGCCGGCCCGCGAGTCACAATGGGGATCGACCCGGGCTTTCGCACCGGGTGCAAGGTCGCCGTGGTCGACGGCACGGGCAAGTTCCTGGAAAGCCGCACCATCTTCCCCACGCCGCCCCGCAACGACGTCGCCGGCGCCACGGCGACGTTGCGAGACTTGATCGCCCGACACAACGTCCAGTTGGTCGCGATCGGCAACGGCACGGCCTCCCGTGAGACGGACGCCTTCGTCAGCGGCCTGCTGAAGGAATTCAGCCCGAACAACGACCGCGGCCCGGCGCCCACCAAGGTGATGGTCAGCGAGTCGGGCGCGTCGATCTATTCGGCCAGCGAGCTGGCTGCCCGCGAGTATCCCGACCTGGACGTCACGGTCCGAGGCGCCATCAGCATCGCGCACCGACTCCAGGACCCGCTGGCCGAGCTGGTCAAAATCGACCCCAAGTCAATCGGAGTCGGCCAGTACCAGCATGACGTGAACCAGACACTGCTGCGCCGCGGCCTGCAACGCGAGGTGCAGTCGTGCGTCAACTCGGTGGGCGTCGACGTCAACATGGCCAGCAGCTCGCTGCTGGCGCACGTCGCCGGGATCGGCCCCAAGCTGGCCGAGCGGATTGTCGAGCATCGAGATGCGCACGGGCGGTTTGACTGCCGGCAGCGACTGCTGGACGTCCCCAAGCTGGGCCGCAAGGTGTTCGAGCAGGCAGCGGGGTTCCTGCGGATTCGCGACGGGCGCCAGCCCTTGGACAACTCGGCCGTCCACCCGGAAAGCTATCACGTGGTCCAGAAGATGGCGGCCAAGCTGGGCGTCGCCACCAGCCAACTGGTGGGCAATGCGACGCTGGCCGCCAAGCTCGACGCCCGGGACTTCGTCGACGAGCATTGCGGCCTGCCGACGGTCGAGGACATCCTGGCTGAGCTGGCCAAGCCGGGCCGCGATCCGCGCAGCGAGTTCAAGGTGGCCCGGTTCGCCGAGGGCGTCAACGACCTGGAGGACTTGAAGGCGGGGATGATCCTGGAGGGAGTGATCAGCAACGTCACCAAGTTCGGCGCCTTCGTAGACCTGGGTGTGCATCAGGACGGACTGATCCACATCTCGGAACTTGCCAACGAGTACGTCCAGACCCCCAGCGACGTGGTCTCCGTCGGCGACGTCGTCCGCGTCAAGGTGCTGGAGGTCGACCTCCAGCGACGCCGCATCGCCCTCTCCCGAAAGCAGGCGTGAGCTATCGCGCACCGATCCCGGCGACGCGACTCTGGCTGCCGAGCGGGGCTCGGGCGGAGCGACTCGCCGCTTGTGGACGCGATGACGCCGGCGCTGCTTTGCATGCCAGCGGGGGAATCAGGCATCGGTCCACGAACTTCGGCGCGGTCCAGCCAAAGTGGCCGCCCCGGTTGCCGTGAGTCGGCATCTTGGGGTGATACCTGTGCTGCTGAAGCCCCGGCGGCTCGCTGCGAAAGCCCCTTGCCCCCGCCGCGGGCGTGTGGCGGCCATCGAACGATAAACGGGCCGTGTATCGTGCTCCTCAACTCGGCCGGAAAAACGACCGCGATCAGACACCCAACCGCCGCAAGTGTCTCAAAAACTCGTGGCGCGTGATTCGCTCCGAAAAACGACCGTGCGAGAAACACTCCTCTGGGGGGTGGCCCTCGAAGTTCCCCGAACTGCCGATTCAGGGTTGCTGATGGTCGTCGACCCCGGTTGCCGGCAATCTCGGACACGTTTCTCGACGCACCGCGGAGTGCCCTCAAAAGCCGTCGCGTGGGACATCTCGCGCTGGATCCGCCCAAATCCGGTGGAATCTGCGTCATCTACCCAACCATTTCCGAGGCGCGATCTGGGGACGGTCCGGCCTGGGTTCGATCTTCGCCGTGGGGGAGGAGCCTACTCGGTCACTGAGCCGCTATAATCGTGGGCGTTGGCATCTATTTGAAGGCCACGCCCTTGACCGACGTCACCCGCATCTTGTCTGCCATCGAGCAAGGCGACCCTCAAGCCGCCGAGGAACTGCTGCCGCTGGTCTATGAAGAACTGCGAGAGCTGGCCGCCCAGAAAATGGCCCAAGAGAGGCCCGGTCAGACGCTTGAGGCAACGGCGCTGGTCCACGAAGCGTACATCCGGTTGGTGGACGTCGACAAAGCCCGGCACTGGGATTCGCGAGGCCATTTCTTTGCCGCCGCAGCCGAGGCAATGCGGCGCATCTTGATCGACAATGCTCGACGGAAGAAGAGCCTGAAACTCGGAGGGGATCGACAGCGCGTCGAGTTCAATTGCATTGATATCCCGTTCGAAATGCCCGCCGAGGACCTGTTGGCGCTCGACGAAGCGCTGGGAAAGCTGGCTGAAGAAGATCCCGTCAAAGCGCAACTGGTGAAGTTGCGTTGTTTCGCCGGGCTGTCGCATCAGGAGGCCGCTGAGGCCCTCGGGATCTCCCGCGCAACCGCCGACCGCTATTGGGCTTATGCAAAAGTCCGGCTGTACTGTGCCATCTACGAGCCAGAGAACGGCTAGTCCAGTCGGGTTTTTTCCGGCCTTTCTGACGCATGGCGGGGCCGCATTTCGCATTGTCTTATAGAGCCGCAAGCAGGTTGGTCGCCATGAAAAGCCTTGGAGCCAAAGTCGACGAGATCTTCTGGAGGGCTTCTCAGCTCCCGTCAGCCGAGGAGCGCGACGCCTATCTCGGTCAGGCGTGCGAGAACCAACCGCCGCTTCGCGCCGAAGTCGAGAAGCTCCTGCGGGCTGCTCCCAAAGCCGAGCGTTTCCTGGAACGACCGTTGGCGATGCCCGCCGGTGCCATTCACCCGCCCCTCGCTGAAAAGCCCGGCATGCTTGTCGGCCCCTACAAGCTCTTGGAGCAAATCGGCGAGGGGGGGATGGGGCTGGTCTTCATGGCCCGGCAGCAGGAGCCGGTCAAGCGGAACGTGGCCCTGAAGGTGATCAAGCCGGGGATGGACTCCAAGCAGGTGATCGCCCGGTTCGAGGCGGAGCGCCAGGCCCTGGCCCTCATGGACCACCCGAACATCGCTCGGGTGCTCGACGCCGGCAGCACGGAGTCGGGCCGGCCCTACTTCGTGATGGACTTGGTCAAGGGCATCCCTATCACCGACTACTGCGACCGGGAGCGACTCTCCATCCGGGAGCGGCTCGAACTGTTCATCCCCGTCTGTCAGGCCGTCCAGCACGCCCATCAGAAGGGACTCATCCACCGCGACATCAAGCCTTCTAACGTGCTGGTCACGCTCCATGACGGCAGGCCGGTCCCCCAAGTGATCGACTTCGGCGTGGCCAAGGCGACCAATCGGGAACTGACCCGGGAGACGCTCGTCACCGGCTTTTCCCAAGTGATCGGCACGCCGCTCTACATGAGCCCGGAGCAGGTGGCGATGAGCGGCCTGGACGTCGACACGCGGGCCGACATCTACTCGCTCGGCGTGCTGCTTTACGAGCTATTGACCGGCACGACGCCCGTCGAGCACCAGCGACTCCGCGAAGCGGCTTACGACGACGTCCGCCGCATCCTTTGCGAAGAGGAGCCGGCCAAACCGAGCACCAAGGTGAGCACACTGGGAACGACGGCTGCCACCGTCTTCGAGAACCGCCGGACCGATCCGAAGAGGCTCGGCGCGATGATTCGCGGCGACCTCGATTGGATCGTCATGAAGGCCCTCGAGAAGGATCGCACCCGCCGTTACGAAACCGCCAACGGCTTCGCATCCGACGTCAGGCGTTATCTGAACAACGAGCCCGTTGCGGCCTGTCCACCCTCGGCGTTCTATCGGTTGACGAAATTCGCCCGCCGCAACAAGGCGGCGCTGTGCACCGTAGCGGCAGTGGCCGTGGCACTCGTCATGGGACTCGTGCTCAGCACCTGGCAGGCCGTGCGAGCGACGAGGGCGGAAAGACTGGCCCAGCAAGAATCGGAAAACTCCCGGACCGAGGCGAACCGGGCCAATGCAGTCGTCGCGCTGCTCCTGGAGATGCTCGATTCGGCGAACCCCGACGATGCAAAGGGATCGGACTACACGGTCCGTGAGCTATTGGATGATTTCTCCCGAGGTCTGGACGGTCAGCTTGAGGACCAGCCGGAAGTCGAGGCCACAGTTCGGGCAACCATTGGAAATGCATACCGACGGCTGGCCTTGCCCGAGCAGGCCGAACCCCATTTGAACGCCGCGTTGGATCTGCGACGCCGAGTCTTCGGTGATGAACACGAGATGGTCGCCGAGAGTCTGTTGGACTACGCCTTCAATTATTGGGAGAAGGACAGGAAATCCGCGGAAGCCGTGGCCATGACGCGCGAGGCATTGGCGATTTACCGCAAGCTGGGCGGCCGGACCGAAGAGATGATTGTCGCGTTGCGGTACCTGCAGCTCTTCTTGGGCAACACTCCAGAAGGCGATGCGGCGGGCAACGAAGCACTCGCGATCGCCGAAGCATTGCAGATCAAAGAGCGTCCTGATTTGGCCATCATCCTGCATAACATGGCGCAGACGAGAGTCGCCAAAGGGGACTATGTCCAGGCGGAATCGTTGGGGCGCAAGGCATTGGCGATGCATCGCAAGTTGCACGGCAATGAGCACCCGGAAACCGCCTGGGCGCTGAACGCCCTGGCCAACGCGTTGCGGCATCAGGGCAAGACAGATGAAGCGGCGACGTACTACCGAGAGGCAATCCGGATCTTCAACAGGCAATTTGGAGGAGGCTACCGGGGCGCGGACGCAGCGATCAGGGGATTGGCCGATATCCTGGAGGAACAAGATGACGCAGAGGGAGCCGAGTCGATCTGGCGCGAGACTCTGGCGCTTCGGCGCGAGACATTCGGTGATGAGCACGAAAGCGTGGACGCGGCACTCCGTGGGCTCACAAGTGTCTTACTGGCGAAACGAGACCATGCCCGCCTCGAGTCGGCATGGCGCGAGATGTTGGCAATTCGTCGAAAGCAGTTCCACGATGATCACCCGGGCGTAGAGCGAGCACTCCATGGACTACGATGGGCATTGCAGGCGCAAGGCGACCATGCGGGGCTGGAGTCGATGTGGCAAGAAGCATTGACGATTCGCCGAGAACAGTTTGGGCCCGACCACCTGAGCGTGGGAGAGGCGCTTTGCGGTGTCGCATCGGCGATGACAGGCAAAGGAGCCTATCCCGAGGCCGAGTCATATTATCGGGAAGCCATTGCCATCCTGCAGAAGTCGCCCGACGACGCCAACGGACAACTCCAACTAGCGAACGCGTTGGTCGAATGCGGCAACCTGCTTCACATCACCGGCCGGTACCCCGAGACAAGACGACATTACATGCAGGCGATTGCGCTCTTTGAGATGTTGATCGAGGAATCCACCAAAGAGAATGCCCGCTCAGCACTGCCCAGGTCGGCTCTCCACGCAAAGCTTGGAGACGCTTATCTGCACATGAAAGACTACGGTCAGGCTCTGGCTCATCTGACAAAGGCGATCGACCTCAATCCATCAGATGGCTGGGCCCACCTTCGACGCTCGGTGGCCTTTTTTGATACGGGGGACTACGAAAGGTCCTTGGAGGACGCCGATAGCGCAGTTCGGCTCATTGGAGGCTGGTACTCGTATGAACGTCGCGCCGACGCCTATCAAGCGATCAAACGGTACGACAAGGCTTTGGCCGATTACCGGCGTGCGGAAGAGAAGTGCCAAGACTGTTTCGAGATCTATCGCGATCGCGCCGAACTGTACCTGACGACACAATCATACGAGAAGGCTTTGGCAGACCTGGACAGGGCGGTGCAGATCACACCGTCCTGGACTCGCGGATATCGATGCCTCGCTATGGCCCATTACCACCTGGGCCACTACGAGCAGGCACTCGCCAGCATTCGCGCGGCCGTTGAGCTGAATCCCGGCGCGATGGACAACGACTTCCTGGAGAGGCTCAACGACGGCATGCCCGAAAACGAGGAAGCGCACCGTTTTCGTGCCGAGGCGCAAAGGGTGTTGGAAGCCGCGAAGGATAGGTAGCGTCAACCAGCGGACCCGTTCGGTGGAGACCAAGGACATGAACCGTCAATCAACCTCGACGGAACGCGGCGAACGACTCTGGAATGTGCTCGTCGAGTCGCCGGACACAACGGATCGCGACGCCGTTGCGGACGCCGCCCGAAGGGCTCAAACGCTGCTTGCCGTCCTGCTCCTACCGTTGCTGTTCGGTTTGGCGCCGGAGATCGGCGTCTCGGCCTTCGCCCAGGCCACCCCGGGAAGTTCCCAGACAAGCCTCGAGCCGGCAGATGCTTACTACCGGAAGGGACAGTTTCCGGAGATGACCGCCGTCCTGGACAAGGTCTGGAAGAACGATCCGGAATCAATCCTAAAGGATTCGTTGAGAATCGGAAATTACTATGCCGACGCCAGGCAGGGCGACGTGCTTGTTCGACACATTGAAGCGCTTAATGATACTCCATTGCTCGAACGCTACGGCGACCACCTAGGGCAATTCGCCTTGCACTTTGCGCACCGTAGCGATCAGGCCGAGGTCGCGGGTCGAATCTACGCGGCTGCCATGAAGGTGGTGCCCGTCCGATCCCGCTGTTTGCTGGCGTGGGAGTACGGGCAGTTTCTCGTGCGGCAGTCGCGCCAGGCGGAGGCGTACGAAGTCTACAAGCTCGGCTTGTTCCCGGCACCGTCCGGCGCCGATGGCGGTGCGCACGCCGTACCCGACCAGCGGCGCGCAGCCAACTCCCTGACGGGCGAGTTGTCGTCGCCGATCATCGCGCTGGCCGATCTCGCCGTGGACATGCAGGCTTCGGACCGCCTGAGAGCGGACGCCCGAGCGGCGACCCAAGACATGCCGAAGTGGAAACCTGCGGGAGATCTGCTCCTGGCAATGCTGAGTCGCCGCGAGGGAAACGAGCAACCACTCGCCGACTTGGGATCGCGGTGCATCAACGACCCTACGTATCGCGCCCGCATGGCAAAGTTGATGGGCGTCCTGAGGCAAGAGTTGAGCCGGTGTGACGGCGCCGAGCCACTGGGCACCGCCGAGTCGTTGTGGCGAGAGGCGGAGCAGAGCGGCGAGGATTATGAAGTCGACGCGGCCCTTCATCAGCAGGCGCTCATCCAAGCGAAGCTGTCCCACCCGGAGGAGGCGAGGCAGGCGTGGCTGAAGATCGTCGATCGGCTGGGCGAGGCGAAACGCCCCATCGACCAGGACATGCAAGTGCGGTCGTTCGTGGCGGTTCAATTGGAGGAACACGGTTTCCCCGTCGACGCCCTGCGCCTGGCCCGGCAGATCCTCGAGGCGGATCGATCCGAGCTCCGGTCGCAGAGTTATGCTTCGTTCCTGATCCGGGAAACGGAGCGAAGACTGGTTGAGGCTCTGCACAAGCTCCGCGCCGGCGACCTCAAGCTGGCCAAGGAGAAAGAGGACCAGGTTCTGGCGATCCTGCTCGGACTGCTTTTCGGAGAGGGTGCCGGGAAGGACGCCGAGCTTGGGCCGGGACTGGATGCGCCAGCAACGATGAGCATTGCAGAGTCCGTGGTTGCCTTTGCGAAGACCACGGGGCAGCTCGCGGGCCTGCGTCGGCAATGGGACGCGCACCCGATGGGCGAGACGCTGAACCTCCTTGCGCTCCGCGCCGAGGCCGCCATGACGGACGGCGACCGGCGGGTCGCCGAACAGTTGCTGGCACGAATCAGCGACCTTGAGCAAAGCAGCGGCAAAGCGGCCCCGCTCTGGAGCCCTGCTTGTCTGTTCTGGGGCCTCGATCGGAAGCTCAAGGCCGAGTTTCGCGACGACCTGCGCGGGTCCGAGCTGGACGAGCGGGTATTCAGGATCATGCCCGTTCAGAAGGCACGCGAGCTAAGGCAGTACGTCCAACCGGGACCTGATGGGCTTCACTTGCGCGTCCCGCCGGCGAGCGGCCCTGTGGGCGTTTGCTTCACGCCGGTCCTTCGCGGCGACTGCGAGGTGACGGCGTCGTATGCAATCCAGCACGCCACGCAGCCGGACGGCACATACGGCCCCGGCGCCACCCTGCGAGTGTGGACCCAGGACGGCACGGGACAGCTTGCCGGTTTCTTCGCGGTCAACGGGCTGCCGGCCGACCAAGGCGGCGGGTACGTGATGAATCGGGGCCGCATTCAAAAAGGCAAACACGACGTCCGCCAAGAGTACCTTACAGCCAGTGCGCCTCACGGCACGCTGCGGGTCGTGCGCAAAGGGGCCACGCTCCACTTCCTCGCGGCTGAAGAGGGCCGTTCGGAATTCCGCCGGCTGCACCAGATCGAGTTCAGCGACCAGAATATCGTCGGTATTCGACTTGGCGTCCATCCCGTGGACCCGAAGGCCGGCATGGACGTGCGGTGGCAAGACCTCGTCGTTCGGGCGGAGCAGATTGTGGGCGTGCCCGGGGAGGCACCATCCCCCAAGCTGGCGTCCGTCACTCGAACGAAGCAACCAGTCCGCGTCCCCGGCGAGGCACAGCCCTCCGAGTTGGCGGCGGAGCCCCCGGGGCCGGCGGCGGACCCCACCGAGTTGGCGGCGGAGTCCTCCGCGCCGGCGTCGGAGCCGAGATCGTGGGTCTGGTGGGTGGTTGTGGTGTGTGCCCTGGCGTTGGCTGGCACGGGGCTTTGGTGGTTGGTACGCGCGAAAGGGGTGCCTTCGGGCTGAACCCGGCCTTGGGGACAGAGCGGTTCGAGAGGGAGGTGGAAAAGGCACATGGAACCCATCAGGAATGCGACGGACAATCGCTGGACCAGCGCACCGCGGCGGGCTCTAGCCGGTCGCGGTGCGATTACGCTGGTCGAGATGCTGGTTGTCATCGCCATCATCGGCGTTTTGACGGCCCTTCTGCTGCCGGCCGTGCAAGCGGCCCGTGAAGCGGCCCGTCGAATGCACTGCGCGAACAACCTCAAGCAGATGGGTCTGGCGCTCCAGATGCACAATGACGTCCACGGCGTCCTCCCCAATAACGGCGGATGGGACGGGGAACAGACGATACCCGGCGCCGGCGGTGGTCCCTTCACGCCCTCGACCGAGGACTTCGCCGCTGGCCAGACGTTCCATTGGGGCGTGGGTGATCCGAAGCGGCCTCCCTGGGAGCAGACGGGTTCCTGGCTCTTCTCGATCTTGCCTTTCGTCGAGCAGCAAAACGTCTACGATACGCGAAGCTGGACGGTTCCCGTGGCCCTGTACATCTGCCCGAGCCGTCGAACCGCGGAAGCGCACGTCCCGGCAGACGACGCGTATGGCAACTACCATGGCGGCGGCTGGGCCTGGGGCAAAAGTGACTATGCCGGGAATAACTTGCTCATGCCCCGGCTGCCCAGCGACCCGGCCGTGCGCTGGGAGAGGCTGGCCAGCATGAGGGACGGCCTGTCGAATACGATTCTGGCCGGGGAGAAGGCATTCGACCCTGCGGTCCAAACCGCGACTTCCTGGTACTGGGATGAGCCTTTCTTCCTGGGCGGCGCCGGTGGAACGGCCCGCCGCGGTCTGGCGGTCATGCCGGACGCCGTCGGAAACGACTACAAAACCAACTGGGGCTCGGCGCACCCCGGCGCGGCGAACTTCGTGTTCGGCGACGGATCGGTGCGCAAGATCGCGTATGAGATCTCCTGGAAAGACTTCTCCGCGCTGTTGACCCCACACGCGGGCGACATTGCGCCATCGCCGTAGCGGGCTTTGTAGGAGGTGGGCATGGAGTTTGAAAGAGAGATGGGCGCCCTCGCCTTGGCAAGGTCGTCCACGAAAAGTCCGTGGGGACGTTTCCTTGCGGCTTTTCGTCGTGCGGAAAGGCAACCATTCTGGCCGCAAAACTCCGAGGTGCAAGCATGAATTGCGGGATCATCGTCGCCGTGCTCCTCGCATCGGCGGGGCAGATGGAGGAAGAGTTCTACGAGGACTTCCGCGGCGGCTCGGAGATTAACCCCGTCTTGAACCTCTTTGGTCCAAACGCAACCCAGGTGGCTGGCAGTGAATCCCAGGGGCTGCGCATCACGTTGTCCGCAAACCGCCCGGACAAAGCAGCGGTGGGAGTCTCGCCGCGGTTCGCCATTTCCGGCGACTTCGAGATCACCGTCGGTTACGAGATCCTATCGGCAGACGAGCCGCCTTCCGGAGTCGGCGCCGGGGTGGGCATTTGGGGGCAAATTCGCTCCGACCCGCCTCAGGCAATGAGCGTGGCTTGCCTGGAGCGCCCCGAGAAAGGAAGTGCCTTTGTTACCCAGTTTGCCCATGAGCGCACCCCAGATGGCAAACGCGATTTCAAGCAGAAGCTGCTGGCCGGCGGCGCGGGAAAAAAGGGACGACTTCGATTGGCTCGGACTGGTTCCGAGCTGAGTTTCCTGGTCGCTGAGGGCGAAGGTGACACCTTCGAGGAGCTACACCGTGTCTCGGTTCGGCCCGACGACGTTAAGCCGTTGCGTATTACTGCGAGTACCAACAACGCTGCCTGCGGTTTGAGTGTTCGCCTTGTTGACCTGCGGATACGTGCGGACCAACTGCCGGGAGCGGCGAAGCCGGCCGAGACGGGAGGCTGGGGAGTTTGGCTCGTGGCTTTTCTCTTGATCATCGCCGTTGGCGTAACGGGTGGGTTCCTGCTATGGCTGTATCGGCCGTGGGAACAGAGAGGCCGTAGCGGCTCCCGGCAGTGAGGGTGGCATGAACGACGCCGTGGCAGGAGTTGTCTGGCTCGTGGCAAATCTGTTGCTGCTGTCGAGCGCTTGGCTGTGGAGCCGACGGCTGTTTCCACGGGACGGGCTGCGACAGACGACCATCCACGTGCTTGCCCTCTGCTGGGCCTGTGTCGTTGCCAACACGCTTGCCCTTGGCGCATTCGGCATCTTGTCTCCAGCCCTGCTCTTGGCGACCGTGTGCGCAAGCTGTGTTGTGGCCCTGGCTGTTCTGTGGGCGACTGGCGGACAATCCCGTAGCAGCGACCTCCTTCGACGAAGTGCCCGTCGCGAGCGCTGGTGGGGTGCTGCGTGGGGGCTCTTGGGCGCCTTCTTCGTGGCCCACGTCATTTTCCACGGCGTGCTCGCCTTTCCAACGGACTGGGACTCTCTGGCGTACCACATCCCCCTGGTCGATCACTGGCTGCGCGAGGGAACTCTCTATGTGCCGGATTGTGCGTTTTGGTACTGCCCGGGTAACAACGAGGTCTTGGGCCTGTGGCTCGTTGCGCCTTTCTCGGGCGATTACCTGATCGCCCTCGGCAACCTGCCGGCGGCGATCCTGCTGGCGGCCGCTGCCGTCGAGTTGGCCACGGCTTGTGGTGTGTCGCGGCCGCTATGTCACCTGACGGGCATGGCAATTGTGACGACCCGACCGATGTTGCGTCAACTCGTAAGTGCCGAAAACGACGTTGCCGTTGCCGCCTTGTTCTTGGCGACGCTCGTCTACGGAGTGCGCTATGCGCGGTATCGCAAACCGGCGGACGTGATTCTTGCTTCCGTCACGTTGGGCCTGCTGACGGGTGTGAAGTATTACGCCCTCGGGTACGTCGCCGTTGCAGGGATAGGTCTCGTCGCGCTGCTCGCTGCCTGCGGTCGGCGGCGCGACGCCCTCCGAGCAGCAGCGATGGGCATCGCTGGTGCGCTGATTCTCGGCGGCTACTGGTACCTTCGTAATGCGTGCGCGACCGGGGCGCCTTTGTATCCGATGGGGTTCACCGAGTCCACCGACCTATGGGCCGTGATCCGCCCTGGAAGTCACACGAGCACGTTGCTCCGAAGCGGGCGCCCCGAAGTCTGGCCATTGGTCATCTCTGCAGTGGCCACGATGGCCGGCCCGTGCCAGCTCGCGGCAACCATCCTCCTGCCGGTTACGCTGACGTGGCTGGCCGTGTCCGCGTTGATGATTCGCGATCGGGCGCCGTCTGCAAGCAGATTGCGGGTTTGGCTGCTACTGGTGATTGCACTCTCGGGGCTCGTGTTCGTCGTGACGCCCAACGTGGTCGAAACCGTGCCCGGCATGATGAACATGCTCAAATTGCAGTACCACCCCGTACGTTTCGGCCTTTGTTTCCTGAGCACGTCAACCGTCGGAGTAGCAATAGTTCTGGACGACATGGTGAAGGCCTTGACCGCTGGCAGCCGTTCGCGGACTGGGAAATCACCCACGCCGAAACCGCGTACGATCTGGAGCCGCTTGCCAGGGGCACAGCAGACGACGAGCCGGCTGCTGCATAACGGCATCTATGGACTATGGAGCGTTGGCGTTGGATATCAGTTGGCCTATCACGTTTATCACAGTCGGGAACATTTTACGCTCGACCTGTTCTTGCTCGCTCTGGTCGTGTTTGTGAGCAGCGCCGCTCTCTTCTTCTGCTTGAAGTCGCCCTCAGCTTGCCAGCGCCCATTGGGATACGTCGTCGTCCTGTGTGCCTTTCCGGCGGCCGTTTGGTGCTGCCACGGCCTTGCCGGCCGTTGGCACGACGGATTCGCCCGCCACTTCGACAGCCACTTCAACGTCGACCTCTTCACGTCGCTTGCGCGGCTGGATCCGGGGAGCGAACGCCTCTGTGTCTGCGATTATCGATACTATCCGTTTTTTGGATCACGGCGACAATTCGAGGTTTGCAGGCCTCTCTGGCTTCCCGATGATTCATATTTCCTCCAATACACTCGAAGGCAGGAAGTCACTTTGCTGGTGACCCGGAACGAGGATTCCAACCCGTTGCGCAGATACGCGCGCGTCAAGCAGTGGATTACCGCACGCCCCGAGTTGTTTCGACCATTTCATGAGGACGACAAGTACGCGATCGTGCGTGTTGATCGTGCTGAACTGACGGCGGCAACGGTTCCGTCGAAACCTGGACTCTAAGGCTTCGCTGGACGCGGCGGTGCGCGCGTGGCCGGGAGTCCGCCGGCACTGGTTTGTTCGCCTTTCGGGAGGCTCGCTAATGAGAAGAGCGTTTCCGTCGGGAATGGCCGGCTTGTTTGCGGTGGCTGCGATGTTCTGGATCACTGCTCCGGCCCGGGCCGTCAAGCCGTTCAAGGACCAGTTCGAGGTCAAGTACGTCAAGAAGAAACCCGCCAACGAGAAGGAGAGGGCGTTTGCCGAGGCCGTGGCCAAGGCCGAATGCAGCGTGTGCCACGAAGGCAAGTCGAAGAAGGACCGCAACGTCTACGGCAGGCAACTGGCCAAGCTGCTCGACAAGGAGACGGACAGGGAAAACGGCGATAAGATCCGAAAGACCCTGGATAAAGTAGCCCAGTTGAAGTCCGATCCCAAGGTCAAGGACTCCCCCACCTTCGGCGAGTTGATCGCCGAGGGCAAGCTCCCCGGCGGCGAGCCGAAGACCGACCAGAAAGGGCAGGAGACGGCCGAGTAGCCGCCCGTCGCGGCCCCGATGCCAGGGGTAGTGGGCCTCCGAAGAGTCATCTACAAGGAAGCAGACCAATGAGCCAACGCAATTGCCGCGGGAACACGATCTTCCGGACCAGCCGCCGCGACTTCCTTGCGGTCGGGTCACTCGGAGCCCTCGGGCTCACCTTGGCCGACCTACTCCGGCTCAGAAGCGCTCGGGCCGACGAGCCCGCCGAGGCGAGCTTCCGCAAGGCCAAGAGCGTGATCCATATCTTCCTGCCCGGCGGCATGGCCCATCAGGAGTCGTTCGACCCGAAGCCGTATGCCCCGCTGGAATATCGCGGATCGTTCGGGGTGACGAAGACGGCGATCCCGGGCGAGGTGTTTTGCGAAGTGCTTCCGCAGTTGGCCGCCGTGGCCGACAAGCTGACGGTGATCCGCTCGATGACGCACGGCGAGGCCGCCCACGAACGCGGCACACACAACATGTTCACCGGCCAGCGGCCCAGCCCGGCCCTGGTCTTCCCGAGTCTCGGGAGTGTGGTCAGCCACGAGCTGGGCGTGCGGGAGAACCTACCGCCGTACGTCTGCGTGCCGAATCAGCCGAACGTGTACGCGGGCACGGGCTACCTGGGCTCGTCGTTCGGGGCGTTCAGTCTTGGCTCGGACCCGGCGGGCGGCGGATTTCAGGTCCGCGATCTGGCCTTGCACGAGGGCGTGGACGAGGCCCGGTTCGCCCGGCGGCGAAGTGCGATGGAGGCCGTCAACGCGCACTTCGCCTCCAAGGAGCAATCCGACGCCCTTTCGGCGATGGA
>Ga0307379_10005020_pt1 | contig 18609 bp, 20 predicted proteins | sample UN2MG_FD_202237 | JGI IMG/M metagenome (GOLD analysis project Ga0307379, IMG submission 202237) | Soil microbial communities from Risofladan, Vaasa, Finland - UN-2 | ecosystem: Environmental > Terrestrial > Soil > Coastal area > Acid sulfate soil | place: Finland: Risofladan, Vaasa | collected... | reverse complement strand
ATTGCACATTCTTACATGATTTTTCGCTTGAGAATCTGAGTCCTGGGGTGTAAATTTACCGTAGCGGTTGCACCCTGATGTCTGGAGCCAAGAGCGAAGGTTCTCTGGCGCGCTCGCCGTTTGCGGGACGCCGACGGGGATGGAGTCCAAGAAATAGCGGCCCTTAACGGCTGAATCACGATTTACTTTCTGGGTTCTTATGCTGCAAGAACCGTGGCGGTTAATCGCGATCTCTGCGTTCTTCTCATTTTGGTTTTTAAGACACACCTCTATGACGAATTGAAAGCCTTAGATAACTATCGTGATTATTTGCAGTTCATAGCTTTGGCCGACTCCTCGGAAATTCTCACCGACGAGGGACAAGCGGTTGCTCATCGGATATCTGTCGGTGGGAAAGAGTTGTTTTCGATCTATGAAAATATTTTGCTTAGAGAAAGCTAACAATGGGTTCAACAAGGACCTACGCCGCTACGCGGCTCCGGCCTGTTAACCCAAGCGTTAACCTTCTAATTCTTTAACGGACTTACAGTGCTGAATTTGGTACGATAAGAGAATGTAATTAATGACTAGCCGTCTATTAAAGTAAACGTCGAATGGGAGACAAGTATAAAACCTTGCGTCGAATAGGAACAGTCGGATTAAGCATAGCACTTATAGCTTTGGTGATCTGTGCACTGTTGTATATCTGGGCCAGTCGGCAGAATCCTAACGTAATAGATATTGTTGGGAGTTCGATTTTGATTAGTCTATTACTCGGATCTTCTTCCACATTTTTTGTTAAGATGTTTGAAAAACCTAAGAAATGCAATTCTTCGGTGACAAAATGGTTCTTGATATCGGCCTCAATGTTGATAACTCTGATAGCATTTCTTATATACTCCTCTAATGCACCAGATAGTATTAGACAGGAAATTCCAATCACCTATATTTTTAACTGCAAAGCCAAGGAAATTGCATGGAATCTGGATATTTCGAGCGACGAGAGCCATCAAATCTATTTTGTCGCGTTGCAGTTATTTCGTAATTTTCGGGATAGAAGCATGAGTAATAGCGAAGTGATAGACGACATGGTGAAACTCCATGGCCAGGAGAATATCTCTTCTAATCTAGGTATCTTCCATGAGCTCACAGAGTACTTGCTAGCTTGGAACATAGGACACGTTTTTACAACTGGCGACATGGAACTTGCTCACCTTCGCGGCCAGATTCGCAGTTGGCTCGCTTTTCCTAACAAGGAGATCGAAATAATATCTAAAAGTAAAGATACTATTGAGGGTGATTTCCAGAGCAATATTTTTTATGATTTTAATGATCAGGATCCTATTTCTAAGAGCTGGGATTTCAGACTACCACGTAATACAAAAATCTATATGACAAAGAACGATGGATGGCATTCCAAGATAATCCTAACAAATAGTTTTGTGGATATTGAACTTGAAGTCCATGGTCTACTGATGGGATCCGGAGTACCTACTCTAGTCCATGAATCAGCTTTTGGTGTTTTCGGAGATACAGACGGCCCTTTTAAGAAATACAAATGTCTATTAATCTGCAACGCCACTTTTAACAAATGGAAATATGGTTTTCCAAAGATGCGGTATTACGAGCAATGGGTAAGTGATTTATTTTCTAGGTTGCAGAGAAGGTTTGCATGGGGTTCTCCTCCTCTAATAAATATCAATGAAATGATAAAACGAGAGGAGCGTCAAAGAATACAAGGAGAACGGAAACAATCCCCAAATTAAGCATTATATTGTTACAACCAATAAGAAACTATTTGATACATTTAAAAGGTGTGGCTAACTGCGGCTATTGTTATAGTGGGTTTTATCACCCTGTTGACAAATTACAACAAACCAGGGCGGTATGCAATATGATCGTTTACGGTCCTATGGAAGGAAGCGAAGAAAAGGATGTATATGATCTCATAGTTCGAATATTTCAAGAGCATGTTGCCCCTGTTTATTCGAAGAATGGAATTGAGAAGTTCCTAGGCATGCTTTCGCCAAATGGACTGAGTGAGATGAATAAAGGGAAAAGCTCATTCGTCATTTTGGCCAAGCAACGAAACAGACCAATTGGAATGCTGGCAGTAAGGAATGAGAGTCACATAACTCTCATTTTTGTTGACTCACAATACCAAAGAAAAGGTATCGGCAAACACCTTCTCGATGAAGCCATAAAGATCTGTCTAAATCGGAACTCAGAATTGACGGCGGTTACTGTGAGTTCATCACCAAACTCAATACTATTCTATGAAGGAGTCGGCTTTGAGGTTCAAGGAGACGAAGTAGATGAAGATGGTATGCGTTTTACGCCAATGCGGAAGATCATAAAATGAAAGTTCAGCTAACGATCACGTCTAGCCGACGCTGAAATACGCGCGGCTGATTTAAGCGTTCCGCGAGCAAATAGTGAAAACCGTTGAGAGGAACATGAATGGCTAAACTGCAATATCACCATGTCGGCATTCCCACAGATAAGCCTCTCCCCGAGGAAGATTATAGTCCACAATATAAGATGACAGCGTCAGGCTATTTTCAAAGCCAGTTTGGTGTCGAATGGATGTCATTTGATTCTGACTGCCCTTTGCCTGAATTGGTTAAAACTGTTCCGCACATTGGTTTTGTTGTCGACGATCTCAATGCTGCCATTGCAGGTAAGGAGATCATCATTGAACCGAACAGTCCAACTGAAGGTGTTACGGTCGCATTTATCGTTGAGAATGGCGCCCCTATTGAATTCTTACAATTTGACAGGCCAGAATCTGAGATCTGGCCCCACGATGCGAAGTTCAAAATATGAGCGCCAGTCAATGACTGGCAGAACGAGTAAGACTTCGCACGTGATCGCGCAGCGTCCCAGCGCAAGTTATTGTTGCGAAGGCGAATTGGATTTTGCTTCGGTGGAAATCCAGCAATGTGGTGAAGTTCTACAACAAACGAGGCACAGCGGAGCAGTGGATCAAAGAAGGCAAGTAAGGTACAAAAACTAATATCTGGGTAGAATCCAGGCGATTAGCCAGTGGTTGTGAACACTTTCAACTCGGATGAGCCGAGAGTAATTTGATCAGATGACAACAAAACCACCCTGTGTCGGTTCTCAGTTCCAAATCATCGTTCGGCGAGCTGCGTGATACCGTACCGTGATGGCCGCTGGGCCATATCGAAAAAGCAAATCAATAGTGCCTTCTCATCTGCCCGCTCAAGGCCATAGTCCGGATGAAACGGCGTGGTGTGGGTGTAACTGAAATCAGCCGTACCGTCAACACCAGCACTGTAAACGTTTACCGCATACTTGAACGGGTACGGGATGGTGATATAATATTAGATGAACTGCAAATTGCTTCATAGATTTAGGAAGCAAATTGAAAGGTTTTAACTATGGGAATGGGGCATCATATCTCTATCACGCTGACTTATCCCCCCTATTGCACTCCTTATCTCAAGGGTGCAAACCTCTCCGCATCTTCAAAGATGCATCTCGCTTTTTCCGCTCACCGCTGTTGTATCCGTGAGCAAATAGGTCAGCACATAGAAAGGCCTCATTCCCATCTTTCCTTAACTTGTTAACAAAAGGTTCAGATTAGGTGTGATCCTTGAACGTTTTCTGTACCTGCATCGGTTTCTTTCTAACAGCATGTTCCGGCAGGTCGTATGTTCGTAACGCGCCCCCGCTATGAACCCACGACCCCAAAATACAAACCCATTTTTCAGCTCAAAATCCCAGTTTCTGGTAACAATAACAAAAAAAGAACTTATCGACCGAATTACCGAAAACACTCAGGCTAAGCGTTTGTTGGTTAAAGCTACAATTCAGAATTTCCTCGATGAGGTCATCTCCGAGCTTGGCAAAGGTAACCGCTTGGAGTTTCGCGATTTTGGAGTTTTTGAAGTCAAAGAACGAGCAGCAAGAACTGCACAGAACCCTAAAACTTTACAGAAAATCCAAGTCCCAGCAAAGCGGAAAGTGAAGTTCAAGATGGGGCGTATTATGAAAGAGAAGTTGAACTCCAAAATTGCGGAGTAATAGGTAGTATTTAGTGACCATCGCTTATCAAGAAGGCCAAGCATCAGCTTCACAGACTTAGAGATAAGACTATATTGAAAAGAACTTACATCAATTGTGTTAGTGCTCATAACGGGGAGGTCGTAGGTTCGTAACGCGCCCCCGCTATGAACCCACGACCCCAAAATCCAGACCCATTTTTCAGCTCAAAATCGCAGTTTCTTGACGATGAATACAAATACGTCCAAGCGTTTTTAACAACCGGTTGCAGCGGACGGTGTTCCACCGCCGCTGAACCACATCGTTAGAAGTTTCGTAATTGAACTCTCAGAAGTGGTACTATTGGCCCTTGACAGATCGCAAGCCCCAGGCCTGTGCCACCTGCTCCTGTCTTCGTCTTGCTCGAACGCAGAAAAAGAGTGAAAAAAATGGATGCAAGGTCGCAGCAGTATGTTCAAACCATCCGTTGCCGTGGAGGAAGAACGCGTGCAGGTTTTGAATCTTATGGAGGCACTCAAGGCCAGTGTGACCAAGTCAGTCAAAATGCCAAGGATGGTCAAGAAGCCCGCAGCCAGGACTGTGGAAAGGGTGTTGAAAAGGCAGAAGAAGGGGGCATAGTAAGAGTCTTATGTCTAAAGAACCAGCAAACCACTCAGAGCTGCCCCGGATGATCAAGCCAATGCTCGCTCAGGCGAGGTACGAGCCATTCAACTGCGATAAGCACCTTTTTGAAGTAAAGTGGGATGGTACCCGCTGCCTTGGCTTTATTGAAGATGACCGTTTACGGCTGCAGAATCGCCATCTTATGGATATAGGCGATAGATACCCGGAGTTAGCCTGCTTGAGAGGTCTTCCGGCCGGGACGGTCATAGATGGTGAAATAGTTGTGCTGCAGCATGGAAGGCCATCTTTCCAGAAGCTTCAGCAGCGGGACCATCTTCAGGACCCAACCAGGATCGAGATATTGAGCAAGCGAATGCCGGTCAGGCTGATGGCGTTTGACCTTCTCTATGTCAGAGGGCGACGGATTACTGGCCAGCCGCTGAGCGAACGACGCCAGCGGCTAATTGAACTGGTGGGCAGACTTGGCCAGCCGCTTCTGATCGTACCGGACTGCGTAGTCGGGCATGGTGTGGAGTTCTTTGCCGGTATCGTGCGGCACAGGCTTGAAGGGATGATGGCCAAGCGTATAGACAGCCCTTATCTTATTGGCAAGCGTTCAAGTGACTGGCTCAAGATCAAGGTCGCTCACACCGCCGACTTTGAGGTCATCGGTTGTGTCCCGATGCGGGGCGAAAAGGCCGTACGTGCGCTGCTGCTGGGTGAGAGGGTTCAAGGCAGGCTGGTGTATAAGGGAAAGGTCGGCAGCGGCCTTACCAGAAGGCAACGGCAGGATTTCCTCGCGGAATTGGTGAAAGCGCCAAAGCTGCAAGAGCCCGTGGATTGTCCTTCCGGGTCTATATGCCGATTGCCAGGCTGGCGGTGCAGAGTTCGCTACTTCGGGCTGACGGAAATGGGCCATCTGCGATCGCCTACTTTCAGGGGCTTAATTTGAGGGGAGCGCTAAACCAGGACCACTCCCGGAACCCCAGCCATCCACAGATAAACTGTTTGATTGGATATAATCCTTCACTTATACTCTTCGAGGCAATTTAACAAAATCTGGTTTGAGGATTAGCTGATGGTAACAATAACAAAAAAAGAACTTATCGACCGAATTACCGAAAACACTCAGGCTAAGCGTTTGTTGGTTAAAGCTACAATTCAGAATTTCCTCGATGAGGTCATCTCCGAGCTTGGCAAAGGTAACCGCTTGGAGTTTCGCGATTTTGGAGTTTTTGAAGTCAAAGAACGAGCAGCAAGAACTGCACAGAACCCTAAAACTTTACAGAAAATCCAAGTCCCAGCAAAGCGGAAAGTGAAGTTCAAGATGGGGCGTATTATGAAAGAGAAGTTGAACTCCAAAATTGCGGAGTAATAGGTAGTATTTAGTGACCATCGCTTATCAAGAAGGCCAAGCATCAGCTTTTCAGATAACTCAGCAGGAATAACAGAAGTGGGAACTACAGAGCAAGGTGTTAAGCAGGCAGTTGAGAATTGCCTCAGGGTCAAAGCAGGTGAGAGGGTAATCATTATTCGCCTCTTCTGTGTGCCTGCCAGGGCGGTAATTTGGACGTGGCCGAGATGCTCATCGACAAAGGGGCTAACATCGAGGCGAGGAACAAGAAGGGTCAGACGCCCCTGCATATCGCGGTTGAGAATCCGACATGGTACAACGTCGCGGACGACATGATCAAGCTGCTTCTGGCCCGAGGGGCCGACATCCATGCTCGGTCACATTATGATGCAACGCCGCTTCACGCCGCCATTGAACAGGGCAACGACATTACGATCAAACAGCTCCTGGCCAACGGTGCGGACCTGTGGCGGCGGCAGTTCGAGCTCGCTCCGGTCGCCCTGGCGATCCAGGTGGATGAGCCGGGAATCGTCAGGTTGCTCATGAGCAAAGGGGGCGAATATTCGGCTGTCCATATTGCCGCATATTTTGGAAAGCTGGACGACCTCAAGAGCTACTTGGCCAAGGGAGGCGACATCAATGCACAGGACCCCTCGCGAATGACGTTGCTGGCCTGTGCGGTCTGTGGGGGACAGGAGGCGGCGGCGGAGCTGCTTGTGAACAAGGGCGCCGATGTGAATCTGCAAGCCGGATCCGGCCGGGCGGCACTGCACTGGGCCAGTATGACGGGTCACGCCGAGATGGCGACCATACTGCTTGAGAAGGGCGCGAATGTGGCATTGAGAGATCAGAGAGAATGCACGGCTCTGTACTGGGCAGCTTCGGGAAGCGATAAGGAGATAATTGAGATGCTGCTGGCCAAGGGAGCCGACGTAAATGCCAAAAGCGGCGTGATCATAGCGGAAGGCCAGGCCGACGAAGGATGGACGCCTCTGCATGTGGCGTGCACGATCGACAGGACCGCCGTCGTGGAATTGCTGCTTGCCCACGGGGCGGATGTGAAGGCCAAAACAAAGAACGGTTGCACAGCACTTGCGCTGGCTCAGGAGCGCGAGTTCGACGAGATCGTAGACTTGTTGCGCAAGCATGGGGCCGAAGAAGAGCCGGTAAAGAAATAGACTTTGGATAACAGAGCGAGCAATGAGCCTCGCCGGGATGCAAGGAGAATAAGATGAGAGAGACATTGGACTATCGGGCAAGTACATCACGTACGGGCATCTTTGTCTGTCTGTGGCTATGTACGTTTTCATTCGTCGGGACCACGCCGGCAGCCCAACCTGCCACTGAATCTCAACTGCCGCAGCAACCGTGCGACAAATCCGAGTTCAACCTCACAGCGGTTCCGTTCAAGATCGTCTATGAAACCTACCGGGAGACGGACGGTAAGGACAACTGGGAGCTGTATCTCATCCATGCAGACGGTTCGGATGAAACCAACCTGACCCGGACGCCGGACGTCGATGAGATGTATCCCCATGCCTCGCCCGATGGGACGAAGGTCTGTTTCGTTGTTGACGAGGGAACGGGCAAGAGCAAGGTTCGAAACGTGTACTACATGAATATGGATGGGAGCGGCCGCGTGAAGGTCGCCGACAACGCCCGAGAGCCGTGTTGGAGCCCGGACGGGAAGATGATCGCCTACACAGAAGGCGAATATGAGCGGTACACGACCCGGGCGTATGGTTCCAAAGGATTGTTCCTTTACGATCTGGCTACCGGCCGACGGGAGCCCCACCCAAACAATGACCTGAGCCATCTGTATAATGTCTGCTGGTCAAGGGACGGCAACTGGTTTGTGGCTGTCGTGACCGGCGGCATGGGCTTCGATCATAACATCATTGCCTTCGAAGCACACAGCAGCACCGTGTTTGACTTGAACAAGTATGGGATCGACGGTTGTCGTCCGGACCTGAGTTTCGATGGCAAAAAGATCACCTGGGGCCTGCTCGCGGACTCTGCGAATTATTGCATTGGCAAGCCAAAGCAGCGGATTATAGAAATAGATAATCTGCAAAACAGTTTGGGCCAGATTAACCCACAAATCGCCACGCCTGATATGAGCAAGCTCGTGCAGCAAGACCGCCCGCAATTGGCTTTTATTTAAACTCGATGTCAGATTTTGCGGCACCAAAATCACAGGCCGAAATAACCCGCACACAGCCGGGCTGGAAGCATTCGCCGAGACCTTTAAGCCGATTTTTCTCTTCACTCTTATACGCTCGCGACAGGACTCAAGCGTATCATCCATCATACTATTTGCCTCTTTGGCCTGTGCGACAAGCCCGCGCACAAAAATCGCCCGCTGTAACAACAATAGTCCCATCGTCAGCACAACAGCCGCCCAGATTAAAAACACAGCACCCTGCCAGGACAACGACGCAACTGGTGGATTAACCGGCCCTGCCACTGCCGGCTCAATAGTCGGCGTCGTTGGTGCAATTGCTGATGTATCGCTGCCGGCTTCGATACGTGGAGGGTCTATCATTGGTGAAACAATCGCCGGAGCTGTTTCCACCGGCTCTGTGGTCGTCTCAGTTCCGTCCACATACGCCAGTTGGTCACCAAAGAAGTATCCCAAACTCAAAGGTGCCGAAAGCGAAGTCGGCAGAATTAGTTTCACCAGCACCAGCATCCATATCCAGTAGCGAAACACCGCCCGCACCTTCTTACGCAGGGCAAAATCAGTCAGCAGCAAAATCAAAATCAATACGCCAGATTGAACGAACATCGGCAGGGCAAATTCGACAAATCTCAAACCCGCCGAATTGATCTGTTCCAATATCGCATTCATGATATGCTCTCCACTTATTAAGACGCTATTTCTGAAATTTTGTTACAGCGAAACTATTTTTTCCCGGCGGCACGGCCCTTGGTGCGTTTTTTCCTGATTAACTCTTCGAGCTCGCTTAGCTGTTTTTGCGAGAGGTTATGATTGTCCAATAGAAACTGCATCATCGGCGTAAGTGCCCCGTAGAAGGCATTTTTTACCGCCCGCATAATTTCGCCTTTTTGCGCCTGTATTCTGGTGATAGCCGAGCGATAAAGGATTAGATTGCGGATTCTTTCGGTCTTCAGCAGGCCCTTGGTCACCATCCGGTCCATCATTGTCTTGACGGTGCTGTAGGTCCAGTTCTTTTGGTCTTGTAGCTCCTCCTGAACGGTCGGGGCCGCACACGGCTCATTTTCCCAGACGGCCTGAATAATCGCCCATTCACCTTCGGTAAGCTCATACTTTTTTTTGGCCATAGAAACCTCCATTTCTTTAACATTGACAAGAATACTCTACAAATGTAAAGATTGCAAGAAAATTTTTTTTATTTATGGTAATTTCTTATTTCGTAAAGTCCTTATGGAACCATCGGATAAGACCTGCACCGGTCTCTTTCAAATAACATGTTCCGGCATCACCGCTGCTCCGGAAGGTCGTATGTTCGAAACGCGCCCCCGCTATGAACCCACGACCCATCCTCTCAAAAGCGCGTTGTCAACTTTATAGAGTTACAGAAATTCGCGGCTCCTGTAAACCGACAACTCTGACATTCATTAAGGGATTTTGCACCTCACCCTGCGCCAGCATATCAGCCCCGTCACATCTTGATCTGATGATTAACATTTATTGTATGACTTCTAATCAACAGATAGTTACTTTTAAGGCTGTACTGACGTGTAAGAAACCTTGCCCAAGTCCGGTAATAAGACACTATGGGTGCTGCCCTCAGTGCGGTCTGTTAGTCAAGTAATCCGGTTGCGGATCTTGCCCAAAATCATACTAAACTCAAACTGAGTCCTTGACATATTTGTTTTCACATGGGTTGGGGATGATAGTTGCGGAGCTTTGTTTTTCAGAACTGGGAGCAAGACATGATAGGCAAACAGCACTTCTAAGCTACCTTCAATTTAAGCCATTGCAGAACCGCCCACGTGGCCTCTAAGTCCTCTTTATTATATGTCAGAATTTGATCCATCACCTCTTGACGTCGTTGCTCATCAGCCATTTCGGTGGCCTCAATGTATTTTGCCATAGCCCAGTCGCCCCCGTATTCCTCTTGAGTCCTCTCAAAACCTATGTACTGTTCTACGACCTTCAAGCTATAGCTAGGCAACGGCAAGGCTATGGACTTCTGTGTGATGGGCAGCAAGTCAAGAAGGTTGTCCTTCACCCTTGCTGCAACGCCATCATTATCTCCAAAGCGGTCCATGTATCTATCTATAAAGTCACGCTCATAGTGGTGCCAATGTACAAAAGGTATGTCACCGTAAGTATCGAACACTTCTCCTGCTTTTGCCAGAAAATCTTGCCAACCCTCTTCGTCGCCCTCCGAGCCGAATCCAGCAGTGGAAGCTACGTATTCAGATGGTTTCTGACCCAATACCTGCATGCCCCAGAGATATATCTTTTCGGTCTCATCGAGATGTGGAGGCAGCCCCTCGAGGTCAAACATCACGTAATTGTAGTGGTCGGGAATATTAGGGAGCTCCATGATGATTTCTTCCCCAGAAGCTAATGCGCGAGCCATCCTGAGAATCGATGCGGCCTGTTTTCCAACGCGCCTGCTCTGTTTTCCCCAAGGACGTCGAAATTCAGAAAGCCGGGTCACGGCCCATTCAAGATTTCAGGAGTGGACCGCTGCCGGAGTTTTTCAGAAGCTCTGGGCGATGGCTCTGGAAGACTATGACGAGTTGAAAGGAATTGACTGGTCTTGGCAGTCGATGGATGGTGCCATGACAAAAGCCCCGCTCGGCGGGGGAAAAAACCGGCCCAAACCCTACAGATAGGGCCAAGAAAGGTGTTAAACGAAGTTTGCTGACCGAAGCATCTGGTGTGCCGATTGGTTTGGCAATTGAGGGGGCAAATCGGCACGACTGCAAAATGGTAGAGGAAACCATAGAGAGTATTCCGGTAGAACGGCCTGAACCTAAAGAGCAAGAGTCTCAGGGTATGTGTCTGGACAAGGCTTATGATTCTGGCGAGGTGCGAGATTTGGTCAAAGAGTTTGGCTACACAGTTCATATTCGTTCTCGTGGCGAAGAAGCACAAGCGATTAAACGAGAAGCCGGTTTCAAGGCCCGTCGTTGGGTCGTCGAGCGGACGCATAGCTGGATGAACCGTTTTCGCCGCATATTGACGCGGTGGGAAAAGAAACCTGAAAATTATTTGGCTCTGCTTCATTTCGTCTGTGCCATAATTACGTTTCGTTGCTCCGGGTTATTCGGATAGGCTCTTAGCGACTCTAATATCTCCCTATGTAGTTTTGTTAATTTGATATCTCGCATCGAATCTCTCCCTTCTGGTTATTACAGAAAATCATCTACTTGTCATAACCAATAATGGAAGTCACTTCAACCGTCTTATTCTTGAGTGAACGTCTTTTATCTCGCTGACGAGTCCATACGAAAAAGGCTGCTCGCATCTCCTGTGGAGTTACCTTACGATACGCTCTAACTCGGAATGTGAAGTTGTTCGTCGGATCATGAGTTTGAGTTATTACATCCGGCATCTTCATCCAATGATTCCTTCCAACATAATAATATATAACGCTTTTTAGCAGCAAAGTAGTCTATTGAAAATAAAATGTCAACTCATCATCTTAACGATTACCTGCTGTAATTCAACTGAAAGCTCCGGCTTCTCACAGAGCACTCCTCAGCTTCCAATTTAAGGCGTCTCACAGGCCATTTTAGCAATTATTTCTTCTGATATGGCCTCTGGTGCTGGGGGTCTGGGGGCGTAGAGGTGGAGGATATCGTGTTGTGTGGGGAGTATTCCTTACCTTAATTCATCTATCTCTCCTGAAGCTTCACGAAGAGTTTTGAGAAATTCTGGATGGGTCTTCTTTCCGGATTTGAAGAATCTTCTACAATAGAATCAATCATCAAAAGCACCGAAAAACTCTAAAGTATCGCCTCAGAGATAGCAGAAAAGATGCTGTAAAAGCTAAATATAGCCGATGTACTGTATGCAGACCTTAGTTAACCGCTTAGCTATCAAATTAGCTATCAAATATTGGGCGTTAGGCAAGCAAAAAAAATAACCCGACGACTTGTAATCCGTTGGGAATGTATGTAAGTTATGATGGGAGTTTTTAGGCCGGCAGTTTGGTTTTTGAGAAGAAGAATGTACCGGCTACCTTTAATTCTCTTGTGAAAGAACTTAGAATATGTAACGAGAAGACACGGCAACTTCTTATACAGAAAGAGACAGCCTGTGCTTGCCGTTTTATGCAGAGTGTATAATCATTATTCGACGGAAAGGAACAACGATGCCAACCTACAAATGGCCTACAAAGCAGCTTCTTGTCGCCAGCCTTCATCTGGATGCGAAGAATCCGCGTCTTGGTCGTGAGACAACGGCACGAGCACCGCGTGAGATCATACAGTACCTCTTTGAGCATGACAAGGCACTGGATGTGGCGCAGAGCATCGCCGCGCGTGACTATTTCCCGAACGAGCCGCTCTTGGCGATCAGGGAGAACGATCAACTTGTTGTAGTCGAGGGCAATCGGCGTCTCGCAGCATTGAAAGCACTCCGCGAGCCAGGTTTGCTCGGAGGCAACATGTACCGGCAGATTGAGCGGCTTTCCCGTCAAATTGAGGATCCAAATAATATCGTCCGCGTGCCCGTCACCCTCGCCCCGAGTCGTCGAGCGACCGACCGGCTGATTGCTGGGAGACATATAGGTACGCCCGTCCTAGCGTGGCAAGCTGAGAACCGAGCGAGTTTCATTCTCGAGAAACTTGCCGAGGGCTACACCAATGAACAGCTACGTGACCAACTTGGCTTCAGCCACCCGGCGAACCGTGCTCGGCCCGTTATCCCACAATATTCTAAGGATTGTCAGCTCTCTGTCTGTCGGTCGTGAATTTTTGCGTCTTGCCATTTTGATTCTCCTATAGTTTTCTATTTTTATCCTATATCGGCATAATATACGAGGACTTTCGTAATTGTCAACGAAAAAATTCGTATTTTTCAGAAACTACAAAAAACGCCGAGCCAAACCACCCCGCTGGATTTGTTTCTCTGATGACCTCACGTCTGTAATACATGAGGTCAAAACTGACAACAAGGCTGAGTCAAACCAATCCGGTCTGACGTACTCATCGGGGGGTTTCTATTCTTTTAGTGAGCTTCGAATTTGCTCAGCTAATCGCAGAACTTTCTCGTAGGTTGCATGTTCCGGGGCTTTACCATCGTCACTAAGTTCAGCCATTGCTCCACGAACCCAAGTATCAAACTCTTCCTCCGAGTTGATGGCCAGCTCTTGCCCGATAAGGTTTGGGCGGCCACCGAAACTTCTGGGTTCGGTGCCATTATATTTTTGGATTACCTTATAGGCGTTAAATGTGTTGCGTTTGGGCATCTTCTTATTTGGCACATAAATGCCCCACTCGTAGAATTTCCCTTTTTTCTGGGTGAAAGTTAAGTGTCGGCCTGCGAGGGTTATATCTTCTTCCACCGGCCACGGTTTCAACTCGATAATCTGTGCGGGCAGATTGGGTAACGGCCCTCCGGGTTTCAGATCTGCAAATAGATGAGCTTGCGATTCGTCCGGCTTGTGGTTGGCATGCCAGCCGTAGATAACACTGCCATCTTTGAGCGTAAAACCAATGCATCCATAGAATTTGAGCCCACCCTCTTCACCAAGCTCATTCTCTGTAGCAGTTTCTTTAGTGTTGACCAGTTCATAACCTTCCGGGGATTCGGTGCTAAAGCAGTCCGCAGGTGGAGCTACATTGTACTCGATAGTGTCGGCATCTCTGCTGGACACCCATCGTATAGAATTCTCTTCGGTGTTTCTCCAGGTGAATATACGGACTATTTCGCCCGTTTCCGGTGACAACCATATCTTCTTTTTAATAAAGGGGATTGTTTTTCCTGTAGCGGTTATTTCGCCCTGCCATATATCGGCCAATCTATCTTTGATCCGTTCTTGTCCAACTTTAGTAAAGCCTTTCACTTGATCGAGATTGGCGATGAACGCGGGAAAGGGCTCCATTGTGCGAATCCAAAGACGCTGCTGGAAAGGGCTAAGTTTCGTAAAGCTAACCACTGGATGAACTTTATTGTCATCAAAACTAGTATAGCAAGACGTTTCCATTATGAATTGGCCATCTGAAACTGTCAGATAATACTTTGGCGTTTCGGTCGTGTAGTCCCCGAACCAACCCACAGGATGCCAATCCCTTAAGAGACCATTCTTTTTGTCAAACCAGAGTTCAAAGGGAAATTTTTCCAGTTGCGTATCGTCACCCGCATGAAGGTACTTCCAGCCTTTGATGTGGACAATGTCAGCATTCTGCCAAAGCTCCAAAGCTTCAGTGATTCCATAGGCAGGAGCACCAGCACCAAACCAGCGTATGCCAATCATTGTTGCAGCGATTATCACTGCGACAGCGGTTAACTTTATTATTCTGTTCTTCAAAATTATTCTCCATATATTCGGCTGAACTTTACCTGATTTTTCTCGGCGAGCTAGTTCAAATGCTGCCAATGCATCGTTAAGGATTTGCTCATCTGTGCCTTCGCTTCCTGGTAAAATCAATTGTTTAATTGATTTTTCAATATTGTTTGATGGATTCATCTTACTGCCTCTCGATTCAAAATTGCTCGCAGTTTCTTAAGCCCATACCTATATCTGCCTTGAACTGTACTTACTGAAGTGTTCTGAAGCATTGCTATTTCTTTTAATTTCATTCCACCCTTCAGATGCAGCATGATGACCTCTCTCTGCTCAAATGGAATCGCAGCTAAAGCATCGGCCAACAACTGTGATCTTTCACTACCTATCAGCAATTTATCAGGACAGGCTGAGTTAGAACTCGTAGAACAAACCTGATCTAAATCAACCGATCGAGATTCTTTTTTACGGAACAAGTCATGAATCCGATTAAGAAGACACGTTATCAAATAGTTCTTTAAACTTGTCTTAATCTCAACTTGTTCCACGCTCTCAGCGAAAGATACAAAAACATCATGTAAAACATCTTCAGCAGTGTGAGTATCACGCAATAGCGAGCAAGCTATAGTTCGCATGTTATCCTTGTACTTTTCATAGATCTGGCGGAGAGCATCCTTGTCGCCATGTTTAAATTTCCAAAAAAGCAACTTGTCTTCGAGCATTAAAGATTTTCCTAATTGCAAGCAAAAACGAATGTTTGCTATTGATGTGACGGTTTTAAACCCTATTTTTATATAGGTAAAAAAATTTTTCCGCGTCTACTATGACGCTGTCAACAAGTTCCTCCTGCCTCACCCTTAAGGGTGAGACGTCCTATAACATCTACTGTTTTTTTCCCTTGCCGCTACTATTTATAATCCAGGTGGCCCCCCATTTGGGCGCTTTTCCTGGCCTCCTTTTCAGCGCTTTTCGCCAACCTGATAGCATTGTCGAAAATAAATGTGTGGGGCACGTGCAGGACTAGTTCTGCAGACTGTCTATCTCTCGACGCCGCTCCTTGATATCAGACAGTCGTTTCTCCGCTTGTTTAATATCTTGCTGCCTTGAAGTCTTTGTATATAGCTTCATGAGTTCCTCAACGGCCCTCTGCTGGATACTAACACCCGCGACTCGTATCAGAAAAGGCACGTAATCCTCGGCTGATAGATCCTCTCCACATCTCACCAAAGTTTCGCCCAGTCTCTCGGCCTCACTATATCTCTCCTCTGTGATATACTGACGAATACGCAGTCTTACAGCACGAACGAAGTCTACATGTACGCGAAGCAAATTCTTAACAAACTCTTCTTCAATTATGCTCTGATCTGCGAATGAAGTGTTATCCCTTTGATCTGGATCCATAACAGACCTTACTAATTGAACAACCGAACTGGATGAGGCAGACGCTCTGTTATTCCAGTCCACAGCGACAAACATAGTAATTGCCTCATCTATATTGCCTTGACGATATGTGAGAAGCACTTTGCTATACGCCAGATAAGGATCCAATGTTGATTGTCCTGATGCCCCAGAAGAATCGGTTCTTTGATCCTTTTCGTTTGTCTGGTTGTCCTTTCGGCTGCAGCTTGACGTCATTAGAGTGAAGCTAAAACCTAATAAAACAATAATCCCAATATTAACTTTCTTCATAATTCGATCTCCCAAACGAAAAAACTTATGTTCTGACAAGTGGACCTTGAATACAGCGAGATATCTTTAATCTAAGCCGTATACAAACCTTATTCTTTCTAACTGTACTGTCTAACATTATTAAAGTAATGTAAGTCGTTTATACGATTACCTTTCCAGGGGAATAGTCCCCATGGAAAGGAAAAGTCATGGAACGACGGTTTGAAATACAAAAACACAGGATTCTTCAGGAAGCCGAGATAAAGCCACAGGTCTTTAACGGTATGCTCAAACGATTGGAACAATTTGCCCAACCTTTCATAGACAGCCTGAAAAGGCGTGAGCAGAAAGAACATGCCCATACCTATATTGCGGGCTTGTTGTCCGACCTGAAAAGAAAGAACGCTGAGTCGATTGCCTACCGCCACGATTTGGATCGGCAGGGATTGCAACGCTTCGTAGGTTCGGTGCCGTGGGATCACCGGCCTTTGCTGGAAGAACTGGCACGGCAGATAGGTTCTCAACTGGGAGAAGATGACGCAGTGATAGTGTTCGATCCTTCCGGGCACAAGAAGTGCGGCAATGATTCGGTGGGAGTACAGCGTCAGTGGCTGGGTCGGCTCGGCAAGGTGGACAACTGCCAAGTAGCGGTCTACATGGGCTATGCTTCTGGCAAGGAGCATGCTTTGGCAGATACACGTCTTTATCTTCCGAAGCAGTGGGTTAAAGACAAAGCGCGTAGAAAGAAATGCGGTGTGCCGAAACACATTCGCCATCAAACCCGACATGAGTTGGCGTTGAATATGCTCAAGAACAACGGTAAATACCTGTCTCATGCCTGGATAGCCGGGGATGATGAAATGGGCCGTTCGAGCCGTTTTCGCAAAGATTTGCGGGTTCTGGACGAATGGTATCTTCTGGCGGTTCCATCTAATACCGGCATTCGTGACCTTGATAGTGCGCCTCCGGCATACGGTGGTCGAGGCCAGCCTCCCAAGCAACCTTTTCAGCGAGTGGACAGATGGCGTGATTCTTTGTCGGATGATGCCTGGACAAGGGTTGATGTTCGGGATGGTGAGAAAGGCCCTCTTGTTCTGGAAATTGCCAAAAGACGAGTAGTCACCAGAACCGAACGAAGTTGGTATGACTTTACAGAAGAGCTTCTGGTAGTTACACGTTCTGTAGATGAGAGCGGCAAGGTCAAGTATGACTATTATCTTTCCAATACAAACCCTGATACCTCTTCGCAAGGGTTGGCACGCGTTATCAAGGCAGCGCATAGAGTCGAAGATGCCATCAAGCGGGCCAAGAGCGAAGCCGGCCTTTCTGATTATGAAGTACGTACTTGGACAGGCTGGTATCATCATCAAACGCTCTCACTCATTGCAACATGGTTTCTGATCTTGGAGACACTTCGCGGAAAAAAAATATACGCCGGCACTGACGGTTCCACAGGTTCGAATCTTGCTGTAAATACTGCTGCGTCGAGCTTGCGACCGCAGATATCCCGGCTGGGCGGAACGCTACGTAAAGCGCAAAAACCGGCGGAGAGAGTTGGCTCGTTTTCATCACTACAAGCGACATAACTTATTGGCTCCGCTAAGAGTTAAAGAACGAAAATGAAATTAGACAGTACAGCTAACGTAACTGCATTCTAATAGAGATAGTACTCATAGTCAACCCTTAACATCAGATCTCGCTGAAAAGTCCATTTTCTACCAAAAAAACTGCGTTATTAAGCCAATATTGGGAGTGATATTAGCTGTCTATGGGATTTTTCAGCGGAATCAACATCAGTGCGTTTGATGTTTGCCAGGAAAGCAAAGCAGTGGTAATTGACACACCGGGTAGAACAATGCCTACCCTTTACAGTGAAAAGATCAGCGACATTGGTTCAACTGACCAGGTTGAACTATCAGAAAGCTCTTCCCACATCGATACAAAGTTAGTTGAAGATGTGAAGCCTGATATGAGTGTCGTTGATAGAAATACCCAGAAAATTCTATCCCATTTGTGGAGCTTGGGTCGCTTAATAGTTCTTTGCTGGATGGCCAATTGCTGCCTTAGAGCTAAGTTTTCTGCGATTAGAATTGACCGATTTACGAAAACATTTCGGACAAGGACACAAATAACTTTCAAGATGGACATAGATTTCATTTAGCCTCACTAAAATGTGGTTGAAATAAATCTTGACCATCTTATCATAAGTGCTTGAAGATAAAGAAGGACCGAATTTTCGGTAGGGACAACTGCCTTGGGAGAGAAGATGGACCATAGAAGAATCACGGCATACTGGAACAACTCGCGAGCACAAACAAGAAGATTACAGAGGTTTGTCAGAAGGTTTCTTATGGTGTTCATGCCGCTAAGATAATACAATTAGTCGCACGAAGCGGTAGTGTAAATATGTTTCTGTAAATTGGTGTTAACCACGCATGTGTCTGGGTGGAAGCGAGCGTAGCGAGCTGGAACCCAGACACATGCGAAATTCGCTTGAAAAGGTGGGCTCGTCCCGTTCTC
>Ga0307379_10005019_pt1 | contig 18619 bp, 15 predicted proteins | sample UN2MG_FD_202237 | JGI IMG/M metagenome (GOLD analysis project Ga0307379, IMG submission 202237) | Soil microbial communities from Risofladan, Vaasa, Finland - UN-2 | ecosystem: Environmental > Terrestrial > Soil > Coastal area > Acid sulfate soil | place: Finland: Risofladan, Vaasa | collected... | reverse complement strand
TAAAGTTGTTCTTTCTGAAGTAGTTTTAAATCCTCAAGATTATAACTTAGCTGAATTCTTGAGCTTTGAAGTTGCTAAAGTGATTGGTAGATCTGGAAAGAGCTCAACTCGTCTTTTTTACTTTCTTTTGAGGGATAATCCGAAATTAGATTTTATTTTCTCTCGCGCCCTTTTGGATTTCAGCGAGATTAAAAAAATATTAAAGAAAGAGTCAAAGACCGAAGAATCCGAGAATTTTCAAAGAATTATTCTTGAGGCCTTGGAAATAGCCCGGGAAAAAAATCATCTCAGAATTGAAATAGGGGATGTCTTGTCTGCTCTTGCCAAGCATAACCTAATTTTTAAAAGAATTTTAGTTGAACATAAACTAAAAACTGAGGATATTGAGAATTTAACCTGGTGGTTAGAAAACATTGAAGAAAAAATCAAAAAGAGGAAAAGGTTCTGGGAATACGAAAATTTAGCTAAAAGAGGAACATTGGCTAAAGAATGGACAGCCGGTTATACAATAACTTTAGATAGATATTCCAAAGATTTAACTAATTCAGTCGGGAAGAAAGATTTAGAATTTGTTGGCCATAAAGAAGAAATGGAGATGCTGGGAAGAATTTTAGCTCGAGAAGAAATTAATAATGTTTTGCTAATTGGAGAGCCGGGCACCGGGAAGCGAAGCATAATTTATGCTTTAACCCAAAAGAGTTTATTGGGCAAAAGTTTAACCGGGGTGAATTATAAAAGGGTGGTTGAATTAGATATGCCGGCTTTATTAGCTCAGCTTGAAAACATGGAAGATGTTGAATCTACTTTAGATAAAATTTTCCAAGAAGTAGTTTCAGCTGGCAATATTATTTTGGTAATTGATGGGTTCCATAATTATATTGGTCAAGTTTCCAGGCCGGGAATAATTGATATTTCAGGAGTTATCGCGCCCTATTTAAGTTTTCCTCAATTTCAAATTATAACTACCACTACTTATGAGGGCCTCCATCGGTATATTGAAAAAAATTCTTCTATCTTATCTCTTTTTGGGAAAATAGAGGTTTCAGAAATCTCTCAAAGGGAGACGCTTGTGCTTTTAGGTTATTTAACTTTTTTTCTCGAAAAGAAACACAAAATTTTTATTTCCTATCCGGCCCTTCGGGAGATAATTTCTTTGACTGACCGTTATCTTCCTTCTCTTCATTTTCCCGAGAAAGCTATGAACATTTTAGATGAAGCGTCAGTTTATGTTGCGGGCTCAGTAAGAGAAAAGGTAGTTTTGCCAAAACATATAAATAAGATTATTACCGAAAAGACCGAGATTCCGGTAGGAGAGATAGAGAGCAAAGAAAGAGAAGTTTTGCTCAATTTAGAGAATTTAATTCATCAAAGAATTATTAATCAGGATGAAGCGGTAAAAGAAATTTCAACTGCCCTTCGGAGAGCCAGGTCAGAAGTTACGGTAAGAAAAGGTTCAATGGGTTGCTTTTTGTTTTTAGGACCTACTGGGGTTGGTAAAACGGAAACCTCAAAAGCCCTGGCAGAATATTATTTTGGTTCAGAAAAGAGGATGATAAGATTAGATATGTCAGAGTTTCAAGATATAAAAGACATCCCTAGGTTGATTGGTTCTGCAACCGAGGCAGGGCTTTTAACAACTCCAGTTAGAGAAAATCCTTTTTCTTTAATTCTTTTGGATGAAATTGAAAAAGCTAATCACAATATTTTGAATTTATTTTTGCAGGTTCTTGACGAAGGTCATTTAACAGATGGTCTTGGAAGAAAGGTTGATTTTAAAAATTCAATAATTATTGCCACTAGTAATGCCGGCTATAAGATAATTTTGGAAGCTTTAAAAAGAAAAACAGAATGGTTAGGAGTAAAACAAAAACTTTTAGATTATCTTTTTGAGAAAAGAATATTTAGACCAGAATTTATTAATCGTTTTGATGCAGTTGTCGTTTTTTGGCCATTGAGTAAAGAAAATCTTTTAGATATTGCTCAACTTATGCTTGGTAGTTTAAAGAAAAATCTTCAAGAAAAAGGCATTGAATTTGTAATTAACGAGCCTCTCAAAGAAAAAATAGTTGAATTAGGTTACAGCCCGGTTTTTGGAGCAAGGGAAATGAGAAGGGTTATTCAAGATAAAGTAGAAAATGTTTTGGCCGAGGCCTTGCTTTCCGGCCAACTAAAAAGAGGGAACAAAGCAGAAATTGATTCAAAAGAATTTAAGTTGATTATTAATCCTTAATATTACGAGAACGGTTCTCGTAGAGCAATAAAATAAGCCGAATGGTTTAATGCCATTCGGTTTTTTGGTTTTTTGTGGGTGTGAATTACTTGTGGAAAAAAACGGGTTGACTTGACCCTATGAAGTGGGGTATAAAGAAGATGCAGTGGATAATTGTGGAAAACTATGGGAAAACCCTTGTTTTCTGGGGATAACTATGTTCATAGGAGAATACAAACATACAATTGATACTAAAAAGCGATTATCTCTCCCGTATAAATTTAGAAGAGAGCTTGATAAGGGAGTCATAATTACTAGAGGTTTTGAAAAGTGTTTAGTTGTTTATCCTCAAAAAGAATGGAAAGAAGTAATAGAAGAATTAAAAAAATTGCCAACAAGTAGATCAGAGAGTAGAAAATTTAATAGAGTTGTTTTGGGGGGAGCCGTAGAAGTTAATTTAGACAAATTGGGTAGAATTCTCATTCCTGATTATTTAAAAAAATATGCCGGTTTGAAAAAAAATATAACTGTTTGCGGACTTTCTAATAAATTAGAAATTTGGGATGTTCAAAAATGGGAAATATATAGAAAGAAAGCTGAACAAGATATTGATAAAGTTGCTGAGAAATTACCGGAGTTTGGAATTTGAAAATTAATGATACATATACCTGTTCTTCAAAAAGAAGTTTTACAATATTTAGACCCGAAGCCAAATGAAAATTTTATTGATGCAACGATTGATGGCGGGGGACATGCGGCCGCAATTCTCGGGAAAATTAAGCCAAATGGGGAAACATTGGGAATTGAAATTGACCCAGAAATTTATCAGGAATTGAAGTCAAAGAATTTGGACAGATTAATTCTTGTCAATGATTCTTATACTAACTTAAAAAAGATTATTGAAAAGTATAAATTTGGACTTGTTTCGGGGATATTATTTGACCTCGGAATGTCATCTTGGCACTTAGAAGAATCGGGCAGGGGATTCTCGTTTATGAGGAATGAGCCGCTTGATATGAGATACCAAGCTGAAATTCCAAATTCCCTGGACCCAAAGGGGACTCCCCGGAGGGTTGCATTCCAAATTCCAAATTCAAACGGCTTGACGGCCGAGAGAATTATAAATACTTATCCGCGGGAAGAAATTGAAAGAATTTTAAGAGAATACGGAGAAGAGCGTTTTTCAAGAAGAATCGCAAAAAAGATTGCCGATGAAAGAAAAATAAAACCGATTAAAACCACTTTTCAATTAGTAGAGATTATAAAAAAAATTGTTCCCTTTAAGAAAAGTAAAATACATCCTGCCACTAGAACATTTCAGGCATTAAGGATTGCTGTTAATGACGAGCTGAATAATTTAAGGAAAATTTTACCCCAGACAATAGAAGTTTTAGCGCCGGGGGGAAAGATTGTCATAATTTCCTTTCATTCCTTAGAAGACAGAATTGTTAAAAAATTTTTAAAAGAAGAATTTAAAAAAGGTTCATTAGAAATATTAACAAAAAAACCGGTAAGGCCTTCAAAAGAAGAAATTAAAATTAACTCCCGCTCGCGCAGCGCGAAGCTCCGGGCAGCGATGAAACAATAAACAATGAACAATACTCTGACATTAAACCATCCATTGATTATAAAACCCCTAAAAAAGCTAATTACTTTGAGGTTGTTTTGGTTTTTAGCCGTTTTATCGGCAGCCGCTCTTTTGGTTTTTTATGTTTTCCAAATTAATGCAGCAGTTTCAGAAAGATATTCAATTCAAAAATACGAAAAAAGAACGAGCGAGATTTCAAGGGAAAATCAAAATTTAGAAATTAGTTCGGCCCAGACGAATTCTTTAGATAATGTCACAGCGTTCTTAGGGGAACTTAATTTTGAGAAAGTAGATAAAATTCATTACATCCGAGTTTTAGATACTCAAGTTGTTGCAAAATAGAGATAGCGAGCTATTCATATTAATTGCTTCGCTCGGGGTCACCCCGCCCTCTAAGCTGAACGAAAAATGTATATATGTATAGAAAGGCGGGGTTTCCTTTCTCGCAATTATGAAGAAGTGGAGGATAAATTTAATTTTTATCGTGATTATCTTATTTGGGGCGGCTATTATTAGTCGTCTGGTTTATATTCAAATTATTAAGCATGACCTTTATAAAGCATTAGCCCAAGGACAACAAGAAACTTTTCAGCTTATAAAAGGAGAGCGAGGGGAAATTTTTTTTAGCGGAGGGGAAATTTTGGCTACAAATATAAAAGAGAAGTATGTCTTTGTTTCTCCTCAAGAAATTAAAGAAAAAGAAAAAACAGCAGAATCGCTTTCTCAAATTTTTAATTCAGACCACAACCCACTCGTTATCCCGCAAGGAAAAACTACATATGAGGTGATTTTAGAAAAACTTAAAAAAGATAGTTTGTTTGAAAAAATAAAAAGCAAAATAACAGAAGAGGAAGAGCAGGCCCTAAAAGAGATAAATTTAACCGGGGTTTATTTAGGAGAAGCGGTTTTTAGAGAATATCCTCAAGGAGCCATGGTTTCTCAAACCATTGGATTTTTCGGGGGCGGAGAAAAAGGACAGTATGGTATAGAGGGTTATTATGATGATGTTCTTCAGGGGGAGGAAGGAATTAAAGAATTTGACAAAGGTTCTGATGTTTTTCTAACCATTGACTATAATATTCAATTTATGGCTGAGAAGTTATTGGAGAGCGCCAAAGAAAATTTAAATATTAAAGGAGGTCAAATTATAGTTTTAGACCCTAATTCAGGAAAAATTTTAGCTTTAGCTAATTTTCCAAACTTTAACCCCAATTACTATTCAGAAGTTGATTTTGAGCTTTTTCAAAATTCGGTAGTTCAAAAACTTTTTGAGCCGGGTTCGGCCTTTAAGCCAATTACTATGGCAGCTGCTCTTGAGCAAGGGAAAATAACACCCCAAACTACTTATATTGATACCGGTAAAGTAGAAGTCGGAGAGTACACCATTCGTAATTACGGTGAAAATGTTTGGGGAAAACAAACCATGACCGGGGTTTTGGAAAAATCAATTAATACAGGAGCGGTATTTGCTGAAAGACAGTTAGGACACGAACTTTTTTTGAAATATATAGACCTGTTTGGTTTTTTTGAATCAACCGGAATTGATTTACAAGAAGAGAAGTTTTCTGAAAATAGAGAATTTAAAAAGGGCTATGAGGTAAATTTTGCCACCGCTTCTTATGGTCAAGGAATTGAAATGACGCCTATTCAATTGGTTAGAGCTTTTTGCGCGGTTGCTAATGGGGGAAAATTAGTCAGGCCTTATATAGTAGAAAAAATTGTTGATAATGGTACAATCGTTGAAACCCAATCTGAGATATCTTCAGAACAAGTCATTTCTCAAAAAACTTCTTCTCAGTTAACGGCAATGTTAACTAGTGTAGTTGAAAATGGTTTTGCCAAAGCAGCTGGAGTCCCGGGTTACTATGTCGCCGGGAAAACCGGTACCGCTCAGATTCCTTGGTCAACTCTTGGTGTAGATAAAAGAGGTTATTCTCAAGAAACTTGGCAAAGTTTTATTGGATTTGCTCCTGCTTTTAGTCCCAGGTTTTTAATTTTAATAAAACTTGATAATCCCGGAACTAAAACCGCTGAATATTCAGCGGTTCCAATTTTCAAAGAATTAGCTAAATATATAATTGATTATATGCAGATACCACCGGATTACGAGTGAATAATTATATGAATATCTTTAAAAAATTCATTTTTCTTTTCAAAAGGTCTCCTGTTATCCTTATTACCGGCGAGGGGCGTCTTTGTGCAATGGAAGCTGTTTCCGAAGTGTTAAAATTTGATTCCGCGAAAAGGAAAGTTTTAATTTTTGAGTCAGCTCTGTCAGAACTTAAAGAACTAAAAAAATTTAATTTTTTGTTAAGAAAATCCGAGTTGCCAATTTTAATAGTAACTCATATTGGAGATATCCCGGCAGATAAAGATTTTTTTGCCGGAGATAGAAAGGAAACCTTTCAGATAAGAAAATTAGCTAAAGTTTTGCCGGACCGGGCTTTTCTAATTTTAAATTTTGACGATGAAACTGTTCGGGAATTAGAAAATGATTCTTTGGCTCATTCTTTAACTTATGGTTTTCAAGAAAGAGCAAATTTTCGAGCGAGCGATATAAATCTTAATTTAACCGGAACAAACTTTAAAATGAATTATGAGGGAAATATCGTTCCTTTTTGGCTAAAAAATCTTTTTGGAAAAGAGCAAATATATAGCGCCTTGGCAGCGATTTGTCTGGGGGTAGCAAAGAATATGAATTTGGTTAAAATATCTCAGGAATTAGGGGGCTATAAATCGCTTCCCGGAAAAATGAGATTGATAAAGGGCATAAAAAATTCTTCAGTTCTTGATGATAGTGAAAATGCTACCCTTTTTTCAATGATTGAAGGCTTGAAGCTTTTAGGAAAGATTGAAGCAGAAGGAAAAAAAATTGCTGTTTTAGGAGATATTTTAGGAATTGGGAAATATACGATTGAAGCCCATGAAACGATTGGGGAGAGAGTAGTCCGAGTTAGTGATTTACTTTTTGCGGTTGGTTCAAGGGCCAGATTTATTGCCCAGGGAGCTAAAAACAAAGGAATGCTGGAGCAAAAAATTTTTCAGTTTAATGATGTTGAAGAAGCGAAAAAAGTTCTTCAAAATGAAATAAAAAAAGGCGACTTAATTTTAATAGACGGTTCAAAAGAAATGAAAATGGGGGAGATAGTGAAAGAGATTAAAGCGTAATAGTTTTTGTAAATCGACAAAATCTAAATTTTCTGATATATTATAAATAATGCTCCCATCGTCTAGTGGTTAGGACGCATGATTCTCAATCATGTAACACCAGTTCAACTCTGGTTGGGAGCGCATTAGAGGTTTTAAATAAACCTCTTTTTTGATATAATAGAGTAATGGCAAAAGAAATTTTATGGCATAATCTTTCTTGGAGAGAAGCGGTTAAAAAGCTTAAATCAGATTCTGAGGATGGCTTAGGTGAAAAAGAGATAAAAGCTCAACGAGAGAAATTTGGCAGGAATTTGCTTCCAGAAGAAAAGCCTCTTCCCAAGCTAAAAATATTTTTAGAGCAATTCAAAAGTCCCTTAATTTATATTTTAGTGATAGCTGGAATTGTAGTTTTGTTTTTTAAAGAATTTACCGATGCTGTTGTTATTTTCGGCGCTGTTTTTTTGAATACCTTTGTTGGATATTTTCAGGAAAATAAAGCCGGTCAAGCCCTGAGAAAACTAAAAAATATAGTCAAAATTAAAGCTCAGGTAATAAGAGAGGGAAATATAAAAATTATAGATTCTGAAAGATTAGTCCCGGGTGATATTTTTAATTTAAGTCCCGGAGATAAAGTGCCAGCCGATGGGAGAATTATTGAAAGTTATAATTTAAAAATTAATGAAATGGCTTTAACCGGTGAGTGGTTGTCAGCTGAGAAAAAATCAGATGTCTTTCCGGAAAAAACATCATTGGCAGATAGAGACAATATGGTCTATATGGGAACGGTTGTAGAAAACGGGAAGGCAAAAGTTGTTGTTGTTTCAACTGGCTTAGAGACGGAAATAGGCAAGGTAGCTCAGATGGTCAGAGAAGCCAAAGAAGAAAAAACACCTTTGCAAAAAAAGTTAGCGAGATTTTCTAAAATTGTTGGTGGAGTTATCATAGCGATTTGTATTGTTATTTTCATTGAAGGAGTGATTACAGGAAACACTCTCCTGGAAATGTTTGAAGTGGCAGTAGCTGTGGCAGTAGCTGCTATTCCCGAAGGTTTGCCTGTGGCTATGACAGTCATTTTGGCTTTAGGGATGCAGAGAATTTTGAAAAAGAAAGGATTAGTAAGAAAACTTGCTTCAGCTGAAACGCTTGGCAGTACTTCTGTGATTGCAACCGATAAGACAGCTACTTTGACTGAAGGAAAGATGAAAGTAACTGAAGTTATAGCAGAAACAAAAAACGATCGTAACTTAACTCTTAAGATTGCTACTTTGTCTAACGAGGCATTTATTGAAAATCCAGAGGAAGCAATGGAAAAATGGATTATTCAGGGCAGGCCAACAGATAAAGCATTGCTTTCGGCAGGAATTGAAGCAGGGATTAATAGAAAAGAATTGGAAAAAAGAATGCTTAAGATTGCTGAATTTCCGTTTAGTCCTGTTAATAAGTTTTTAGCCAAGGCATTTTCTTTAAATAAAAAAGAAGACATTCTTTATGTTTTAGGCGCTCCAGAGAAATTATTAGAAATGTCAAAGTATTTTAGAAAAGGCAGGAAAGAAGAATCTTTAAGTTCGCAAAAAAGAAATGAGTTAAAAGATACTTTAGAAGAGCTTACTGGGAAAGGATTGAGAGTTGTAGCTGTGGCGTATAAGAAGATTAATAATCTTAAGGACCTGTTTGATAATTTGGTTTTTGTGGGAATGATAGGTTTAAAAGACCCAATCAGGAAAGAAGTGAAAAAGGCAATAAAAATCTGCCGACAGGCAGGAATGAGACCAATTATTGTTACTGGCGACCATAGATTAACTGCAAAGTCGGTAGCTCAGGAATTAGGATTTAAAGTGAAAAAAGAAAATATTATGGAAGGAAAAGAATTAGATCAGCTTTCAGATAAAGAATTTGAAGAAAGAGTAAAGGATATTCAGATTTATGCCCGAGTTGAGCCGAAACATAAAATGAGAATTATTCAGGCATGGCAGGAGAAAGGAGAAGTAATAGCGATGACCGGAGATGGAATTAATGACGCCCCAGCTTTAAAGAAAGCTGATATTGGAATAGCCATTGGGTCGGGTACCGAAGTTGCCAAAGAGGTTTCTGACTTAGTTTTGCTTACTGATAATTTCAATATAATTGTAGCTGCAGTGGAAGAGGGGAGATCGATTATTGATAATGTCCGCAAGGTAATTACCTATCTGCTTTCTGATTCTTTTACTGAAACAATTTTAATTGGAGTAGGTCTTTTTTTTGGTTGTTTACCAATTACTGCTGTTCAAATTTTATGGGTAAATCTCATTGAAGACGGTCTTCCTAATATTGCTCTGGCCTTTGAACCAAAAGAAAAAGATTTAATGAAGCAAAAACCCCAGGGCCATGATATACCGCTTTTGAATCGAGAAATGAAAGTGTTGATTTTTGTTATCGGGTTGATAACTGATTTTATACTTTTGGGGTTGTTTTTTTGTCTTTGGAAATTAGACCACGATATTGCCCATATTAGAACAATGGTTTTTGCTTGTCTGAGTATTGACTCTATTTTTTATGTTTTTTCTTGTAAAAGCTTAAGGAAGAATATCTGGCAAATAAATCTCTTTTCAAATAAGTTTTTAGTTTTTGCCTGGCTTTTTAGCGTAACAATATTAATGGCAGCTATTTATTTACCTCCTTTCCAAATTCTTTTAAAAACTGTTCCGCTTGGTTTAAATGATTTGTTAATTGTTTTTGGAATAGGATTAACTGAATTAATGCTAATTGAAGCTACGAAATATTATTTTATTGTAAGGCATCAAACTAATGTATAAAGTATTCATAATAATATGATTTGGTTATATATTTTACTTTTTATAATTTCTTGTTTCACTTTATTTTGGTCAGGTTCCAGATTAGTTAAGGGTTTAATGAGAATGGCTAAGTATTTGGCTTTGCGGGAGTTTGTACTGGCTTTTTTTGTTATGGCTTTTGCTGGTACTCTCCCTAACCTATTTGTTGGAATTAATTCAGCCTTACACGGAATTCCAGAACTTTCTTTTGGAGAAGTTGTCGGTGGGAATGTTGTTGATTTAACACTAGCCGTAGGTTTGGCGGTTTTAATCAGTGGCACTGCTTTGCCGGTTAGAAGTAAGATGGCTCAGACCAGCACTATTTTTACTGCTGCAGTCGCCATTTTACCTTTAATCTTAATCTTGGATGGAAATTTAGGAAGAGGCGATGGTTTAATTTTGCTTTTAGCTTTTGGTTTATATATCTTTTGGCTTTTTTCAAAAGAAGAAAGATTTAGAAAGGTTTATAAAGGAAATAAAAACGAACAGGGACACGGTCTACGATTTATAGATTTTTTAAGGAACAGAAAAGAGCCCAAAAGCATTAGACGTTTTAAGACCTTTTTAAAAGATTTAATAAAAGTAATAGTGGCTTTAATTTTACTTTTAATAGCTTCTTGGGGCGTGGTTCGGAGCGCTCAGGTTTTTTCTGATGCTTTGAGCCTTAGTCTTCCAATAGTCGGGATTTTAATTGTGGGTTTAGGCAATGCTTTACCTGAAACTTATTTTGCCATTGTCTCGGCAAGAAAACGACAGACCTGGCTGATTTTAGGAAATTTAATGGGTTCGGTTATTGTTTGCGCTACTCTTGTTTTAGGAATAGTTGTTTTAATTTCCCCAATTAAAAATATAGATTTTTCTCCTTTTGCCATTGCCAGAATCTTTCTGATAATTTCAGCTGTGTTTTTCTTGATAATTGTTAGAACTGACCAAAAAATCACTAAAAAAGAAGGATTACTTTTGCTGGGAATTTACTTTCTCTTTCTTGTAACTGAAATAATTTTTAGATAAACCCCGTTAGAGATTCCGAGAATAGGGATAAACCAAAGAAATAACATATCTCTAACGGGGTAAACGAAGGTTGATTTTTTCTCCGAACTATTATAATATATATTTATATAATGGAGCAGATGATAATTGGTATTTTAATAGTATTTGTAATAGGTTTAGTGGTAGGTATTTTTTTATTATTGAAGAAGAAACCAGAAAAGCAGTCGGACGCATTGGTTATACTTCAGCAGCAAATGAATCACATTACGCAGGTTTTGGACAGCAAGCTATCTGAGTCAACCAAAGCTATTCAAACTCAATTTGGTCAAAGCGCTAAAATCATTCAAGATGTTACTGAAAAACTGACTCGGCTTGATGAGACCAATAAGCAGGTTGTGGGTTTTGCCGACCAGCTTCAGAGTCTTCAGGATATTTTAAAAAATCCCAAACAGCGCGGAGTTTTGGGAGAATACTATTTAGAAACTGTTTTGAAAAATGTTTTGCCGCCCGGTTCTTATAAAATGCAATATCCATTTAAGGATGGTAGTATAGTTGATGCGGTGGTGTTTGTTGATAAACGGATTATTCCGATTGACTCAAAATTCAGTTTGGAAAACTATAATCGTATATTGGAAACGCGCGACCCTGTAGAAAAAAAGAGATATGAGGCGGCTTTTATTGCTGACCTTAAAGCCAGAATTGATGAAACAGCTAAATATGTAAAACCAGAAGAAAATACAATGGATTTCGCTTTTATGTTTATTCCTTCTGAGGCCGTTTATTATGATTTGCTTATCAATAAAGTGGGGGCAGTTACAGATGATACTAATAGTTTAATCTACTATGCTGGAAATAAAAAAGTTATAGTTATTTCTCCAACCTCTTTTCTAGCTTATTTGCAGACCGTTTTACAGGGACTTCGCAACCAAAAGATTTCCGAACAGGCGCACGAAGTGATAAAACAAGTTGAACGATTAGGCAAACATCTCTGGACTTATAGTGAATATATGGAAAAACTTGGAACTCATTTGGGCACAACCGTAAGTACTTACAAAAAAGCCCATAAAGAGTTTGCCAAAGTTGATAAAGATGTGGTAAAAATAACTGGTCAGAAGTCAAAAGTAAAACTTAAAGAACCAGATATTGAACCACCGTTGTTAGAGGAATAAGCTGTTTAGTCATTAAGTCATTGAGTTATTTTACTACGCGACCCGGCCGCGCGACCCGGCCGCGTAGTATAAAAATAAATATGCTCGCAGTAATAAAGACCGGTGGAAAACAATATTTAGTTTCACCGGGCAATAAAATAAAAATTGAGAAAATTGATAAAAAAGAAGGTAGTGAAATAACCTTTAAAGAGGTTTTGTTAGTGGAAAAAAATAGAAAATTAGAGATTGGGACCCCTTTAGTAAAAGGCGCCAAAGTTATTGGCAAGATTTTATCACAGGGAAAAGGCAAAAAAGTAATTATTTTCAAATACAAAGCAAAAACTCGCTATAAGAAAAAAGCGGGCCATCGCCAGCTTTATACCGAGGTTGAAATTTTAAAGATAGAAACCTCCCAATAGGAAAAGTAATAAAACACCGCGCTATTTAGAAATTTGCTTGCAAAACACAAAAGCCTCTTATGAGGCTTTTTTATTGGACGTAGGAATGTTATTTCAAGATTATATATCTTCTATACAATAGCGAATCAAGGTTCCCCCGCCAAGGCGGGGGTTCTTATCTTCTTCCCTCAAAGGCGCTGGACAGGGTGTCTTCGTCAGCATATTCTAATTCGCCGCCAACAGGGAGGCCCCGTCCGAGGCGGGTGGTTTTAATATTAAAAGATTTCAGCTCTCTTTTTATATATAAAGCAGTGGCTTCGCCTTCGGTAGTGGGGTTGGTAGCAATAATGATTTCTTTGAAACCGTTATTTTCAATTCTTTGTTTTAATTCCTCAATTTTAATATTGTTTTTATTGTTTTTCTTTAAATTGATTGTTCCGCCCAAAATAAAATAAAGACCCTTATATTTTTTGGTTTTTTCAATTGAAATTAAATCAATTTCTTTTTCTATCACGCAAAGTAATGTTTTGTCCCGCGAATTATCTCTACAAATAGAACATAAGGTCTCTTCTGAATCCTCGAATGGGTTAAAGCAAAATGAACAAATTTTTATTGATTTTCTTAAGTTTGTTATTGAATTTAAAAGTTCGTCAAAGTTATTTTGATGCAATTTTATTAAATAAAAAACAAATCGGGCAGCGGTTCGCGGCCCAACGGTAGGAAACTTAGAAAATAAGTCAATGAGTTTTTGAATTGCGGGTGGATACATTTTGAAAATTGAAAATTACTCCGTATATTCTTCTTTTTCTAAATTTCTAAAAGATACTATCCTGTCATCAAAATATAATTCTACTTTTCCTATAGGTCCATTTCTATGTTTGGCAATAATAATGTCGGCAATATTTTTTCTGGCAGTATCGGAGCGATATCTATCCTCGCGAAATATAAAGAGCACAACATCCGCATCCTGCTCCAGTCCGCCGCTCTCGCGCAAATCTGACAATCTGGGAATTTGGGGAGAACGTTGTTCTACTGCTCTGGAGAGCTGGGACAAAGCAAGAACCGGGATATTAAGTTCTTTAGCTAGACCCTTGAGTGACCGGGATATTTCAGTTACTTGTTGAACCATAGTGGTTGCTGGATTTCTGGGTTCCATTAGTTGTAAATAATCAATGATAATAAGCCCTAATCCGCGTTCTGCTTGCAACCTTCTTGCCATTGCTCTCATCTGGAGAACATTAGAGGAGGCGGCATCATCAACATAAATTGGGGCTTCGGATAACAGACCCATTGCATCTTGAATTCTGGAAAAATCATTATCTTCGCCTTCGCTTGAAAGTCGGCCAGTCCGTAACTTCCATAAGTCAACATTAGATAAACTGGCAATCAATCTGTCTACTACCTGGTCTTTTGACATTTCTAAACTAAATAGTCCTATTGGGATTTTTTGATTGATTGCAATATTAGTCGCAATATTTACAGCTAGCGAGGACTTTCCCATAGATGGCCTAGATGCTAAAATTACCAGGTCGGATTTTTGGAGGCCAGCTAAAGTATTATCTAAATCAGTAAAGCCGGTTGGAAGTCCTCGAAGACCTCCTTCGTGTTTGGAGAGTTTATCAATTCTTTCAAAAGCATCTTCTAAGCCATCTTTAATTGGGATAAACCGTTGGGTTAAACTTTTTTGGGCAATACTGAAGATTCTTTGTTCAGCCCGGTCCAGAAGCACATCAATATCTTCTTTTTCATCATAACCCATTGAATTAATTTCCTGGCTGGCTTCAATTAAGTCCCTTAAAATTCTTTTTCTTTGGACGATTTTGGCGTAATTTGAGATATGGGCAGCGGTAGGAACAGTATTAATAAGTTCAGTTAAATAACTATTTCTGCCAATTTCTTCAAAGAGTTTTTTTTCTTTGAGGCGGGTAGAAACGGCAAGTAAGTCAACCGGTTCTCCTTTTTCAAAAAGCTCTACAATTACTTGATAAATTTGCTGATGGTCTCGCTTATAAAAATCTCTTGGTTGTAAAAAATCAGCTACCTTGATAATAGCATTTTTATCTAACATCAAAGAGCCTAATAATGATTTTTCTACCTCAGTATTCTGAGGCGGCAGTTTTTCAGGTCCGCCAAAATTTTGATTTTCCTTAACCATCAATTTCAGCATAGCAAAGATGAGAAATGCTGGCAAGAGCTTGACATTCTATCATTATACCCACAAATACTTTGACAAATTCTTATGAATCAGTATAATAAGGATTATTGATCTAAGGCACATTAACAAATAAAAAAGGATAAAAAAGAAAGGAATGTAAATATGGTAACGAACAAAGAAAACGTTGTTTCTTCAAGTCAAGCAGTAAGTAGTCTTTGTAGCCCAGCGGGATTGGCCTATGAAGGAGTAGTTGAGAAAGGAGATTTTGTTTGCTGGCCCAAGGCTAGTGCTTGGGTATATTTTATGGAACCGAGGAATCCCGGGCAAACACCTATGACCAGTCACGACGGAAAACCCAAGTTTGTTAAATCCCTTTCGAGTATAAGAATTTTCGGTGACCATACTTTAACCGGGTATTTAAATGTGTTGGCTGAAAGGTATGGAGTGACAGTCAGAAGAGTTAATTTCAAAAATCCAGTTGAGGAAATCTGGCAGTTTTGTTAATTTCGACAAACTTCGCCAAACCAAGGGCCTGCGTTCCGCAGGCCTTTTTTATTCTTAATCACTCAATAACTCAATCACTTAATTTTCTTTACTTTCGAGCCTTTTTTGGTGTCTTTAATCTGATAGCCCATTTGCTTGATTTTTTTTCTGATTTCATCAGCTAATTTCCAGTTCTTTTTCTGGCGTGCTTTTTCTCTTTCTCTGACCATTTTTTTAATAAAAGAGGGGATTTTAACAGCTTCTTTTTTATCCCAAAAGATAAAATTGAAAACTTTATCAGCTTCCTTCAAAAATTTTAAAATATCTCTGGCATCAGCCGGAGTTAATTTATTTTTATCAAATAAAGCATTTCCTTTGCTTATTATTTCAAAGATTACAGCAACTGCTTTTGGAGTGTTAAAATCATTATCTATTGCTTTTTCAAATTCTTTTTTGCTTTTCTCAATTAGTTTTCCAGCCTTCGGCTGGTCAGCCGCAGGCTGAGAGCTTTGAGTTTTGAGCTTTTCTGTAAACTCATCTATTCTTTCTAATTGTTTTTTAACTTGGTCAATCTCTTTTTCGCTATAATTGATAGGGGAGAGGTAATGAGTTTTGAGAACAAACAGGCGGAGAATTCTAGGAGAGTATTTTTCTAAGAAATCTCTGATAGTAATAAAATTTCCAAGAGATTTCGACATTTTTTTATCGGAGACGGTCAGAAAACCAGCGTGGATCCAGTATCTTACCATTGGGCTTTTGCCGGAGATAGCTTCCATCTGGGCAATTTCCGCCTCGTGGTGAGGGAAGATTAAATCTCTTGCTCCGCCGTGAATATCATATTGGGGCCCGAAATATTTTTCAGTAATAGCAGTATCTTCAATATGCCAACCAGGACGCCCAGGTTCCCAGGGACTGGGCCAGCTCGGCTCGCCGCGCTTAGATAACTTCCATAAGCAAAAATCTCCTTTATTCTTTTTATCTTTTGCCTCATCAATTCTGGAAATCCCGTCTTCAGCTTGCAAAACTGTTCTTCTTGATAGTTTCCCATAATTTTTGAATTTGGAAATATCATAATAAATTCCATCTTTTATCTGGTAAGCAAAACCCTTTTCCAACAATCTTTTAACCTGACTGATGATTTCTTTAATATGACCCGTTGCCCTGGCATACTTGGTGACACTATTTATATTCAGGGCTTTCATATCTTTTAAGTATTCTTTTTCAAATTTTCGGGACAGGTCTTTCCAAGAAACCTTTTGTCTTTTTGCTTGATTTATAATCTTATCATCAACATCAGTAATATTTTGAAGATAAAAAACATTATACCCCTTTTGCTTGAGATATTTAACTATCATATCAAAAATAATGTAGGTCCTTGCATGACCAATATGAGAAAAATCATAACTTGTTATCCCACAAACAAAAAGATTCACCTTTTTATCTCTTCTGGTTTTGAAAATCTCTTTTTTTCTGGTTAGGGTATTATAAAACTTAAGCATATTATGCAGATAGATAACTATTTTTATTTTATCACAAATTTTCTCTTTTCAAAAATCCGAGTTTATGATAAAATAATAAAATATAATTAAGTAATTTTTAAAAAATAATAATTATGAAAAAAGCAAATATTATATATCCGATTATTATCGGAGAAGCGATTGCCTTAATTTTTCTCGGCGTTTTAAAATATGCGCCAAAATATTTACCGGAAATGCCTTCTTTTATAATCCAACTGGCATGGTATTTCCCTATAGTTTTACCCCTTCTTTCAATTTTCGGCGTTTTTGTTGCTTCTCTTTTGACGAAAAAAATCCCAGCCCTTTTTCAACTGGCTAAATTTGTTTTAGTCGGCGCCTTAAATACTTTTGTTGATTTTGGGATATTGATTCTTTTATTAACAATTTTTGGAGTTACCGCGGGTTTGCTCTACTCTGTTTCCAAAGCTTTTTCCTTCAGTTGTTCGGTAGTAAACTCTTATTTCTGGAATAAGTTTTGGACTTTTGAAAAAAAAGAAACCAAGGGAGCCGGCAAAGAATTTGGAAAGTTTTACTTAGTGGCTGGAATCGGGTTTTTGCTTAATGTTGCCGTTGCCTCTTTTGTAGTTAGCGCTATTGGTCCTCAATTTGGCTTGTCAGCAGAAATCTGGGCGATATTCGGAGCCTTTATAGCTGTTCTCTGTGTTTTTATTTGGAATTTCCTCGGATATAAATTTGTAGTATTTAAGAAATAAGAACCTGCTTCGCTAACGCTCAGCAGAACCTTGATTCGCTAAGGTAAAATATATAATCTTAAATTAAATTATGGCTAATTTAGTTTTATACAGAAAATACAGGCCCCAGACCTTTGCTGAAATTATTGGCCAAGAGAATGTGGTTCAAACCCTAACTAATGCCATTTCTTCGGGCATGGTTTCCCACGCTTATTTGTTTTCCGGCCCGAGGGGCAGCGGTAAAACAACTATGGCTCGGCTTTTGGCAAAAGCAGTAAATTGCCGTAATCATAAAGATTCTGAATTTGAGCCATGTGATAAATGCTCTTCTTGCTTGGAAATTAAACAAGGCAACTCTTTGGACTTAATTGAAATTGACGCTGCCTCACACCGAGGCATTGATGAAATCAGAGAACTGAGAGACGGGATTAAATTTGCTCCGACAAAAGAAAAACACAAAGTTTTTGTGATTGACGAGTGTCATATGTTAACCCGCGAAGCAGTCAATGCTCTTTTAAAAACCTTAGAAGAACCTCCCTCTCATGCCATTTTTGTTTTAGCCACAACCGAGATTCATAAAATGATTCCAACGATTATTTCCAGATGCCAGAGATTTGATTTCAGAAAACTAACTCTACCGGAAATTATCAAAAGATTAGACATTATTTCTAAAAAAGAAAAAGCAAAAATTGATAGGCCGGCTCTGGAACTCATTGCTTTAAATTCCGGCGGTTCGCTGAGAGATGCCGAAGGTTTATTAGACCAAACTCTTACTTTCGCCGGGACTTTAGGGCGGGAGGGGATTATAAAAACAGAGGATATAAAAAGTTTATTGGGATTAACCGATATAAGTTTGATTAGTCAGTTCGTTGATTTTATTTCTGAAAAAAGCGGAGAGAAAACTATTAAATTTTTAGAAGAGACCTTTGAGAATGGTTATGACCCTCAGGAATTTGCCAAGGCCTTGATTCGTTATTTAAGGCAGACAATGCTTTTGAAAATAAACCCCGGTCCAACGAACCCGGCGATTATTGGTTTAACCAAAGAAGAACAAGAAAAAATTCAAATTCAGGCAGAGAAGTTCAACTCCCAGGAACTTCAGCGCATTTTAAACCTTTTTCTGGACGCAGAAAACAAAATGAAATATTCCTCAATCCCGCAACTTCCATTAGAATTAGCAACAGTTGACATAATTTACAAAGAAGGTTAAAATATATAATATTATTCCGGGTCCCGCCGCAGCGGGATCCCGCTATTCCGGGATCGTCTAATGGTAGGACTGTAGATTTTGGATCTGCCTATCTAGGTTCGAATCCTAGTCCCGGAGCATGTATTGAATGTCTCGAACTCTATATGTTGAGGGGGGAGCGAGGCAAGTTCGTTCCCCCCTCAACAGAGAAAGTTTGAGAGTGTTTAATATTAGAGCAAATTACGCCACCTTTGAAAGAAGGCGGTTTTTTTGTTACGATAAGGGAATGG
>Ga0307379_10005018_pt1 | contig 18621 bp, 14 predicted proteins | sample UN2MG_FD_202237 | JGI IMG/M metagenome (GOLD analysis project Ga0307379, IMG submission 202237) | Soil microbial communities from Risofladan, Vaasa, Finland - UN-2 | ecosystem: Environmental > Terrestrial > Soil > Coastal area > Acid sulfate soil | place: Finland: Risofladan, Vaasa | collected... | reverse complement strand
CCGATGCCCCGGCCGAAGGCGATCAGGACGGCCGTCATCAGACCGGGGAGGCATTGCCGAACGACGACCTTGACGGCCGTTTCGAGCCTGGTCGCCCCCAGCGAGTAGGAAGCGTCCAGAAGCTCCGCCGGGACCATCCGGATGACCTCGTCGGCGGTCCGGCTCATGATCGGGAACTCGATGAGCGCCACCGCGAATATGCCGGCCAGGAGCGAAGCCCGCAGCCCGAGGAAGACCATGAGGATGAAGCCGAAGGCGCCGTAGACGATCGAAGGAATCCCCCAGAGCACATCGAAAGAGAACCGGGTGAGCGAGGCCAGGCGCGATTTTTTGTCGGCGTAAACATTGATGTAGAGGACGACCGGCAGGCTGAAGAGGATGGCCAGGATGGTCGCTCCCGAGGCCAGGTAGAGGGAGCCGACGATGGCATTGAGGATCCCGCCTTCCCGTCCCAGATAATAGCCGCCCTTGGGGGTTTGAGTGATCATGGACAGGTTCAAGGCCGGCAGACCTTTCCAGATGATCGTCCCGACGATCAAGGCCAGACAGCCGATGACGACCACAAGGGAAGCGGCCATAAGCAGACGAAAAACGGTCTCCTCGAGCTTGCGCCGGCCCAACCGGCCGGGGGGACGGGAGCGCCTCATGCCGCCCTCCTATTGACCCGGACCAGGATCAGCCGGGCCAGGACGTTGAAGATGAGGACGACTAGGAGCAGGACCGCCGCGGCAAGCATCAGGGCCGCGTCGTAGAAGGGCACGGACATCATCTCGCCGTAGTTATTGGCGATCAAGGCGGGCAACGGATAGCCGGCATCGAAGACGGAACGCGGAACGCGGGCGATGTTGCCGACGACCATGAGCACGGCCATGGTCTCGCCGAACGCCCGGGACAAACCCAGGACGACCGCGGCGATAATTCCCTGCAATCCTTTCTTGAGGACGACATACCGGACCGTCTCCCATTTGGTCGCGCCCAGGGAGAGCGAGGCTTCCCGCATCTGGTCAGGGATGGAAGAAAAGACCTCGAGGGAGACCGAGATGATGGTCGGGAAAATCATGATCGCCAGGACAATGCCGCCGGCCAGCACGCTGTAGCCGCTCGACTGGACGCCGAAGACCGGGGCGATGACCCGTCCGACGAGCGGAACAACCAGGAGAACACCCCAGACGCCGTAAATCACCGAGGGGAGGCCGGCCAGCAGGTCGATTATCGGCTTGGTGAATTCGCGGGCGAAGCGGGGGGCATATTCGGAAAGATAAACGGCCGTGAGCAGCGAGACCGGAACGGCCAGGGCCAGCGCGATGAAGGTGACCCACAGAGTCCCCATGAGGAACGGCAAGAGGCCGAAATCTCCTCTCAAGGGGGACCAGGAGGAGGACATCAGGAGAGAAAAGAAAGGCTTTTCCGCCAGGATCGGTCGGGACCGTAAAAAGAGGCCGACGAGTATCAGCAGGACCAGAAAGGCCGGGACCCACGTCAGGACGAGCATCGTCCGTCGCGCCAGCCGATCTTTGAAGAGCCTCATCTATCTTTTTCAACGGGATTCGATCTTTTTCAACCCCTCTTCCAGCTTTTCGGGAGGAAGCGCGATGTAGCCCGTCTCAGGGACGAACTTCTGACCTTCGCTCAGCACCCAGCGCAGGAACTCGACGACAAGCGGATCCTGAGGCCGGCCCTTGGTCACCAGATAAAGATCGCGGGCGGGCGGTGAAGGGTAAGCTCCCCGGGCGATGGCCGCCGTTACGGCCTCGCGGTCCTGGTAGAAGCTCTCGGCATCGTCGATCTTTCCATTGCCGTCGAGGTCGATGGGCAGGATGGCGATCCCCGGGACCGGCTTTTTGGACTTGGCGTCATAAGCATAATTGATGTTGTTGAAGCCCAATCCGAGGGGATCGCGGCGGACGGCCTCGGCCAGGCCGGGGTCGCCATAAACGCCGACGCCTTTCAAGTCCTCCTGCCTCCGCCCGAGGAATTCAGCCCAGGTTTCGGCGGCGCCGCAGGCGTCCGAACGCGTATAAACATGGATGGGCTTATCATCAGGAATCCCCAAGATGTCGCCCCAGGTTTTGGCCGTCTCGGTGATCCAGACGGCGATGAACGCTTCCTTCTTGAGGCCCGTCTGCTGGACCCGGCTCAGCAGCGGATTTTTCGCGCTGAGCGTGGGGACGACGGCGTCCTTGCAGACGGCGATGGCAAAGGCCCCTCTCTCCACTTCGATTGGATGGATGCCCCGCGAGACCATGCCGAAATCCACGGCCCCGGCGAGGGCATCGACGATCCCTTTCCCGGCGCCGCCGGCCTGGACATCGACCCGCACCTTCGGATGGACCTTCGAGAATTCCTCTCCCCATTTGATGGCCATGGGATAAAGGGCCCAGGCGCCGGAGAGAGTTAGGCCTCCCTTCCATTCCTTTTTTTGGCCGTGAAGCGGAAACACGATCAGGGCGGCGATCGCCAAAATTCCCAGAATGCTCATGTTCTTTTTCATTTCTTCTCCCTCAAAAAATGATCTTGGCCGCAGAGAAAGGCCGGCAGGATGATAGCGACTCTCAGTTGCCAACAATCCACGCATTTTCTTTTATCTATATTGTCTATAAACCTAGCCGACTATTTTTCGAAAAACAAATCACTGCCTTTCTTCGGCAGAGGCGGCTCGAGCGGCACGCGCTTTTTCAGCCAGATCGGCAAAGGTCGTCCTCTCCAGGATTTCGGCTACAGCGTCCCGGACCTCTTTCCACAGCCCTCTCAGGCTGCAAGTCCGTTCACGGGGACAAACTTCATAGGCCGTGACGCTGACACAGTCGATCGGCGCCAGCGGCCCGTCCATGACCCGGATGACCTCGGCGACATTGATCTCGCCCGGAGGCCTGGCCAGATAATAGCCACCGTCCGGCCCCTTTCGGCTTCTCAGCAAGCCCGCCCGCTTGAGCTGGAGGAGGATTTGCTCAAGAAAGCGCTGCGGAATGCCCTGGGCCTTGGAGATGTCCCGGATGTGAAGCGGCTTCATCTCATAATGAAGGGAGAGTTCGAGCACCGCCCGGCTGGCGTATTCTCCCTTGGTCGAAAGCCGCATATCTAACTCCTATTTTTAGTCGACATATTCAATCGGCTTTGTAATCTACCACACACCGACCGGGCCTGTCAACGCCTTTTTTAAAGAAAATTCTCCCGTGGGCCTGACCGCGATCGATTATACCTGACCCTTTGTAAGGCCGGCTCTCAGCACAAGGCTTCCGTCCTTCACTTGCAATAGCCGGTGGGGTCTCCTAAAATGAGATGTTCTTCTGAAGCCATGGACCTGCGCCGGACCGCCCTGAAATTCCTCGACCTCCCGCTGCGGATAAAGTTCGTCCTCAGCTTCCTCATCGTCATTCTCTTCGGCGGCCTGGTCTCCCTCTTCCTCGGCACCCGCCTTGAGCACAGGACCATCATAGGCCTGGCTCAGGCTAAAGTGCGTCACGACCTGGCTTCCGCCTGGATGGTCTATAACGAGAAGCTCAACGATATCCGCGATCTCGTCCTCCTCAACGCCGGCCGTGATTCGGTCCAGTCCGCCCTATTGGCCGACGACCGAAAGACCCTGCTCCGCATCATGAGCCGCGTCCGCAGTGATTTTCAGCTCGATATCCTGACTATCACCGACCGCTCCGGCAGGGTGGTGCTGCGAACGAGCCAGCCCGCAATCTGGGGCGACGACCAGTCATCCGACCCGCTGGTCAGCCGCGCCCTCCGCCGCGAGACCGTCACCGCCACAGAGATCGTCCGGCGGTCCGAGTTGCTCAAGGAAGGACCGGATTTGGCCGCCCGCTCTTACCTCGAGTTCATCCCGACACCCATGGCCGCCCCCCGGCCCGAGGGCCACGAGGAGGACGGGATAATGCTCAAGGGGGCTGCCCCCATCCTCGACGCCCAGGGCGGGGTGCTCGGCATCCTCTACGGCGGCATCCTCCTCAACCAGAACTATGAGATCGTGGATCGGGTCAAGGACATCGTCTACAAAGGGGAGAGGTACAAGGGCAAGGAGATCGGCACGGTCACCATCTTCCAGAATGACCTGCGCATCTCGACCAATGTCACCGATGCCGCGGGCGAGCGCGCCATCGGCACCCGGGTCTCGCAGGAAGTCTATGATGCCGTCCTCATCCGGGGCGTCCCCTGGGTCGGCCGCGCTTTCGTCGTCAACCATTGGTACATCACGGCCTACGAGCCGATCAAGGACATCGCCGGCCGGATCATCGGCATGCTCTACGTCGGGATGCTGGAAAAGCCCTACATCGACCTTCGCAACAGCGTCATGCTCACCTTTACGGGAATTGCCGCCCTCTGTGTCGTCGTCCTCCTCGTCATCCTGTTTTTCATCACCTCGAGCATCACCGATCCCTTGAGGCGCCTGGTCCTGGCCACCGACCGGATCGCCCGGGGGGACCTGAACCATCGTGTCCGGATCGGCTTTCGGGACGAAATCGGCCAACTCGCCCTCTCCTTCAACCAGATGACCGAGAATCTCAAGCTGGCCAACGAGAACCTCATCCAGTGGGGAAAGACCCTGGAAAAGAGGGTTGAGGAGAGGACGAAAGAACTGCGCGAGATGCAGGACTACCTGCTCCAGTCCGAGAAACTGCGATCGCTGGGCAAGATGGCGGCCGGTGTCGCCCACGAGATCAACAATCCCCTGACCTCCATTCTTATCAACACCCATCTCATGCTTGAAAAACTCGAGAAAAGGCACGAGTTCTACGAGAACCTGAGCCTGATCGCCGACGAGACTTCACGCTGCACCCAGATCGTCAAGGGCCTTCTGGAATTCGCCCGGCAGAACCCGCCGCAGAAGACCTATACCAACATCAACGAGGTCATCGAGAGGACGACCCAGCTCCTGGAGAACCAGGCCTCCTTCCAGAACATCCGCATCGTCAAGGACCTGGACTCCGGCCTGCCGCCGCTCAAACTCGACCGGAACAAGATCCAGCAGGTCTTCTGGAACCTGCTGCTCAACGCCTGCGAGGCGATGCCCGAAGGCGGCCAGATCACTATCTCCAGCTCTCTCTCCGTGGACAAGAAGTCGATCGCGGTCCGCTTCGCCGATTCGGGGGTGGGCATCCCGAAAGAAAACATCACCAAGCTGTTCGATCCCTTTTTCACAACCAAGAGCTCAGGGACCGGCCTCGGCCTGGCCGTCAGCTACGGCATCATCGAGCAGCATGAGGGCAGGATCGAGGTCAAAAGCGAAGTCGGCCGGGGAACCGTCTTCACCCTGAGCTTCCCGGCCGAAGATCATCCCAAAGACGCAACTCGAAGAGGAGACATCCATGAGTGACAAGAAGAAACGGAAGATTCTGGTCGTCGACGACGAGATTACCGTCTGCAAAAGTATCCGTCAGGCCATCCTGTCCGATGAATATGAAGCGGACATGGCCCTGAGCGGTGAAGAGGCCCTGAAAAAGAATAAAGACAACGGCTATGACCTCGTCATCACCGACCTGATGATGCCCGGGATCAGCGGCCTGGACCTGCTGAAGGAACTCAAGGAAACCCGTCCGGAAACCATCGTCATAATGGTCACCGGCTACCCGACCATCAAGACCGCCGTCGAATCGGTCAAGAGGGGCGCTTTCGATTACCTGCCGAAGCCCTTCACCCCGGCCGAGCTCCGGGGATTGGTCGCCAGGGCCTTCAAAAAGGCCGCGGGTGAGGACCCCGGCAAAGGAGAGGTCAAGGAGTCCCGGATCCCGCCGGGCTATTACTACATGCTTGGTCATACCTGGCTCAAGGTGGAAGAGCAGAATCGGGCTACGGTGGGTGTGGTTCCTGATTTCCTGAAGACCGTCGGCATCATCAGCCAGCTCGAGCTCCCCAAGGAGAATGATACTCTCACTCAAGGCGATGCCTGCGGAAAGATCACCGACGCCGACCATTTCGTTCACCGGGTCTGGTCTCCCGCCTCCGGCCGGGTGACGGCGCTGAACGCTCAGCTGGCCGCCGATCCATCCTTGCTGCGCCGGGATCCGTTCCGGAGCGGCTACCTCTTCCGGATCGAGACGGGCAACCTCGAAGAGGACCTGCAGGGGCTTCTTCTGGCCAGATAGGGCCTTTCAGGGATCCATGAACGGAAATCCCGCCGCGGTCCAGGTCCCTCGCCCCGCCGACGTGGAGGCCGAGGGCCTGGCCGTTCTCCGGCAGTTCGATCAGCGAAGAATCCTCTTTATCGATCAAAAAGGAGATTGGTCCGAGAATCCTCAGAGCCTGAGGGATCGGATCTGTCACTCTCTCTTCCATCATCTCCGACACCAGAGCGGACAAGAAGCCGTTTCTTTCTTCGTCCGGATTTTCTCTCCGTTCTTGACCGAACCGGGCTGGACGATCGCCCGGAGATTGGCGGCCTCCCGGGGTGTCGTCCAGGTGTCATCCTTCCTAGTCCTCCTCGAAACCCTCCTCTGGACCGTCGAGCACGAAGCCTGGAGGATCAATGCCGAAGCGCCGGCGCCGGAATGGAACGTCGAAGCCCGCTCTTTCCAGAGCCAAAGCCGGAATGAACAGCGCGCCCTGGAAGAATCCCTGGCCTCTTCTCTGACCCCGAAGGAGAGGGAAGGTTTCCTCAATGAGGCCGCGGACATCAAGAAAACCGCTACTCCCCTGATCGCTCCGCTGGCCCGGCTGACCGCCGAGGAGGAAAAGCTTTTTACCGCCATGGAGCGTCTCATCGGGGAATCCTTATCCCAGGAACGCCGAGAAGAAGCCTATTCTTTGCTCCTCGAGATGATCCAGCCGCCGCTCGGAATCGTCACCCGGATCCCGCCGGCTTTCTTCTATCCCTGCCTACGGCTTCTGCTCGACAGGCGGATCGACCCGGCCAGCGGAATTCCCTACATGTCTTCACTCATCCTGAGTGTTCTCCAGGACGAGCGGTCCGCCGAGTCGCTCCTCCGCGGCCTCGAGCTCTTTCCCCTGAACTTCACCAAGATCCGCGAGAACCTCATCTACACGCTCGGCAATCTGAGGGAGGAGAAGGCGGTGGACGCCCTCGTCGCTGTCCTGGAGGCGCCGGACGAGATCACCAAGGACGCGGCCGGCCGGCCGACGGTCTGCTTGCTCCTGGAGCAAAAAGAGGAGGCCGTCTGGGCATTGGGAAAGATCGGGCTCGCTGCGGTCAAGGCCATCCCGGCACTCGCCTCCTGCGCCGATCATCCTTCGGCCAAGCTCAAGACGTATCTCGCCTGGACATTGGGCGAGGTCGGCCGGGCTCAAAAAGAGGCGACGGGCGGCCTCTCGGCCGATATCGTCATCGCCCTCCTCAAGCTGCTCAAAGACAGGAGCCGGCAGATCTTCGAAGAGACTGTGAGCGCGCTCAAGAAGATCGATATGCCCGAATTCGTCCATTCGCTCTATCTTTACCATGTGGGCGCCATCAGCATCCTCGGGCTCAAGCCCGCCCAGCGCGGTCTCTATGAGCTCTCCGAGACCCTCCACCACCTGCTCCGGACCAAGAGGCTGACCTTCATGGCCGTCAACGGTGATTCCGGAACGGGGAAGACTTACTTCTGCCAGGCCATCGCCGCAGGTTTCGCCGGCGTCCGGGCCGATGAGATCCTCTATCTGATGCGCGATTCCAAGCGCGGCCAGAAGGTCTTCAATCGGATTCTCGGCCTTCGCTGGCTGAAGGATCACATCGATCCCTGCTATTACCAGGATGATCATGTCTCCGAGGCCGAGGACGACCCCGAAGCCTATTTTCGCCGGTTCCTTGAAGAGAACGCCGCCAAGCGTCTCATCATCCTCGACGGCTGCCGCGACCGGCATTACTTCCAGAGGGTCATCGATTTCCTGTATCTTCATGGAGAGCTGGAAGTGGAGGTCAATTTCCGGGCCAATTTCTCCACCCGCCGCCTCAACCTCGAGACCCGGGAAGCCGCCCTGGAGAGCGTCAAGCTGCACCTCCAGTTCCTGGAGGAGCCGGCGCTCGAGGACACCGCGTTCTATCAAGACGGGCTGGTCATGCTCTACGATCTGGACAACTCGCTCTCTTCCCGGCTTGACGCCGAGGAGACCAGAGAACTGTTTGAGCGGCCGCGGGTCGACTCCTGGGGAGAGCTCATCCGCATCGGCGATTTCTCCGGGGAAACGGAGAGCCGGCCCTGCCGCGAAGAGAAGCCGCGTCTCAGCGAAGACGATCTCGAGATCCGGGAAGAGCCCTGGCCCGCCGGCCGCACTTCTCCGTTCTCGCCCGACGAGAGAAAGCTCAAGCCGGAGCTAAACGAGGACCTCGAGGTCGAACCCAACCTCTTGCAGACGATCCCCCTGGACGACATCCGTCCGGGTCGTCTTCGTTTCTATGCTCAAGACCAGGTCGCGGGTCAAGGAGAAGCGGGCGTTGTCTTCGTCCTGACCTTCCTGGACAACCGTATTTTCCAGACGGCCGTAAAGGGTATCGCGGACCTTGCTCTGCTGGGACGCACTTTCTATCTGGCGGTCCCGGGCCGGGGGCTGCTCGGGCTCTCCTTCGAGCGAAACGAGATCACCGAGTGGCCGGCCGGAGACGTCTTTCCCCTGAGAATCGTCGGCTTCCCTCCGGACAAGCTCATCACCGCCTATCAGGACGGGACGATCAGAGTTTGGGATTTCCTGGAGAAAAGGGTGCTCGCCTTCCCCGGTCGATTGACTCCCCTCTGCGCCCTGGCCGTAGACCACGCGGGACGCATTTACGGCGGTGGAGAAACCGGGAAATTGAGGCAGTGGGACCTGGAGAAGAAGACGGCCAGAGATTTCGCCGGTCCGGCCGGCCCCATCCGCTTCATCCGCCGCTATCCGTCGGGAAAGGTCCTGGCGGTCGAGGACGGTGGATCAGAAGCCCGGCCTTCTCTCCTCCGCATCCTCGACCCGGCCGACCTCACCATCAGGACGATCCCCGCTCCTTCCGGCCTGACCGTGAACGGCATCAATGTTTATCTGGACGGCCGGATCATCGCCGGAGGCTCGTTTCCGCCGGGCCGGCACGGCGCCCGCGAAAAGAACCTGCTCATCTTCTCGCCCCGGGCGAACGACTGCTCGGTCCTGGCCCTGAGCGGCCACGGAAGAGAGACCAAGGACTGCCTGGCCATGGCGCCGAAGATCGTCACCGCCGGTACCGGTAGCGGCGGCCGGTCGTCCGTTCGGATCTGGGGAAGCGCTTTTTTTGTCCGGACAGAGCTCGGCAAACTGTTCATAAAACCCTGAAGGCAAGGGGCATCTTTTTTAATCACCCTCTCCCCAACCCTCTCCCATTCAAGGGAGAGGGATGTTCTTATCTATCGCTTTTGTGAAGGGGTTAGGTTAATTTTCGTATCCCCTTATTTAGTGCCCCCCTAATTTGCAGCAGGAGTTCCCCCAATAATTAGGTCCGAGATGGGCTAACTTATTTTCCATCAGGGAGTTAGTCCGGACGGAGCTCGGCAAATTGTTCATAAAACCCTGAAGGCAAGGGGCATCTCCTCGCCGGAAGCATTTCTATAGGTGCCATCTTCAAGAAGGGCCCAGGAGGCCGCCCTTAAGCCCCCGTAGCGGAAGGGGGACCCGTCGTTTCGACGGGGGGAACCGACGGGACTGGTTCCCCGGGGTGCGGGGGCTGAGGGCGGCCTCCTGGGCCCTTCTGAATCACGCAAACCGAAAGGCGTGTTTCTTCGCTTGTGCCTGAGACGAAGTTTGTAATAATATGCATGAGCGGAAATTTCCGACGCGGAGGTTTTTGATCATGTCCAAAAAATCCCTCCTGGCAGGGGGCGTCCTGCTCAACGCCGTCATCCTCCTTCTTTTTTCGAGCGTTGGGGCCCAAGAAGCCCCCAAGAAGATCACCTACGAGCAGGCCTACCTCAACAAGGAACCCCTCCTGTTCAAGCCGATGACCACGGGCTTCTGGCTCGATGACGAGAGCTATCTCCTCCGAGAGCGCGACGAAAAAGGCAAGATGATGCGGCTGCTTAAGGTCTCGGTCAAGAGCGGCGAAAAAACCCTCTTCCTCGATTACGGCGCCCTGCAAAAGGCCCTGCCTCAAGGCGTCATGGCGGCGGCTCCCGCAGAGATGAGCCCGGATTATTCCAGGTTCATCTATCAGCATCAGAATGACCTCTATCTGTATCTCCCCAAGACACAAGTGTTCCGACGCCTAACCGCGACACCGGAGGAGGGGAAAAACCCCCGCCTCTCCCCCGACTCCAGGTATCTCGCCTACACCCGGGCCAATAACCTCTATGCCTTTGACCTCGACAGCGGGCTCGAATATCAGATCACTGCCGACGGCTCCGATTCGATCTATAACGGCTGGGCTTCCTGGGTTTACTATGAAGAGATTCTCGGACGGGGCTCGCGCTACGCCGCCTTCTGGTGGTCGCCCGACAGCCGCAAGATCGCCTTTCTGCGCTTCGACGACAGCCCGGTCCCGGTCTTCCCCATCTTCCGCTCGACCGGTGCACATGGCGATCTTGAGAAAGAACGCTACCCCAAGTCCGGCGACCCCAATCCCAAGGTCAAGCTGGGAATCGTCACTCTGCCCGAGAACAAAATCGTCTGGGCCGATTTCGACGAGAATGCCGACCACTACGTGGCCTGGCCGTTCTGGCTCCCCGGGAGCGACAAACTGACCGTCCAGTGGATGAACCGCGGCCAGGACAACATCAAGATCTTCGCCGTCGACCTCAAGACCGGAGCAAAGGAGGAGATCTTCGATGAGAAGCAGCCTGCCTGGGTGGAGTTTTTCGAGGACCTCACCTTCTTCAAGGACGGCAGCGGCTTCCTGCTGCGCAGCGATGTCGACGGCTGGCGGCACCTCTATTCTTACGACCTCAAGGGAAAGCTCCGGGCCCGCCTGACCGAGGGCCCCTGGCAGGTGAGGAACATCGGCCTGGTGGACGAGAAAAACAGGCAGGTCTATTTCAGCGCCGACAAGGAGAATTCCACCGAGACGCACCTCTGCCGGGTCCGCTTTGACGGCCAGGGTCTGGAGCGTCTGACCAAAGAACCGGCCAGCCATTTCTGCCAGGTCTCACCGGGCGGGAGCTATTACCTGGATACGTCGACGAGCATCGACCGTCCATCCAAGCAGGACCTCTACCGCAGCGACGGGAGCTGGATCCGGACCATCGACAGCAGCGAGACTCCGGCGCTCAAGGGATACGCCCTCGGCAAGAAGGAACTTTTCACCATCCCCACCGAGGACGGCTACGCGCTCCCGGCCTACTGGATCCTGCCGCCCGATTTCGACCAGAACAAGAAATATCCGGTGATATTCACGATCTACGGGGGGCCCGGTGCCCCGACGGTGTCGAACGCCTACCCGCCGCTGTCCTCGCTCTACCTCGCCCAGGAGGGCATCATCGTCATGAGCGTCGACCACCGCTCGTCCGGCCATTTCGGGAAGAAGGGCGTCGCCCTAATGCACCGCAGCTTGGGAAAATGGGAAATGCACGACCTCATCGAAGCGGTCAAGTGGCTGCGGGAGAAGCCGTTCATCGAGGCCACGAAGATCGGCATCACCGGCGGGAGCTACGGCGGATACACCACCTGCCTGGCCCTGACCTTCGGCGCCGACTATTTCACCCACGGCATCGCCGGCTCCTCGGTCACCGACTGGAGGCTTTATGATTCCGTCTATACCGAGCGCTACATGGATACGCCCGCGGAGAACAAGGAGGGCTACGAGTTCGGCTCGGTCATGACCCACGCCGAGAAGCTCAAGGGCGTCCTCCTGCTCATGCACGGGGACATGGACGACAACGTCCATATGCAGAACACCAGCCAGCTCATCGACGCCCTGATGGACCAGGACAAGATGTTCGAATACATGGTCTTTCCCAACCAGCGGCACGGGTTCGGCGGCAAGAAACGGGAGAACGCCAGCCGCCGCAGCGTGGATTTCTGGTTCAAGCACCTGCTCGGTCGCTGAGATGGGGGACGGGGAGGCACGCTTCCGGACGCTTGCGGCCTGTCCGGCTTGCGCGGGCGCGGACATCCGCAGGTATCAAAAAGGGACTTTTTCCGGCCGGTTGACCCAGGACCAGATCAAGATCACCGACAGCCAGTACGGCAAGACCTGGGACCTCAGTATCTGCGCCGACTGCGGACATATCTTCGCCAACCCCTGCCCGACGCCGGAACACCTGGCCTCTCTTTACGGACGCGTCGAAGATCCCCTCTACGAAGACGAGGCCGCGGGCCGCTCCAAGAATTTCCTGCGTATCCTGCGCCGTCTCGAAAAGCTCCTCCCGGAGAGGGGCGCGCTCTTCGATGTCGGCGCCGCCACCGGCATCCTGCTCGACCTCGCCCGGCGCCGCGGCTGGGAGCCCGCCGGAATTGAACCCAGCTCCTGGGCGGTGAGGGCAGCGGCCGATAAGTATGGGCTCGGACTCATCGAGGGAACGCTGGAAACAGCCTCTCTTCCGGAGGATCGCTACGCCGCCGTGACGATGGTCGATTTCATCGAGCACACGCCCCTTCCGTTCGAAGCGGTGAGGAAAGCACAGGCCATCCTGCGGCCCGCCGGGATCCTCGTCCTGGTGACTCCGGATATCCACAGCCGGGCAGCCCGCCTCGCCGGCCGAAGGTGGTGGCATCTCCGGCCCGCTCACCTGGCCTTTTTTTCCCGCAGATCACTCGACGCGCTGCTCCGGCGGGCCGGGTTCACCGTGGTCGTCGAGCGCCGCTACGCCTGGACCTTCAGCGCTCATTATCTTCTCTCCCGGAAGCCGGCCTTCCAAGCCCGGTTGAAGAACACGGGACCGGCTTCTTTTTTGAAGAGAATTCCGATAAGATTGGCGCTCGGTGACTCGTTCGAGGTCTACGCCATGAAGGACAGCGGAAGGTGACCGCTTACCTGCACGCACTGCGTCTAGAAAGATGGCCCCGTAGTGCCGCCATCATCCTGGGTAGCGCCGCTTTTTTCTTCCTGCACCGGGATTTCTTATCGTCCTTTCGGCCTCTGGAGATGGCCTTTCTTCTGGCCCTGTCCTTCTTCCTGACCTGGGCCATTTCCACGGCGAATTATGTCGTCAACGAGATCGTCGATGCGCCCTACGACATCCATCATCCCGCCAAACGATACCGCCCCCTCGTCCAGGGGGAGATCAAAAAAGCCCCCTTCATCCTGCTGGGCATCGGCTTGACCGCAGCCGGCCTAGCCCTGGCCATGGTCTTCTTTTCACGCTCCTTCGTCCTTTCCCTTCTCGCTCTCTTGGGCGCCGGTTTCCTCTATAACATCAAACCGGTCCGAACGAAGGACATTCCCTTCCTCGACTCCATCTCGGAATCGGCCAATAACCCGATCCGCTTCCTCATCGGCTGGTATGCCTTTGCCCCGGCACACCTCTTCCCCCCTTTCAGCCTGCTCGTGGCCTGGTGGTCCTTCGGCAATTTCCTGATGACGGCCAAGCGCCTGTCCGAATTCCGGCTCCTCAGAGACAAGGCGGCCGACTATCGGCTCTCCCACAAGAGGTACTCCAGAAACCTTTTGCTCTTCGGGATGGTCGTCAGCGCGGCCGTCTTTCTCGCCAGCGGCCTCCTTTTTCTTTTATCGTCGCGGCTTTTTCGGTTCCTGGTTGTCCTTCCCATTTTACTGCTCTACATTCTCCTTTTCTTCCGCAAGACCCTCAAGGAAAAGGAGGTCATGGAAGAGCCGGAAAGCTTGCTCCGCAACCCCCTGGTCGCCCTCCTGACCCTTGCCCTGGTCGTTCTTTTTGCCCTTTCCTTTTTCTTGTGATAGATTAGGGACGGCCCGTTCTTCCGGGGAAAACGAGGAAGACCATGAACATGTTGGATATTGCCTTGAAACTCCTGCTGGCGATCGCCCTCGGCGGTATCATCGGCCTGGAGAGAGAAACGAGCCAAAAACCGGCCGGGCTGAGGACCCATATCCTGATCTGCGCCAGCGCGGCGATGATGATGATCCTCTCCGAGCTCATGCTGGTCGGAAAGACGGCTGCGGGCGGAGAAATGCTCCGGGTGGCGGCCGCCGTCATCACCGGCATGGGGTTCATCGGGGCGGGCACGATCATCCAGTCCCAGGGAATGGTCCACGGTCTGACGACGGCCTCGACGCTCTGGACGGTCACCGGCCTGGGCCTGGTCGTGGGCGCGGGCTATTACCTTTTAGCCGTGCTTTTCTCAGGGCTCATCCTGGCGGCTCTCGTCCTTTTCCGCCGCGTCGAAGAGACGCACCTGAAAAAGGCTCTCTACCACTACCATCTCAAGATCAAGGACAGCCCCGACATCCTCATCAACCTGAGGAAACTGATCTTCCATCTCGGGCTCAAGCTGGCCGAGCTCAACCTCAAGAAGGAGAGAAACGTCTCGGTCGTTACGCTCTCTTTCTCCTCCTCCGAGGAAAAGGAACGCCAGTTCAACCAGAGCCTGTTCGACATGGGCGAGATCCTTGAGATCAAGATCGAGTAGAAAAAAGATCGTCCTGGCGACCTTCAACCCGGGCAAGCTGCGGGAGATCCGGCGCTCCTTGGGAAGATTGCCTGTGGAGTTCCTTTCTCTCCAGGACATCGGAGCGGACGAGGATATCGAGGAGAAAGGAGAGACCTTCCTCGAGAACGCCCGCCTGAAGAGCCTCGCCTACAGTTCTCTGAGCGAACACTTAACCCTGGCCGAGGACTCCGGCCTGGAGGCCGAATATCTCGCCGGCGCTCCGGGAGTCTTTTCCGCCCGCTTTTCCGGTCCCGGCGCTCCGGACGAGAGGAACATCCAAAAAGTGCTTCGGCTTCTGCAAGGAGTCCCCTGGCGCGACCGCAGGGCGCGGTTCGTCTGTCAGCTCGTCCTTTCCCAGAAGGGGCGCATCCTTAAAGAGTACCGCGGCCAGGTCAGAGGCTATATCGCCCTGGAAAAGAGCGGTGATTTCGGCTTCGGCTATGACCCGATCTTTTTTTACGGACCTTTCGGCAGAGCGTTCGGGCGGGTTCCACGCACGAAAAAGAACGCGGTCAGTCACCGCGGACGGGCCCTAAAAAAAATGAAGCTGTATCTTCTTCGATTCCTCGCCTCCGCGGACGGGCAAACATAGAAAAGACGGAAGGGGGCACAGGCCCCCTTCATTCCTTCACTTGTTCGCCGCTTCGCCCACGGTGATCAGGTCCTTGAGCTGTTCGAACATCTTCTCTCCGACCCCGCGGACCTTCAACATATCCTCGATCCTTTTGAAGCTTCCGTTCTCCTTCCGGTAGTCGAGGATGCGCTGGGCGATCTGGGGGCCGATCCGGGGCAGCTTCTGCAGCTCCTCCAGAGAGGCGGTGTTGATGTTGACCTTGCCGCCGGCCTTCGCCGTCGCCTGCGCGGAGACGATCGGGGAGACGACAAGAGCCAGGACGAGACCGATGAGCAGCGTTTTCGCCACCAGTCGTGTCATGATGACCTCCTTTCGTTTCTCCTTTATGCAAGAGCCGGGCCAAACACTATGATTCGTTTAATGTGTTTATCATCAATTAGTTAGAGAATAATCAAGGGGGACGAAGTGAATAGTTGTTGATCAGTAGGCCATGTTTCTGTCAACCGCAATTCACTCTTAACACCTCCCTCACGTCTTCACCCACTTCCCTCGAGAAGACATGGACAATGGCCAGAGCGGAAATATTGAAGTTGTTATGACACATGCTGGACTTTCCTTGACACCCCCTCGCGGCAGGCGATATGCTGGTCTTAACTGAATCTTGACCGAATCTTGACCCGCCGCGGGTGAAATTTCCCCTGGTGAGGTGTTACTCTATACGATGGGTGACCGAATGCCGAATTCTCCGGTTCGCCGTCCGGCCCGGCCGCGATTTCTCCTTAGACCGAGCCAAAGGCTCATCGCCGTCTTTGTCGTCTTCATCCTGTTGCCGGGCACTTTTCTCGGCATTTTTGCGTTGCGGGCCTTGCGACAGGAAGGGCAGCTCGGAAGACAGCGTACGCGTGAACGCTTGGAAAGAATCGCCACAGAGATCGGGGCCGACCTGGATTCAGAGTTCCGGCGGTGGGAAGAAACTCCTCGGCTGGCTGCCAGAGAGGAAACTCTGGACGCAGCTACCTGTCCGGATGTCATCAGGCAAGCTCTCGAACAACCAGGTTGCGGCGTGTTTTTATCCTTATCCGAAAGAGGCCTTGAGGCGTTTCCCCAAGGTGCTTTGCTATATCTGCCGCCGGGCATGGCGCCGACTCAAACTTCGCCAAGCCGATCTCCTGCCGGGCTAGCTGAGGCCGAGGCGTTGGAAATCGTACAGAAGAACTACGAACGGGCCATCAGCACTTACCGCCGCCTTCTCGATTCCGTCTCTGCCGGGCTGCGGCCGCTCCTGCTTCAGCGCTTGGCCCGGACTCTCCGTAAGGCGGGCCGCCTTGAAGAATCAGCCGCCGTCTACCGGGACCTCCAACGTCTGGACACGGTTTGGATTGCCGGGCTGCCGTCTGATCTCATCGCCCGATCCGAGCTCTCCTCCCTGGCCGCCGAACGCGGCGATACCGCTGAACTGCAGGCCTACGCCCTGGCCTTCTATCGCGATCTGGCGGGCGGAAAGTGGCTTCTCGATAAACCGCGCTACCTCTATTACTCTGATCGCTCTCGCTCCTGGTGCCGGGAAAGCCAAGTCGCAGAGGTTGAATTCAATGATCTTCGAATGACAGAGGAGCGCAAGCTCGCTCTCTCCCGCGCCGCCGAGAACTTCCTGGTCCAGCCCGCAAGGGTGCTTTCCGGTGAAGCCGATGTCCACCTCGCTTTCTGGCAGGCGGATCCGTTTGCCGCCGTGGTCCTCTCTGCGAGTTTCCTCGGCTCGAATTGGTGGCCTCAGGTTTTGTCAGCTAAGGGAGAGGATATTGATGCCGCTCTGTTTTCCCCTGATGGAAGGGCGCTCTTCGGGTCACCTTCTGCAGAGCCGCCCCCATTCGCCGTCATCCAGGATATCCGGGCCGGCCAAGCGCCCTGGCGCCTCCAGGTCTGGCCCCGGCAGCCCGCGGCGATCAATGCGGAGATCAGGCAAAGACAGACCCTCTCCCTGACGATGCTGGTTTTCGTTGGCGCGCTTCTTCTCTTCGGAGGCGCCATCACCCTCCGGATCGTCAGGCGCGAAATGGAGATCGCCAGACTTCGGGCCGACTTCGTCTCGACGGTCTCGCACGAATTCCGTTCCCCGCTCACGGGAATCCGCCAGCTGGCCGAGATGCTTCTCGATGGACGCACGACCGACCGGGAGAAGCAGCGTGGGTATTTCCGGATGATCGTCGAGGAAAGCGACCGACTCACGCGTCTCGTCGAAAACATCCTCGACTTTTCGAGGATGGAGGAGGGCCGCAGGGAGTATAAGTTTGAACCGTTGAACCCGACTCCATGGCTGCGAAAGCTGGTGGCCGATTTCAAGTCGGAGATCGCGGCGAACGGAGTCGCCATCGAAGCGAACATCCCTGACGGACTTCCCCCGATCTCCGCCGACGGCCAGGCGCTTGGATCCGCTGTGCGCAACCTCCTTGACAACGCGGTGAAATACTCGCCCGGGCAGAAGACCGTCTGGCTCGACGCCGGGGCCGAGGAAGGCGCGATCCGGATCGCCGTTCGTGACCGGGGAGTCGGGATTTCCGAGCAAGACCGAAAGCACATCTTCGACCGATTCTACCGCGCCGGCGGCGATATTTCGAAGCGGGTCAAGGGAGCAGGGCTCGGCCTCAGCCTTGTTCAGCACATAGTATCGGCCCATGGGGGCACGGTCGAATGCCGGAGCCGGGTCGGCGAAGGCAGCACCTTCACGATCCGGCTTCCGGCTGCACAGGTCAAGGGAGGAGGATGAGATGAACGAACGCATCCTGATCGTAGAGGACGAGCCAACGATCGCGACGGGGCTTCGGGACGACCTGGAGCTCGAGGGATTCGTCGTCGAGGTCGTCGACGACGGCGCGGAGGCGCTGCGCCGCATCCTTGACGATAAATTCGACCTCATCCTGCTCGACCTGATGCTGCCCGGAATGGATGGTCTTGACGTCTGCCGTCAAGCCCGTTCAAAGGGCGACCGCACTCCGGTCATCATGCTCACGGCCAAGGGGCAGGAAGTGGACAAGGTCGTGGGCCTGGAGCTCGGCGCCGACGACTACATCACGAAGCCGTTCAGCCGGCGCGAGGTTCTCGCCCGCATCAAGGCGGTGCTGCGCCGCTCCCAAGAAAGTCATGAGCCCGGCGGGATCTTTCGTTTCGCCGATATCACCGTCGACACCGGCCGGTGCGAGGTCTCGCGACGGGGCGAGCGGATCGACCTGACCGCCACGGAATTCAAGCTCCTCCAGGTCTTCCTGGAACACCGCGGCCAGGTCATGACGATCGACGAGCTGCTGCAGAAGGCTTGGGGCCGCGATGCCATCTTGACCGGGTCGTCTACACGCACGTCCATCACCTCCGCACCAAGCTGGAGGAGAATCCCCAAAAGCCGCGATTCCTGATGGGAGTCCGGGGCATCGGATACCGGTTCGACGGCTGAAGGAGGCCATGTGGGCGCCGGGGTCTTGACCGAATCTTGTAAAAGGCTTGACCGGAGCTTGGAGCAAAGATAATGCACTTTCCTTATGATGTCATCGAACTCGGGAGGTGCAAGATGAAAAAATCCATTTTTCTTATGGCGGTCGCTCTGGGGCTGCTCATCGCTT
>Ga0307379_10005017_pt1 | contig 18621 bp, 16 predicted proteins | sample UN2MG_FD_202237 | JGI IMG/M metagenome (GOLD analysis project Ga0307379, IMG submission 202237) | Soil microbial communities from Risofladan, Vaasa, Finland - UN-2 | ecosystem: Environmental > Terrestrial > Soil > Coastal area > Acid sulfate soil | place: Finland: Risofladan, Vaasa | collected... | reverse complement strand
CCCATTGGGTATCCTCCGCTTGCTTCTCAGGTTTAGGTGGCGTTTGCGTCCGACGCGGCGCGCTTCTTCTCGGTCAAGACCACCGCGAAAATGGAAAGCTCGTAGAGAAGCAGCGTCGGCAATGCCAAAGCGATCTGGCTGACCGGGTCCGGCGGGGTGAAGATGGCGGCGGCGAGAAATACCCCGACGATGGCGTGCTTGCGATAGCGCTTCAGGCCGGCCGCGGTGACGATGCCGGCGCGCGCTAGCAGCGTCAGCAGCACCGGCAATTGGAAGCAAATGCCGAAGCCGAGCATCAGCGTCATGATCAGCGACAGATATTCGCTCACCTTGGCGGTGAGCAGAATCTGCACGCCACCGGCGCCCGTCTCCTGCATCGACAGGAAGAACTTCATGGCGAGCGGCATGGCAACGAAATAGACGAGCGCGGCGCCCAACAGAAACAGGATCGGCGTGGCGATGAGGAACGGCAGGAAGGCCTTGCGCTCGGCGCGGTAGAGCCCCGGTGCCACGAACATATAAAGCTGGGAGGCGATCACCGGGAAGGCGATGAAGATGGCGCCGAACAGCGCGAGCTTCACCTGGGTGAAAAAGAATTCCTGCGGGGCGGTATAAATCAGCTCGATGGGTACATCGACGCCGGCGGCCACGCGATACGGCCACAGCAGCAGATTGTAGATCGGTTTGGCGAACCAGAAGCACACCAGGAAGGCGACGAAGATCGCCGCCAGCGCCCACATCAGCCGGCGACGGAGCTCGATCAGATGCTCCATGAGCGGCGCCTTTGTGGCGTCGATATCCTCGTGATCCTTGGGGGTCACGGCTTCGGCCTCGCCTTGGCTGGGCGGCGCTTCGCGGCAGGCTTGCGTGGGGAAGCGGCCTTACGTTTGGGCGCGGCCTTGCGCTTGGCCACGGACTTTGGCTTTGGCTTGGGCGCGGACGCCGGCACGATGGCCTCCTCGATCGCCGCGGGCGCGGGCGTCGGCATCATCACCGGCGTGTTGGTGGGCGCATCCAAGTCGACGGTGCCGCTCATGCCGGAGCGGATGGCCTCGATATTCTTGCGGACTTCATCGGCTTCGCTCTCGGCGATGGCCTCGTCGAATTGGCGCTGGAAGTCGGCCGCGGCGCGCCGGAGTTTGCCGGCATAGAAGCCGAAGCTGCGCATCAGCTTGGGCAGATCCTTGGGGCCCACAACGACGATCGCCACCACGGCGACCACCAAAAGTTCCGACCATCCGATGTCGAGCATGAGCTTGGTTCAGGCGTTCTACGCAAAGGGCCGCGTCAGGCCGGGTAACGGCTAGCGGCGCGCGCCTAGCCCGACTTCTGCTTGCGCGGCGCTTTGGCGCGGGTGGGAGATTTGCGGGCTTGCGGCGTCTTGCGCTCGTGCTCGATTACCTTGGGTTCGACCTTGGGCTCCGGTTCGTCTGGCCCGTCATCGGCCATGCCCGTCTTGAAGCTCTTGATGCCCTTGGCGACATCGCCCATTAGGTCGGAAATCTTGCCGCGTCCGAACAGAAGCACGAACAGAACCAGCACGATCAGAATTTGCCACCAGCTCGGTGCCATGGAAAGCCTCCAGCGCGCGGGGGCCATTGCCCTGACGCATGTCATTGTTCGGCGGCACTATGGCAGCAAAGGCGCGACCCTCGCAAGCGGGCGCCCTACTCCCAAAGTCATACTAGGACGCAGCTAGGGACGCGCCGCTCTCGGCCGGAAAGATGAGGATGGAGCCGGCATCGACGCGGACGCCGACCTCGGTTCCTGGTGCCGGCACATCGGCCTCCCGCACCCGGGCGAAGATCGACGCATCGAACCCTTGCACGGCGAGTTCGACAAGGCCGACATCGCCGAGAAAGCGCGTGTCGAGGACGCGGCCCGGCACGCCGTCGCCTTGCTTCACGAGGCGCATGCCGCCTTGGCGCATGCAGACAATGACCTCGCTGCCGTCGATGAAACCCGGTGCGTCGAATGTGCCGAGCGGCGTGGCGGCGAGACCGCCTTCGACGCGAGACGCCACCTCGTTCAGATCGGAGAAGGTGCGCGCGGCAAAGATGTCCTTCGGCGCGCGATAGAGTTCCGGCGCAGTACCCGTCTGCACCACGCGGCCTTTGCGCAGCAGCGCCACTTGATCGCCCATGCGCATGGCCTCCTCGGCGTCATGCGTGACGACGATGCAGGTCGCGCGTGTCTCGTGCAGGATGGCGAGCGTGTCCTCGCGCATGGTTTCGCGCAAGCGCGGATCGAGGCCGGAGAACGGTTCGTCCATCAGCAGCACGCCCGGCCGGGGCGCGATGGCACGGGCCAGCGCCACGCGCTGCTGCTCGCCGCCCGACAGGATATGGGGATAGTCGCCGGCATATTGGCCGAGGCCGACCCGCTCCAGCGCCGTATGCGCTTCGGCCCGGGCTTGCGCCTTGGTCAGCGAGCGCAAGCCGAAGGCCACGTTGTCGAGGATCGACAAATGGGGGAACAGCGCGAAGTCCTGGAACATGAGCCCCACGCCGCGCTTCTCCGGCGGCACGAAGCGATTGGGCCCGGCGACCTCCTGATTGTCGATGAGCACGCGGCCCGCGCTCGGCCGCTCGACGCCGGCGGCGATCCGCAGCAGCGTGGTCTTGCCGCAACCCGAGGGGCCAAGCAGGCACAAGACCTTGCCGGGCGGCACATCCAAGGTGACGTTGTCGAGGGCCAGCGTATCGCCGTAGCGCCGCGACACGGCCTCGAAGCTGAGCCGCGTGGCGAAGGTGACGGCGGCCTTGCCTTGCCGCGCGGTGGTGCCCGTCTTGCCGACACCAGTCTTGCCGACACCAGCTTTCTCGGCGCCGGTTTTGCCGGCGCCGGGCGTATCGGTCAGGGAGCGGTTGCGCGCCTTCAGGAAGTCGAGCATGGCGCAGGTCTACGCGACTGCCGGGCTCTCATGCAACTTCCCTAGCGTCGCGGGGGCATTCTAAGCGTTACGCGCCCGGCTCTTCCGCCGCCTCCGGCGCGTCGGCGTCCGGCGCCTCGTCGTCCTCGTCATCCTCGCCGGCGCCCAACGGCTCGTCCTCCAGCGGGTCCTCGTCCTCGCGCAGATCGGGCGCGTCGTCGGGGTTGGGCATGGAGAAGCCGGGCGGCAGATTGGAATCCAGCAGGCCGGCGCCCTTCAGCTCGGAGACGCCGGGCAGGTCCTGAATTTGCTCGAAGCCGAAATGCTCCAGGAAGGCGATGGTGGTGCCATAGGTCACCGGGCGGCCCGGGGCGCGGCGGCGGCCCCTGAGCTTGATCCAGCCGGTCTCGAGCAACACGTCGATGGTGCCCTTGGACGTCGACACGCCCCGGATCTCCTCGATCTCGGCGCGGGTGACGGGCTGGTGATAGGCGATGATGGCCAGCGTCTCCAAGGCGGCGCGCGACAGACGGCGCTGCTCCACGGCCTGGCGCTCGAGCAGGAAGGACAGATCCTCGGCAGTGCGGAACGCCCATTTGCCGGCCACGCGCACGAGATTGACGCCACGGCTGCCATAGAGCCCTTGCAGCTCCTCGAGCAGGGCTTTGACGTCCTCGCCCTGGCCGAGATGGCGGGCCAGCTCCGCCTCGTTCAGGGGCTCCGTCGCGGCGAATAGCAGGGCCTCCACGATGCGCAGCTTCTCCCGCCGATCCGCCGAGGGCAGCGCCATCACATTGGATGGCAGCGGCAGCACCGGCGCCGGTGCGCCTTGCTCGTCCTCGTCTGCCGCCATCTCAACTACCCTCTCAACTTGAATACCTGTCATCTGCGACCCCGCCTTGGATGTTTTTGTCTTTGTGTGCTCCGCCGCCGCCGCCCGCATGGCCCGATCGAGCCTGAGCAGCGTAGATCCGTCTTTCGCCTCGCCGCCAGCCTCCGACAGCTTCGATATATCCGAGAGCAGCGCGGTCAAGGCCGGTTTGGATTTCGCCTGCCGCTCGGGCGCCTCGATGTCCTTCGGCATATCCCGATCAAGTTTCGATGGCGAAATTTTGGGTCTCGGCATGATGTGCCTCTCAGCGCTGTGGCGTTTCGTACGCTTGAAGCCGGCGCAAACGGCCCCGGCTCTCAACAACGCAACTCACGCGGCCTCCCCGCGACGGCGGACAAGCAGCGGTGCAAACGACTTCGACTGACGAATTTCGAGCGCGCCCTCGCGGGTCATTTCCAAGGTCGCGGTGAAGCTCGAGGCCAGCGCCGTGCGCCGGATCTCCGGCTCCACCAGGAACTCGGCGATGATCTGATCCAGCGGCGCCCAGTCGCAGGCGATGCCGAGCAGACGCTCCAGCTCGTCGCGCGCCTCTTTGAGCGACCACACGGTGCGCTTCTCCATATGCAGCGTGCGCGACACATTGCGCTGACGCTGCTCGGAATAGGCCTTGAGCAGATCGTAGACATTGGCTTCGTATTGGCTGTTCTTCGTCACCCGGATGGGCTCGGGAAGACCGCGCGGAAACACGTCGCGGCCCAACCGCTTGCGCGTCATCAACTGCGCCGCCGCATCGCGCATGGCATCCAGGCGCTTGAGCCGGAAAGCGAGCAGCGCGGCGAGCTCCGCGCCCGAGGGCTCGCCCTCTTCGGACGGCTCGGCCGGCAGCAGCAGCTTCGACTTGAGGAAGGCTAGCCACGCCGCCATGACGAGATAGTCGGCGGCGATCTCCAGACGCAGCGCCCGCGCCTGGGCGATGAAATCGAGATATTGCTGGGCAAGCGCCAGCACGGAAATCTTGGCCAGGTCGACCTTCTGCGTGCGGGCGAGCGCGAGCAGCAGATCGAGCGGCCCGCCGAACCCTTCCACATCGACGATAAGCCGGTCGTCAGGCCCGATCTCGAGGCGTTCGTCGTCATTCCCCCAATCCGAGGTGGCGCCCGCCTCGCGCGGCTCTTCGGCCTCTTGAGCCTGCGGTGTCTCGGCTGTGTCCGGTGTCTCTTGTGTCTCTTCGTCGCTCATGCCTGCACCGTGGGGTCGGAGCCAAGGGTCGCTACGCGGGTTCCGGCGGCGTCGCTCACCAAGGCCACGGCTTCCGCCTGATCGAACGGTTCGGGTGCGTGCAAGCAGGCGCGCGCCTTGTCGAACCGCTCGCGCGCCCTGCCCGTCAAGATCGGCACCGCGCCGGCCACGTCGACCATTTCGTCAAGCGCGCCGCTGCAATGAAGCACCACATCGCAGCCCGCCTCGAACACGGCGCGCGTGCGCGCGGCGAACGGGCCCTCAAGCGCCTTCATGCCGATGTCGTCGCTCATTATCAAACCGGTCAGTCCCATCCGATCACGAATCACTTGGTCCATTATAACGGGCGAGACGGTCGCCGGGCGCCGCTCATCGAATTGGGTGAGCAAAACATGGGCAGTCATGGCCAAGGGCGCGTCATGCAGAGCCTGAAACGGGCGGAAATCCACAGCCTCGAGCGCCTCGATGGAGGCATCGATCCGCGGCAGCGATTTATGACTGTCGGCCTGGGCCCGGCCGTGTCCCGGCACATGCTTGATGACGGGGAGAACGCCCCCGGCCAGCATGCCGTTCATCACCGCGCGGCCGAGAGCGGAAACCACCTCGGGGTCGGTCGAGAAGGCCCGGTCGCCGATAATGTCGTGAGCCCCTGGCTGCGGCACGTCGATACAGGGCGTGCAGTCGACGTTGATGTCCAAGTCATGGAGTTCGGCGGCCATCAGCCGGGCGCCGGCAAAGGCCGCGGCCTTCCCGGCCTCGGGATCGGTCTCGTATAGCGTGCCGTAGTAACGCTGGGGCGGCATGGCCCGCCAATGGGGCGGACGGAGCCGCTGGACCCGGCCGCCTTCCTGGTCAATGAGGATCAGCAGCTCGTCGCTGCCGACCGCGTGCCTAAAGGACGCGACAAGCGCGCGGATCTGCTCCGGGCTCTCGACATTGCGCGCGAACAGGATGAGGCCGCACGGGCGCTCGGCGGCAAAGAGCGCGCGCTCGGCATCCGTCAGTGCGGTGCCGGCGCATCCCGTGATGAAGGCTTTGAGATCCACCTCGCCGGGCTAGCCCCGACGCCGCTTGCGGTCAAGTGTCACGTGCTCGCTACTGGGTCGCGACGAAACAGTCGGTGCCTGACGCCTTCAAGTCGCCGCAGAGCTTGTAGGCTTTCGCTTTGCTGTCCATCGGGCCCACGCGCAAGCGGTACATAGTGCCGCCGCTGACGGCAACTTTCTGCACCATCGGCGGAAATTTACCGAGCAGGCTCGCGTTCTTCTGCTGGATATCGGCGTAATTCGCCAGCGCGTCGGTCTGGCTCTTATGCGCCCCAACCTGGACGACATATTTTGTTGGAGCAGCCGGCGCAGGCGCGGGCTCTACGGCGGCAAGCTGCTGCGGCGCGGCGGCGGGTGCCGGCGCTGCGGCCGGGGGCACCAGGGCTTGTGCCGCTGGAACCGGCATCACCGAGCCCGGGACGGCGCCAGTGGCGGCGGTCGTGGCGGTATCAACCGCGGCGGTGGCGGCGTCCGCAGCGGCGCCAGCTGCCTCGGCGACCTCGGCTGCTGCCGGCGCCTCGACCGAACCGTCAGGGCGTACGACGAGCGTCTTCACTTTGCGCGGCCCACCGTCTTCGGCGGTTTCGACGCCTTGAGTGGTCGCCGGATTGGCGAGATCGGTGGTGGCGACGGAAGCCGGTAGACCGGCGGTGTCGGTCGCAGGCGGCAGAGCCGGCACCGCGACATCCTCCTGGCGCGGCACGATGCGCTCGCCTTCGGCCACATCTCCGTTCGTCAAACGATCGTATATTAACTTGTTTTTGTTAGGAAATTCCTTGCCGCCCGGATCGTCCGGCGCGGCTTTCACGGGACGCGCGTCGGCCTGGACGATGGGGGGCTGCTCGCTGCCCATGCCGCCGCCGCTCTGCTTGTAGGCGTAGGCCATGGCGCCGCCCAGGGCGATGGCGCCAAGCAAGGCGCTGCCGACCATGAAGGCACTCCGCCCTTTAAGGCCGCCCAGCTTCGAACGGGCGGCCGGCGGCGGAAGAGCCTGGCTCTCGTCAAGGAAATCCGCGTCCGACCGGTCGGTCTCGTAGAACTCCGCGGGCGCCGGTGCCGGGCTCGGGGCGTGCGAGCCGCCAAGAGCAATCTGCGGCGGCTGATCGTAAACCGCATCGAAGGCTTGCAGCTGACGCCGCGGATCGCCGCCATGCGGGGCTTGTGGCTGGCCGGCATGCGACTGTTGCGGGGCGTAGGACTGCCGTGGCGCCTGCGGCATCGCTGGGGCCGCCGCAGCCATGCGGAAGTCAGGCGTGACGTCAGCGGCCGGTTCGAATTGCGGCTCGGCTTGGCTCGGCGCCTCGTCATAGCTGAAGTCGGGGCTCGATTGGTAGTTGGGCTCGGGGAAGTCCGCGTCCCCACCCTGCTCGGAGAAGCTCGCGTCCGTACCGCCCTGATCGGCACCGCCGTCGTCGTGGTCTGCGAAGTTCGCGCCGGCATTGCTGAAATCGGGGAAAATCGAATCCGGGAAGCCAGGATCGGCGTTGCTCAGATCCGGCATCTCCTGGCGCGGATCGCCTTGCTGGCCGTTCGCGTAGCCCGTCTGAGGGTAGCTCGGCGCCGGCGCGGCGGCCGGATAGGCTTGCGGCTGGTAGGGCTGATTGCCGCCAAAGGCCTGCGGCTGATGTTGGGGCTGCTGCGGCTGGCGCGGCTGATGCGGCTGATAGGCCGGCGCCGGCTGGTGCTGAGGGGCTTGAGGCTGATGGTTCCGAGGCGCGGCTTGCGGCGCGGCAGGCTGCTGCGGCGCGGCGGCAGGCTGGTTGGCGGGATACGGCGCGTAAGCGGGCTCTGGCGCCGGCTGCGACGCCTCAGGCGCGCGCGTCACGGGCGTATAGCTCGGCATCTGCGTAAAGGCCGGACCGCCGTTCCCGAAAATCGAGCGCTGTCCGATGTTTGGTTGCCCGGGCCGATCCGCTCCTTGAACCATCTAAGATACCTCACTCTTCTGGGTGGTTGCCGCATTCGCACCCTGGGACTGGTTACCCAGAGCATTCTGCGGGTTTTGCCAATCGGCAAAATCCGATTCAAATTCAGGGGATCGGCCGGCTCGGCCGCCGAGCCCGCTATGACGCGTGGACATGGTTACTTCCCTCGAACCACCCCTGTCCTGGCCGGCTAATGCAACTCGTGCACGGCTCGAACCCCGAGGATCCCCAAACCCAATGCCAAGACCCGCTGAGTGGCGGTCACCAACGCTATGCGAGCACGGGTTAACTCTCGGTCACTTTCGTAAATAAAACGTAATTGTGGCAAGTCTTTGCCTCTGTTCCAAAGACCGTGAAAGTCTCCGGCAAGATCGTAAAGATAGAATCCGAGGCGATGGGGCTCATGTGCTTGCGCGGCTGCCTCGACGATACGCGGGAACTGCGCAATGGCCCGGATCAAGGTGATCTCGGCATCGTCGTTCAACCGGTCTAGATCAGCGCGCGCCAACTCGCCCCCCTCGATGTCGAGATCCCCAAACGTCTCACGCACGTTCCGCAGAACTGAACTCGCCCGGGCATGGGCGTACTGAACATAAAACACCGGATTGTCCCGCGTCTGTTCGGTGACCTTGGCGAAGTCGAAATCGAGCGGCGCGTCGTTCTTCCGGTAGAGCATCATGAACCGAACCGGGCCCGCGCCCACCTCGTCCACGACATCCCGCAACGTCACGAACGTCCCGGCACGCTTGGACATTTTGACAGGCTCACCGGCGCGAAACAAGCGAACGAGCTGACATATCTTAACGTCGAGATCGGCCTCGTTGTCGGTGAGCGCCTTGAGCGCCGCGCGCATGCGCTTGATGTGGCCGGCATGGTCGGCGCCCCACACATCGATCATGGACTTAAACCCGCGTCTGAACTTGTCGCGGTGATAGGCGATGTCGGCGGCGAAATATGTGTATGTCCCATCGGACTTCTTGAGCGGCCGATCCTGGTCGTCGCCGAACTCCGTAGCGCGGAACAACAGCTGTTCGCGGTCTTCCCATTCCTCGTCGACCTTGCCCTTGGGCGGCGGCAGACTTCCATTGTAGATCAATCCCTTGACCTCGAGGTCGGCGATGGTCGCGGCGACCTCGTCATGACCGCCGTCGGTCAGCGAGCGCTCGGAGAAGAACACGTCATGGCGGATGCCGAGCTGGGCGAGATCCTGCTCGATCATGGCGAGCATGGCCTTGAGCGCGGTGGCACGCACGAGCGGCAGCCATTCCGCTTCGGGCATGTCCAGAAGATCGCGTCCGTGATTGCTCGCGAGGTTCTCGCCGACCGGCTTCAGATAGTCGCCGGGATAGAGCCCTTCGGGAATATCGCCGATGTCCTCGCCGAGGGCCTCGCGGTAGCGCAAGAACGCCGAGCGCGCGAGCACGTCGACCTGCGCGCCGGCGTCGTTGACGTAGTATTCGCGCGTGACGTCGAAGCCCGCGAAGGCAAGCAGATTGGCCAGCGCGTCTCCGAACACGGCGCCACGGCAATGGCCCACATGCATCGGACCGGTCGGGTTGGCGGACACATACTCGACGTTCACAGCATGCCCCTTGCCGATGGCGCTGCGCCCATACGCATCGCCCTGCTCCAGCACCATGCGCAATACGCTCGGCCAGAATGCACGAGCGAGTGTCAGGTTGATGAAGCCGGGTCCGGCGATCTCGACCTTGTCGATGCCCGGATCAGAGGCGAGCATCGGCACGATGCGATCGGCCAGTGCGCGCGGCGGAACACCGGCGGGCTTGGCCAGCACCATGGCCGCGTTGGTGGCGAGGTCGCCATGGGTTGGGTCCTTGGGCGCCGTTAGCGTGATGCCTTCGACGCTGGCGTCCTCGGGCACGACGCCGTCATGCTTCAGCTGTTGAACGGCCGCCAAGACGTGGCCGAGAAACCCTGCGAAAACGTCCATGGATGCTCCGGGAAGACTTTTTGCGCCTGATCTTATCGGAAAACCGGTGACCAGTTTTCGCGATCATGCTTTGGCGCGACTATCGCAAATCCGGGGTGGCGTCAAACAGGCGGCGATGTTCGGCGAGCGCGTAGCGGTCGGTCTGGCCGGCGATGAAGTCGGCGACATAGCGGACATATTCGCGCGTGCCTGCGGCGGGCGCCTGGTCCCGCCATTCGGTGGGCAGCGCGCTTGAGTCCGCCGCATAGCGCCCAAACAATTCCACGATCACGTCTTCTGCATCGCCCATGATGCGCATGACGCGCTCATGCCGGTAGACGCGCGCGAACAGAAACCGGCGCAGCGCATTGAGCTCGTCCTGCATGCCTTGGGTGAATGCCACCACGGCGCGGCCCGCTTGGCGCACATCGTCGGCGCTCTCGGGGCGTAGCGCGGCAAGCCGCGCGCTGGTCTCGGCGATGGCATCGTTGACCATCGTGGTGATCAGCCGCCGGTTGACCTCGTAGAGACGCCGCGGCCCCTCGACGCCAGGATAGGCCGCATCGACCTCGGCAAGCAGACGACCGGCGACCGGCACCTCGGCCAGTTCGGCGAAGGTGAAGCAGTGGGCGCGGAAGCCGTCATCCATGTCGTGATTGTTGTAGGCGATGTCGTCGGCCAGCGCTGCGGCTTGCGCCTCCAGCGACGCGAAGCTGGCGAGGTCGAGATCCTGCTTGGCGCAATAGGCCAGGATGGGCTCGGGCACGGGGTGGCTGGCTGCGAGCAACGGGCCGTTATGCTTCACTAGCCCTTCGAGGGTCTCCCAGGTGAGATTGAGCCCGTCGAAGCTCGCGTATTTCTTCTCCAGCGCGGTGACGACGCGCAAGGACTGGGCGTTGTGATCGAAGCCGCCGGCATTCGCGGTCGCCGCATCGAGCGCACGCTCGCCAGCATGGCCGAAGGGCGGGTGGCCGAGATCGTGCGCCAGCGCCAGTGCCTCGGTCAGATCTTCGTCGAGGCGCAGCGTGCGGGCGAGCGCCCTGGCGATCTGCGCCACCTCCAGGCTGTGCGTGAGCCGCGAACGGTAGTGATCGCACTCGTGATAGACGAAGACCTGGGTCTTGTAATTGAGGCGGCGGAAGGCGGTGGAATGGAGGATGCGGTCGCGATCGCGGGCATATTCCGAGCGCGTCGGGCTCGGCGCCTCGGGGATCAGCCGCTCCCGGCTCGAGGCCTCATCCACGGCGTAACCCGCAAGACTCCGCCTGTCCGGCCGCCGATCGGCGCCGTCCGGTGCGTCAAAATCCCGCTCAAGGTTGCGGCGTTGGCTGATTGACAACTCCCTTGGTCGTCCTAATCTTACTGATAGGAGCTATACCCATCATGAGCGAAGCGTCCATCACCTTGAGCGAGCGCGCCGCAAAGCGCATCAATGAACTCGTGTCCGAAGACACCGCTGCGAGCCTGTTTCGCGTCAGCGTCGAGGGCGGCGGCTGCTCTGGCTTCCAATATCATTTCGAGCTGGCGAACGACACCGCGCCGGACGATATCCTCATCAAGCGGGACGGCGCGACGGTCGCCATCGATCCTGTCTCGGCGGACTTCGTGCAGGGCTCGGAGATCGATTTCGTCGACGAGCTGATCGGCGCCCATTTCAAGATCACGAACCCGAACGCCACCGCGTCGTGCGGCTGCGGCACCAGCTTCTCGATCTAGTTTTCCCTGCCCTGAAATTCGTCCGTCATCGCCGGGCTTGACCCGGCGATCCATTCCGCTGGCATTTCGGCACGTTGCGCGGTAACGGCATGGGTGCACGGGCGTTTGGTTTGCGCTAACGCTTCGCTGCTTGAGCGCAAGATGTCCGAGCATGACTTATAGAGGTATGACACTCTCCATCCATGAAGATCGCCACTTGGAACATCAACGGCGTCAAGGCGCGCATCGACACCGCCGTCACCTGGCTCAGGTCGGAGTCGCCGGACATCGCCTGCCTGCAAGAAATCAAATGCATGGACGAGGCGTTCCCCATCGGCGTCTTCGAGGACCTCGGCTATAACGTCGCCGTGCACGGCCAGAAGGGCTTCAATGGCGTGGCGCTGTTGTCGAAGCTGCCTTTCGACGAGGTAACGCCGGGCCTTGCCGGCGATGCGGACGATGTGCAGGCCCGCTATCTCGAAGGGGTCGTCTCGGTGCCGTCGGGCGTCGTGCGGGTGGTGAACATTTATCTGCCCAACGGCAACGGGGCGCCAGAGAAGTTCGCTTACAAGCTCGCTTGGATGACGCGGCTAAAGGAGCGGGTGAAGGCGCTGCTCGCGTTCGAGGAGCCTCTGATCATCGCCGGAGACTACAACGTCATCCCGGCGCCCGAGGACGTCTACAATCCGAGCGCCTGGATGGACGACGCCCTATTCCGTCCCGAGACGCGCGCCCATTTCCAGGCACTGCTCAATCTCGGCCTCACGGACGCGTTCCGGGCGTGCCACGACGAGCCGCATCGCTTCACCTTCTGGGATTACCAAGCCGGCGCCTGGCAGAAGAACCACGGGCTTCGCATCGATCATCTGCTGCTGTCGCCGCAAGCCGCCGACCGGCTCGTGGCGTGCGAGATCGACGCCACCCCAAGAAGCTGGGAGAAGCCGTCGGATCACGTGCCGATCGTGGCTGAGCTGTCGCTTTAGGCTAAAAGCCGCCGGCGCTGTCGGACGAGGCGCCGAAGCCGACGGACATGCCCATGGCGGCCGGCGGCACGACCTCCACCGGGCCGAGCTGCGGCTCCGCGGCGGAGAGTGACGGGGTCGGCGATTTCGCCGCCGCGCGGGAGGACGGGCCAGTCACCCGATTGTTGGTCGTAATCTTTGCAGCGGTCGCCGCTCGCCTAACCCCACCCAATTGCGGCAGCAGGGCCTCGGCATCTTTCCGGATCGTGTTGTCGGCGCGGGCGAAGGCTTCCTGGTAGAGCTGTCCGATCCATGCCGGATCGCTGCCGCTCGCCTTCGCGTTCTCATTGGCCAACGTCAACAGCGCCAGGCCCCTCGCCGGCCGCTGGCTGACGCCATCGCCGCGCCACAACAGCTCACCGAGAAGGGCTTGCGCACCGGCATGCTGCTTGCGCGCGGCCATGGACAGCCAGTTGGCGGCGATGGTCGAATCCTTCTCCACGCCGCTGCCAATCAGATAGAGCCGGCCGAGTTGATACTGCGCCTCGGCATTGCCGAAATAGGCGCCCGCATGGCGGAACAGCCCAACAGCGTAGATGGGATCGGGGCGCAGCGTCATCGCCGGGATGCCGCGGGCGTAATACTGGCCCAGCGCAACGAACGCCTCGCCGACATATTTGGCGATCGGGCTCGACGACGGAATCTCCGCGTATTGATCGGCGATACGTTGGAAGTAGTAGAAAGCCTTGGTGTCGTCCTTGGGAACGCCGCCGCCCGAGGCATAGAGGCGGGCCAGCTTGAGCTGGGCGCCGAGCACGCCGCGCTTGGCGGCATATTCGAGAGCGGGAACGGCAGAGGCCATCTCACCGGACTTCATGGCGCTGGCGCCCTGGCGATAGGCTTCCGTGGCCGAGGCGTAAGGCGGCGGCTCGTCGCCGCCGACGACACCGGCCGGCGTCAGGATAATGAACGCGGCCAGCGCGCTCCCCACGGTGCTTGCGCTAAATATCGGCATAGCACGCCACTTCCGCAGCTCCGCCCGGATGGGTCACGGCACCGGTTCGCGCCGGCCCCACCTCGTTGGCGTATTTCCATAAATAACCGCTCCGCACGGATGCTTCGGGCGCTCGCCAATCCTTGGCGCGCGCCGCCAGCTCTTCGGCGGAGACCTCGACATCGATGATGCCCTCGTCGGCATTGAGCACGATCATGTCGCCGTCGCGCACGAGCGCGATGGGACCGCATAAGGCCGCCTCGGGGCCAGCATGACCGACACAAAAGCCGCGAGTGGCGCCGGAGAAGCGCCCATCGGTGATGAGCGCCACCTTGTCGCCCATGCCCTGGCCGTACAGAGCCGCGGTGGTGGACAGCATCTCGCGCATGCCGGGGCCACCTTTGGGGCCCTCGTAGCGGATGATAATGACGTCGCCTTCGGCGTATTTCTTGGCGCTCACGGCGGCGAAGGCCGCCTCCTCGCTGTCGAAACAGCGGGCGGGTCCCCTGAATTTCAGGTTCTTCATGCCGGCGACTTTGACGATGGCGCCCTCCGGTGCGAGCGATCCTCGCAGACCCACCACACCCCCCGTGGGCGATAGCGGCGCATCAGCAGAACGCACGACATCCTGGTCTGGGTTCCACTTCACCTTATAAAGATTTTCCGCGATCGTGCGGCCGGTGACCGTCAGGCAATCGCCGTGCAGGTAGCCGTGGTCGAGGAGGGTTTTCATCAGGATTGGCACACCGCCAGCCTCGAACATATCCTTGGCGACATAACGGCCACCAGGTTTCAAATCCGCGATGTAAGGTGTTCTTTTCATGACGGCGGCAACGTCGAATAGGTCGAATTCGATGCCGCACTCGTGCGCGATGGCCGGCAAATGCAGGGCTGCATTGGTGGAGCCGCCCGAAGCCGCAACCACGGCGGCGGCGTTCTCCAGTGCCTTCTTGGTGACGATGTCGCGCGGCCGAATATTCAGCGCGATGAGATCCATGATCTTCTCGCCGGCCGCCATGCAGAACTGGTCCCTGATCTCATAGGGTGCGGGCGCGCCAGCGGAGTATGGCAGCGCCAGGCCGATGGCCTCCGAAACAGTGGCCATGGTGTTGGCGGTGAACTGCGCGCCGCAAGCGCCTGCCGAAGGACAGGCGACATGCTCCAGCTCGTCGAGATCCTCGGGCGAGATCTTGCCGACGGAATATTGGCCCACCGCCTCGAACAGGTCTTGGACGGTCACCGGCCGGCCGCGGAAGGAGCCGGGTAGGATCGAGCCGCCATAAATGAAGATCGACGGAACGTTGAGCCGGCACATGGCCATCATCATGCCGGGCAGCGACTTGTCGCAGCCGGCCAATCCGACCAGCGCATCATAGCTGTGACCGCGAATGGTGAGCTCGACACTGTCGGCGATGACCTCGCGCGACGGCAGCGAGGACTTCATGCCCTGGTGCCCCATGGCGAGGCCGTCGGTGACGGTGATGGTGCAGAACTCGCGCGGCGTACCGGCGGCGGCGGCGACGCCCTGCTTCACCGCTTGCGCCTGGCGCATCAAGGAGATGTTGCACGGAGCCGCCTCGTTCCAGCAGGTGGCGACGCCGACGAAGGGCTGGTGAATCTGGTCGCGCGTCAGCCCCATCGCGTAATAGTAGGAGCGATGCGGGGCGCGGGATGGCCCCTCCGTCACATGCCGGCTCGGCAAGCGGGACTTATCGAACGTTTTTGCGTCCATCTACCACTTCCGGCGACGCTTCGATCGGCGGGCGGATCGTCCGCCGCCGCTCAAGACGTCCTAGCCGGGTCGCTCCCTGGCCCCCCCTCGCTTTAAGTCTGCGAGTGTCATCCGTGGCCAATGATCCTCTAACTGATGCCGATGTCCCAAAGTTTTATGGCGCAAAGGAGGCGCAAATACTTCAGTCTGTTGCAATTTAGATACAGCTGCAAAGTTTCTGGGCAAGCATTGCTTGATGCCCCTGAATTCCTGCCTCGCTCACGACGTTGCGAGGCCCGCACCATTTTGATAATTGTCGTAAAAGCGTCATTTAGACATCTGCCGACCACTTACGAGGCCTGGGATGCTGATGACATCATCATCGGCGGCGCTGGATGCCCGCCCACCCGACCCGAAGCGGGAAACCGGCCCCTGCCGGCCGTTCACATGCGACCCCGGCTGGGGCGAGGCTTGGTGGTGGCTGGGTATCCCCGTGCTGGTGGCCTTGTTCACGATCGGCAGCTACCAACTCGCCCCCGCCTGGTACATGCCCGCCGTGATCCCGGAAGGCTACGGCATTCTCGAAGTGTCCCACTTCATCCTGCCGCTTCTCGGCCTCCTGATCGCCGGCCGGCTGTTGTTTCTGCCCTTCGTGCGCGCGCGGTCTCTCACCTGGGCCGTGACGCTGACCGGCGCCCTCGCCTGCCTCTACATCGCCGGCGAGGAGATGAGCTGGGGCCAGCATTTCTTTCACTGGAACACAACGGACTATTGGACCGCGGTGAACCGGCAGGACGAGACGAACCTGCACAGCGCCTACGACATCTTCGAAAAGACACCGCGCTTGATCCTCGAGTTGGGGATCTTCATCGGCGGGCTGCTGGTACCGCTCGCCGCCGTCTATTGGCCCTGGGCGCGCGCCAACCGGCTCTCGCTGTTCCTACCGGCGGCGGCGCTCGTGCCGACCGCTCTGGGCGTGGCGTTCTTCAAGATCGTCGACAAGCTTCACCAGGCGGCGCTGATCCCGAACGTTCTGCAGCGGCCCGCCGAAACCATCGAGACCTATCTCTACTTCTTCATCCTTGCCTATCTGCTGGTCTTCGCCCGCTGCATCAAGGCGCTCGAAGAAGACGAAGGCGTAATCCGCAAATAGAGGCTTGCCCGGTCAAGCCGGGCGACGGCGGCCCGAGCGCTACAGCGCTTCGAGGCGCTTCAGGGCCTGATCGAGCTTGACGGCGGTGGCTTCAACCTCCGACTTGCGCTCGCGCTGCTCCTCGACCACGTGCTCGGGCGCGCGGGAGACGAATTTCTCGTTGGCCAGCTTGGCGTCGATCTGGGCGATCTCGGAGCCGATCTTATCGATCTCGCGCTTCAGGCGCTCCGATTCCGCGCCGATGTCGATGACGCCGGCAAGCGGCATGGCGAGCGTCGCCTCATCGAGGACGATCTGCACCGAGCCGGGCGGCGTCTGACCGAAATCCAGCGTGTCGATGCGGGCCAGCCGCTTGAGGGTTTCGTCGTGGACGGCGGCGCGCGCTTTCGTCTGGTCGGATGCGCCTGCGATGACCAGCGGCACCTTGGCGCCGGCCGGCACGTTCATCTCCGCCCGCACCGAGCGCACCTCGGTCACGAATTTGATGAGCCAGCCAATCTCGGCATCGGCTTGGGCATTCTGCAAGCCCGCATGGGTGGGCCATTCCGACAGCATCAGCAGGCAGTCGCGGCGCTCGCCCTGCGGCATGCGCTTGGCCCACAGCTCCTCGGTGACGAAGGGCATGAAGGGATGCAGCAGCTTGAGGGCATGGTCGAGCACGAAAGCGGCCATGGCGCGGGTCTCGGCCTTGTCCGCCGCGTCGTCGCCCATGAGGACCGGCTTGATGAGCTCCAGAAACCAGTCGCAGTAGATGTGCCAAATGAAATGATAGATGGCGCCGGCGGCCTCGTTGAAGCGATAGGCCTCCAGCGCCTCGGTGACGGCGGCGGCGGTGCGCTCCGCCTCGCCGGCAATCCAGCGGTTGACCGTGAGCCGCGCCGTGGCCGGATCGAAATCGGCCCGCGGCACGCAATCGTTCATCTCGGCGAAACGCGAGGCATTCCACAGCTTGGTGGCGAAGTTCCGGTAACCCTCGACGCGATTGCCGGAGAGTTTGACGTCGCGCCCCTGCGCCGCCATGGCGGCGAGCGTGAAGCGCAACGCATCGGCGCCGTAGGTGTCGATCAGCTCCAGGGGATCGATGACGTTCCCCTTCGACTTCGACATTTTCTGGCCCTTCTCGTCACGGACCAAAGCGTGGATGTAGACCGTGCGGAACGGCACCTCCTCCATGAAGTGGAGGCCCATCATCATCATGCGGGCGATCCAGAAGAAGATGATGTCGAAACCGGTCACCAGCACGTCGGTCGGGTAATAGCGCGCCACTTCCGGCGTCTTGTCCGGCCAGCCCAGCGTGGAGAATGGCCACAGCCCGGAGGAGAACCACGTGTCGAGCACGTCTTCGTCGCGTTTGAGCGGCTCGTCCTTGCCGTAATGCTCCTTGGCCGCCGCCTTTGCGGCCGCCCCGTCCTCGGCGACGAAAATCTCGCCATCGGGCCCGTACCAGGCGGGGATCTGATGGCCCCACCACAGCTGACGGGAGATGCACCAGGGCTGGATGTTCTCCATCCAGTGGAAGTAGGTCGACTCCCAATTCCGCGGCACGAATGTGGTGCGGCCGCGCCGCACCGCCTCGATGGCCGGCTTGGCCATGGTCGCGGCGTCGACATACCACTGATCGGTGAGGAAGGGCTCGATGACGGCGCCAGAGCGGTCGCCATGGGGCACCACATGAACATGCGGCTCGATCTTCTCGAGCAGGCCTTCGCTCTCGAGCCGATCGACGATCATCTTCCGCGCGGCGAAGCGAAACACGCCGTTATATTCGAGAATCATTGCCTTGAGTTGCGGGGACGGGTCGACACCGTCTGTGAACTCCGGGTTCGGCTGCAACGACAGGCGCGCATCCTTGCTCAGCACGTTGATCATGGGGAGCGCGTGGCGCCGGCCCACTTCGAAATCGTTGAAGTCATGCGCCGGGGTGATCTTCACCGCGCCCGAGCCCTTCTCGGGATCGGAATATTCATCGGCGATGATCGGAATGCGGCGGCCGACGATCGGAAGAATCACGGTCTTGCCGACGAGATGGGTGTAGCGCTCATCATCGGGATGCACGGCGACGGCGCTGTCGCCGAGCATGGTCTCGGGCCGCGTGGTGGCGACGACGATGAAGGTCGCGGGATCTTCCGGATCGAAGGTCATGCCCTCGATCGGATAGCGCAGATGCCAGAGATGGCCCTTGGTCTCGATCTGCTCGACTTCGAGATCGGAGATGGCGGTCAGCAGCTCGGGGTCCCAATTGACCAGCCGCTTGTCCTTGTA
>Ga0307379_10005016_pt1 | contig 18622 bp, 18 predicted proteins | sample UN2MG_FD_202237 | JGI IMG/M metagenome (GOLD analysis project Ga0307379, IMG submission 202237) | Soil microbial communities from Risofladan, Vaasa, Finland - UN-2 | ecosystem: Environmental > Terrestrial > Soil > Coastal area > Acid sulfate soil | place: Finland: Risofladan, Vaasa | collected... | reverse complement strand
TCCTAAATCGTATGGGGTGGAGGAGTACATGCGCATCCTTTACTAACTTTTCTTCGAGTTTCATGCTAATAATCATTCCCCAAATGTATTGATAAATCTTTCGCTTTTCCCGTCATACCCCCCTTCCACATACCGCATCATCTTAATCTTATCAACAAAGGCAGGTTCACTCCCATTGATGCTCTTAAAAGAACTTTTTTGAGGCAGGATAAGCTCACCTCCCCCTCGGCACCAATACTTCAGCTCTCGCTTGCCCTTTAAGAAGAAGCTCGATCGTTCCGGCCAGCGCGTCAGGCCCGTCATCATGCGCGGCAAGCGGGAAATGGACGAGCTGCTCGATGCCCGCTTCTCCTGTCTCCGATGCTCTTTCATAGATGCGTTCTAAGCCTATTTTTTAAAAAACGAAGGCTATAATAATATGTCTTAACGTGAGAAAATAGATGGAATGAAGGACGCTACTATATAGCCATTATTATCGATGGAGATATAGTTCAGGTAAGAGATATAGGTACCTATATACTCGCCGACGTAGGTACGTACTAATTGTCGTCTGCCCTATAGTCAAGTGTTCTTAGAAGTAGAAATTGATATATCTATATAACTAAGCCGGCAGCTAAATACACTACTGCAATACGCATTATAGTTGTTACCCGTTTATATAAGATATATATACCTAAGAGATAAGGTTTGCGGGCCGCCCGCTTTCTTCACGGTGAAAAAGCCTGAACCTACACGGATTATGAGCCGAGCCATTTTATCTCCTCGTTCGTCAATTTTACCATGCCACCTTGACGGCATGGACCGGCGAAATAATATCTGTACTCCACACTGGTGATCTCAAATCAAAGGTTTATATAGGAGGAAGCATGAGGCTTAGGTATCCGGGAGAAGTGAGAAGTATGGCACTTAATAAAGCGAAACTGAATGATTACGTAAATAAGCTCTTTAAAGGAGACTTCAAGCGGTATAAAGAAAAACACGAGAGGGACACGTCTTATACATGGGAAATATTTTTTGGGGAAGAAAAAAAGGGTACAAACGGGGCTAGAGTGGCGCCAAACTCCGCACAAGGGATAAAAGTAATTGATAATCACAAAAGGAAATGCGCAACTTGTGGTAAAAAATACGATGAAGATCCTAGTGATTTTGAAATTCATCACGTGAATGGAGATCGTTCATATACAGTTACTTCTAATTTAGTATTACTTTGTCACAGCTGTTATAAAAAGATCCATAATGGCGCGAAAGCGGAATTAAAAGATTGGATTAATGAACATAAACCTCAGGAAAAACCTAAACCGTCAACATTCAAACCACCAACATTCAAACCACCAACATTCAAACCACCAACATTCAAACCACCAAAATTATAGCTAAACTCGCTCTGTCGGCTAGGTATGAAGAGAATACTGAGCGCATCCTGTAGTTTGCGGTGCAATAGAAGGATCTTCATCGTATCCTCCTTCAACCACAGATAGTTTTTGGGGGGCTTACTAATATAAGTTGCGGTTTGTTCCATCTACGCATCACACCCATCCTTCTACCCACCGCTTCATCTCCTTCTTTCTTATCCTCGTCGACAGAGGGCAGGTTACCGTAGTGTTAAACTAAAGCAGAACACACTCGCTCATCAACTTTGACGATGTTCCAGCGGTCAGATACCAAAAAAGCATATATATACCCAGCATCACTTAATCATAGTGATAAAAATGGCTGAAATACCAATAGCACCGGTAACCAAGATAATTAGGAACGCAGGAGCGGAGCGAGTAAGCGAAGATGCCACTGAAGAGCTGGCGAAGCTTATAGAGGCAGAAGGCGCTAAAATAGCCAAAAAAGCCGTGAGCCTCTCTAAGCATGCCGGAAGGAAAACGGTGAAAGCAGAAGATATCGCAGAAGCAGTAAAATAAAATAGTTCGATAGGAGGGGAAAAAGCAAACTAACCCCTTCTTATTTTTTCGCATCAAAAATTTCGCTTTATTCCTACTTATGCACTCATATCTCCCCGTCCACCCACCGCTTCATCTCCTTCTTTCTTACCCTCGTCTTCATTTCGTGGAGTTAAAATAACCACACTACCAAAACCCCCACCGGCCAAAAATTTTTTGGCCGCTCGAACTACTTGCTACATACAGGGTGTCAAATGCAATTTGACATAGCCTTTAAGGGTGTAGTTAAAATAAGCACATACACTTTCAAAAACCCTTCTTTGAGCTTCTTCCACCCATTCATTTTTTTCTTATTTTTTTTTGACAAAGGGCAGGTTCACGACGTAATGTCGCAACTCTCAAAGCTGCCTCAGCCCGCCATATTCGCGGTGTGTCGTAACAACTCAGGTTAACAGCTGATACTAACCCTGCCTCGTATTGGTACGATTTTCGCGTTATCTCACGTAGTAAGGTCAGGGTAGTCCGTGAGCTATACTCCCTTCCACCCACCGCTTCATCTCCTTCTTTCTTATCCTCGTCGACGAAGGGCAGGTTCACGTGGTGCTGCTCGATAATGCGCTACATCCTATCGTGAAACCTAAGCACGGAGGAGATGATAACCCGAGGAGGCCTGCGCCACCACACGCATAATTTTGTTGGACTTCACAACCCTCTACGATTTTTCCCTGGGAGCTTTGGTTATAGCCCCGCTATCATTTTTTAGTGGTGGTAGGTGACTCTGTGCTTACTTAAGGTTCTATCGCGGGATGTAGTACCTCATAACACTTCATATAGGATTAAGAAAAGTTATATTAAAGTTGACTTTTATTTTTACTATTAATACTAATCCCCCTTCTACTCCTCCAGCTTGAGCTATCGACCATCATTACCTTAAGGTTTTTATACCTCTAATAATAGAGTGATAAGTATAGATATGTTTGTAAGTGATAAAGATTTAGCGATCTTGGTGAAAGGCGTATTGGAAAGTGAAGGTGTAGCCAACCCTGACATATTGGCACAAAAGATAATAGATCGCTTAGTTCAGTGGCAACGGGAGACAGCACTGAAGGGCTCGGAAAAAGCGACCCATCCGAAGAAGCGGATCAACTGGACAACTGTTCGGAAACAATTAGCAGCAGGTATAGATATGACAACAATCGCAGCGAGTCAGAAGGTGGGCGAAGGGACATTGAGAAGAAGGATGAAAGAGGAAAGATAATTTTGATACTTTAATAGTTAACTGTTGATTTATAATTAACCTTTGTAGGGATTGGATAAATCCACCCCCTCTCCTTCCTTCTTTTTTGTGAAGATATTGTGAGTGGGTGTTACAAGTTGTTATTTCAGCATCTAAAAAAGAAGAAGTAGAGAGCCCATAAAGGTGGGATCTCCTTTTGGGCGGCACTTGCTCATGTCTCGCCAAAGTGAGTTTCTTCCCAAACAAAATATCCGCGTAAGGGTATTTAAGCTTTTCGGTGTTCTGTATTTCTGTGTAGGGGTATATTGAATATTTTGATTAATAAGTAGTTGGCTGTAGATTTTTTGGTTAACCTTGGGTTATCAGATGTTTTGAGTTTGCTCAAAATATAGGTGAAACGACACTCTAAGAAGTGGAGCGAAACCTGATAACCGCTTGTTATACGCAGGCACGCTTGCTTGTGCCGTAGTCGCTGGCTGAGGCATTTATTATCGTTCTTCATATCTTATATCAATTTCACCCCCACTATTGGATATCTTAACAATTTAAGAGGATTTTGAACGGAACCTGCGAGACACCCACAATTGGAACAGTCCGCATTTGCAAAGCACCTCCTTTTGTTCCATGAAACATCAAAATGTAATACTTCATCGCCCCAGTGACAAAATCCAACATGCTTTGGAAATTCATACCATTTTATCATTGATTTAGTCAAGAGAAAATGATTAGGATATTCTGATTTTACTCGTTTTAATTCATTAATAATTAGCTTTCTTTTTTCTTTTTCTATAAATAAGTGATTTCTTTCACCTATAGTAGGAGTATAAATATTGCAAACAACACCACGGAAATCATTTTCTTTTGCTATCTTGACAACATCCCCGAGTTCTTTGTAATTATCCTGTGTTATTGTCATATTGATAACAACACGTTTATCACCCGAATAATTTTTCATTACCTTTGAAAAAACACCTTTTCCTCTGATTGAATCGTTTCTTTCCTGCGTACCATCCAAGGAAACAAACAATCGATGATTAAATTCTTTTGGTATCTTTATTGTCCCGTTTGTGGTAACATAAATGAAAGGAAAAATCTTATCTGCGAGCATAAGAACATCATTCCTAAGCGCAGGTTCTCCACCAACTAAAAGAATAAATCTTACACCTTTTTTGTGAAGCTCATTGAATCCTTTTTTCCAGACTTCAAGAGGCAATTCCTTTGTTTTGAAATCGTCTTTACCATGAAAATGATAGCAATGTTTACACCTGAGGTTACAGTTATCTGTCACATCAACTTCGGCAAAATACTTAACTCCAAAAACAATTCTCTTTAATTCGAGAAAAACGAGATAAAAAAATATGTAAATCTTTTTCATAATAAATATACCAAGAGGAATCTATATACCTTCACCAAAGCCGATGCCAGTGATTGCGTATAACTCAGGTATATCGGACATCAATGTCGCATATATCCCTTTTGGATGAACTTCCCATCTCCTTAATCTTCCTTCTACCCATTTCTTTTGAAACTCCACAAACTCCGTAAACTTATCCTTCGGAATGATAATCCCCCCCTTCGTATCCCACCTTCTTCATTTATTTTATCAGAGAAACATTTGTCTGCTCTAAGTTAAATCTTTCGCTTTGCTATTATGTGCCGTTATATCCATCCTTCCACCCACCGCTTCATCTCTTCTTACCCTCATCGACAGAGGGCAGGTTCACAGCCTTCTATAAGGAAGTTGTTTGCAGGATAAAGACAGAACATAATCGCTCATCGTAATTAATGACGTTTCAGAAGCTAAAATAGATAAAAGCTTTTATATAACTGCCCATTACAGTATTACAGTGATAAAAATGGCTGAAATACCAATAGCACCGGTAACCAAGATAATTAGGAACGCAGGAGCGGAGCGAGTAAGTGAAGATGCAAGTCAGGCACTGGTAGAGCTGTTAGAGGCAGAAGGCGCTAAAATAGCCAAAAAAGCCGTGAGCCTCTCTAAGCATGCCGGAAGGAAAACGGTGAAAGCAGAAGATATCGCAGAAGCAGTAAAATAAAATAGTTCGATAGGAGGGGAAAAAGCAAACTAACCCCTTCTTATTTTTTCGCATCAAAAATTTCGCTTTATTCCTACTTATGCACTCATATCTCCCCGTCCACCCCCCGCTTCATCTCCTTCTTTCTTACCCTCAGACAAAGGGCAGGTTACCGTAGTGTTAAACTAAAGCAGAACACACTCGCTCATCAACTTTGACGATGTTCCAGCCAGCGGTCAGATACCAAAAAAGCATATATATACCCTGCATCACTTAATCATAGTGATAAAAATGGCTGAAATACCAATAGCACCGGTAACCAGGATAGTAAGGAACGCAGGAGCAGAGCGAGTAAGTGAAGATGCCACTGAAGAGCTGGCGAAGCTTATAGAGGCAGAAGGCGCGAAAATAGCGAAAAAAGCTGTTGCACTTGCTAAGCATGCTGGAAGAAAAACGGTGAAAGCAGAAGACATCCGAGAAGCAGCAAAATAAAAAGTAAATAAAGAGTTGAATAAATAGATAGAAAGAAGGGGAAAAATAAAAATCACCCCGTTTCCATTTTTTAGTCAATTGCCACAGTTCCTTTTTGATTCTTAAAGATGTTTTGGCAAGAGGAAAAATCGTTCCAACTTTACCTACCTACCTACGCATATCGACTCTAATATCGCTTTGGTCGATGTTTCTGGTAACATTCCTGACAGTAAACAGGCTTGGTGCCATCGGGTTTAAATGGTACTTGACATTCGTCCCCACAGTCCGAACACGTAACAGTATGCATCTCTCGGGGCCCACGATCAAAACCCTGCCTTCTGCTGTCAAAGTTCCTTTTTTTCTCCATGTTATATACCTCCATATCCTAGTAGGCGGTTAGTATTTAAATAGCTTAGATGCAAAAAGCTGGGATACCTTTATTCTCACCGCTTCTTCCATAGCCGCTTCGAGTTTCGGGTTTGGCGCTTAGCTTACTTGGGCAGCGCTTCGGTATACGCAGAGATGAAGTAAAGGCGAAAGGAAGGAAGGAAGGGCGGGTCATGCAACTCTATCTCAGTTTTCCAAGATTCGCCACGATATCGGGTAACAGCTCTGCGGGGATCGCAACGAAAATATCCTCGTCTTTGACCTTCATAGACCTTCTTGCACCCATATCACCCAGGCTATAAACAACTTCTCCTGACAAAAAGGGGTAAGCAACCACTGCTGAACATATAGGAGGCCCGGTTAAGCCCGTGGTATTCTTACCTGATTGGTATGCAGCTGCCTCTGCTATTTTCATCCCTTGCTTCGCATTGCAGATTAGAACAACTACGTCCGGTTCAAATGTTGCGTTCTCGAGCGGCGAAAAAGAAACCACTTTGACGGTTTCAGGTTCTATTCTCGGAATCGAGCTGATAAATCGCCTCGCAGCTCTCTTGGAGCCAAAGAGACCCAAATCCTTGGCAAGGAACTCACCGGTCTTCAGCCGTTCACTTGGCATTATCAACCCACAGCTATAAGCGCCCCCGTCACATCCGTGGTTCTCGTAGTCTGTATAGAACGATTCTCCGTCAAACCTGACTTTATCGAGCATTTGGCAGAGTCTTATTCGCCCTTTCATCTGTTCAACGCCTTCCGGAGGTTCGTTAGAGAAAGAGATAGCAATCGGAGAGCTTTCGAGCCCCAAAGTCTCTTTTAGTTTATTTGAGAGTTCGGCATACATTTGTCTTCATCACCCCTCTTTTTTCATTTTATATTCCCGCCATCACCTTAAATATTTATCCATTCTTCGGGGCTGTAAACTTGTTGGGTGCTGGAGATCTCGACCCAATTTTGCCGTCCAGTAGTCCAAATGCCCGGTTTCTTCTCACTCCAGCCGTATCGCCGGTATCCACTCAAACTTTCTTAGGAAGAAATTTTGATCAAAGAACCTTTATTCTAACCGAATTGCCGGTATCCAGTCAAACTTTCTTAGGAAGAAATTTTGATCAAAGAACCTTTATTCTAACCGAATTGCCGGTATCCAGTCAAACTTTCTTAGGAAGAAATTTTGATCAAAGAACCTTTATTCTAACCGAATTGCCGGTATCCAATTAGTATACGTCCTCCCGTTCACGTCCGTGAACTCCTCACACGTAATCGTTCCTCCTGTCACTGCCTTGCTGGAAGCATGGATAACCTGTGGATATGAGCCCGTGCGGATAGTGTAGTTGTATTCATGGTCTTTATACAGCGTTACCTCAGGAACGAGAGTTATATTATGCCAGTCGCCTACATAGCCGTTCCAGGTGCCGTTTGCTATCTCTTCTCCTGTTGTTGCATTATAGAAAGCAACGTATTCCGCATGCCCGCCCGTACCAGCACAGGGATAGGTGTATACTGTACTCACGTTGATCGTGCACGAAGGCGTGATCGTTCCGTTGTGAGTGCCCCTGATGCTTGGATAGGTCCCCTGGCCTGTATCAAACATGTGCGGTGCTGCAATCGCTACTAATGGCAGGTAATCCGTGTTCGTGCCTCCCTGCGGGATATCGTAAGGCGTATCACCGAGCCCGTCGCCATCGGTATCATTTCCAGAATAATCGCTCCAGTAGTTCCCCCCCACATATGGCCCACCGATGATGTTTCTTCCTTCGGTCTTTGAGATGTTCCAGATGTTGTTTCCTTCATCGTAGGCGTTGATTGTGTTCTCGAAGTAGTTGTTGTAGATGAGGTTGTAGTTTGAATCGTCCAGACGAATGCCAGCCTCGCTATTTTCGGTTACGGTATTTCCCGTGACTGTATTGTTATTAGAAAAATTCAAGTTGACTCCGACGTTGTTCCCGTTTGCGGTATTGTTGCATATCTGATTGTTATCGGTGAGGATGTGGGATAGATCAATCCCAAATTCGGCATTATATGACGCGACATTGCTGATAATCAGATTATTCTGTAATCCAGAAACCAGCAAGATACCCCCTCTCCCGTTATAAGAGGCGTTATTGTTGGATACGAGGGTATCAAAACAATTCTCCAAGAGAATGCCACGATCTTGATTTGAATGAGCTGTATTGTTCGTGATTGTGTTGAAGCCTGCGAAATACAAACGTATGCCATTACCGTTCTCGATCGCAGTGTTGTTCGTGATACTATTGGAATCGGACTCATACAGGTGGATGCCACAGTCGCTGTTGTTCGATGCGTTATTGCCGGCCAGCGTATTGTCATTGCTGGAAGACTCGATGAGGATGCCGTTGTAGTTGTTGCCACATGCCTTGTTCCTCATGAGCATAGTATTGCCTGAGGCATTGAGCACGATGCCCTGGGCAGTGTTGCCATTTACCGTATTGTCCGTGAGCGAGTTATTGTTGGAATAGATCATGTATATGCCATGGGAGTTGCCATCTGCGGTGTTATTACTGGCCGAGTTATTACTGGAAGTGTCCAAAACGATGCCATTGTCGTTGTTCTCATTTGCGGCGTTGTGTGCTATTGTATTATCGTTTGAGTCATTCAAATAGATACCATGATCATTATTCGAGTTGACGACGTTGTATGATATGGTGTTATTGTTATCGTTTAAGTACACGCAAATACCGTTGTTGTTATTTGCATTAGCAGTGTTATGAGATATTTCGTTATTCCAAGAATCACATAAAGAAATGCCGTTATACACGAGATTGTTCGATGCATTATTCCCCGAAATCAGATTGTTATTCGCTTTATTGAGCCACATGCCATCGCCGTCATTTTGTATGAGCGTATTATTGATTATTTTGTTGCTATCCGAGTCTATCACCGCAAATCCGGTGGCGTTGGTGTACGCAACGGTGTTGTTATAAATAGTACTATTCCAAACCGATCGTGCTAAGTAGATTCCCCCAATCTTGTTATGATGGGCAATGTTATCAACGACCGTGATATTAGAGCATGAGGTTAATGCGATCCCAACAAAATTATTTGAAACGACATTACTCTCTACGAGGCTATTGTTAGTAAACGCAAGGCGCAATGGATCTCCATTGCTTAGGTTGTTGTTTCTTATCGTAACGTTCGTGCAGCCAGCAATTGAGATATGCTTGGTATTCACGGTATCCAGAACGAGGTCGCTTTGATTGAAGTAGTAATAGACGGGTAGCCCGTTTACGAGGTTTGTAATGTCTATATCGTTGTCATAATCGGTTAACGAGTCATCTCGGTGGAAACATAAGTTGATGAGAGTATTATGGTCCATGACGTTTCCCCGCAGGGTATTGTGAGGCGATTGTATGAGCTGGATGCCATGTTGTCCGTTCTCGGAGACGGTGTTATCGATAAGCTGATTGTAGCGGGAATTATCTATCACAATGCCAGTTACGTGGTTGAATGACGCGTTATTGTTGGCAATGGTATTATGTTGCGATTCACCCAGATATAGGCCTCCAAACCAATTGCGGAATGCCGTATTATTTGTAATATTATTCTTTTGTGAACCGGCTAAAAATATGCCCCAATTGGTGTGGGAAACGGTATTATTCGCTATACTGCTGTTCGTGAGCCCGACAATAAACATACCATCCCCGTTGCTCAGGGTACTATCTGTCACGGTACAATTATCGCAATATGCAAGTGTCAGGTGCGCTGTTTGCAGCCCGTCTAACGAGAGGTCGTGCTCATCATAATAGTAATACACTGGTCTGCCATTGACCAAATTAGAGGTGTTAATACTGTGATTATAATACGGTTTCGGATCCGGGGGTGGCTCAGCATATACCAACAAACCAATGATATTAGCCGAAGCATTGTTATACGAGAGCGTATTGTGGGCCGAGTCGAAAATGCCGATGCCAATAAAGTTGTTTGCAACACGGTTGTTTCTTATGATGCTCTGTGACCCAAAGATGAAAATGCCCGCGCTCGGCGGAGGCCCATCTTCTTCCTCTTCTTCTTCTGCCATAAAGCCGGTATTGTTATTTGCCGTATTATTTTCCACTGCACAATGCGAGGAATTGATGAGCATAATGCCGTAGCTGTTGTTTGAGACGTTATTTGAAACAATAGAGGTATAATTGGAATATTCCCGTAATAAAATCCCCATGCCAGGATGATTTAAAATGATATTCTCTAATAGCTGATTATGAGGTGATTCGCCCAGTATAATTCCAGAGCCGTTCATCAAGCCTCGCAGGTCATTAAAATTGGTTCCCCGGGCATCGTTTGCGTTTACCGTGTTGTTGGCTATGGTGTTCCACTGTGACTTCCCTACCTCTATGCCAACGAAGTTGTTCGAGAGATTATTGTTTGTGATGTTATTGCCGTCAGCGTAATGCATCATAATACCAAACGTATTGTTCAACGAAGAGCTGTCCGTTATGGTGGTATTGGTGGAGCCCCGGAGGAAGATGCCGTCACCGTCGCTTACCGTACCGTCCCGTACCGTGAAATTCGTGCAGAACCAGAGTGCGAGATGGCTCGTCTCTAATCCCTCTATAAGAGTATCGCTTTGGTCAAAGTAGGTATATACCGGTTTACCATTGATGTAGTTTGACGAATCAATGCGGTTATCGTAGTAGCTTTTTGTAAGCGGCTCTACGGGCGGGATCGCAATGCCAATTTCGTTATTCCACGCAGAGTTGTTGATGAGTGTGTTGCGGGTCGATGAATGCAATCCAATGCCAATCATATTTGAACGTGCGCGGTTTCCGGTTAGATTATTGTAATTCGAGTACGTGAGTCTTATACCGTTCTGGTTATTTGAATTTACGGTGTTGTTCTCGAGCGTGTTGTAGCTGCAATTAAGCATGACGATACCATTATCCATGATGCTGTTTGACGCTGTGTTATTGTTGATCGCGTTATTATCTGAGTCTTCGACCCAAATACCGTTGTTGTTATTTGATAACAGCGTATTGGCAGTAATAGTGATGTGTCCACAACTGCGCATACTGATGCCGCTATAACTATTGTTGGAAACGGTGTTACTGTTCAGAGCATTGTGAGTCGAGTTCTCCATCCATATCCCATTTTGATTATTCGATACGAGGATGTTATCCGTGAGGTGGTTGTAACTACAATTTCGCATGCCCAACCCATTATACATGACGCTGTTGGATACGTCGTTGCCGTTTATGGTATTGTTGTTGGAGTCCTCCATCGAGAGGCCACTGTGATTGTTCGCCAGCAGCGAGTTGCCCGTAATATTGATGAGACGACAATTCCGCATACCAATGCCGTTGTGATTGTTAGAGGCTGCGTCGTTGCTGGTTATGGTATTGTTAATTGAATTCTGCATCCAGATTCCAGCGTACATGAGGCTGGAGGATGCATTGTTGTCGCTGATAGTGGTATTGTGTGAGTTATCAATATTTAGACCATTGTGATTATTGGAGATTAACATGTTTTCCAATACATAATTATTAGTCGAGTCCCCCATCCATATCCCATTTTGATTATTCGATAGGAGTATGTTTCTCGTTATAGTTATGAGACTACAATCTCGCATGCCAATGCCGTTGTGATTATTGTTAAACGCGCTATTGCTGCTTATGGTATTGTTAGTTGAATTCTGCATCCAGATACCGTCATACATGAGGCTGTTGGATGCATTGTTGGTGCTTATGGAGGTATTGTGGGAGTTGTCAATACTAATCCCACTATTGTTATTGGAGATCAAAATGTTTTCCAAAACATGATTATTAGTCGAATCGCCCATCCACATACCGCTGTAATTATTCAAGACCAGTGCGTTGCCGCTTATAGTAAGATAACTGCAATTGCGCAGAGCGATGCCGTTATGGCCATTATTAAACGCACTATTGTTGCTTATGACGCCGTGACTACAATTTCTCATGCCGATACCGTTGAATTGAACGTTATTGGATACGTTGTTAGCGTTGATAATAGTGCAATCAGCGTTCTCTATCAATATGCCTTCGTTGTTGTTCGCCAGAATCGTATTGCCCGTGATGTTGCTGTACGAGGAATATTCTATATTGACCCCAGCTCTGTTAGAACAGAGGGTATTATTAACTATGAGGTTACGGTTGCAGTTTTTGAGTTTGATGCCAGCTTTATTTTGGTTGGAGCGTGCATTATTGTTCGCGACGATGTTGTAGCTGGAACCTTCAAGACGTAGTCCGTGGTTAGTATTATAACTGGCATTGTTGTGGGTTATCGTATTATTATGTGCTGAATCGAGCATCATACCATGCCAGTTGTTCGATGCGTTGTTATGTGAAATGTTACAATGATCTACACCGTTAAGATAAATTCCGGATTTCCCATCGCCCGTTGCTCCTGTAACCGTGAATCCGCTGATGTTCACCGAATCAACGGTTATTTCAAACACATGGGCATTCGGATTTGCAGCCTGGACAATACAATTCGCAGAGCCATTCTCTGAGCGAACCGTTAAATTATCCACGTCTGCATCCACGTTTTCGGTATACGTGCCGTCAAGCACGATGATGGTGTCACCAGAATTTGCTGCGGACACTGCTGATTGAATCATCGTGTAGGTCTCACCAGGCCCCACGAATATATCCGCTGTCACAACACCTGAAGTCAGTACAATCGTACAAATCGCAACAATCGCCACAATAAATAACTTTATACCCACCTTTTTGGTATACATTTTCATCATCAGTGACACATGTTATTCTTGTTCATATTTAATGCTTTCGCTTTCTATTCCGGTTAGCGTAAAACGGTTATGATATCCGTCAAAATTATCCATCATGTCAATAACGTGCAAGAGAAAGGAGTGGCAAACCTTTATATGCCTATTTCAAATATATTTGAAATAATGGCTGCGGTACAAACTATCATAGAAGCGGGTGTGGATACGCTGCTGGAGTATCTCTCACTTCATGTCATGACCTGTTTAGTGCCCGCGTTCTTCATTGCCGGCGCTATTGCCGCGCTCTTATCAAAAGAGTTTGTGCTCAAATACTTCGGTGCGGACGCGAAGAAATGGCTTTCGTACAGCGTTGCGTCCTGCTCAGGTACGATTCTCGCGGTCTGCAGTTGCACGGTACTGCCGATGTTCGCAGGCATTTACAAACGGGGCGCAGGTATCGGGCCTGCTACGGCGTTCTTATACTCGGGACCGGCGATCAACCTCCTGGCCATTGTGCTTACTGCACGCGTGCTCGGGCTCTCGATCGGAATAGCCCGGGCCATAAGTGCCGTCTTGATGGCCGTGGTGATCGGCTTGAGCATGGCGGCGCTCTTTGAACGCGGTGAGAAGACGAAGGCTGAGAAACGCGCAGCTCCGGCCATTGCGATGATAGGGGATGATACTGAGGAGCAGCGCCCCGGCTACATCACGGTACTGTTTTTCACGCTGCTCGTGGCGATCCTGCTCGTTGGCGCTTCCGGGTTGATCTCATGGCTCACGAAACTTATCGTACTCGCTCTTATGATTCTGGGGCTGGTTCTCGTAGTGAACCGCTTTTATTCGAAAGACGAAGTGCGAGCATGGGGTAGTGAGACCTGGTGGCTTACCAAGCGGATATTCCCTATCCTTGTGGTCGGCGTGTTCGTGATAGGGCTCATCGGTGGCATCGCAGCGATTTATGCGCCTTCGCATGATCCGCAAATAGCTGTGGGGGAGCTCACGAAACCGTATTTCGGATCCAATTCCTTCTTCTCCTGCTTTTTATCATCCATCGTTGGTGCGCTCTTGTACATGCCGACGTTATTGGAAGTGCCGATCGTCGGCAATCTCTTCGGGTTCACCACGGGCCAGATGGCTGCGGGACCCGCGCTCTCGCTAGTGCTCGCCGGGCCTTCCTTAAGCTTTCCGTGCATGGTCGTTATCTGGCGAACGATCGGCTGGAAGAAGGCGTCCGTATATATCGCGTTGGTTGTGCTCATCTCCACCCTCGTGGGGATGGTATATGGGGGTATAGTGGGCTGATCGTGGTAGAGCGAAGAGTAGAATACAAGAACTATCGCAGGAGGAGAGTGGAGTGAGAAATGGAAACCAAGGAACGAAAACTGGGAATATGGGCAAAATACCTTTACGTATGGGTGGCACTCTGTATACTCGCGGGCACGCTCATTGGCAGAGTGTATCCGCAACTCTCTGAACATCTCGCACTCCTGGAAGTGGCGCATATTTCTATACCCATTGCGATCTGCCTCTTTGCCATGATCTACCCCATAATGGTCCAAATCAGCTTTGGCGAAGTGAAGAATGCTATCTTCACGCCGAAACCTATTGCCACTACCCTGTTCATGAACTGGGCGATAAAACCATTCACTATGGCGTTCTTCGCATGGTTCTTCTTAAGCGTGGTCTTTGCACCGTATTTACCGCAAGGAACGACGTTAACGCCACTCGGTGAGATACCGATTGTTCAACAGTATATAGCGGGATTGATTCTGTTAGGTGTCGCACCCTGTACCGCAATGGTCCTGGTGTGGAGCTACCTTGCCGAGGGAAACATGGCACATACGCTCGTGATGACGGCGATCAACTCTCTGACCATGGTCTTCTTGTACGCGCCCCTCGCTACCTTTCTTATCGGGGTCTCTGGTATCCAGGTGCCGTGGATGACCATAGCGCTTGCGGTACTCATATACATCTGTACACCCCTGGTTGCCGGGTGGATCACGCGGGATCAAGTAATTAAACGAAAAGGTATGGACTGGTTTGACGAGAAACTCGTGCCCCGATTGGGTAATATGTCGATCATCGCGCTCTTGATCACACTAATCGTGCTCTTTACCTATCAGGGTGAGAAGATCGTCGAACTCCCGGCGATCATCGGCATGATCACGGTTGGCATATTTGTCAATATTCTCGTGGTGTTCGCAATCACGTATCTCATTGCAAAGCCCATTAAGTTGGGGTATGAGGACGCCGCGCCTACCGCACTCATCGCGGCCAGCAACCATTTCGAAGTTGCGATTGCCGTTGCCACGACGTTATTCGGCGTAAATTCCGGTGCGGCACTTGCTACCGTCGTTGGCGTTCTCACGGAAGTTCCGATCATGCTCTTCCTCGTATGGCTCTGCAAGCGCACACGGGGATTCTTTAGTTGATTAGTTGGATGGATGGAGGTACATGCACTATGACAGAACGGACAAAAGAGAAGAAGGAGGTGCTGATAGATAGATAGATAGTATGAAAATACAGGTAATCGGCTCGACGCCGCCGTGTGCGAGATGTAAGGCGACAGAGAACGTAGTGAAAAGCGTGGTACAAGAGCTTGGCTATGAGGATATCGAGGTTGAGAAGCTCGATGTCTTTTCAAAAGAGGCTGAGGAGCTTGGCATCATGATGACGCCAACGACGGTGATCGAGGGTAAGATACTGAAGATGGGCGGCGTACCGAGCAGGGATGAGGTGAAACGAGCGATAGAGAAGGTAAAGGGGGGGGCGATCTAAGCTACGTTGGCAAGAATGCATGCCTGCAGATTTTGGAGGGGTGGGTGGATGACTCGGAAGCGCAAGAAGAACGCAGGAGCTTCTTTGAGTAGAGTACCCGCCTGTTGCGGTTACCGCGATCAGACATAAAGGGGAGCGATGCCAGAGAGTGTGAGACTCGGAACGGTGCCGAAGAACGTGCCAAGGATAGGTACGCGAAAGCGCGACTTGGTAAAAGTGACGGGAGAAGGTGAACGGGCGTGTTAAAAGTAAAGCCACCAGAGGAATACCCCCCGGAGGAGGGGAGATACGCACGAGGTAATGACTTCTCTCCTGTTGCCGTATGCGTTATCCTCAACACCTTTGATTTTAAAATACCTGGCGAACTTGAAGGACTCGTTATGGTAGCTTTGGATGCTGGTGCGGCTTTGGCAGGGATGCTTCAGACAGAGAACATCGGGATAGAGAAGATGGTATGTAACCTGGTTGCGAACTCGAACATCAGATATTTAGCAGTCTGCGGCGAGGAGTCGCCGGGTCACCTAGTCGGCGATGCGGTCGTTACCTTAGCGACAAACGGACTAGACGAGAAGAAGAGAATTATCGGCGCTGAAGCACCTACGCCTTATCTTTATAATCTGCCATCAGAAGTAATTGAACGGTTCAGACAACAGATAACCGTTTTAGACCTGGTGAACTGTATGGATAAAGAGGTAGTTTCAGAGACTGTTACGTGCTGCTATCAGGAGGAACCAACGGATTTTTCATATAACGGGGAGACATATCGACTCTACGATCCCGGTGCGTTTGGTGAGCCGCTTCTGCATAAAATTCTCTGGACGGTGAAGAAGCCCTGGCTCGTACAAGGGGAACGGAAACGGCCAACACTTGCAATGAAAGAGGTGGTGGAGGCGCGGAGGAACCCGAAGAGGAGAGGTATTATGAAATACCTGAGTGGAGTTATGCAGGTACAAAAAGGTGAGCTGAAGGATATTTTCGCTCTTTCCAACTGGGAATTGAACTTCCATATCGAGATGCTAAGACGGGGCAAGTTCGTAGACATATACGAGGGTGTGGTAATGATAACCGAAGAGGGGGAATATCTGGCAGAGATGCTGAAGGGGGAGAAGGGATAAAAATGAATCCAACTATTATAATCATAAATCTTTGCGCTCTCGGCTGCCTTATTCTTGCTTTTACTAAGGACAGAGCAAAAACGAAGCAATCAGTAAAAGTAGCGGTAAAATCATTCTTCCGCATTCTACCAACTGTTCTTATCATTATAATCTTTATAGGTCTGCTTTTAGGCTTCGTGCCGCCGAGTGAGATCTCTAAAGTTATTGGTGAGCAATCAGGGTTTAGCGGAGTACTACTTATCGCATTATTGGGCGCAATCCTGCACATTCAAGCATTCATTTCATTTCCGCTGGCAGGTGCTCTTCTTAAGAGCGGAGCAGCAATTTCTGCGGTTGCCGCTTTCATTACCACACTCACTATGGTCGGAATGGTCACATTGCCGTTGGAAATAAAGGAACTGGGCAAGAAAATAGCTCTGCTTCGGAACGGAATAAGTTTCATAATAGCTATTGTAATTGCGCTTATCATGGGTGTGATTCTATGAAAATAGAAGAGAGAGAAAAGCAGAGGAAAGAAAAGCAATGTTAAGGGATTATATCCTATTAGGGGCAACTCTGATTGTTGCAGCAACCATTCTATTGATATTCCCGACTAGATTAGATATTGTAACTACTACCTCCTGGGCTTATTTTCTTGAAATGATGCTGATACTACCTGCGGTAATGGTGGTCATGGGGCTTTTTACGGTGTGGGTGTCAAAAGAAACGGTTGTGAAATACCTGGGAAAAACTTCGGGAATCAAAGGTATTTTCCTTGCCATACTCTTTGGTGCATTGCCAACAGGTCCCCTTTATGTGGCTTTTCCTATGGCTTCATCACTGCTCAAAAAAGGTGCTCGCATTTCCAATATCGTTATTTTCCTTTCGGCATGGGCATGCATAAAGATCCCGCAAGAGCTGGTGGAACTCCAATTCCTTGGGCCAAAATTTATGGTATCAAGACTTGTTTTGACAATTATCTTTGTAACTATCATGGGCGTGTTCATAGAACGGATAATTGGGTGGAGTGATAAGAAGACAAGCAAATCTATAGGAGGTGAAAATGGTGCAAGTATTTGACCTTAAAGCAGGGGTAAAAGATGGCCGGTTAGCATCGTGTAGTCAAGAAATACCCTGCAAGATACCCCCTTTTTACAAGATATCATCGGAGACCGTAGAAAAAGTGAGGGCGGTCATGAATGAGGATGTCAGTGGCACGGTAGCGGTTTTTAAAGCGCTCTCGGACCCGCTACGTGTCCGAACCTGAAAGCCTTGGATATAGCAGATCTGTGCGTCTGTGTCCTGGTTGAGCTTCTGGATTGCGAATACTCGAAGCTGTAGTACCATCTGGGCGTGTTGAAGAGAGCAGGACTGGTAGCGTGCACGCAAGACGGAACGTTTCTGATCTACCATCTCTCGGAGGTTGGGAAGCAGATGATCCGATGTTTCAGGCTCATCTGAGCTCGCGACGTGGTGATGAGTAAGGAGGTATGTAACGAAAATGGAACTGAAAGTATTGGGTATGGGTTGTGCGAATTGTAGACGTGTATACGCAAATGCGAAGAAAGCGATAGCGGAACTCGGCGTTGATGTAGCACTCGAAAAGGTGGAGGATATCGATGAAATAATCAGTTTCGGGGTACTGATGACGCCGGCGGTGGTAATCGATGGTGTAGTGAAAGTGAGCGGACGAATTCCGAGTACGGAGGAACTCAAACAATGGCTCCAGGAATGAGACGTAATCGTGACTCATGTTTGATTGCAGGATTCATCATAGCAGGCGTACTCATCGCAGCCGTAGTGTGCGGCTGTATTGCACCGGCGAACGAAACTGCTGGTACTGCAACCGACACGGCACTGCATAACACCACTCTGAACAGTACTCCTACACCTACGCCTACGCCTCCACCTCCAGAACCAGCAAATATAACGTTAACGGTTATTAGACTTATTGCGAAATAATAAGCCCCGAACGAATTAGCATTAGCCTCCACAATCCAACTACGGATTCAACAGCACTTCAAGTGATAGTTCCACAA
>Ga0307379_10005014_pt1 | contig 18630 bp, 9 predicted proteins | sample UN2MG_FD_202237 | JGI IMG/M metagenome (GOLD analysis project Ga0307379, IMG submission 202237) | Soil microbial communities from Risofladan, Vaasa, Finland - UN-2 | ecosystem: Environmental > Terrestrial > Soil > Coastal area > Acid sulfate soil | place: Finland: Risofladan, Vaasa | collected... | reverse complement strand
GACGACCTGCTGACGGCGGCCAAGAACTACCTGGTCTGCCGCCGCGTCATGGAGGCCGAGAAGTGCCAGGGCTGGTCGCTCGAGTGCCTGGGCCCGGTGGGCGGCCGCCGCATCAAGCCGCCCTGTCTGGCCAACGCCCGGCTGCTCGACGAGGGGAGCGTGGGCGCCTGCGAGGCCGACTGGGGCGCCGCCATCTCGCTCCGCCTCACGGCCTGGCTGTGCGACCGGCCGGGATTCATGCAGGACCCCGCCCCCAACACGGTCACCAACACGCTCATGGCGGCGCACTGCACGTGCCCGACCAAACTCGACGGGTTCGACAAGCCGCCTGAGCCGTTCGTCCTGCGGAGTCACTCGGAATCGGACCTGGGCGTCTCGGTGCAGGTGCTGTGGCGCCCGGGCCAGAAGATTACGCTCATGAAGTTCGAGGGCCCCAAACGGATCATCCTGGGCACGGGGCGCGTGGTCCGCAACATCGACACGCCGCCTTCGGGCGGGTGCCGGACGTCGCTCGAGTGCGAGGTCGACGGCGTGGCCGACTCGCGCGACGTCAAGGGCTTCCACCAACTGCTCATCTACGGTGACCACGAGAACGCATTCAAGGCCTACTGCCAACTGGCAGGCATCCAGGTCGTCCACATCTGATCCGGACGACCCTCGAACCCAAAGGGGCTCGTCTTGATTAACCGCGTCGCATGGTCTGTCCTGCTGGCGTGCCTGACCGCCGGCGTGGTCGTTCCTGCCGCGGCCGACGACTGGCCGACGTATCGGCACGATGCGGCCCGGTCGGGCATCTCGGCCGACGCGCTCTCGACGCCGATGTCGGAGGCGTGGGTCTTTACGCCCACGCACCCGCCGTCGCCGGCGTGGACCGACCCGCAGCCCAAGCCGGTCGAGGAGGTCCTGGAACTGCCGCGCCTGCGGTTCGACGACGCCTTCCACGTGGCGGCCGCCGGCGGCATGATCTTCTTCGGCTCGTCGGCCGATAACACCGTCTACGCCCTCGATGCCGCCACGGGCCAGGTGCGCTGGACGTTCACCACCGACGGCCCGGTGCGCATGGCCCCCACGGTGGTCGGCGGCCGGCTGTACGTCGGTTCCGACGACGGCAACGTCTACTGCCTGGGCGCCACGCATGGCCAGATTGTCTGGAGGTTCGCCGCCGCCCCCGCCGCCCGCAAGGTCCTCGGCAACGGCCGGATGATCTCGCTGTGGCCGGTCCGGACGGGCGTGGTGGTCGACCGCGGCGTGGCGTACTTCGGTGCGGGGGTCTTCCCGTCCGAGGGGCTGTTCCTGTACGCCGTCCGCGCCGACGACGGCCAACTGCTGTGGAAGAACGACTCGTACGGCCAGGGGGGCCTGGCGGGCATCTCGCCGCAGGGGTACATGCTGGCGTCGAAGGGCAAACTGTTCGTCCCCTCGGGCCGGTCGATGCCGGCCGCCTTCGATCGCACCGACGGCCGGTTCCTCTTCCACCGCAACTTCAACTGGCGCGGGACGGGCCTCTTCGGCGGCACGTACAGCGTGCTGGCGGGCCGGCTCCTCTTCAACGGCACCGAGCAGATTGCCGCCGTCTACGAGGGCAGCGGACGACTGGCCCTCAACGAGGGCATCAAGGCCGAGACCCCCACCGAGGGCACCCGCCGGCTCGTCGTCGATGCCGACACCATCTACATGCTCACGGGCCGGGAAGCCGCCGCCGTCGACCGCAAGAAGTGGACCGCCTTCAACGAGAAGAGGACCCAACTGACGCTCCGCGTCATCAACCTGTCGCGCCAGCGCGACCAGCTGCGCAAGCGGGCCAAGGGAAAGGACAAGAAACTCCTCGACCAGGCCGCCGCCGTCCAGAAGCAGATTGACCAGGCCCGCGCCGACAAGAAGGCCCTGGTCGAGTCGCCCGACGACTGGACGACATGGCGCACCGCGTGCCCGCACAACGACGCGCTGGCCCTGGCGCAGGGGCTCCTGCTCGTCGGCGGGCCCGACACGGTCGTGGGCCTCGACAGCAAGACCGGCCGGAAGGTCTGGTCCGGGAAGGTCGACGGCCGGGCCCGGAGCCTGGCCATCGCCGACGGCCGGCTCATCGTCGGCACCGACGAGGGCCGCATCCACTGCTTCGTCGCCGGACGGGCCAAACACCGCCAGGTCGCGCCGAAGGTCACGTCCCAGCCGTTCCCCGACGACGAGACCGCGAAGACGTGTGCTGCGCTGGCCAAGGACTTCGTCAAGAGGGCCGGCCTGACGGGGGGCTACGCCCTGCTCCTGGGCGACGACGGGCGCCTGGCCCTGGAACTGGCCCGGCGGACCGACCTCGCCATCTACGTGGTCGACGCCGACGCCCGCCGGGTCTCCGCTGCCCGCTTCGCCCTGAAGGCGGCCGGCGTGTACGGCCCGCGCGTGGTCGTGACCCAGACGCCGGCCGACGGCATTCCGTTCGCCGATTACTTTGCCGACCTCGTCGTCGTGCGGCCGGGTTTCTTTGACGGTCCGAAGCCGACGCCGGCCGGCGAGGTGCTGCGTATGCTCAAGCCGTGCGGCGGCGTGGCCTTCATCGGCCGCGCGCCGGAGGCGGACGCCGCGAAGTGGACCGACGCGTTCGTCGCGGGCCTGCGGGCCGTCGGCGAAGCCGCGGCCGAGGATGCCGGCGACTGGCAGATGGTCCGCCGCGGTGCCCTGCGCGGCGCCGGCTCGTGGACCCACGAGTACGCCGAGCCGGGCAACACGGCGTGCGGCGACGACCAACTGGTCCGCGGCGAGCTGGGTGTCCTGTGGTTCGGCGAGCCCGGCCCCGGCCGCATGCCCAGCCGCCACAGCAGCAGCGTCGCGCCCCTGGTCGTCGGGGGGCGGGCGTTCGTCCAGGGCGAAGAGGTCGTCCTGGCCTACGACGTCTACAACGGCCGGCCCTTGTGGCAGCGAGACATGCGCGGGGCCGAACGCCTCGGCCTCAAGGGCGGCGTCTCGAACCTCGCCGCCGACGCCGACAGCCTCTTCGTTGTCATCGGCGACAGGTGCCACCGCCTCGACCAGGCCACCGGCCAGACGCTCAAGACCTACCGCGCCCCCGCCGCCCGGGACGACAAGGACCCCACGTGGCGGTACGTGGCCCGCGTGGGCGACCTGCTGTACGGGAGCACCCGCGCCGGGCGCCTGTTCGCCATCGACGTCGCCGGCGGCAGGACCCGCTGGACGCACGACCCCGGTCGCCTCATGGAGACCACCATCTGCATCGGCAGCGGCAAGGTCTTCTTTGTCGACCGCGCGGTCACCGAGGCCCAGCGGACCGAGGGTCTGGCGGGCATCGAGGCCGAGATGCGCATCGACCGCCTCGGCAAAGCGATTCCGCCCGACGTGCGGCTGGCGGTGGCCCTGGACGCCCAGACCGGCGAGGTCGCGTGGCAGCGGCCGCAGTACGTGGCCGACTGCGTCAAGGTGGGCAGCCCCGGCGGCGAACTCATCGCGATGGTCTCGCGCGACGTGCTCCTTCTGTGCGGCCAGCCGTGGAACGGGCACTTCTGGGAGGAGTTCCTGGCGGGCGAGTTCTCGCGGCGGAGCCTCATCGCCCTCTCGGCCAAGGACGGCGGCCCGCTCTGGTCCGGACGCAAGGGATACCGCAGCCGGCCCCTCATCGTCGGTGACCAGGTCGTCGCCGAACCGTGGGCCCACAACCTGTACACCGGCGCCGAGGTCCCCCGCCAGAACCCCTTCACGGGCGCCGACGGCCGCTGGCAGATGGCCCGGCCGGGGCACCACTGTGGCAACATCGCGGCCTGCCCGAACATGCTGTTCTGCCGGTCCTGGTCGACGGCGTACTACGACCTGGCGGCCGACGTCGGCGTGGTCCACTTCGGCGCTCAGCGGCCCGGGTGTTGGATCAACTGCATCCCCGCGGCCGGGCTCGTGACGATGCCCGAGGCCAGTTCCGGATGCGTCTGCGCCTTTGCCCTCCAATGCACGGTCACCTTCCAGCCGCGACCGACGAACCGCACCTGGGGCACCTACAGTGCCGACGGGCCGGCCACGCCGGTCCGGCACCTGGCCGTCAACTTCGGGGCGCCCGGCGACCGCAAGGATTCCGGGGGCACGCTCTGGTTGGCGCATCCGCGCCCCTTCACCGGGCGGCTGGTCGCCAACCCGAGACTCGCCATCCGGCCCAGGAAGACCGGCAAGGACGGCGTCGCGTACGTCGGCGACAACGCCGACTGGTTCCAGGTGGCCGGGAGCGACGAGGCGTGGATTTATGCGGCCGCCCTGTCGGGCCCCGCTGAATCGACCATCGCCATTCCGCTGGGCAAGAAGCAGGCCGCCCCGCGCCCGTACACCGTGCGGCTCCACTTTGCGGCGCCCGCGACCGACCAGGCCGGGCAACGGGTCTTCAACGTCGGCCTCCAGGACAAGACGGTCCTGGCAGACTTCGACGTCGCGGCCCAGGCCGGCGGCGCGGGTCGCGCCCTCGTCAAGGAATTCAAGGGCATCGAGGCCGGCGAGACGCTGACGCTCCGCCTCTCGGCCAAGGCCAAGGAACTGACGCCGGCCACGCGGCCGCTCATCAACGCCGTCGAGATCCTGGCCGAGTAACGCCACAAGGCCACTTGCCTTGCGGCTGGGCCCCGGATGGGGTGCCGTCCCGATAATGCAAGGAGGACCGCCATGTCGCATCACGTCGCCACGCGCCGCTCCGGGTGGGGCCGGCCGGTCGGTTACGTCGCCCTGATGGCCATCGTGTTCGTCGCCGCCGGCGGAGGCATCGCGGCCGAGGCGCCCGACGCCGCCGCCTTGGTCAAGCAAATCGGCTGCCCGCGCGGCATAGCCGCCCTGCTGGGCGACAAGGGATGCCGCCTGGCGCTGGATGTGGCCAAGGCGAGCGACCTCACGGTCTATGTCCAACTCGCCGGGGCCGACGACGTCGAGGCCGCCCGCCGCGCGGCCGACGCCGCCGGACTCTACGGCTCGCGCATCTACGTGGCCCAGGGCGGCCCGGAGCGCGTCGGCCTGGCCGACAACGTGGCCGACGCCGTCGTGGCCACCGGCGACTTCGCCGCCGCGAAGGCCGAAGCCCTGCGGGTCCTCCGGCCCCTGGGGAAGGCCTACCTGGGCGGCACCGCGGTCACCAAGCCGTTCCCCGAGGGCGTCGACGACTGGTCTCACCATTACCACGGACCCGACAACAACCCGCAGACCCAGGACCGCCTGGCCCGGGCCCCGTACCTGACCCAGTTCGTTGCCGAGCCGCGCTACGCCCCTGCCCCGCAGGCGGCCGTGGCGGCCGGCGGCCGCGTCTTCATGGCCTTCGGCAACGTGGCTTGGCACGAGCGCGAAGAGCCGTACATGAACACCCTGCTGGCCGTCAACGGTTTCAACGGCACGATGCTCTGGAAGCGCCCCTTGCGACAGGTTCACATGGTTGACCGATGCACGATGATCGCCACGCCCGAGACGCTGTACCTGGGCGGCGCAAAGTCGTGCGAAATCCTCGACGCCGCCACCGGCAACGTGACCGGCAAGATCACCGTCCCGGCAGACCTGACCGACGGACCGTTCTGGAAGTGGATGGCCCTGGAGGGCGGCGTCCTGTACGCACTGGTCGGCGCCGACGAGAAGACCGACCCCGACGCCAAGTGGCGCCGCCGGGCCCACGGCTGGCCCTGGGACGGCATCTCGAAGGGCTACAACGCCAACGAGTATGCGTGGGGGTTCGCGCCGACGCTCTTCGCCATCGACCCGAAGACGAAGAAGGTGCTGTGGCACCACCGCGAGGATCGGCCTATCGACAGCCGCGGCACGTGCATGAAGAACGGCCGCATCTTCATCGGCCGGTTCGGCGAGTACCTGGCGTGCCTCGACGCCAAGACGGGCAAGCCCCTCTGGCGACGGACGCCCGACCGCGACGCCTCCCTCTTCGAGGCCATCGGCCCCTATCGCCCCGGCCATGGGTACGTCGGCGGCTGGAAGAGCACGGTGTACCTCAAGTGCACCGACCGGGCGGTGTACTTCCTGGGTCCGCAGGTCAACTGGCTGACGGCCGTCTCGGCCGACGACGGCAAGTTCCTCTGGAAGCACGACGCCAAGGACCTCCACATCGTCATCCGCGACGACGGCGTCTACACCATCGGTCCCCAGGGCAGCAAGGACATGAGCCGGAAACTCAACCCGCTGACGGGCAGCGTCCTGGCCAGTTACGACCTGCAGCGGCGGGCCTGCACGCGGTCGGTCGGCGCGCCCGACGGCATCATCTTCCGGACCGAGGGCGGCACCCAGCGGCTTGACCTGGCCTCCGGCAAACCGCAGTACACGTCGACGATGCGCCCGTCGTGCCAGATCGGTGTGATCATCGCCGGCGGGCACCTGTACTGGGTGCCGTGGGGCTGCGACTGCAACCTCCAGATGTTCGGCGTCATCGCGTGCGGACCGGCGGGCGACTTCGCGTTCGACGCCCAGGCCACCGAGGCCGAGCGCCTCGTGGCCGCGCCCGACAGCGCGAAAGTGGCCGCCTTCGACTCTTCGCCTGCCGACTGGCCCACGTACCGCGCGACGAGCGCCCTGGCGGCCGCCAGCCAGGCCGAGGTGCCCGAGAAGGTCGGCAAGCTCTGGGCGTTCTCGCCCCCGGCCCCGTACCGGCCGACGGCGCCCGTGGCGGCAGGGGGTCTGGTGTTCATCGGCGGGTCGGACGGCATCGTCCGGGCCTTCGACGCCGCCACCGGCAAGCCCGCCTGGAAGGCGTACACCGGCGGTGCCATCGGGTATCCGCCGACGATCGCCGGCGGGCGGGCCCTGGTGGGGTCGGCCGACGGATGCGTCTACGCCTTCGAGGCCGGCACGGGACGCTCGCTGTGGCGGTTCCGCGCCGCCCCGGCCGAGCGGCGGATCCAGGTGTACGGGGCGCTGCTCTCGACGTGGCCGGTCTCCAGCGCCGTGGTCGTGGAAGACGGTGTGGCGTACCTGGCGGCGGGGATCAACAACTTCGACGGCACGCACCTCTACGCCCTGGACGCCGCCACGGGCAAGATCCGGTGGCAGAACAACTCGTCGGGCCATCTCGATGCGTTCTCTCACCGCGGCGTCGCCGCCCAGGGCGACCTGCTGCTCCACCGGGGCCGGCTGCACCTGGCGGGGGGCAACGCGGTCTCACCGGGCCTCTTCGACGCCGCCGACGGCAAGTGCCTCAATCCGCCGCCGGCCGGCTGGCACTCGGGCGCCCCGCGCGGACGCGAACTCATCCTCCAGGGCAACCAGGTGAAGGTGTGCGGCCAGCCGCTCTACACCAACTCCGCCAACCCCGTGTTCGACAACTCGGTCAAGTGGGACGTGCCGGTGGTCGCGGCCAGGAACGCCCGCCTCTCATGCCGCGAACACGCCGCCGACAACCGGACCTCCTGGACGCTCGAGGCCGCGCGGGCCGACGGCGGCGGCCTCTGGACCCAGCCGCTGCCCGCCGAGGCCGTCCGGTGGGGCCTGGCCGTCGACCGCCACGGCCGCACGGTCGTGGCCCTCGAGGACGGCCGCATCCTCTGCTACGGCGCCGAGAAGTAACGTCGGGCGGCGGTTACTTGGCCTTGACGTCGAAGCAGTAGAGGTTCGTGTCGTACCGCAGGTACAGCCTTCCGCCGATGACGACGGGGTGGGCCCAGCTGGGTCCGCTGCCCGCGACGCGGAACTCGCCCTTCATCTGCATGCCCTCGGGCGAGCAGGTGGCCAAGCCGGCCCGGCCGCCGCCCTCGCCGAAGAGGTACAGCATGCCGTCGGCCCAACAGAGCGACCCCTTGCCGACGCCCCGCTCGCCCCACATCTTCTTGCCGGTCTTGAGGTCGAGGCACGCATAGCCGTCGCCATTGTTGCCGTAGATGTGCCCCTCGTGGATGACGTAGCCGCCGTGGTGGCAGACCATGTCGGAAGTCCTCCAGGCCTCGGTCACCGAGAGGCGGCGGCCGGCAGCCGCCAACTTCAGGCAGACGCCTCCCTTGCCGTAGCCGTTGGCCCAGAAGACGTGGCCGTCGGCGTAGGCGGGCGTGGGGCAGTTGGCCGTGTTGCCGGCGCTGAACTCGTTCGAGAAGACCACGCCGCCGTTCATCGCGCTGACGCACACAATGCCTTTGCCCGTGCCGGCGACGATGAGCGGCGCTTTGGCAAACGTGAAGGCCAGGCACGACCCGTACTCCGCGCCGCCCGTGAACCCCTTGCTGGCCCAGGCGGGGGCGCCGGTGGTCTTCGCGAGCGCGACGATACACTTGCCGCCGCCCGGCTTGACGACCGCCAGGTTGCCCAGGATGAGCACCGATTCGGCGTACCCCCACCCGGGAACGCTGCCGCCGAACTCGCGCATGTTCTTGCTCCAGACGGGCCGGCCCGTCCTAGAGTCGAGGCACGCGACGACGCCGTTGCCCGAGACCAGGTACACCTTGCCGCCGTCAATCATCGGGGTGGCCCGGGCGCCGGGATGGTCGCCGGTCCAGGCGGCATCGACGACGACCTTCCACTTGGGCTTGCCGTCGAGGTCGAAGGCGAAGAGGACGAGTTTGCCGTCGGCGTCGCCCGTAATGTAGACCGTGCCGCCGCTGACGGCCACGCCGGAGTACCCGTGGCCGATGTCGGTGACCTTCCACAGCAGGGGCGGTCCGTCGGCGGGCCATTCCTTGAGGAGTCCGGTATCGGGCGACTTGCCGTCGCGGTTGGGCCCGCGCCATCCGGGCCACTCGGCCGTGGGGGCTACCGCCGCCCACGCCGCCGACACCGCTCCCCACGTCACGACGACGGCCAGGACCAGACGGATGGACTTGGCGTGCACGCGATTCTCCTTACGCCACCGCCCCCCTGAGGTCATCGATTATGCCGCACGGGTTCCTGCCAAGCCAGTGTCGGATCATGGTCTCACCCTTCGGGATGACCATGCCACCCGACGCGTTGCCGCGCGGACAGCCCTGTACAAGCGGCACCGGTTCCCGTAAGATGCGTCGCGCGGACCCTTGGAAGGAGGCCAAAGCATGGCTGCTCGCACCGGTCGGCGGATTGTCTTGCACCACGCGTACGTCGCCTGCCTGGCCCTCGTGCTGGCGGCGAGCCTCGTGCCGGGCTGTGCCCGGGAGGAACCTGCCCCCCTGCACTGTTACGTGGGCGGCACCATGCGGCCGGCCATGGAACGCCTCATCAGTATCTACGAGCAGGACACCGGTCGGCGCATCCATCTCGATTACGGCGACTCCGGCTCGAACCTCATCAAGGCCGAGACCACGCGCCAGGGCGACCTCTACGTCGCCCACGACCCGTTCCACGGGGCCATGCAGAAGAAGGGCCTGACCGCCGAGGGCTGGGCCGTGGCCGCCGTCACGCCGATGATCGCCGTCGCCCGGGGCAACCCCCTGAAGATCCAGGGCCTGAAGGACCTGGCCCGGCCGGGGGTCCGGGTGGTCCTGACCGACGCCCTGTACAGCACCATGGGGCACGTCAACACCGCCATGTTCCGTCGGGCGGGCATCGCCGACGCCGTCGAGAAGAACGTCGTGACGCGGATGAAGATGGGCGGCGAGGCGGCCAACGCCGTCGTCCTGGGCCACGCCGACGCCGCCATCGTCTGGGGCGCAGTCATCCACCTGCGGCGCGAAAAACTCCAGGCCGTCAACATCGAGGCCGCGCTACGGCCCGACCCGAAGGTCGACGCCGTCACGAGCGCCACCTTCGGTCCCATCGACATGAGCCGCATCGCCGTCACGGTCGACATCCTGAAGTCGAGTGCCCAGCCGGAGGCGGCCCGGGCGTTTGTCGCGTTCCTGGCGTCGCCCCGCGCCCGGGAGGTCTGGCGGGAGTTCGGCTTCACCGATCCGCCCGACGACAGGCGATTCCGGCCGGCCGGCGGCGGCGGCGCCAAGACCGGCGGCAAGGTGCTCATCTATTGCGGCGCGGGCCTGCGCCCGGCCATGGAGGACGTGGCCGACACCTTCGCGGCCGCCACCGGCACGACGGTCGAGCGCGACTACGGCGGCGGCGGCATGATTATCTCGCGTCTGCGGCTGGCACGCCGCGGCGACCTCTTCATGCCCGGCGACGTCTGGTACGTCGACCTGGCCGAGAAGGACGGCCTCGTCGAGTCGAAGGCCATGGTCTGTTACTTCGTGCCCGTCATCCTCGTACAGAAGGGCAACCCCAAGGGCGTCAAGGGGCTGGCGGACCTGGCGCGGCCGGGCCTGCGAATCGGCCTGGGCAACCCCAAGGCGTGCCAGGTAGGACGCCTGACCGAGACGATCATCGCCAAGAACCGCCTCGACGCCGACGCCATCGAGAAGAACCTGGCCTTCTCGTCGGTCACCGTCAACGAACTCGGCGTCCAGGTCAAGGCGGGCGCGCTGGACGCGGTCATCGTCTGGGACGCCGTGGCCGCCCAGTACCCCGACAGCGCCGACGTCGTGGCCATACCGCCCGAGCAGAACGAGATTTCGCGCGTGGCCATCGCCCTGCTCAAGACGGCCACGAACCCCGAGGGGGCCAAGGCCCTGGTCGATTTTCTCCTCAGCACCGAGGGCCAGGCCATCTTCCGGAAACACCACTACCGGACCGAGCCGCCCGAGTAGCGGCCGCCCGAGAGGACACACGAGCATGCCCACCGTCGCCGGCCCGCGCGCCCACGCCGTCAGCGTGCTGACGATCGCCTTCCTGGTGGCGTTCGTGGCGGCGGTGGTGGCGCTGATTGCGGCCGACGTTTTCTACACGCATCCCGCGGCGATGCTCGAGGTGCTTGGGTCGCGCGAGGTCCGCTTCGCCATCTTCCTGAGCCTGGTGACGTCGGCGGCCAGCCTGGTCCTGGTGATCGGGTTCTCGATTCCCGTGGGGTACGCCCTGAGCCGATACCGGTTTCCGGGCAGCGCGGTGCTGGACGCGGTGGTGGACCTGCCGATCGTGCTGCCGCCGGTGGTCATCGGGGTGTCGCTGCTGGTGTTTTTCCGAACGTGGCTGGGCCAGTTCATCGAGAGCGTGCCGGGACTCCAGTTCGTTTACACGCCGCAGGGCATCGTGCTGTGCCAGTTCATGGTGTCGGCGTCGTACGGCATTCGGGGGGCGAAGTCGGCGTTCGACGGCGTGGACCGGCGTCTGGAGCACCTGGCGCTGACGCTGGGATGCACGCACGGCCGGGCCTTCCGGATGGTGGCGCTGCCGATGGCCCGGAACGGCCTGGCGGCCGCGGCCGTCATGGCGTGGGCCCGGGCGGTGGGGGTCTTCGGTCCGCTGATGATCTTCGCGGGGACCGTCCGCATGAAGACCGAGGTCATGCCCACCACCATCTTCCTGGAACTCTCGATCGGCCGCATCGAACCGGCCCTGGCGGTGGCCATGCTGATGCTCGTCATCGCCATGGTGGCGCTGACGCTCATCCACTGGCTCGGCTCGCGGAACAGGTGGTGGGGCCCATGATCCGCCTGCAAGACCTCTCGCTACGGGCCGGCGACTTCCGGGTCCGCGACGTGTCGCTCCACGTCGCCTCGGGCCAGTACGTCGCGCTGCTCGGCCCGAACGGCTCCGGCAAGACCCTCCTCATCAACTGCCTGTGCGGCCTGATTCGGGCCGAGGCCGGGACCATCCACATCGACAGCCGCGACGTCACCCACGCCGAGCCGCGCCTGCGGCGCATCGGCTACGTGCCGCAGGACTACGGCCTCTTTCCCCACCTGAGCGTCGCGCGGAACGTCACGTTCGCCCTGCGTGCCCGGGGCGCCAAGCACGCCCGCGCCATGGCCCAGGTGGGCCCCATCATCGAGACGCTGCACCTTGGGCGGCTGCTGGGCCGCTCGACAGTGACCCTCAGCGGCGGCGAGCGCCAGAAGGTCGTCCTGGCCCGGGCCCTGGCCGGCTGGCCCAAACTCCTGCTGCTCGACGAACCCGTCAGCGCGCTCGATGCCCCGACGCGCGACGAGGTGCTTGTGGAACTTCGGCGGGTCCAACGCGAGTTTGCCGTCACCACCATCCACGTCTGCCACAGCATCGGCGAGGCCAAGGCCGTGGCCGACCGCGCCGCCGTCATGATCGACGGCCGCCTGGTCCAGACCGGGCCGCTGGCCGAACTCATCGAGCACCCGGCCGGCCCAGCCGTAGCACGCCTCCTGCGCGCGGGGGCCTGACAACCCACGAGCCGGTTCGAATGGCCATCCCCAGAGCCCGCGCGGTGGCCTTCCTAGACCACCGCGCCCTGGCACAGGACAGCCCGCGCGGCGGCCTGGGAAGGCCGCCGCGCAAGGGGAAGGGCAGATGACAGCATACATGCCGGGTGGCATGGTCATCCCGAAGGGTGACCATGCTTTCCACCGGCGATCATTCGGCCACGACCTCGATGCCGCAGATGAGCGTCTTGCCGCGCGCGGCCGCGAACTCCACCTTCAGGTCGTCGCCCACGCGGACGTGGCGGAACTCCTTGACGACGGCCCGCCGCGGCCCGCCGGCGGTCTTGACGACGTCGAAGTCCTTCAGGACCGTCTCGCCCTGGAGCGCGACGCCGAAGACCCGCTCGCCCTCGGCCACGTCGCGCGGCTCGGCAAAGTGCATCCGCACCGTGTACGGCCGCGTACGCGTGGTGCCGCGGGCCAGGCCGATGGACAGCGACTCAACGCCCTCGACGCCCGACGCCGCCACCCACCCCAGGTTGCCCTCGCGGATAAACGAGACGTGGTGCCGGAACGGCTTGGGCTTGGCGGGCTCGGCCTTGACCCGGACGCGCGGCGTGGGGCCGCCGACGGTGGGCCACTCGAGCCAGAGGGTTCCCGAGGGGGCCAGGCGGTCGCCGGGAGCGCCGACGTTCAGGCCCAGCCGCTGGATGGGCTCGTCGCTCGAGGCCACGGCCGTGAAGGTCCACGTCTCGACCGCCGGGTCGTGCATCATGGCCACCGAGCACTGATTCTGATACGAACACGTGCACGTCCGCGTGTAGTCCGGGGCGCTCAGGATGCCGCAGGCCGGTATCAGGTTCGACGTGCACCCCGACTTGAACCCGCCCAGGTTGCCCGTGCCGCCGTCGTGCTCCCAATCGTAGTACCCGGCGGCCGCCGAGCGGAACAGGATGAGGTGCCGCCCGGCGATGCTCGTGTTGCACCCGTAATTGCGGTGGTACCCCCAGTCGACCACCTCGCCGGTCAGCGGGTGTTGGCGCTGCCGGAGTTTGCCGGTCAGCAGGCTGAAGGCGTTCTCCTGGGCGACGATAGCGTCGCCGAGGATCATGCACGGGCCGTCGTAGTCGGCCGTGCTGGTCCAGAGCAACTTGCCGTCGCGGCCGCGATAGGCGGCCAGGCCGACGTCGGCCTCGTCGAGGGCGCGGTCGCGGCCGTAGCCGGCGTGCTCGACCAGGATGTCGTGCTTCTCGGAGTACGCCAGGCGCGTCCCGAACACGCCCCGCTCGACCTTCCATCGGACGCGTCCGGTCTGGGCGTCGAGGGCGTAGAGGATGGGCGCGGCGTCGGGCTCGATGCCGCGGAACCGCAGCGCCCGCAGGCGGTCCTCCGTCAGGCCGTCGACGCAGAAGATCGTGTCGCGGCCGGCGACGATCGTGTTGTGGCGGAAGTTGGCCTCGGCCTCGCGCTTCCAGAGGAGGCGCGGCTTGTCGTCCTCGCGGCCCTCGTCGCCGCTGCGGCGGTCCATGGCGAAGAGCCACTTGCTGCCGGTGCCGTGCGGGGCGTTCCAGTGGATGGCGACGTCCTCGATCTCCTTGCGGCGCCTCTTCCAGAACGAATCGATCTCCAGGCGCGTCCGGTCGTCGGTGCCGTCTGCCTCGCGCGGCTGCCGGGGACGGACCTCGGGGCGTTCCTTCTCGGTCTCCATGAACTCGACCCCAACCGGCAGGGCCGTGCCGATGAGCAGGTCCTTGTAGACGCCCACGTACCCCCAGCGGGCGCCCCTGGGCAGTTCGTCCTCGAGCGGCCCGGTGCCGTCGGCCGCGTCGGCCGCGGTGCGTTTCGGCTTCGGGAACCGAAAGACGTACTGCGTGCCGCCCGTCGCGGGGTCCAGCCGCAGGCACTCGCGCCCGTACGCCACGTAGATGCCGTCGGGCATGGTCACGTAGTTGCTGCCGATCTCGTTGGCCCCCGGCTGGTGCGCCGTGTTGTCGTAGTAGGCGCCGATGTCCGACATCCGGCGCTGCCAGATGAGCCGGCCCGTGTACGCGTCGACGGCCCGGATCATGTCGCGGCCCTCGATGACGACCCGCCCGTCGACGACCTGCGGCGAGGGACCGTGCCCGTGCCGGGGCAGGACCGAGTCGTGGGCCGGGCCGCCGAACCACAGCAACCCCAGCGGCGCCTTGACCAGGTCGTCCTGGGAGACGGTCGTGTTGGCCACGTCGGCGTCCTGGTGAGTCCAGTTGGCCGACCGGGGCGGCGCGCCGGCGCGCGTCAGCAGAACCAGACCCTTGGCGGAGTCGACCGTGGCGCCAGGCAGTTTGGCGGCGCTCGCCCACCCCTTTACCTCGCCGTACTTGGCGTCGGACGTCGCCAGGCACAGCGTCCCCCCGTACGGCCGCAGCACGCGGTACACCGCCTGGACGAACGCCGCCCCGCGGCCCGCGCCGGCCGCCTTCAGGTCCTCCGACAGCACCAGGCTCGCCAGGTACGGCGGGAACGGGAACGTCGCCGGGTCGCCCACGTAGGCGGCGACGCGGCGGCCGTACACGCCGGCGGCGTCCATCTGCCAGCGGACGGCGGCCACCTTGCCGGCGTCGGGGTCGACGGCGATGACCCGCAAGTCGGTCCGGCGGACAAGTTCCTCAAGTAGCCGGCCCGTCCCGATGCCCAGCACCAGGCAGTAGCCCCGCGTGACGAGCGTCTCCTCGAGAATCCGATCGACGCGGTCGGGCCACGCGTCGGCCTTGACGGGCAGCGGCACCCGCACGTAGCGGTGCGTGCGGACGGTCTTCTTCGCGGCGCCGAAGCAGTACAGCCCCCCCTGCCGGGTGACCACGAACAGGCGTCCGTCGGCCGCGAGCATGTTCCAGACGTCCCCCTCGACGCGTCCCTGCCACGAGACCCGGGCCCGGCGTCCCTCCGGGGGCAGGTCGACGGCGGCCACGAGGCCGTCGCGTCCCTCGGCGTAGACGCGGTCGCCGGCCCGGATGAAGAGGCGCTCCAGGGGCACGTCGGGCTCGGCCTCCCAGAGCCGCGCGAGAACGGTGCGCTGGTGTTCCTTGCCGCGCGTATCCAGATACGTCTCCTCGACGGGCTCGTAGGTGCAGCCGACCAGTTCGCCCTTCTCCAGGCCGATGGCGCCGTCGCTGGTCGTCAGCGCGACGCCCGTCCAGACGACGGGCTTGCCCTTGTCGATGTCGTAGGCCGCGCCGCCGTTAAAGAACCACTCGTCACCCACGGTCACGGCGTAGCCGCCGGCGTCCTTGCCGAACTTCCGTTCGCCGACGTGGAAGTACAGGAACGTGCCGTCGGTCCGGTCGTACGCGGCCGGCACGGTCCGCCCGCCCGAGACCAGGAGCACGTCGCCCGCCACGGCCAGGTACCCCTGCGGGGCGACGCCCGCGAACGCGTAACTATCGTGCTGCTGCTTGAGGTAGTCCGAACCGCTGCCGCTGTTGGTCCAGACGGGCCGGCCCGTCTCGGCGTCGACGGCATGGATAAAGGTGCCCATGAAGGGCCAGATGCCGGCCGCGAAGTAAATGACCCCGCCGCACAGAACGGGCGCCCCGCGGGCCGGCCACATCGAGATAAGCCGGTCGTTGCCAAGAATGCGTCGGTCGGCCGGGCCGCCGCGGAACGTCCAGAGGAGTTTCCCGCCGGCGGCGTCCAGGCAGTACAGGTGCCCGTCGTCGGAGGCGAACGCCACCTTGCCGCCCCACGCCACCGGGGCGAAACGCACCGGCCCGTCGGTGTAGAACCGCCACGCCTCCCCGCCCGTCTCGGTGTCGTAGGCCGTCACGCCGTCGCTGGCCATCGACGACACGAACAGCCGCTTGCCCACCACGACGGGCTCGTACGAGGCGTCGAACTGGAGTTTCGTCTGGCTCTTGGGCCAGGCCGGCGCCGGCGGCGCCAACGGACGCACCCACTGAAGGTTCAGCCTCTCGGGCAGCCGCGCGGGCGAGACGGCCGTGCGGCCGGCATCGTATCGCCACATCGGCCAGTCGGCCGCCAGCGCCGACGCCGCCGCCAACGCCGCCACCATCGTTGCGAGAATCGCGACGGACTTCCTCAAGGTCTCGGCTCCTCTCGGCACATACTATTTCAGGATCTTTGAGGGTGGCGGATCTCCTGACCCGCCACCTGCACGTCTGCCTCGCCTGCCGTGCCGGGTCAGGAGACCCGGCACGCTTCTGGTTCAGCACATACTGCCCGCCTCGGGCGGGCACCCGCCGCGTACGGCTGTGGTCTGGCGCGGTCGGTGCGGGGACCGACCGCGCACAACTCAAGTCGGGCCGACGAGCCTCCCGTCGACCATCTCGACGGTCCGCCGGGCGTACTCGGCCGCGCGGGCGTCGTGCGTCACCAGGAGGACGGTCCCGCCGCCGTCGGCGAACTCGGCCAGGTGCCGCAGGACGGTCTCGGCGCTGGCGGTGTCGAGGTTGCCGGTGGGCTCGTCGGCCAGCAGCACCTTGGGCCGGTTCAGGAGGGCCCGTGCCAGCGCCACCCGCTGCCGCTCGCCGGTGCTGAGTTCCGCCGGCAGGTGGTCGACCCGCGCCGCCAAGCCGAACCGCTCGATGAGTTCGTCGGCCCGCCCCACCGCCTCGGCCGACGGCCGCGCCACCGACGGCGCCAGCACGTTGTCGCGGACCGTCAGATACGGCACCAGGTGGAACTGCTGAAAGACGAAACCGACCGTCGCGGCCCGCAGCCGCGCCCGGTCCTCGGGCGACAGGGCGTACGGCCCCTGTCCGTCGATCACGACGCGGCCGGCGTCGGGCCCCAGCAGGCCGCCCGCCACCAGCAGGAGCGTCGTCTTGCCACACCCGCTCGGCCCCCGGACGGCCACAAACTCGCCGGCCTCGGCGGCCAACGAGACGCCGTCGAGCGCCCGCACGTGGCGTCCCGCGCGGCGATAGGTCTTGGTCACGTTCTCGATGCAGAGCACGCGGCTTACTCCTCATGCAGGACCGTCGCGGGATCCTGGCGGGCCGCCAGCACCGCGGGGACCACGCTGGCCAGGGCCGACAGGACCGGCGCCAGCGTCAGCACGGCCGCGATCGTCGCCGGCCGCACGAGCGGCGCGAGGTCCCCGGCCCCGTCCGCCCCCGCCCCGCGAGCGGCCCACGCCATGGCCACAGCGGCGCCGCCGGCGTACCCGATGACGGCCCCGACGAGGCCGATGAGGATCGCCCGGCCGAGGACCATCGCGAGTATCTGTCCGGACCGCACGCCGATGGCCCGGAGAATGCCGATTTCGTGCCGCCGCCGCCGCACGTTTCCCAGGGCCAGCAGACCCACCCAGACGGTGCATCCGGCGACGCCCAGCCTCAGGATCCAGGCGGCAAAAGTGCCCCACTCGCGGGTCATGGCCTGGCCGTGCTCGGCGGCGCGGGCGCGGGCGGCGCGGCGGGCAGCTTCCTGGGGCCCAAGGACGATGGCCCGGGCCTCGGGCAGGACGCGGGTGATCTCGCCCGCGATGCCGTCGAGCGTCGCCTCGGCGCAGAAACAACTCAGCGCCAGGATGGCGTTGACCCGGCCCTCCTGGCCCAAGAGCGCCTGGGCGTCGGCCAGGTCGAGCCAGACGGTGATGTCGTCGTCGTTGCCTCGCGGCGGATGCACCTTCTCCACCGTGAACGTCTTGCCCAGGAGCGTGATGGGCCGGCCCTCGGCAACGCCCAGCCGCTCGTGCAGCACGTGACCCACGACCGCCGTGCCCGGCTGGACGGCCTGCTGAATCGGTTTCTTGGGGTCGCGATGCGTCAGGGGCACCTCGCCGCGCGTGCCCATCAGGATGATGGGGAACTTCTGTTCCGGCCAGTCGAGTTTCCAGTGCAGGCTCGGCAGCAGGTGCCGCACGGTGATGACGTCGGAATCGGCCAGCCGCCGCACGGTCGACTCGGGCATCGTCTTCGAGGCGTGGCCGCGACTGTAAAACTCGCCCAGGTCCTGGTCTTTGTGGATGATGAGGACGTTGTACCCCAGGCCCTTGGTAATCCGGCGGACGTCGTCTTCGAGTGTCACGAGGGCCCGCTGGGTCTCGTGACCGTGGGCGCCCACCAAGCCGGTCACCGCCACCAGTCCGCCCACGGCCGCGGCCACCGCCGCCACGGCCAGCGCGAAGGTGAGCCGTCGGTGGGCGATTTCTCTCGTGACCAGGTGCCAGACGTTCATGTCAGTCCCGGGCCGCCTGCCCTTTGCGCCAGATGACGATGGCCGCCACGGCCACGATGCCCACCCCCACCAAGCCGGCCACGCCCACCAGGGCCAGCCGCGAGACCGGCGACGCCTGGGCCTCTGCCGCCTCGCTGCCGCCGTCGGCAGCGGCCGGCGCGAATGCCGCCAGGCCCGCCAGCGGCGGCGGCCGGACCTCGGGTATGGCCGACGCCTCGCCCGCCAGGGCCGCGTCCCAGTCGACCCGCATCAGCATGTCGACGCCGGGGTTCTCGTACTTGACGATGCACGAGCACGGGCCCGCCAGAAACGAGCACACCTCCTCGATGTTCCGCTTCTCGATTCCCTTACCCGCTAGGGCACACAGCGCGCG
>Ga0307379_10005012_pt1 | contig 18640 bp, 21 predicted proteins | sample UN2MG_FD_202237 | JGI IMG/M metagenome (GOLD analysis project Ga0307379, IMG submission 202237) | Soil microbial communities from Risofladan, Vaasa, Finland - UN-2 | ecosystem: Environmental > Terrestrial > Soil > Coastal area > Acid sulfate soil | place: Finland: Risofladan, Vaasa | collected... | reverse complement strand
GAGACCTTGCAGCCAGGGGCACAGAAATAATAAGTCTGCCCTTGATACTCCGATGTCCAATCGGCTGTTTTCTCATCAACTTCCATGTTACAAACCGGGTCCATTGCCATAATCAGCTTCTCCTTTTCCAAAAGCGGCAACCAAATTTTGATTCCTACTCACGGTAATTCACCCATTATCTGTCAAACTGTTCTGGCGTAACCAGCGCCATATCCACTATAAAAATATAGGCCATTTGGCGGATAGCAGGGAAACGTGAGTATTTTGTACCCGGTGAACAGATGATTCGATAATGATCATCTGCCTGGCCTGGGACTCAACGGCTCGTTTTTGAACGCTGAGATTGGTCGCTATCGATGATTGCTAACGCGATGCGCCAATGCGGTGAAAAACGCCAAACTGGACAAGGTTTTTTCAAAGCTCGGGAGTCATCTCTTCCTTTTCTGTAATCTAATCCCTTAATTGGTAGTCGATCAAATGCAGTACCCCACATATAGATTTCCCACGCATTGTTCCTGAACAAATCAAAAATATGACAAATGTCACGTTTTTTATATGACGGGCCATTTGGCGCTGTTCCGACCCCCCGGTGCCTGGTTAATATCTAGACTATCTTAACGAGGAGGTTGCGCACAACGTGTTTCAAACAAAACGTTTTTTGTGGCCCGTAGGAGCAGGAATACTCGGCGTTATGTTCCTGACTGGGCTTTACTTCGGCATCGTCTCCTGGGCTGAAAGCCCCCAACATGCTATTGAATTGTTTTGGGAAGATCGCTGGATTGTCTTCCCAATCATCCTGGGATTCGGGGTTCAGATGGCGCTATACGTCATCCTTAGGAAGCGGCTATTTATTCCGGTGGCCCATACAGGACCTAGTGGAAAACTTACTGGTGCCAGCGGGGGCATGTCAACTGCAGCCATGGTTGCCTGCTGCGCCCATCACGTTACCGACGTGCTGCCTATATTGGGACTAACAGCAGCGGCGGCCTTCATAGCCCAGTACCGGATCGCATTCATGATAGTTGGTCTAAGCATGACGATGGTAGGAATCTTCTTCATGTTGACGGTTCTGTTCCGTGAGCGGCGTAAGGCCATCCGGATGTTGAAATTATCTGCGGAGGTTGCATGAAACGATATCACATCTTTGTTTTTGTTTTAATAACTGGCGCGCTACTGACTGCTTGTAATAGCTCCTTGGCCGGACCAGAAATTGTGTCCGGTCCCCAACCAGCGGTCATCGTTGAAGCAAGTCCAGCTGCTCAGGAACCAGTGTCGGCGCCAGTAAAGGTCATCCAATTTGATGAAATAGACGTGGAGCAGGTTGAAGAATCTTCAGCCGATCGGACTCGAGCGTTGTGGCCAGATGGCGAAGTCCGGATTGACGAACAAGGCTTTGTAGAAGTAGCCGTCACGCCGTTGAATTTGAACGCGCCTGATGGAACCTTGAACTTCAACGTGGGACTCGAAACACATTCTGTAGACCTAAGCATGGATCTGGCAACGTTGGCCACCCTGGAAGCCGATAACGGGCTAGGTGTTCAAGCAATCTGGTGGGACGCGCCGAGCGGTGGGCACCATATATCTGGAGTTTTGTCATTCCCTGCAGATTCAGATGGCGCGACACTGCTCGAAGGTGCTTCCAACGTAACCCTTAAGATTCGTGACGTAGATGCATCAGAACGCGCCTTCACATGGAGCCTGGCTGGCTAATTAAAAGCGCGGGTCAGGGGCGTGGCAGGCGCCACAAGCTGATCCTTTAGTTCAGAAGGGAGATAGAAAATGAACCGTAAAGATCGTCGGCAACAGGCTCAGCAAACAGCCCGTCGAAAAAACATTATTGCTGTTACCATATTAATAGTTGCATTATTGGTGATGGCAGGCAGTTTATTCGCATATTTCAAGGAATCGCCGGAGACGGCAGTAGCATTCGACTATAACCCGGAAGATATTGTTTATGATCGGCCGATTTACGCTATCCATGAGATGGGTGATGGTCCGCCAATTCCATTCCTACCTAAGGATCAGGCTCAGCCAGCTATTGCCGTTTCTGAGAAATCCTATGATTTCGGCAGTATAGGCCCTACGGATGTAGCTGAGCGCACGTTTGTCATTTTCAACACCGGAGACGCCCCTCTGACTATCAGCCGGGCGTACACCACGTGCGGTTGCACGACAGCGAATATATCGGCCAGTGTTATTCCCCCTGGCAAAGTTGCGGAAGTCACAATCATCTTTGACGCCGGCTTTCACGATACGGCCGGTCAGACCGTCCGCCGGGGTTTGATGATCGAAAACAATGACCCGCGTCAATCCCAGGCTGAAATCTGGGTTGAAGCTGCAGTACGCAACAGCTAACGGAATAGGACATGAAACGTTTCAATCGTTTGCTCCCTCTAACATTGGCCGTACTGTTTATTACCAGTGTGGGGCTTGTGAGTTGTGGGGCTGATGGCAAGGCAGGACCGGCAGACCATGATTTTGCCATGGCCTCGGTGAAAGACATGCCGGTCGAAGTACAGCAAGCGCCAGTTGCCGTGCAACAAGCGTACCAGTTTGCCGTCGCTAACCCCACGGTACTTGAGCAAATACCGTGTTACTGTGGTTGCGGCGCGATGGGCCATACCTCCAATTATTCCTGCTACGTGGCCGATGTAGGCGCCGATGGGGAAGTCGCTTTTGACAATCACGCCTTAGGATGTTCCATTTGTGTTGATATCAGCCAGGACACAATGCGCTTACTAGACCAAGGCAAAGACGTCTCCGAGATCTTCGCTTACGTGGAGAGCAGCTACGCCAGGTTTGGCCCGGCAACAGCATTGGAGCAATAGAAAGGCCGTGAATGCGCAGGCCGCAGTTACGAGTATCACCCTTCCAAGACTTCGTCATTGGCCCTGGCTCGTTCTGGCATTAATTACTTTGGCGATTGTGTTCATCCCTCTCCCTATCGGATTTGGCGTTCCGGGGACTTATGATGTGCGCATCTCTGCCAGTCAATATGAATTCAACCCGGGCACCATAAGGGTGAACCAGGGCGACCAGGTCACGATTGAGCTGGCATCTACAGACGTTGTGCATGGCCTGTATATGGACAGCTACGACTTAGAAATCACCGCAGATCCAGGGCAAGCTGCTACCCTCAGCTTCATCGCCGATAAATCCGGTACCTTCCGCTTTCGTTGTTCGGTCACCTGTGGTCCGCTCCATCCTTTCATGATAGGCAAACTCAACGTGGGTAACAATACATTATTGTGGCGTGGGCTGGCTCTGGCTGTATTGGCGACTGCTGTCGGGTTATGGAGGTTTCGCCAGTGACCCGCTATGACCTGACACGAATTCCCATCGCCAAAGCGCTGCTCGTCAATCGCTGGCCGCAATTCCTGGTTCGAGCCCTCGCCTTGATTGGTTTTCTCTTTGCCATCGTGGCCGGACTAGGCGGCACGCCGGTCGGCAGCCGCAACTTCAGTATCGTATTCGTGTGGATCGCCTGGTGGGCGTTACTTATCCTGGTGGCCGTTCCCCTCCTCGGCCGGGGCTGGTGCACTGTTTGCCCAATCCCGATGCCCGGCGAGTGGCTACAAAATCGAGCTTTATTGGGCCCTAGGGGTAAAAAACCGCCTTTTGGTTTGGGACGCAAATGGCCTAGAGCATTACGCAACATCTGGGTACAAAACGGCGCCTTCGCCTTGATGGCCCTTTTTAGTGCTGTTGTCCTGACCCAGCCGGGAGTAACAGCTGTTTTATTGGCCTCATTTCTCTTTCTTGCCTTCGGAGCAAGCTTAATCTTCGAACGCCGCGCATTTTGCCGCTATATGTGCCCGGTTGGCGGTTTCATCGGTCTTTATTCGCAAACGGCTCCCATTGAAGTGCGGGTGCGCGACACGGCCGTTTGCGCCGGGCACACGACCAAGACCTGTTACACCGGCAGTGAGGATGGGTTTGGTTGTCCTTGGGGCGTCTTCCCGGGTGGTCTGGTTAAAAACACCTACTGCGGTGCGTGTCTCGAATGTCTGCGCACCTGTCCCCTGGACAATATCGCTATCAACATTCGACCGGTCGGGGCGGATCTGTCACAACCCCGAGGGCGCAAGTTGGATGAGGCTTTTAAAGCCTTCATTATGCTGGGCAGTGCTTTTGTCTACTCGGCAGTGATGCTCGGTCCTTGGGGCCAACTGAAAACGACTGCATATGCCATCGGCTCTCTCCCTTGGTTATTGTACGTTTTAGTCTTCCTGGCCTTTGTTTTCGTGTTTTTGCCCGGCCTTTTCTATTTGTCCACTCGGGTTGGCCAGCTCCTTGCACCCGCTGGGCGCTCTCTGCCCCGGCCCTTTACCGCCTACGCTTACGCCCTGGTCCCACTGGGTCTGGCAGCCTGGATCGCTTTCAGCCTATCCTTTGTCTTGACCAATGCCTCATACATCTTACCAGTCTTATCAGATCCCCTGGGTTGGGGCTGGGATCTGTTAGGAACGGCCGGTTATAGCTGGACACCTTTCTTTACCCAGACTATTCCTGTGGCCCAAACCCTTGTTCTGGTGGTTGGTCTGGCGTGGGCCGGTATCACCGCCCGGCGTATTGCTCAAGAAGGCAATCACCCGGCGGCCTGGCGCCAGGCCATCCCTAATAACCTATTCTGTCTGTTAGTCACGGTTGGATTTCTATGGTTATTCGTAGGTTAATGGGCGAGTGGTCGGCCCGCCTGTTTCTTATCCTTCTTATTGCAGGCTTATTCGCGGCAATCCTTTTCGGGCGCCGCACTGCGCAAGCGGTAGAGATCCATGCCGTCATGCCTGAAAGAGGAGGCTGGTTACCGGGTAACCTGACAGCAGAGGTAAATGTCCCGTTGAACTTACGTCTGATCTCCGACGACGTGCTGCACGGCTTTGCCGTTGGGCAACAACCCTGGCCGGCCGTTGACCTGGTACCGGGCCAGATGACCGAACTTACACTTACCTTCGACGAGCCAGGAACCTATACCTATTACTGCACTCGTTGGTGCGGCCTCAACCATTGGCGAATGCGGGGTACGATTGAGGTAAAGGGTGAGGAAAACGCGCCATCATTCACTGGGCCCGGCAGTCAGCCGCCCTTCATGACCCTCGGCCTGGATCTCGACCAGCCTCATGAAGTAGAAGTCGATCTAGACCGTCCGCCATCAGCCGATCTTGGAGAGAAGCTGGATTTCACTATACCTACTCGGTTCGCCACCCGGGAGATCTATTTTGAAGAAACGCCTTATCAATTTTGGCAGGATTTAAGAGAAGATCCTGGGACGGTCTCTCTCAGTGATATTGAGATCTGGGATCTAGTCGCCTTCGTTTGGCAATCTGAGACCACGCTTGAATCTCTGGAATTTGGCCAGCGTCTATATGACCAAAACTGCGCTGCCTGTCATGGTGAGAACGGGGATGGGGATGGTGTAATGGCCATGCCAGAGACGGGCGATTACGAGCCTGAAGTCTTTGGGGAATCGCTGATGCCACCAGGCGACTTCACCGATTCTCAGAAGATGCTTGGGGCCAGTACCGCTTTATTGCAGGGCAAGATCATGCGTGGCGGCATGGGCACCGGCATGCCCTACTGGGGCACCATCTTTACCGACGAAGAAATTGATGCCCTTATTGATTATATCTGGTCGTTTCAGTTTCCGTTTTCGAACGGTGAATTATGAATAATGCCTACGTTTCTAGGCCGATTCATGCAGGAGTACATATGCGCAGACTTGTTTTTTCAATCGTATTGTTAAGCGGATTTTTAATAGTGGCGTGTAGTTCTGGGCAGCCAGGCATAGCTGCAGATGAGACGAGCCTTGACTTGGGTGATGTGATCAATGGAGACATCTTAACCCGGGACCTGACCTTGCGCAATACCGGCAAGGCCGACCTGGAGATCAACGACATCATCACCTCATGCACCTGTACCCAGGCCACAGTCGACCCGATGACCATCTCCGCCGGTCAAAGCGGCATCCTACATATCAGGTTTGACTCAGGTTTCCATGGGCCAGACCTCACCGGACCGCTGATCCGCCAGGTCTTTATAAACTCCAACGACCCAAAACAGCCTGAGTTAAAGATAGAGTTTCTTGTTAATGTGGAGGCAAATGCCCTTTCAGCCGGGTGAGAGAGTTATGGGAAAGCGCCTGATACCCACTATCCTAATAGCGGCTGGTGTTCTACTGGCAGTAACCAGCGCTGCCTACTGGCAATTCAGGTCTGCCATTGACAATCCAGGAATAGCCGATGTACCAGAAACCATCGCCGGACTGTCCTTGTCCCAGGCCAGCTATGGACTCGATGCGGTATCCGAGGTAACGCGTCTGCACGAAAAGTCGTTTCCTTTGTCATCAGGAACCGCAGCCATGTATGGCCAATCTGGTGAGATGGTGATGCTGTGGGTTACAGGAACTCCCGCCCAACCATTGGCAACAAAGATGATTGCGGATATGGAAACCGCAATCGGAAAAACGAAATCGCCATTCACACCGGTGGGCGTACGAAATATAAGCGATCGAGCCGTCTATGAGCTAAACGGTATGGGCCAAAAACATTTCTATTTCCAGTCGGCAGCTTCGGTTATCTGGTTGGCAGCTGATGAGCCAATCGCTGAAATAACCCTGGCTGAAGCTCTCGACTTCTATCCATAAAAAGGATCTACTGAATGACTCGTAAACACCTTTTCTTAATGGCCATTGGATGCACAGTGCCAATTATTGCTCTGGCAGCCATCTTCCTATTCCAGGTTCAGGTTAGTAAAGTGCTTCTGCTTGGGTTGTTCCTCCTCTGCCCGGCATTGCATTTATGGATGATGCGCGGACACATGGGACATTTAGAACACCCTCCAGAAACAAGTAAATTACCACCCCTTCCAGATGACACCGGTGTCCGGCGAACGGCCGCCTTCCGGGAGTAAATCATGACGGAAATGACGACAGAAGCTATCACCGAAGCACCAGGAAAGAGAGTCTGGCTCTCCGGGCTGGGTACAGTATTGATCTATGCCTTTGTTCTGGGCGTATTGGGCTTGCTGGGGTGGGGGCTAATGAAAGTAAACAGCGGACAGCGCGAATCAGGCATGGCTCCAGATTTCACCCTCACTAGCTTCGATGGCGAATCTGTTACGCTGAGTGGCTTACGCGGCCAAGTAGTTATTATAAATTTTTGGGCATCTTGGTGCCCACCTTGCCGTGAGGAGGCCCCCTATCTGGAATCAACCTGGCGCAAGTATCAGGACCAAGGGGTCTTTTTTATCGGCGTGGACTATGCCGATACAGAAAAAGAAGCCCTGGCCTACATCGATGAGTTTGGAATCACCTATTTCAATGGTCCCGACGTCGGCACCCGCATCGCGCAAGATTATCGCATGGATGGTGTGCCGGAAACATATTTTGTAGCTAAGAACGGCGAGCTGCGTGGCACGAAAATTGGTCCATTGTTCCCACCGGAACTGGACCAGAGAATTGAAGAATTACTTGCAGAAACCTACGCGGGAGAGTAAAGGAGCATTCTATGCTGGCTGATATCGGTCTTTTCGCATTAATCGTCGCTTTTTTGTTAGCGGTATACGCTACCATTGCCTCTGCTTGGGGCGGTTGGAAGAATCAACAAGCCTATGTAGAAAGCGCCAGGAATGCTACTTTACTGGTCGTACCACTACTAACTATATCGGTTGGGGTCATCGTGTATGCCCTCTATAGCCTGGATTTTTCACTGGCTTACGTGGAGGATGTTTCCAGCCGGTCCATGTCGCCCTTCTTACGCCTGACGGCGCTGTGGGGTGGGCAAGCCGGCTCGATCTTATTTTGGGCTTGGTTAATGTCCGGATTTGTGGCCGCGGTCTTGTTGCGTAAATGGGAACGCGATCGCGACTTGATGCCCTACTTCATTGCTGTGGCCATGCTGACTACCGCCTTTTTCATCGGCATCTCAGTTTTCATCATCAATCCATTTGCCCGACTGTGGCACATACCCGGGGCGACAGAATTGACCCGGGCAATCTTCCAGCCGGCAGGCGCCATGGCCTATATTCCCCAGGACGGCCAAGGCTTGAATCCTCTACTACGCCACTTCGGCATGATCGGTCACCCGCCCACTACCTACCTGGGTTTTACGGGCTTCGTAATCCCTTTCGCCTTCGCTATTTCTGCCCTGGCTACCGGCCGCTCTCGAAGTGATGAATGGATTCGCACTAGCCGTCGCTGGACATTAGTAGCCTGGATCTTCCTATCCATAGGCTTGGTCCTCGGTGGCCGCTGGGCCTATGATGTCCTGGGGTGGGGTGGATTTTGGGGTTGGGATCCTGTGGAAAATGCGATGCTCCTACCCTGGCTAACCGGCACAGCTTTCCTTCACTCGATGATGATCACTGAAAAGCGAGGCATGCTCAAGGGGTGGAGTGTCATGCTTATCATCCTGACCTACTCCTTAGTCCTCTTTGGAACATTTATCACCCGCACCGGGGTCATCAGCTCAGTCCATGCATTTAGCAAGACGGCGCTTGGCCCGGTGTTTTTTGTCTTTATCGGGCTGACATTCCTTGGCTCTCTGGCGCTACTGCTCAAACAGCGTGACACCCTTAAGACCAAACATGAAATAGAAAGTTTCATGTCGCGTGAAGCGGCCTTTCTACTTCAGAATCTACTCTTCCTGGCTATAACCTTCGCCGTCTTTTTTGGAACTGTATTTCCGCTGATTTCTGAATTGGTAACCGGCACCAAAATTACCGTTGGTCCACCTTACTTCCAGAAAGTAACCGGTCCCTTATTTGCTGTGCTTCTGCTTCTTATGGGTATCGCCCCGCTGATTGCCTGGCGCAAACAGGCAGCCAGATCCCTTGGTCGAGCCATGCTTATCCCGTTTGTTGCGTCCTTGGGGGTGGCTGGTATTTGGGGTTATTCCCATCGGGTGCATCCAGCCTCCTTCTTTGCTTTGTGGCTAGTTTCGTTTGTTGTGTTGAGCATCTTTTTTGAGTTTTGGAAAGGAGTTCGAGCACGAATGAACGCTCAGAGTGAACGCCCTGTGGTTGCTTTGGGTCATCTCATCGGGCGTAACCATCGTCGCTACGGAGGCTACATCATCCATCTAGGTGTCGTTATGATTGGCCTCGGCTTTATAGGAGATGCTTATTTCCAACAAGAGAGTCAGCGAGCGCTAACCATCGGTGAGTCTATGTCCATAGGTGACTATTCCCTGCGTTTCGACAATTTAGAGACTTTCCCGGGCTCAGACGGACGGGAGGTACTAGAAGCCAGCACAAGCCTATTCAAAAATGGGGAATTCGTGCGCACGCTCCAACCGCGGCGTGATTTTTTTGTTGTTCAACAACAGCCGGTAACCGTTCCGGCAGTCCATTCAACCCCGGCCACAGACGTGTATGTGTTGCTGGTTGGCTGGGAAGAAATTGGCCTCCAATCATCAACCTTCAAGATTTACCTAAACCCCCTGATTAGTTGGACGTGGACGGGTGGCATCGTTTTGATCTTAGGTACGTTTATAGCTGTATGGCCGCAAGCTACTGGTAAACGCAGGGTTTCTTACTCGCTTAAACCAGGAAAGTTTCGTCCACAGCCTAGCGCAGGAGATTAACTATGAATCGTAGATTCGTTTTGGTCATATTTGTTATGGTGGCCAGCTTCACTACCATCACAATCGCGCAGGGTCAAGAAGGCTTTCCGACCGACAATGATGTTAATGACATTGCCAAAAAGTTGTATTGTCCTGTTTGCCCTAACACACCCTTGGATGTTTGCGAAACAAAAGCCTGCCAGGACTGGCGAGAACAGATCAGCGTCCAGTTGTCTGATGGCTGGAGCGAAGATCAAATAATTGATTACTTTGTGCTCCAATACGGCGAACGCGTTTTGGCTGAACCCGAAAGAGGCGGTTTTACGTCGTTGTTATGGCTACTGCCAGTAATTGCTGTCCTGGTGGGGCTGGTGGTGGTCTGGCAAGCACTCAGAAGTTGGAGGAGCGCTCGGCTAATCGAGATGCAACCTGTCCCATCCCAACCGGAAGTTTCACCGGAAACCTTGGCCAAGATCGAGAAAGAATTACGCAAGTTGGCCTAAGTGATAGAGGAGATAACTATGTCCTTCCCAGCCATTCTTATAGGCCTGGCATTCCTACTAGTAACCATCCCCATTGTAGCTAAGCCGTTACAACGCAAGAAGCGGCCCAATCAATCAAATGGAGAAAATAACACTCGTGGGTCGCAAAGGGGCTACAAACAGATCCTGCTGGCCCTGCGCGATCTGGATTTTGATCATCAATTAGGCGTTGTGACGGAGTCCGATTATCAGCAGAACCGAGCGATATTATTGGCTGAAGCAGCCGAAGCTTGCGAGGAACCGATGCCGGTAGAAGGAGATCTATCGCAACTCATTGAAGCAGCAGTAGGTGAGCGCCGGAAACATCACAGCAATGGTCACAGCCAATGCGCCGGCTGTGGAGCAGATATAAAACCAGGCGATAAATATTGTCCCGCTTGTGGGCTCTCTGCCCTCAATACTTGCCCACACTGCCACCAACCCATTGAGCAAGAAGACAATTTTTGCACATCTTGCGGTGCTCAAACCAAAGTTGCAATAGGAGTAGCTGTATGAAGAAGAAACTAATAATCGCGTTGATCATCTTGACCGGCCTGCTTCTGTTAGCTGTGCCAATTTTTGCACAAGATGAAATAGCCACCGGTTTAGTTACCGGACGCATTGTTAATCGCAGCCCCGATGGAGTTGTTCCAGAAAAACTGGATTTGATGCTCCATGCCTGGGATGAGAACTTTGTCGAGACGTTAATGGTGGATGGTTATTCGGAAGCGAATGGCACCTTCGAGTTTGCGGACGTATTGCTTGACCCTGACCTACTGTATGCGGTGATGCTAACTCGCGATGATGCAATCTATGCCTCAGAACCGGTCAAGGTTGCAGAGGGGCAAACTGAGCTGTCGGTGGATATATCGATCTATGAATCAACCACAGATACTTCTTCAGTCCGGATTGACCGCCAACACGTCATCTTCGATGCAGCCCTGAATGGGCTTCGGGTGGCGGAAATCTACATATTGTCCAATAACGGCGACCGGACCATTAGCGGGCAAGTTGCCGGAGTAGACGCACAACTCTCATCTTTACAGTTTCCCTTGCCTGAAGGCGCGACGGATATTTCATTCAATCAAGGTAACAGCGGCGGGCGTTTTATGCTGACGCCAGGCGGTTTTGTCGATACTGAACCGCTGCGTCCAGGAGTGGGCACAGGTCAGGTAGCCGTAACATACGTGCTCCCTTACAAAGATAGCTTAATTTATTCATCAATCGCCCGATGGCCGGTTGAAAGTCTCAGTTTCATGTTAACGACTGATATCGGCCTCTCGCTCGAAGGCGAAAATCTGATACCTGCGGGGACACGGGATATGGGTGAAGGTGGCCAGGTGGAGCTTTTTACTCATGATGGCCTCGCGTCGGACGAGAGCGTAATTGTTACCGTAAGCGGCACGCTCTTGCAGCCTCTAGTCGCACCATCAGGCGATATGGTGCTTGAGACCGATACCAATACCGGATTCTCGTCCAAGAAAGGGCTAGCTCTTGGCGGGGTTACCCTGGGCCTGGCCCTCATGGCCGTTGGTGTGTGGTGGTATCGCCGGCCGGAGCCTGAGGAGAAAGAGGAAGCAGAGGGTGAACTAGAAGGCATTTACGACCACTTGGTAACTCAAATCGCTCTTTTGGACGAAGCTCGCGACCGGAGCGAAATTAATAGATCCGAATATGAGAAGCGGCGAGAACAGATGGTTCGGCAAGCCAAATCTCTTTTGGAACAGGCCACTGACCAGGACACGGCAAGTCCATCACCAAGCTATTAGGAGAGATTTATGTACTGTCAATATTGTGGCGAAATGATTGATGAGTCGGTAATCAATAAGTGTCAGGCATGCGGTCAGAAATTGATGTTGCCATCTCGAGGTTCTCACTGGCGAGTTTTATTCCTGATAGCTGTACCGGCTCTGATCGTAGCGCTGGTCTATTTGTCACGGCAGTCGGTTGACGACCAAACCAAAGTGGCCCAAACCAATCGCAACGACCTTGGTGGCAGTGTGGAAATACTGGCCACACCAGTCACTGGTGACGTTGTGCAGACTGAATCAAAGAGTGCCGATCCCGCAAACCCATCGATACCCAACCAGATTGTCGGATCAGGAAGTTTCCAATTGCCGGTTAGTTATAGTGATATTGGCCCCCGTCTGTTAGCCGCAGGCGCCATAGATTACGATCGTTTTGTGCAACTTTACGAGCGCGCGGGACAAGCATTAAACCAGACCCAACTAGCCATTCTTACTAAGGGAAGCGACGTATCAGTCGTAATCGACCAGGATAATGCATACTTCTTACTCAACTTTCTTTGGGCCTTGGGTCTAACCAATCAAAACCCATTATTGGATGAAGGCCCCCTCAAAGAGTACAGCGAGGGTGATATTGGCCGTTTTGCTTCTACGGGGGGGTGGACCATCGGGAACCGACCGGCAACCGAATTGTATTCCAGTGTATCCCTTGTCTCTCTCACACAGGAACAGCAAACCAGTTTGGAAAATGTAGCTTACAATGTGTACCGGCCGTGTTGCAATAATCATACGGCCTTTGCCGACTGCAACCATGGTATGGCCATGCTGGGGCTACTGGAACTTATGGCGGGGCAAGGAGCCTCTGAAGACGAGATGTTTGAGGCGGCAAAATATGTGAACAGTTTCTGGTATCCACAACAGTCAATGGAAACTGCTGTCTTCTTCCAGAAAACGATGGACTTAGACTATGGTGATGTGGACGGTCGCATGGCTGTCGGGCCAGAAGTTTTCTCCGGATCTGGCTTCCAAAGTGTTCACGAGTGGCTGACCAGCAACGGGCAACTGGAACAGGCGCCTAATAGTGGTGGTGGTTGCAGTGTTTAGGATGGTTGACCTTGTGATGGGTGGTCGTTCTTACCTAGCGAACTTGCAGCGTATTCAATGCCTTCTCATAAGACGAGAAGGCATCTACAGAAAGCGTAGTAAAGATAGTAGCTGCTAATTCAGGGGACGGCCGTTGGCCAGGGATGTTAGCTAGGGACAAATAGGTACATCTATCGCGCCCATGCACCACTAATGTGGCCGGGCTGGCATCCATGCCATATACAAGCAACACCACCATCTGACAATCACAAGCGGCCGTTCCGTGATGCGGGCAAGAGCACCCGGTGTGAGCAGCTCGTGCAGTGCGTAGATCAAACGAGGTATCGACCCGGAGATCCGCATCGACCAGCGCCTGGATAATCCAGCGCAGTGCTTCTTCACTTGGGTATTCAATCGTACGCACTTGCCCCATTAGCCATCTCCTTAATCATCATTCCTTAATTTAACAGGAAATCCCTTCGAAATAACAGCGCAGAATGTCTTGGGTGGGTATGGGCCATTTGGCGGTCGAAAACATGGGCAAACAGCCTATGACGCGAAACGCGAAACCTGAGTAGAATGGCAAACAATGTATCGACCTGATTACAACTATAATAAAAAGCGAAGGGGTTCACTGATGGTGCCAGTGGTACTCCTGGGTCTGCTATTCGGTGTGCTTTTCGGTATCCTGTCCGGCGTGTTTTCTGGCGACCTCATCACTGTCTGGTGGGGTTGGCCACCTGTCTCGGTTCATAGATCGAGCGAGGAGGTTGCCAACACACGAGGACCGGATGATTCTGCATTGGAACTGGTTGTTGTAACACAAATCCCAACCAGTGCACTGGTTACGCGGAACGAAACCGTAACGGCACCTGAATTTGTATTACTGGACCTATTTGACGAGTCCTTGAAACGCAGCTTGAATGACTACAATGGTCGGCCGGTGATCCTCAACTTTTGGGCGAGTTGGTGTGTACCTTGTAAGGAGGAAATGCCTGCCTTACAGCGGACATATGAAAAATATCAAGATGCAGGACTAGTGGTTCTTGGGGTGAATCAAACATTCGTTGACGAGCTGGTTGCGGCCCGTAATTTCGTGAACGAACTGGCTTTGACATTCCCCAATGTGCGCGATGATTCTGGGAATATCTCTAAGGGACTTTACCAGGTCATAGGTTTGCCCACCAGTGTCTTCATCACGCCAGGTGGCGAGATAGCTCACAAGCAAATTGGTCAGATGACAGACGTACAAATTGCTTCCTTCAGCCGGCAGCTGGTGAACGGTGCGGTCTTTACCCCATGTGACTGTTAAAGACCCCTCCTTTCGTTGTGCTAGGTACGTCACCGGTTCCATTCAACCAACGTCAATGGGCAATCGTGACCTTAGCCCTTGTCGTATTGGTATTTCTATTTACCCCATGGCCATTGTATGACAAGTTGTGGGGTATCGCCTATGGTATTTGTCCGCAGCGACCTGGACATAGCTTATTTTTCGGCGATGTACAAATGCCCATAGAGGCTCGTGAAGGGGGCATATTTGCAGGTTTTCTCCTGGGCATTTCCTATCTGATTGTCCTCGGTCGAGGAAAGGCCTGGAAACTTCCTCCGCTAAAGATACAGGCTGTCTTGGTTGGATTCATTATCCTGATGGGGCTGGATGGAGTGAATGCCTTTGCCTTCGATCTCAACCTGCCAACGCCCTATGACCCTAACTTGGTCATGAGGTCAGGCACCGGATTGCTGGCCGGAATAGCTTTAGCCGGACTTTTGCTACCTATTTTCAACCAAACGATATGGAAACAGCCCAATCAGGTCGTATCCTTTTCCAAATGGCGCGAGCTGGCGCCCGCTTTGCTATTGCTGGCCATTTTTGGGGTGGCTGGGCTTTCGGGCTGGGGGCCTTTACTCTATCCTATTTCCATTTCAGCGATTTTCGGCCAGGTGATCCTGATGGTCAGCCTCGGGACAATGATGGCAGCAATTCTTTTACGACGGGAGGGGCAAGTAAGCAACCTCACAGAGTTGGCGCCACTGATCCTGGTAGGATTAGTAGCTGTCATACTATTAATGAGTGCGACATCGGCCGTGCGCTATTCCCTGTTCGGCCCTGGTTCGATACCAGAGTTTAGATAGGAGATTGTCCGTGTTTCGTATTATTCGCTTTGCTTTCATATCAGGCTCTCTGGCGCTGGCATTCATTATGCCGGCCCCACCACCTTCCGAAGCCTCCGAATGCTCCCTGTTTCTTAGAGATGAGGCAGCGTCATGCACGGTGGAATTCGAGCCTGAGATAAGGAACGAGATTTTTGTTACCCCAGAGGCCGTCGACAACAGTCTATTCGGGAAACGTATTTATGCCAGATTGGCCGACAATGCCAATGTCTATCCAGGACCGGGCCAAGGTATCCCTGTACGCAATGTCGGCGATGGATTTTTGTATGCCACGGTTATCCGCTGGGAGAAGGTAAACGATGAAACCTGGTACCAGATCAACTACGGTGAATACGTACACGAGGATGATATCCTGCTGGTGACGGTCTCCGATTTTCAAGGTGTGCAGATTCTGCATCAGCCGGAGCGTTCCTTCGGTTGGGTTGTTCAGAACGTCCAACCCAGCCGCCAACCAGATACTGAGCCAGGTCCTTCAGCTATCGTACTAGACCGTTATACATTTATCGAGATCTACGATGCTGTGCAGGACGATGACGAGTGGATCTGGTATGACATCGGCAATGGGCGCTGGGTAAAGCAAACCTTCGTAAGCGTAGTAGACGTGAACCCTCGTCCCACCGAGGTTGGACCTAACGAGTTCTGGACTGAAGTAGATCTATACGAGCAGACTTTTGCTGCCTACGAGGGCGATCGGATGGTCTATGCGACCCTCATTTCGTCTGGCTTAAACCGCTGGCCAACCCGCGAGGGAATATTCCAGGTCTGGGAGCGATTTAAGGAGTACAAGATGTCTGGGGCTGAAGGAAAAGTCGACTATTATTACCTTGAAGACGTGCCATATATCATGTACTTTGATCAACTAAACAGCATAGCCCTGCATGGAACCTATTGGCACGACCGCTACGGATATAAGCACAGCCATGGCTGCGTTAATATGCCCATCCTGGATGCGGAATGGGTATTCAATTGGTCCGCAAACGCCCCTAGCGATCTTTTAGTGTGGGTTCATACCTCAGATCCCAATGATCACTTAAACTAACACCTGACCCAGTCATGGCAACATGCCGTTGCCTCGGTCCCCTATAGTTTTGTACCCGAATGTTGAGAATGTCTTAACCTGCCGGTATTGTCTTGGAACATTTCATGAGTAGACATGCTAAATACATTATCCCGATTCTTTTACTGTCGCTAATTCTTCTTATCGGCGGATTTATAGCCGTGCCCAGGGTTGTAGGAGCGTTGCCCGGTGAATATCGCTTGCGTCTGGCACGGATACCGCTGATGGAGGCCCTGATAGAAGCAGGAGTGACCCCTTTGCCAGCAGCCTTGCCCGCGCCGTCAATCGTGGTCAGGCAACCGCGAGTGAGCATTCCAACCCTTGCGTCACCCACGTCGACAGCAACTTCAGAACCAACCGCGACACAAGTTTCCGAACAGACGTCCGCATCTCCCGAAAGTGTCGAACTGAGCATGACACCCACTGTAATACCATCACCTACAGCGACGGCAACGCCACGCCCACTTCCCAAAAGTGCGCGTATCGAGGGCTTAAAAATTGTTCCTCAGGGATTTAACAACTGTGGTCCCGCCAACCTTACCATCAACCTTAATTTCTACGGCGAGGTCACCACCCAGAACGAAGCGGCTGCAATCCTAAAGCCAAATCGGGAGGACCGAAACGTCAGCCCTTGGCAGCTCAGTGACTACGTGAACGAGCATACAACGCTACGCTCAACCGCTCATAGCGGCGGCGATTTGGAGATGGTCAAACGCTTCGTGGCCAACGGGTTCCCCATTGTAATCGAGAAGGGATATGAACCAACGGCTAAGGATGGATGGCTGGGACATTATTTCACTATATTTGGCTATGATGATGAAAAGCAAGAACTATACGGAATGGATACCTACTTAGGACCCTGGGATGACAGCGGGCGGGCCGAATCCTATGAGACCGTCGAATTTTATTGGCAGCAGTTCAATTACACTTTTTTTGTCGTCTACCCACCAGAACAAGCGAAACTGGTCTCTAATCTGTTGGGATCGGAACTGCTTGATCCGGCGACAATGTGGCAATACACAGCACAACGAGCTCAGGCACAGATAGAGAAAGATCCAGAAAATGCCTTTGCCTGGTTCAACTTGGGCACCAGCTTAACACGGTTGGGAGAGATGACTGGTGAAGCCGAATTTTATGAAAATAGTGCAGCTGCTTTCGATCAAGCTCGCATACTGGGCATTCCGCCGCGCATCGTCTGGTACCAGTTCGGGGTATATACAGCTTATATGAAAGTTGGACGCTACCAGGACATGCTTGACTTGGCCGACTCTACCCTAACCACCCAGGGAGGCCGCAACGTTGAAGAAACCTACCTCTACAAAGGGCATGCTTTGGCTTTGCAAGGTGACGCACTAGGAGCGATTGAAGCCTACGAGCAGGCAATACGGCTCAATGAGAATTTCTACCCCGCTCAGTGGGCACTTGACTCGATAACCGGTGGTTAATATGGTCGGTTCCCGCAACGCCATTGCCCCCGAGTTTCGAGCGGACCCCGAAAAAATGACACAAAGTTAAACTGAAACAAACTGTCTGCTCACCCTTTTTCAGTTCCCAGAACAAAGTTGAGATAGACTATTTCTGATGCATGCCGGTACAAACAATGCTTGGTAAAGAGCTGTTGTCAACAATGGCAGGCAATTGTCAATCCGAGTATAAAAAGCAGGCTAAGTTTGGAGCGAGAAGGGGTGCATTCACAGGCCACACCCCTTCTCAGAAGGAGGAGATTATACGGTTAGAGCTTCACGCGTTTCAAGCGAAGCGAATTGGATACAACGCTGATACTAGAGAAGGCCATAGCCCCGGCCGCCAGAATTGGGCTTAGCTGACGCAGGAAGTCAGGCGCCCATTCAAATGGGGCTAAGACGCCGGCAGCGATTGGAATCAAGGCAATGTTATATCCAAAAGCCCAGGCCAGATTCTGGTGGATATTGCGCATTGTAGCTTTAGACAGCTTGATAGCCTGGGGTACCGTGCGCAAATCACCGCGCATCAATGTTACATCGGCGGCTTCCATGGCCACGTCAGTTCCGGTGCCGATTGCCATACCGACATCTGCCTGCGCCAACGCAGGGGCGTCATTGATACCATCACCAACCATGCCGACAACGTACGCTTCATCTTGCAGCTTGGCCACGTAGCTGGCCTTGGCGCCCGGCAAGACCTCGGCAAAAACGCGATCGAGCCCTACTTCCGCGGCAATAGCTTCGGCAGTAGCCTGGTTGTCACCGGTCATCATGGCTACCATCAGCCCCATCTCGCGCATGGCGGTGATAGCCTCTTTAGAGCCTTCTTTAATTGTATCCGCCACGCCAATGATGGCGTTGGCCTGTCCGTCTATGGCCAACCACATGGCTGTCTTTGCCTCGTTTTGTATTTGCTCGGCTTTTGATCCCAGTCCATTGAGGTTGACGTTTTCTCGTTCCATCAGGCGCAAATTGCCTAGTAATACCTGATGTCCATCCACTTCGGCCGCGATGCCATGTCCGGCGATACCCTCAAAAG
>Ga0307379_10005011_pt1 | contig 18640 bp, 24 predicted proteins | sample UN2MG_FD_202237 | JGI IMG/M metagenome (GOLD analysis project Ga0307379, IMG submission 202237) | Soil microbial communities from Risofladan, Vaasa, Finland - UN-2 | ecosystem: Environmental > Terrestrial > Soil > Coastal area > Acid sulfate soil | place: Finland: Risofladan, Vaasa | collected... | reverse complement strand
TGTAGCAAGGTGTCCCACGCGCCACCGTGCTAATCTGGTGCAAGAGGTCGGGGCTTAGGTACTGCTCCATTCTGGCAATGCGCCGCGTGTCCAACGCGCCGAAAAGCCACACTTGCCCCCCGTCAGATCGGGTCAACACCCAGTCGGTAAAGCAGGGGTTCAACCCGCGCTGCTGTAGGACGTGTGGCACCACCCGGGCCAGGCTGTGCGCCTTGTCAATGAATCTCTGTTCAATCGCTTGTGTCATCGTTCACCACCTCGGGCAGTAGTGCCCGCTCCGTGTCCTGAATCCAGCCGGCCACCTCGGGGGAAGGCTGCTCCAATACGCGCACAGGAGACGGGGCCGCCAGCGCCGGCGCCGCCCGCCGCCTGTCCTCGGGCAGCACAAGGGTAACATCACCGCCCCCGTGCTGGGCTTTGACCACCTCTCCCACCTGGTTTGCCAGGGTGAGGTTGGCCGCCTGCTGGCGCATGGTGGCTTGCCGTTGGGCCTCAGCATCCGCCGCCAGGAGTGGCGCACTCTCAGCGCCGCGTCTGAGATCGAGGTATGGCCCAGCACTGCGCAGGGGTAGGCTCAGGCGGTCACGCCCCAGGAGCATGACCGGCTCGCCCTCCTCTGGCCGCCGTCGCACCAGACCGAAACGGGCCACCGCCACAGGGAGCATGAGATAGGCCACAATAACGACAGCGCCCAACCCCACCAGCAGGACCACCCAGGGCAGAGCCGCCAGAAAAGCGCTCATAGACTGGTCAACCGCTTCCGCGCGCTCCCTTGCCCGCTCCAGGTCCAGCGCCTCACGCTCTACGCCCAGCGCTTGCTTTTGCAGATCCAACGCCGTCGCCGTCGCCTGCAATGCCACCGCTTGCCGCGTGCTTTCCACCCTCACCGCGTCAAGCGGGTCTGGTGTAGGATTGTAGCCACTAGCGCAGCCGGCCACGATCACCACCGTCGCCCCCAGGATCACCGCCAAGATCGCTTTACCCATTGCTCCCACCTCCCTCAGATCACCACTACCGGGTCAAAGACCCTCGATTGCATCAGCGCCAGCAGGTGCCCGCGCAGTGCCCGGCATTGCCACACCGCCGCCTGTCTCTGAAACGTCAACCGCAGGCAGTGCCCGTGTAGATCGGCCAGCGCCTGGCGTTGTCGCTCCAGTGCCAGGCCGGCGTACAGCAGCAGGATAGCGCCCGTGCCCGCCAGTAACATCGTCACGCTGCATAATTGCTCCAGAATCGTCAACCCGCCCACGTTACACCTCCCCCAGGTCAAGTAACATCTGCCTTGCTCGGGCCGCGTCCATTGGCTTGCTGGCCGCCATCGCCCGACCGGTCAGACTTGACGGCCGTGCTGGCAAGTCGTGCATTTTTCCGCAGCCGGCCACAACTGCCCAAGATTGAACGGGCAAGAGGTCACAGAACACCGCGCGTCTGCAAAGACCGTCACCGCGCACCCCCAACCGCAACCCAAAGCCACCGCGCGCGCCGCTCTACCCTGGTAGGGGCATGACCATAGCGTCGGAAGAACGCAGACCACGCGCGAGGTTTCGTTTCCGCTTGTGCCTGTTTCACCTGTTGCGCCGTCGTTTTGTCTGTCATCGTCAACACCTTCACTTGTGCTTGCTCACCGGTCCGCGCCCGTCCACCTGGGCATGCTCTCGCTCCAGGTGGACAGGGGCAGCCGGTCAGTCAGCCTTAAAGAACACGTCCAATTGCTCATTCAACCGTGCCGCAAGTTCAGGATCCTCTTGTCCAGGTTCGAGGATCGGCTCAGCAGGGCCGGCCAGGTGATAGGATGACAGGGCTTCACGCACCGCCCCCGCTATAACTTCGGGAAGTCGGGCCAGTTCTTGCGCCACCGCAGCCTTGACTACAGCCTCTTGACTGTCCCCATTCTGTAAGCGCATGGCCATGCGGATCGCGTCCTTGACGGCTTGCGTTTTGTCGGCTTGCGCTTCGTACCAGGCTTCTATGTCGCCGTCTATCCCTTCCCTCAGTCGTATGTGAATGATGACCACCGCTTACCCCCTGGTGTGTTGTAAACTGCAACACAAAACGTGTTGTAAACTGCAACACATCAGCCGCCAAACTTCCGTAGGCCAGCCCGCAGATAGCCGGTTACATTGGCAAACTGCGGATCACCCCCGACCGTGCGGGTGTGAGGGTAGACTTTGCGCATATACGGGGCCAGTTCCACACTGCCCCCACCGGCCAGCACTACCGCCTTGAGTTCCACACCAGTGCCCCACAGGGTACGCCCGTGCGATACGATGGTTTCGGCCACCTCTGCAATGTGCGGCTCCACCAGGTGGGAGATATTGACCGGGTCTCCGAATGGCTCTACTGTGCGAGTTCTCACCGCCTGGTCAACCTTGCCAAGTTGGAGTGTCCAGTCAAAGCCGTATTCGCGCTTGAGGTCCTTTGCCACCTTCTGGAGCAGTTCGGCCATGCCCGTCGTGATACTGTCTGACTCCACCTCGACGTAACGCAGGCGGTCAACCAGGATGTAGTTCGTGGTTAGGGTCCCAACGTCCACGATACCCACCCGCGCGCCGGCAAGATCGCCATCAACCAACTGCCCGCGCCGGTCGAGCACCAGGGCAAACAGGCTCCCCATCGCTTGGGGCATGGTGTGGACGCCCGTAACCTCAAACCGGCGTTCGCGCTTCCCCTGTCTCCTGACCACGTGCGCGCCCTTGAGCATATCGCGCAAGGCATCCTTACCGCGTTCGTCGTAGTCGGCCACGGGCAGGCCGCTCACGACCGCTACCTGGTCCACCGTCGTGGGCAGAAGCTCGCTTGCCAGCGCATAGAATAGCGCCTTCTGTTCTACGCTGCCCGTTCGGCTCACGTCCAGGGTTTGGCTACGGCTTGCGCTCTGGAGCTCTGCCTGCTCACCGACGAAATACCACCGCCCGTCAACCTCCACGGCGATACCGTGCCCGTTGGCCGGGATCACGTCAGACTCATAGCGGATTGCCTCAGCCGGTCCCACCAGGGAAGGGATCAGGGCAGGCCGGGCATTGAGGGTCAACCCCTTGCTCCAGCCATAGCCGATGTCCACTGCTAATACCTCGCTCATTGCTTCATACCTCCATCGTGTTCGTGTGCTGCTCGTCGCATCGCTCTGCAGATCGGGCATAGTTTGGGTGAGTTCTTGCGCGCCTTAAGCCGGCGCTCCAGGTCCCGGCCGCCGTCCCAGGTCCGGGCCACAATCCAGGATATGCCCGCTGCCTGTACCACGCTGAGCAGCCGCGCGCCGGTCCCATTCCTGTGCTGCTCCAGGCGGGCAGTCAAGTCTTTGCAGAAACCCAAGTAGTGCCGCGCGTGCTTGTAAGGTTCCTGGAAGTGGAGCAGATAGACGATCACTGCTCACCCTCCCCGTCGTGCTGTGCCCTCCTCCTCCGTGCGTGCTCGCGCTCCAGCCCCGCCAGCGCCCAGGGCTGATCATCTGCCGGCAGCCGCACGAGCGTAAACCACAGCCGCGCCAAGATCCACGCCTCCCGGACCCTCCCCCTCAGCACCAGGTGCAGGGCGAGCCACAGGGCGAGGACCGTATAGCGCACCCGGGCCGACTCGAGAACCAGGATGATCAGCAGGCCCACAGCCACGATGATCAGCGCCGCCGATGCGTTCACTCCGGATCCCTCCGCTCGTCATCCCCACCCCACCCCTCGACCTGTCCGCGGACAACCGCGCTCATTCTCCCACCTCTACATCGTAGATGTCGGCCAGGGCCACGGTCTTGCGCTCACCCGTGAGAAGATCGGTCAGGGTCAGCAGCTCGGGGCCGCCGTCCCAGACCTGTACCCGCCCGGTCTCGTTCAGGTGCTGCGCGTTCTTCCACCACACGTGCACCGTGAAACGCTTCTGCGCCTTCACGAATGCCAGGGCCTCGCGCAGCCTGCCAGCCATCGGGCTGGCCACCGGCTCACCCACCGGGATCGCGCCCAGGCCGCCGCAGGTTTCGCACTTCTGCCATTGGAACGTGGAGAACACGAACACACCCCTACCCGTGCCGTTGCAGGTGGGGCAGACGTCACCGCCCTTGACGATCAACGATAAGAGGTCTATGCCCCCGCCGGCCGTGCAATCGCCCATCCAGCCCTCGAGGCCGCCGTTCTCCACCGTCGCCCGGAACACCGCGTCGAAGTCGCCGGGCTGTGCCTCACCGCCGCGCGCCTGCCAGTCGGTCAACTGCGCGCGCCAGGCGGCCAGCGCCAGGATCGCGTCGTCGGTCGCCTGGATCCATTCACGAAAGACCTGGTTCTTGTCCATCTTGCAGTACCTCCATCGTGGTGGTAAAATAAAGATGGGCATAGCCGTAGGTGCAGTACCTCCGACGTCGCCCACCTTGCCCGGCGCTTCTACCGCCGGGCATTCTCTTATCCGCTCCCCCGCCCGCGCCGGGGATCATGCTTGCCAGTTCCTAGCGCGTCCATCTCGCTCCTGTAGGCCAGCAGCCCGTCACGGTGAATCAGCCACAGGTCACCGCCTACTTTCTGGGCCTCGATACGCCCGCGCCGGGCCAGCCGTCGCAAGTAGGCCACAGAGTAGCCGGCCAGGACCTGCGCTTCCTCTACCGTTATCCAACCTTTCGCAACCACTTCACTCATCGGCTTGCCTCCCGTCTGGCAGTTAGTATCGTGTTTAGACTGAGTATCATCACGTTACCTACTATTATACCACACGTGTCAACACCCTGCAAATGCCGTGAAACGCCCGCGCTGTAAGGTTGAATTGTGGAATGAGGATCGGTCAGGGGAATGTTAGGAGAAACGAAAAGAGGCGGGTTAGCCCGCCTCGCTGTCCTTGCGTCTTTTTCCCGTCCGCCAGGGATCATGTCTCCTGGGTCCCAGGCTGTCCATCTCTTGCTTGTAGTCCAGCAGGGTTGACCGGTCAACCATCCACGTGTTCGCCCATTTGCGCGCTCTAACCCGTCCTCGCCGGATCACCCGCCGCAGGTATTGAACACTGTACCCTGTCAGGTCCGCCGCCTCTCGAGTCGTGAGCCAGTCTGAGTTGAGATCGTTGGTCATAGCCCTGCCCATCTATCCGGGTCTGGTGTAGTAACCGTAGTGGTGTAGAAGCGTAGAAGGTACTACACCTCATTATCACTACGCCTCTCAATCAAAACGCCCCACCGCTGGGAGGCAGGGCGTTTCCCGAACCAGGTCAACCGGAGGCCTTACACGCTACAACTCAACACGTCCAGCAGCGCCTCCTGGTATTCCCACAAGCTGAGCTTCTCGATCAGCCAGCCGTCGCCCTCGTACCGGGTATCCAGTGACCCATCCTCGATCAGCCAGCGCAAAGTACCGGCATCGAACCCGGACAACTCCGAGGCCTCCTCTGCCGTCAGCCAGTCCGGAGCGAAAGCCCAGGTTACGATCGTCACCGGTTTTCTCGGACCCGCCCCTGCTGCCTCACCAGAAAGCACACCCCCCCCCGAGGTGACCCGCGCAGGACTCGAACCTGCAACCAAGGGATTAAGAGTCTTCGTGCCCATTACCACCTCCCAACAGCCGCGCCACCATGCTGTGGCGCCGGTGCTTCTCCTGCAACTCCTGCACCGTGAAGATCCCATAGCTGTTCTTCGTGACCTCCACACTACTATGCCCCATCAGATCGGCCAGTGTTGCCAGGTCTCCGCCGTTCAGTAAGAACCCCCGTGCAAAGGCGTGCCGGAAACTGTGGGGGTTGACCCGCCCCTCCACGCCGGCCAGACGTGCCCGCCGGCGTAGCATCTGCGCCACCCCGTTTGGCGATAGCCCCCCTTCCGCCTTGTTGCCAAGGCTCACGAATAGCCAGGGGCCTTCCCCCCGTGGCCTCACCTCCAACCACGCCGTCAGTGCCGCCGCCGTCTGTGTTCCGAAGAATACCGCCCTGGGCTCGCCGCCCTTCTCGGTCACCATCGCCCGACCCGTCTCGAGATCCACGTCACACACCCGCAGCCCACACAATCCCCCCACCCTACAACCCGTGTCCGCCAGGAAAAGCAGGACCGCCCTATCCCGTAGATCGGCCACGTTCCCGGCCTTGGTGGTCGCCAGGAGTGCCAGGAAGTCCGGGAGGTCTATCGCCTTCGGTTCGCGCTGTTTGGGATTTGGTGACCTGATCCGCCGTACCGGGTTAGCCCCAATCACGCCCTCTGCCTCCAGCCAGTTGAACAACCGCTTGACCGCCCTGACGTGGCCGGCTACCGTGAAAGGGGAGAGACCGCCCTCCCGCTCCCGCTGCCTCGGATGATCCGCCCACCTGGTAGCCCGCTCCTGCAGGTGGACGATAAAACGTCGCACATCGTAGGTAGTGACCTCTTCGACGAGGACGTCACCCAGGAATGCAACCAGCGGCCTAAGCTTCCGGCGATAACCCTCCACCGTCTGCGGGCTTCGGCCATCCGCCTTCGTGCTGATCAGGAGCTGCTCGATTGCTTCCGTGAGTCTCATAGCTAGCAGCCGAATAGGGGCAACTGTTCCCAGGGCAAGCCGGGCAATCCCTGCAGCCAGGTCTCCACCCTCCCCACCGGAACGCCCAGCGCCTCCACCAGGTCCACGCCCTCACCGGCCAGCCACCGCCGCGCCTCTGCTGCCAGGTCGGGATCCTCGGCCTCGACGTCGCGGGCCGCCTGTAGCAACATTGCCGCGGCCAGCCGCCGCCAGTTCGCATCAATCCCCACCGCGCTCCTCTCTCCCCCCGTCATTCACCCTGGGAGATTGTCGCTATGGGCTAGTTCTCGGATACGTCCCTGACGCCGGCCAGGTCTAAGACCCTCACCGCAGCCAGCACCCCCAACCCCACCAGCTCCCCAGCCGCCTGGAGCCGCGCCCCCTCATCGTCGCTCTCCAGCGCCGCCCCGAGCTCTCTCAACGCCTCGGGCGCCCCAGTGAAATCCCCGTCCACCACGGCCGCCAGGACCTGGTGCAAGAACTGGGCGCTGCTCCGAACGTCCTGGGCTTCATCAGTCGCTTTCACTCCTCGCCTCCTCGTCTGCATCCTCATCCCCCCCGCCGCGCAACTCCTCCAACAGCCCCCGCCACTCCGCCTCAGCCCCGCCCGCCGACTTAACAGCCGTTTCGATGTCCGCCCTGTCCAGTATGCTCAACGCCGCCTGCAGCCCCTTCCCCAGCAGCGCCGCCGCCGCCTGGACTTGCCCCCGTCCCGCCCCCCCATCCTGGGTGATCTTGAGCAACGTCTCCAACGGCGACGGGATCCCCGCTTCATCACTTCCCCGCAGCAACGCCTGTACGATCGCCTCGGCCGCCCTCGCGGAGGCCGGCGCCGCCCGCCTCAGCCGCTCCGCCGCCTCGTCCACCGCGTCCCGCAACAACGCGGCGTCGTACTCCTTCCTTGCCCGCTCCAGCGCCGCCACGAATTGTGGGTTGTGGGACCAGCCTTTGCGCCCGTAGTACGTGTGCCAGGCGCAGATCCCTTCACCGCTCCCCGGCCTGTCCTTCCGCCGCGGTCCGCCCCGGATCAACCTGCTGAGCGCGCCCCCCTCCGCCAGCGTCGCCACGATCTGCGGGATCGCCGCCCGCTGCCTGGCCGTCAGCCCGCCCAGCATCGCCAGCAGCTCATCGCTAAACCCGGAAAAGTCTGAACCCGTAATCACTTCTGAATCACCTTCACTTTAACCGTCCGGGCCGGCTGCCACCTCGACCCCCGCACGCCCTCACCCCGCTTCTGCCATCATCGCTACACGAAGGCGCCTGTGTGGCACACTTCCGCACGCGCTCCACTGCTCCCATCACCACCGCCCAATCCTCTGCCGACAACGCCCCCGGCACGTGCACGAACGCCGAGCACCTGCTTGCACTCAGCAACCGGAAGTACAGGTGGCCACACTCATACTCGCCGGCGTCCGGTCCCACCGCCGCCAGCGAGTATAGCCCGAACGCCGAACCGTTGGCGTAAGCCCCCCCCGCCGTGGGATCCAGCCCGATCCCCAGCGCCGGCCCCGGGATCTCCAACCCCTCGACCACGGCCCAGTCCACCGGCACCACCACCCCGCCCAGCTCCAGCGCCACGTCGCGCGCCGGGTTGACGTAGCACGTGCCATCGTAGCAGAAGGCATCGAAGCCGTAGACCGGGACCCGCTCCACCGGCAGGCCCGGCACGCACATCACTATCACCGCCACTAAGCCCCCCAAGAGCCTCAGTTCAGGTCTACCCACGCTCCTCCTGCGCGTAAGCGCAGCTTGTTCGTGTCGGTGCGATAGAACAACACGCCATTTTCAACCCCCACCGTTGGATCTGCCGTCCCTGTCCCCACCCGGAACGGTACACCGACCACCCGCACTTTGTCGTAGTTAGATTCGAGCACCGTCCGCCAGGCCGCCGCCTTCTGGATCGTCACGTCAACCTCGTTCAGCCAGCAGGCTATGCCTGACTGGTTGCTCGCGTTGTGCCGCACACCAAAGTTCATCGCCCCGTAAGTGTGGCTGTCGGGGTCAGTCTTCTGGAGGTTCGCAAAGCCAAAGGCCGATGTGTACGTCGTGATCTCGCTGTTAAACCACTTCGAGAAGATGTTCGCCTCGCCTGTGGTGTGCACCTCGAAGCCGGCAGAGTTGAGTATCACGGCGCCCCCGCCCGCCATTGCCTGCCCGTCGCTGGACTGGAGATAGAACTGTTTCGTTCCCGCCGAGTTATAGCCTGCAATCTCAGCCGCCGTGATCTCAATTCGCTGTCCACTCGTGCCCGAGGCTATCTTGAACTGGCCATCCATGATGTAGATGCCAGGTGCTTCCATCGATCCTGTGTCCACCAAGGGTTGCTGGAGCTCAAACAGTTGGGACACTTCACTCTGGTCCAACACCCGGTCGAACACCCCGAACTCGCAGAACGCCGCGCCTGGCAGGTTGACCCCAGCACAGTTACTGCCCAAGTTCCATTGGTTCAATACCGGTGCCCCACAAGCAGTAGTGTCGGTATCCTCCAATACTCCATTCACGTAGAATTTGAAGGAGTTTGCAGTGAAGTCCAGGGTAAGTACCAAATCAATCCACGTACCCGCTGCGAAGGTTTGAGCACTCGAAGAGAGTTGGAACATATCTGCGCCGAACCTCGCCCCTGCTTTGAATGAGTCGTCGGTAGTATCGAAGTAGATATTGATGTAGTCAGCCACCCCACCCGTTGCCCACATAGCAGCATTGGGGGTGGCAACCGGCCAAACAGCAGTTGCAGCATAAGGGTACTGCACCGCTACTCTGAAGCTCATCGTGTTCTTGCTACTGATTAGCCCGACGAGAGCGTCCAGGTTGCACTCGTTGACTGCTCTAGCAGAAGTGCTGGCGTGTGCCGTGCCGGTCCAGGCATACCCAGAACCGAGTGAGCCGTCGCAGTAACTGGTTGGGTAGCCTTTCTGCTCAAACTGAACCCCGTCTATCAAAACCTCCATCTCAGTTCCAGCAGTGCATCCGGCTGCGTAGAAAGCAACCACCAGTGCATAGGCGGTCAATACCGGTGCAGTTGCAGTCTTCGTGTATCGCTTCCACCCATGAATTCCAGAATCCAGAGTCAGGTCGCTCACCGATATAGTGCCGTGCGCAGCGTTGCGCCAAATGATGCGGAATATCCCTGCACCAGTACACTTAACCTTCTTAATGTACGCACTCAGCGTGTACTGAAGCCCGGCAGTTGCAGGCATCTCCGCGGGAAAGATATACTCATCAGCTTCTATTGCCGCTTCGTACATCCTACCGCAGCATGTCCCGAACACGCTGTCTGTAGTGATGCGTTCCCAGGTATCGAACCCGGCGTTTGTCCAGTTTGTTACATCAATCTCAAAGGATGGGTTGACCACCAGGTTGGTTGTGGCTTCCTCAATCACAATCCCACGTGTTCCCTGCCACATACCCTGCACCGTGTGGAATCCGCCACTCAGGGTTGCCTTCTGCTTGCGCAATGATCGCCACTCGGTTGGGCTGATGTAGCAGTGTGGGCCGAGCAAGAGCAGCCCATCCACTGAGTTATACAGGAACTCACCGATGTTCAGCTTGTCTGCTGTCACCGTCCCCTCGATCAGCGCGTCGCCCCGGATCCGCAGACTTTTGGTGGGATCATAGGCCAGCCACTTGTTGCCGGCGTAATCGCCGACGAAGATCCCATAGGCATCCGCTCCGTAATCCGCCAGCCCGTTCAGGTTTCCAAGCCTGACCCGTTCGGTGGTGGTAGTCCACGGCGCGCCGGCGTGTGTGAACACGCTCAGGTATGGCGCGCCCGCCGCGTCTGCCGTCTGCAACAGCCCACCGTCCCCACTCACCCCGTAGTCCACCGCCGCCGTCCCCGGATGGTACGTCACGCCATCGTCCCCCGACTGCCGCGACGTCGTGTACTCGTTCGTCGTCGCGCTTCTCGTCACGGTGATCCACGTCTCGTACACCCCGCCCGCGTACTCCTCCTTCAGCCGCACGACGTCGCTATTGTCGAAAAGCCACCCGCCCCCTGGAGGCGTCTCCACTGTCAGCGTCCCGCCCACGGTGTAGTCTGCCGATACCTTCCCCGCACTCTTCACCACCAGCAGACTCCCCGCGTGTGCGCTGATCAGGTCCTTGACGAACACCCCCGCCCGCAGGCTACCCCGAACATTCACGTTGAGCGCCCACACCTCACCGGCCGTGTTGACTCGGAAGTCTGCGCTCGCCGGCGTATCGCTCCCCGCGTAGAACGGCCAGGACCCGGGCTGCAGCCCCACCCGTCCCTCCCCCGTCCCCGCGTACAAGTGCCCCGTCTCGATCGTCCACCCGCCGATCTCGCCCACGTCGGCGTAGATCGTGCCCCTCACCACCACGTCGTTGAACTCCGCCGACCCATCCGCCTCGATCTGCCACCCCGCCGACCCGCTCACGAAGTTCGGCGAGCGCGTCAGCCCCATGTTGATCTGCGGTAGGCTGTTCGTATGCCGGTACAACTGCCCCTGCGCTCGGGGCCCCGGCGCCTGCGGCCCCCAGCCGTCGCCAGTGAATACGAGCGTATCGCCAATCTGGGGCGATCGTGCGCCCGAGCTAATCTTGATTTCACCCATCGTGTCATCTCCTCGTTATATGCCCGTGATGGCCAGCTGCTGCAGCCCGCCGGCCTGTTCGGCCGCTGTTGCATCTACCTGTCCGCGGACAACTCGTGCCACGTCCTCCGCCCACTCCCCCCAGCTCATCCCCCAACACGGCCAGCCCGCCCTCTCCGCCAGTGCCGCCCACTCACGCGCCCAGGAGGCCTCTGGGCGCGCGACCGCCAGCAGCTCCCCAGCTCTCGATACTTCTGCGCTCCAGATGCCCCTGGCAGCATCGGCGGCGCGCTCGTAGAGCGCCCCCGCCTCCACCTCCAGCCGCGCCAGGAGGTCGACCACCCACGCTCGGAGGTCGCCTCCAGCCTGGTAGAAATCGGTCAGATCATTGCCCCGTAGGGGGCGTACCCTCCGCATCCGTCTCGACTGCAGCAGCAGCCAGGCCGCTCCCTTCTCGCCAGGATCATCGGTATCACAGGCCACCAGGATACGCCGCGCTCCGAGCAGTTGCTGCACCCAGCTATCGCTTAACGTGCGCCTCGATGCGCTGCCCAGAGCTGCCACGCCCGCCAGGTCGCCGGCTTGCTGATGCAATAGCACCGCGTCAAACTCGCCTTCACACAGCAGCACCACAGGCCAACCGGCCACCAGGTCAGCGCCGAACAGGGTCGCCCTCCCTCCCTTAACGCTCACGTACTTGGGCTTGCCGGCAGGGCGTCGGATTTTTCCGTACCACCTTACGCCTCCGACCTGGCATGGGATGACCACCCCGCGCGGGAGCCACACCTTTCCAGCACCGGCGTCCAACCCCCAGGCTTCCGGTTTCTCGTATCGGTCGGCACGGTTATAGCCCAGATGCCAGTACCGGATCGTCGCATCGTTCAAGCCCCGCTTGTCCCGCAGGTAGGCCAGCGCCCGCGCTCCTGTGTCCGACCACAGTACCGCCTCGCAATCAGCAGCGAAAGCAGCTGCGCGCTCCTGCCAGGCGGCCGGTGGTGGAGTATCATCCGCCGCGGGCGAGGCCACGTGCACAGGGCGTGAGGGCAGATCCAGCCCCCCCAGCCGCTCGCAGGCGTCCAGGAAGGAGAGGCCCTCCCGCTGGCCCAGCCAGGAGATCGCATCCCCGCTGGCCCCACAGCCAAAGCAGTGATAACGGTCCCGGTCCGGCGTTACTGCAAATGACGGGTCCCGGTCCTCGTGAAAAGGGCAATGCCAGAAGAGCCACTGCCCGGATCGCCTGGAGGGCGGGCCGAGGTCGCGCTCCACCAGCGCGCCCAGATCAACACGCTCTTTCAGATCGTTTGTGTCTATCACTTCGGATCTCCTAACCGTAGGTGTTTTCTACGCTTCTACACCACTACACTTCTACACTTCACGGATCCGGTATCGGTCCGCCCGCGCACCTTCCGGCCTAAACCTCTCCACGATCCCATCACGGGCCAGCAGCTCGAGCGCCGGCTCGATCAGGATCCGCTTAGTCTTGGTGAGCTGCCCTACCTCCCTCGCCGTGTGGCCGCGCTCCCCCGCCCGGCGCAGGATGCGCAAGACGCGCTCCTCCTCACCCAGCTCGTCAGCACCGTCCACTAGTAGGTGTAGGCAGCGATGGGCCGACGCCCTCCACCCCTCCACTACTTGCTGACCCCGCGCCCAATGCCCGATCTCGATACGCGGCGCGTCGCGGTCCCCGCTCGCCCAGTCCAGGGCGGCCAGCGCAAGGGCAACCTTCAAGGCGTGGGTCGGGAGGCGCCCGTATGTCCCCCACAAGCGCTCGTCCGGCTGCGCGTCGCCTGTTAACAGGTCAAAAGCGACTGCCCGATCATAGTGCCGATAGGCTCCAAACGCCTCGTCCGATATAGCGACCGCCTGGGACTCGGGGGGGTCGGGGAACTTCGAGGTGGGCAGCAGCTCGCCAGCAAGGTGAGCCAGCGGACCGGTCAGGCTCGGCGGCGGCGCGACATCTCCCATTTCCGGCAGAGCGTACACCGGCGGCCCGTCGGGCGTGACGAGCGCGAACCTGGCCCACAAGCCTGTCACCCAGGCTGCGGCCACCTGAGCTTGCCTTAAACTGACCGGGGTAGTCGCCCCAAGAAATGACAACGCCGCATTCCGAACGACGACGAAGCCTGCGCCCTTTGTGTGCCGGCGAAACGTAGGCGTGCAATCGTACAGCTTTAGCAAGAGTTCCGCGGTTCCCACCATATAGTCACGGCGCAGTCCGGCAAACAGCCCCGACGCTTCATCAAGCAGAATCCCACGTTGAGCGGCGAAGTTGCGCCCGCGCTGCCACAGTTCTCGAATCCCGGCTGCCTGGCCTTGCAAGCCTGCCGGCTCGATCCCGGCCAATTCGTCGAGAATGGACTCAGGAGTGAAGTCAGCGGAGAGCAAGAGGTGCGGCAGCACCAGGTCCACCAGGCGGTACCCCACGCGCAGCGCCGTACTCTTCGCGAACAGAGTGGTGGGAGCCAAAAGCAGCGCGTACAGGTTCGGGAAGATCCCGCCGTGGCCCAGCGGCAGGTGAAGCCGGCGCGCAATGGCGAGGCCGGCGATCCACAAGCCGATAACTTCATGGAAAGCGCGCGGACTGCGCGGGCTGACCGCCGCGCTGTAGTCCACATAGGCGGCCAGCCAGGCATCCGCCTCCCCCGCTGCTCGCTCGTGAGCCGCCGTGAGCCGCGCCACCGCTGGCAGCTCGGGCACGTCGGAGGGCGCGTTGTAGGGTACGACCATCGGAGCACCTGGAGCCAGCCCATTGGGATCGGCGGCGAACACCGCGCGGCGCACCCGCTGGGCGGTCTCCTCCCCCAATCCTTCCAGCGCTGCGTCGAACGCAACCGCCCGCCCTCCGCCATCGGCCTGGCCGATCCGCCGGGCGATGGGGCCCCAGGGCGCTGGCAGGGCCTCCAGCTCCTGACCGTCCACGAGATCACCCGCCAGCAGCCGCGCCAAGCACCAGGCCGCTGTTGCGTCTTGACAGTGATCACCTTCCGTGTTATTATGAGGCTGTCGTTCCTTGGTGTCTTGCGACACCACCGCCGCGCCCGCTAGCCCCAGCGGGCGCTCGGCATTTGTAAGCCTGGGGTTTGTCATCGTTAGCTCTCCTCCATCGAGCCTATCTCCCGCCCATCGCCCCCACCATCATCACCACCACCACCGCCCCGCCTGGCCCGCCTCACCACGTCGTCGAGGATCCGAGGGTCGGCCAGGGCAACTCCCAGAGCGACACGTGCAATGTCCGCCGGCCGGAGCCTGAGCCGTCGCGCCTCTCCGCACAGCGCCACCATCATGGAAGGCGTGATTCGCACCTGCAGCCTTTCCGAAACTGACTCGAACTCGGTCATCGCTTCCTCCACCGTATAAGCAAAAAGCGCCCGCGGCCACGCATCTACATGCGTGATCGCGGACGCCCCCCCTCCAGGTTCTCCCCCCCGCCAGGGCGTACTTATTTTAGTACCCCAGAGTATACCGCACCTCTGCCCTTTCGGCAAATCTCGCATCTCTGCCAGCACCTTGGGCTCTACCCTGACCAGCCCGCCGAGGTTGTCCGAAATGCCCTGTTTTTGACCGTTTCTGCGAGTTTGTGTTGCATAGATTACGCATCAGCCTGCCCCTTGCGCTTGGCCCGGTATCGCCGTTGGGCCTCGTTGCGCTCCTCTTTGTGCTCCTGGTAGTATTCTGCATCCCTCTGGCGTGCCAGGTCGGGATTGGCTGCCCGCCACTCTCGCGCCCACTTCCGCCGCTTGGCTATATCGCGTGTGCGCCGGGCCTTAACACAATCCTTACACTCAGAGTACAGGCCGTCACTCTTTCGCCTGTCCCGATAGAATGAGGACCGGGGCAGATCGCGCCCGCAGGTTGCGCATTGCTTTGTTTGCTCCATCGTCAACGCCTCCAGGATCGTCTACAGCCATTTCTACAGCGGATCGCCCGCGCCTGGCCACGTCGCCGAGGTGCCGCGCTCCTGGTGCCACACAGCCCCCCTAGTAGACCAGCCGATCAATCTCTGCTTGCGCGTCATCGTCGCCCAGGCCGATGTAATGGGCCGTCGTGCTGGGGTCCGCGTGCCCGTACAGCCGTTGAATCGCCGCCAGGCTTGCCCCGCAGTCGTGCAACCGCCGGCCAAACGTCCGCCGTAGATCGTGCGCTGAGAGTGCCCCCAGCCCGGCTTGTGCGCCGTAGGCCGTCACCAGATCCCCCACTGCCTGAGAGGTCACACGCCCCCGGCCGGCGTGCCCACCGCGGCGGATCCTCACGAACAGCGGTACAGGGTCGCCCCAGGTGTGGCCATAGTGCGCAAGCCATCGCTCCAGGCTCGCTTGTAGTTCCCTGTGAACCGTGAGTTTGCGCCGCTTGTTGCCCTTGCCGTGCACTGTGACCACCAGCCGGCCGGCATCGGTGCCGAAGTCCGCCACGCTCAGGCTTGCCGCTTCCTCTCTGCGCAGGCCGGCGAACAGCAGGGTATCGAGTATCGCCCTATCCCGGCGCCCGCTGGCCGTCGTGAGGTCTGGTGCACCGCGCAGCAAGCCGACCTCCATCGGCGTCAACCTTCTGCCCACCGGTGCGTCGTCGCGCTTCCGGCGTTGCCTGTACGGCTTGACGCCCAGGGCCGCCGCCTGGAGGGGAGAGATCACCCCATCGCGCAGGGCCACGCCCAGGAGGGTCCGCGCCGCGTACACGCCCGCCGGTGTCTGCTTCCGGTAGGCATCCAGGGTCACACCGTCTACCGCTCGCAGGATCGCCGCCGGCGTGTCTCCGTAGTCGAAGACGGTTTCCCTGTGCACTCCGCTCTCTAACCTGGTGACCAGGGCCTCACCCGATACCCGCGCCTGCAGCATAGCGACGAAGCCGGCGATGTGCCGGCGATACGCCCGCGCCGTGTGCTTGCTGTCGCAGGCCGCCAGGATCGTCGCCTCCACCAGGTCGGCCAGCGTTCGCCCGTCGAACGGTAGCACCGTGATCGGTAGGGCTTCCACTGTGGGCACCAGTGCCCGTGTGTCATCTGCCATCCTGTTCACCTCGTTAACTTGTAATAAGCCTTCTAATCATATCCTATTCTAACCCGTCCCCGTGTACCCGTCTACCTCTCAGCTGAGGGTTTCCCGTGCTCCCGTGCGCTCGGTGCTGGCCAGCGATCGGGCCGTGATCACCGCCCTCACCTCCGCCTGCCGTAACAGCATGGCCCGCCGATAGTGGCAGTAAGAGTCGTAGTCACCCTGTGCCCTGCGTTCCTCTGCCAGCTTCCCCAGCCGCACCACCTCCGGATCCGCGTACACCATCCTGGTCCTTTCGTCTCGCTCGGACATCTTGTCACCCCTAACCATAGAACGAACGGACCACGGGTTTTGTGCAACTGGCCGCTATACGCTTAGGATCCTAATGCCATAGACCAGCGCCTGCTCCTCCAGCGCCGGCCATCGCTCACCCCCTCCACCTCAGCCGTTCGATTTGTGCTTCGAACTCAGCGTAATGATCGGGGCCGGTCCCAGGATCGGCCACACTGCGCGCCGCATCAGCCGCCAGGATACCTGCAGCCTTCGCCAGGCTATCGATCAGGGGGCGAATCTCGGAGGGCCAGATCACCACTGCCCCGGGCATATTACTGCAATCGCTCTCCAGATCTCGGCTCCGGAGTTTGATCAGCGGAGCATCGCCCCGGCCCCCGCTGGGCCACACCTCCACCACCAGGTCGTCACTTACTTCGATCACCGTCTCCATCCCCCTACGCTCCCTTCCCGCCACCTACCCCCACCAGCCTGACCGCCGGCACCAGGACCTGGACGGCCGCCAACACCAGCAACCCCAGCGCCAATTGAACCAGGTCGAGGTCAGGCGTACACCGCAACGTCTCCAGGAGGAGGCCTCCCAACAGCGTGCCGCAGAGGATCCCCACCGACACCACGCGGATCCAACGACGTCCACCCATCTCCATCACCTCACCACTTTCTTCTGGTGCCCTCGCCTCCACGCCGGCGAGGGCGTGCAGTCCACTCGATACGATAGGCCACGTGGGGCCACTGATACGGTCAATGTTTCGATAGATCACCCCCTTTCCTCACATCCTTGGCGGTCCTGGTGCACCACAACCACGAACGGGCACACCTCCACCTGTAGCCGCACCGAAACCCGCGCCACGCCCAGCGCCCGCGCGAGTGCCGCCGTCCAGGGAGTGTCAAGGGCCGGCGTGTTGAACACCGCCCGCCCGTCTGCGAATGTCTCACCGCCCGTTATGCCCATGGGCAGTCCCCCGCGTGAGAGTGCCGCGTCAATGCCATCTACCCACTGTCTGAGGATCATGGTTGTGGCGCTCACCGCTCACCTCCAGAGGTCCGGCGCCGGCTCCAGCGCGCCCTCAATGCCGGCCAGGATCCCGGCGGATTGTGGGCTTGTGGCCGGGTCCGGGTCGGTTTGTAGGTCGGTTTGTGGGCCGGTAGGGGGGGATTGCGGGGATTGTAGGCTTTTCAGTTTGTAGGCGATTTGCTCCAGATCGGACGTCACGCGCCGCTTGTTCCCGGCCAGAGTATCCTTGACCAACCACCCGCGCCGCTCCCACTCGCAGGCCAGCCGCCGGGCCTCACCTTGCCCAACCTCACGCGCGCCCGCGTGCGTGCCCGCGCGCCCCCGTGTCTGAATGTCCGCCAGGCTCAGATAGCCGGCGTTTTCCTCCAACGCCCACAACACCAGCGCCAGTTCACCAGGTGAAAGAATGCCCGCGCCCGCCGTCGAGGTCACCAGGTCGGACCTGTTCAGGTAGTAGGCTTGGAATGCTCCCCACCGGGCCGATACCGCCCGCCCGGGCCGGGTGATGTTCACCGCCTCAGAACAGCCCACCGCCCGCGCCAGTTCCCGGCTTTGGACGCGAAACAAGACGGGTGTCACCTGGTCCCGGAATCGGCCGATAACCTCTTTTGAGAAGTCCTGAGCAGCCGCCACCAGGGAGAGGCCAAACTTCCGCCCCCGCCAGGCCAAGGCAGCCGTATCACTGGCAAACCCCCCACGCGCCCCACCCAGGGCCGCCGCCGTCGCGCTGTATTCGTCCAGGATCACCAGCACACGGGGCAAGGGATCCTCACCCATCTTGCCCGCTTGCGTGTTGTAACTTGGCAGATCGTCGGGGAAGCCGGCCACCGCCTGGTACAACACCGCCCGCTTGTCACACTCTCCCAGCGCCCGCCCCACCACCTGGTGGGCCTCTTGAGGGTTGCCGGCGATGGGAGCAGCAAGCGCCGGGTGACCTGCCAGCATGGGGAAGGTTGCGCCGTCGAGGTCAGACAGGAGCAGCCGCGCGCCGTCTGCTATTGCCTGGTGCACCAGCAGCCGCAGAAATGCGGATTTGCCATAGCCAGTCATCCCAGCCGCCAGCAGGTGGCCCAGCCTGTCCCAACTCTCTGCAACCTCACCACGCAGGGCAACCCCCAGCCGGACCTTACCGCGCTCGATACCCGGGAAGTCCACCCGCCCGGGCAGCCGGGGCCGGCCGCTGAGCAGAAGACCGAAGCGTAAGCCGTTCGTGTTGGACGTGTAGCAAGGTGTCCCACGCGCCACCGTGCTAATCTGGTGCAAGAGGTCGGGGCTTAGGTACTGCTCCATTCTGGCAATGCGCCGCGTGTCCAACGCGCCGAAAAGCCACACTTGCCCCCCGTCAGA
>Ga0307379_10005007_pt1 | contig 18647 bp, 18 predicted proteins | sample UN2MG_FD_202237 | JGI IMG/M metagenome (GOLD analysis project Ga0307379, IMG submission 202237) | Soil microbial communities from Risofladan, Vaasa, Finland - UN-2 | ecosystem: Environmental > Terrestrial > Soil > Coastal area > Acid sulfate soil | place: Finland: Risofladan, Vaasa | collected... | reverse complement strand
CTTCTAAGCATGTCTAAGAAGAATATTGAGATAAGAAAAGATTTTAAAAAATTTCGAAATTTAGATATTCCTCTTTTTTTAGGTGATTCTAAAAAATTTAAAAAACAGACCAGTTGGAAACAAAAATTTTTATTTAGAAAAACATTACAAGATATATTAAATTATTGGAGAAATAAAATAACTTGATAATTAGAGTAAATAGATCCATGAATAAAGTAAAAAGGATAGCCAAAAATACAACAGTTCTCTTTATTTCTCAGGTTATTGGCAAAATCCTGCACTTTATACTGGTTATATTTATTTAATATGGAGTTATTTATTTATTAATATGGAGTTAGAAGGAGGTTGCCAAATGAAAGTTGTAATTTTAGCAGGTGGCCTTGGCACAAGACTTGCAGAAGAAACAGATATAATACCTAAGCCAATGGTTGAAATAGGCGGAAAACCAATTTTGTGGCATATAATGAAATATTATGCTTATTTTGGGTTTACCGAATTTATTATTGCATTAGGTTATAAAGGAGAGATAATAAAGAATTTTTTTATGAATTATCATTTCCTGAGCGATTGCTTTACGGTTAATACAAAGAGCGGAGAAATAATAGAACATAATAAAATAAAAGATGATTGGAAAGTGCATCTTGTTGACACCGGTCTTGATACTATGACAGGAGGAAGGATAAAAAAACTTTCAAAATGGCTTACAGATGGTACATTTATGATGACTTATGGTGATGGAATTATAAATCTAAATTTAAAAAATCTACTACAATTTCATCGCGTACATGGTAAACTGGCAACTGTAACGGCTGTTCAACCTTTAGCAAGGTTCGGGAAAATGGTATTTAATGGAGATGAAGTTATAAAATTTGCTGAAAAGCCAAAAATTGATGAAAATTGGATGAACGGAGGGTTTTTTGTACTCGAACCAGAGGTGTTAAACTATATAGAAGGTGATGATACTCCTTGGGAACGCGAACCTTTAGAAAGATTAACAGAAAGCGGTCAGTTGATGGCTTATCGCCATAATGACTTCTGGCAGTGTATGGATAATATAAGAGATTTGCGATATTTGCGTAAATTATGGAATGAAGGTAAAGCGCCCTGGAAATTATGGGAGGATTAAATAAATGAGTATGAATTGGAAAGATTGGGAAGGTAAGAAGGTTTTAATTACGGGAGCTACAGGTTTGGTAGGTTCATGGCTTGTAAAAGCACTTTTAAAGAAAAAATCAATAATTGTAGCCCTGGTAAGAGACATTGATTATCAAACTGAGCTTTATAGAAGTGGAGATTATTTACAAACTAATATAGTTAACGGTTCATTGGAAAACTTTTCCCTAATAGAGCGTGCGATAAATGAATATGAAGTGGATACCATTTTTCATTTAGGAGCACAGACAATTGTCGGGGCAGCTTATCGAGAACCTTTACAAACTTTTGAAAGCAATATTAGGGGTACCTACCATATTTTGGAAGCTTGTAGACGGAATCGAGAGTTTGTGAAAGAAATTGTAATTGCTTCTAGTGATAAAGCATACGGAATTGCGGATAAATTACCCTATACCGAAGATATGCCACTTAAAGGGTCTCATCCGTATGATGTTTCAAAGAGCTGCACTGATTTATTAGCTCAAACATATTCTTATACTTATAACATGCCAATAGCCATAGCGAGATGTGGAAATATTTACGGTGGTGGCGATCTAAATTGGAGTAGAATTATTCCTGGAACCATTCTTTCATTGCTTAATAATAAAAGACCTGTTATTCGAAGTAATGGAAAATATATTCGTGATTATATTTACGTAAAGGATATTGTGGATGCTTATATCAATTTAGCAGAATCAATTACGAAGAAAAATATTTCTGGAGAAGCATTTAATTTTAGTACCGAATCTCGAATGGCCGTTATCGAGATTGTGAATAAGATTCGTTCAATAATGAGTAAAGAAGATTTAGAACCTCAAATATTAAATTTAAACTTGAAAGAAATTCCTGAACAATCATTATCAGCAAAAAAAGCACACGAAATATTGGGATGGTATTCTAAATATAACCTGGAGAAAGGTTTGTCTGAAACAGTAGATTGGTATAAGAATTATTTTAATAAAAAATGCACTAATAGATAGTAAGTTCTATTGGTTATAAGGGAAGTAAGGATGTTAATAAAAGAAAGACGAATTAAAGGAGTATTCGAAATACCGTTAGACCTATATGAAGATGAAAGAGGATTTTTTATGCGAGTTTATGATGATATAATCTTTAAAAAATATAAAATACATAAAAAATGGGTTCAAGAAAATCATTCCTTATCAGTAGAAAAAGGCGTAATCCGTGGGATGCATTTTCAACTTCCACCACATTCAGAAGCAAAGTTAATAAGGGTTATAAACGGTAAAATATATGATGTGTTCATTGATTTGAGAAAAGGTTCTTCAACTTTTGGGCAATGGGATAGCATCAATCTTTCAGCAGAAAACAAGAAAATGATATATATCCCCCGAGGCTTTGCTCACGGATTTTGTACTTTAACTGAAAATTGCGAAATTTTGTATAAAATGGACAATTATTACGCTCCTAACAGTGAAGGTAGTATTAGATGGAATGACTCGGACGTAGGAATTAATTGGCCAGTGAACAACCCAATTATATCCGAAAAAGATTTAAAAGCAAAAAGTTTCAGAGAATTTATTGAAAGGTATGGAGGATTGGAATTATGAAACTTGAGAGATGCCGAATTTGCAAAAATAAAAAACTGGAGAAAATATTAGACCTGGGTGAGATGCCTTTAGCAAATGCTTTTTTGGATAAAAATCAATTAAGTCAAAAGGAGATTTCTTATCCGCTTAGGGTAGTATGGTGCAAATCATGCGGTTTATTACAAATTGATGAAATCGTTCCTCCCGAAATTCTTTTTAGAAACTATGTCTATGTATCTGGAACATCTGAAGCGTTGCGAAAGCACTTTGAGGGCTTAGCCACGGAAGTAGTGACCAATTTCAAATTAAATAGTGAATCGTTGGTTATAGATATCGGAAGTAATGATGGGACTTTACTAAAAGAATTTAAAAAGATTGGTGCTAAAGTTATAGGTGTTGAACCAGCACTTAATATTTCAAAAATTGCCCAAGAAGAAGGCATTACAACTGTAAATGATTTCTTCTCTGAAAATATTGCCAAAAAAATAATTAAAGATAATGGGAAAGCTGATGCAATTACTGCCACAAATGTAATTGCCCATACTAATGATTTAGATAAATTATTAAAAGGAGTTTCGCATCTCTTAAAAGATGAAGGAATTTTTGTAATTGAAGTCCCTTACTTAGTGGATTTATTAGAGAAAGTAGAATTTGATACTATATATCATGAGCATCTTTCCTATTTTGCGCTAAGACCGATAAAAATATTTTTTGATGAACATGATTTTAAAATTATTGATATTAAAAGAGTTAAAATTCATGGTGGGACAATCAGGGTTTTTGTGAGCAAGAAAAAATCGAGATATAATGTTAATGAAAATGTAAATCAATTGGTTTCATTGGAGATAAAGAAAGGGTTAAATGAAGTAACTGCGTACAGAAAATTCGCTGAACGAGTTGAAAAACTCAAGGAAGATTTAGTTAGTTTACTACAGAAATTAAAAAGTGAGAACAAAAAGGTTATTGGATATGGAGCAGCAGCCAAAGGGAACACTTTATTAAATTATTATCATATCGGGCCTGAGCTAATTGAGTTTATTGCTGATTTAAGCCCGATGAAACAAAATAAATTTACCCCTGGGACACACATTCCGGTATATAACCCTAAACAGATATATGAAGCTAAGCCAGATTACATGTTGATTCTTGCGTGGAACTTTGCTGATGAAATTATGAAACAACAATCAAGATTTAAAGAAATAGGGGGAAGGTTTATTATTCCAGTACCTGAGGTAAAAATTGTATGAAGTTTATTGAAACTAAATTAGAGAGTGCTTATCTGATTGAATCCGAGCGTTTGGGGGATGAACGCGGGTTTTTTGCTCGTACATTCTGCCGAGAGGAGTTCGAAGCGCATGGTTTGAACCCAAACGTGGCACAGTGCAATATTCCTGAAGGTCTTGCTCATGGCTTTCAAGCTTTAGTTGATAACTGCGAAGTGCAATATTTTATGTTAGAATTTTATTCGCCAGAGCATTCTTTAGGTGTTCGCTGGAATGATCCATTTTTAAACATTAAATGGCCAATAGAAAATTCAATTTTATCAAAAAAAGACAAAAATTGGCCGCAAATGAAACAAATATGAGAAAAATTCTATTAATTGGTAAAACTGGTCAATTGGGAAGAGAAATAATGGGAGATGCTTCCTCTTTTAATTTTGAAATCGTTGGCTTTGAGAAAGAAGAATTAGATGTCATTAACGAATCACAAGTTAAAGAAAAAATAGAAAAAATTAAACCGGATATTTTGATTAATACCTCGGCTTATCATGTCGTTTCAAGGTGTGAAGAAAATCCCTTAGAGGCGATGGTAGTTAATTTTGTTGCCGTAGATAAAATGGCTAAATTATGTAAAAGATATGATATTAAATTTGTTACTTATAGTACAGATTATGTTTTTGATGGAGAAAAAGGAGTCCCCTATGAAGAAAATAATAAACCTAATCCTTTACAAATATATGGCATTTCTAAATTAGCAGGGGAATACACAGCATTAAATTCACACCCTGATGGAGTTTTTGTTATCAGAACTTGCGGTCTCTATGGCGGGGAAAAAGGTAGTTCAGAAAAAAAAGGAAATTTTGTTTTAAATATTTTGAAAGAAGCCCAAAATAAAGAGGTTATTGAAATTAGTTCGGAACAGATTGTCAGCCCTACTTATGCTGGAGATTTAAGTAGGGCCACAATAAGGTTATTAAATAGTAAAGCTAATCCTGGGATATACCATCTTGTGAATGAAGGTTATTGTAGTTGGTATGAATTTGCAAAAGAAATTTTCAAATTGGCTAAAATAGATAAAGAATTAAAACCAGTTGATAGGGGCGGTTTAGATGGGAGAATGAGGCGGCCCAAATTTTCTGCTTTAAAAAACACGAAAGCTAAGGGACTGGGAGTTGAGTTGCCTTTCTGGCGAGAAGGGCTAAAATCATATTTTAATTTTTTAGGAAGAATAAAATGAAAGCAAAAATTAAACCAAGAATTGATTTGGAAAATAGAACAAAGCTAGAGACGGTGATACCACTTAGTGTTCCATTTATCATCTTTGTAGATCCTAGCGATTTGTGTAATTTTAGGTGCAAATTTTGTCCTACTGGTGATAGAACCTTGATGAAAAAAGTCGGTAGAAGCCTTAAAATCATGGATTTCGAACTTTACAAGAAGATTATAGATGATATTTGTGAATTTGAAAAACCTATCAAAGTTTTGAGACTTTACAAAGACGGAGAGCCATTACTAAATCCACGATTCGCTGAAATGGTAAGGTATGCTAAAGAAAAAAAATGTTCAGAGAGAATAGACACGACTACTAATGCCTCGCTACTTAATCCAAAAAGAAACCTTGAAATTATTGAAGCGGGGCTAACTCGGATCAATATTTCTATATATGGTGTTAATGAAAAACAGTATTTAGAATTCAGTAATTATAAGATTGATTTTGAAAAGCTCGTTGGAAATATTCGTCATCTTTATGAAAATAGAAAAAATTGCGAAATAATTATAAAAATCTGTGGTGATACGATATCGGATAATGATAAAAAGAAATTTTACGAGATATTTGATGATATAGCCGATGGTGTGTATATTGAGCATATTATGTCGTGCTGGCCTGAATTTGAGCTAAAAGGAATTGAAGTTAATCAAGAGTTTGGAATATATGGACAAGAGATAAAAGAAGTTCAAGTTTGTCCTTATGTCTTCTATTCTTTTTCAATCAATTCTGACGGTTCAGCAAGTGCATGTTTTCTTGACTGGTCTAGAAAACTCATTATCGGCGATGCGAAATGCGAAAGCGTCAAAGATATATGGAATGGAGAAAAGCTCTTGAACTATCAAAAAATGTTTTTAAAGAAAAAAAGAAAAGAACATCCCGTATGTTGTAATTGCGGTCAAATGTCGCACGGACTACCAGATGATATTGACAGCTATGCGGAGATGTTATTAGATCGTTTGGAGAAAAAATGATATACGATAAATATTTAGAGTTTAATTCCTATAGCTCGGTCATAATGGACATTAAGAACTTTGCTGAAGCTAGCGAATTTTTAGAAAAAATATTAATATCGGATATAAAAATTTCACCCATACTTATTGACAAACAAGTAATACTATACGGCGCCGGAAGTCTCGGTAAGATGGCTAAGAATTTTTTCGATTATTTGAATATTCCATTTTTATATTTTGTCGATAAAAATTCCGATCTACTCAAATCTGACGCAGATTGGAGTGGTATAAACATTATACATCCAGACAAAGTTAAAGAAGAAGATAAAAAAAATTGTTTGCTTATAGTCTGTATTGTTACGACCCAACTTATTACTTTACGAGATGAACTAAAAGCCGATGGATGGGAAGATATTGCATTTTTCTACGATGTATGCGAAGCTTATAGCGATCGATACCCTTTAACCAACGGATGGTTTTTAAATAAACCGAGTGATGATGAGTTAGATGATATTAAAAAAGTTTTTTCTGCATTAGATGATGTATCTCGTATGCATTATCTACAATTTCTTGCTTGGCGGAGGCTAAGAATCGAACTTTTATTAAAAGATATCCAAATAATAAATAATAGATATTTCATTCCGGAAATAACAAATATTCTTCATGAAAATGAAGTTTTTGTCGATTGCGGAGCCCATAATGGATCTGTTACCAAGAAGTTTGTTGAGGTGACAAACAGAAAATATAATAAAATTTATGCGATTGAAGCCGATAAAGATAACTTTGCGGCACTTGAGGATAATCTAAGAAATATTCCAAATTGCACAACTATCAAATGTGCGCTAGGCGCTAAAGAAGGAGAAGAAAAATTTTATCAAGGATTTGATTATGCATCGAAAGTAAATAAGTTTGGAAACGAGACAGTGAAAATTACCAAACTTGATAGTTTGAATATTCCAGCAACTTTTATTAAAATGCATTTGGAAGGAGGAGAGCTATCCTCTCTAGCCGGTGCGTTAAATACGATAAAAAAATATCGTCCAATTTTGGCTGTTACTATTTATCACAATCCTGATGGAGTTTTTAAAATACCACTTTATTTAATGGGTTGTGCGCAAAAATATAGATATTATATGAGGTTAGACTCTTGGGGTGGAACGGGAGCTGTCTTTTATGCTATTCCCGAAGAAAGATATAAAAGGGAGGTATCATGATTCAAAATAATTTGATTTTTGATTTAGGTTTTCATAATGGTGATGATACTGATTTTTACCTAAAAAAAGGGTTTAATGTTATTGCTGTAGAGGCGAATCCTGATTTGGTCAGCGAGGGTATGAAAAGGTTCCAGAAATATATTGATGAAAAAAAACTTGTATTGATTAATAAGGCTGTTTCTGATGAACCCGGAATGGTAAATTTTTACATACACCCAACTAAATCTGACTGGAGTAGCTGTGATCTAAACATGGCAGAAAGCGACGAATCAAAATCAAAGGTGGTATCTGTTGAGACGGTTTCATTTATTGATCTGTGTAAGGAGTTTGGTACTCCCCGATATGTCAAAGTAGATGTTGAAGGATGTGAGATAATGGTTGCAAAACAACTTTTTAGTTTAGACGAAAAACCACCATTCGTATCATTTGAGACATCAAAACGGCTTTATGCGGGAATATTTGCATGGCTTTATGTCGCAGGTTATAAAAAATTTCAGCTTGTAAATCAATTAAATAATTTAGATAGAAAAACAGAAGAAAACCAGACCTTAGTCGAAGGAAAAAAAATTGATTATCAATTTACAAAATTCTCATCAGGTTTTTTCGGCAATGATTTGCCAAATAATAAGTGGCTCTCTTATGAAGAAGCTCTTACTCGTTATTTGAAGTATAAAGAATTAAAGACTATTGACAATCAAGAATTGGCATTAGGGTGGTTAGATGTGCACGCAAGTTTATAAACCAATGAAAAAGCGAATACTTCATATTACCGCACAACTTGGCGGCGGAGTCGGGAGAGAAATGCCATGAGAAAAAAAAGAAATTGTCCAATATGCAAATGTTTAAATTCAAGATTATTGATGCCGATTGCGTTGAAGAATTTTGACAGTGTCAAATTTCCCTTGAGCGTTGGAGTGTCGGAATGCCTGAACTGCGGTTTTGTTTTTAATGGCAATGAAATTGATGTAGAATCATTAAACGAGTTTTATACAAAAGATAATTTTTATTTTACTGAGAATAGCTTTAGGACAGGCGGAAGTGACATCAACAGATATGAAACATACATAACATGTTTAATGCCCTACCTAAATAACAAAAGTATAATAGTTGATGTTGGATGTGGAAAAGCTCAATTAGTAAAATATTTAATTGACAAGGGATTCCCAAATACCCGCGGTGTTGAACTTGGCAAAAGAATGGTTGAGATTGCCACGCAACAAGGAATACCGGTCCATGAAGGAACCGCGTCTCAATTATCGTTAAATGCTAATTCCATTGACCTGTTTATATATACCCATGTTTTTGAACACTTGTATAATTTAGATGATGCCATTGAGCAAGCGAAAAAATGTCTGAGAAAAGATGGTTTTATATTTATAGAAGTTCCCAATGCGTCGAACTATTCTCAAGCAAGAGTATTTGATTATTTTTGGTTTTCAATAGCAGAGCACATCAACCATTTCAGTGATTATTATTTAGAAATGTTAATGATTAAGCATGGTTTTGAGAAGATAACTACAATAGAAAGCATTGTTCCTTACAACAATCCATTATATGGTTACCCATCCTTGAAAATGCTTTTTCGAAAAAATGTAGCCAATAGTGATACTTTTAAAAAACTTAAATATAGTGCCATTTTAAGAAATAAGATTAATTCTTATATAAAGAAAGAGAATGAGAAAATATTGAAACGCCAACTCCTTATAAATAAATTAATTAACTCAAGAACCAATATATTTGTTTGGGGTATTGGAATTGAGTTTTTTATATTGTCAACATTTACCGAATTGTTAAATTGCAATATCTTGGCACTCATAGATAAGAATCCGGACAAACAAGGAATGACGGTAAACGGTAAAGTTATAGTTTCACCAGAACACTTAAAGCAAGCAACATCAGATTCTATGGTTTTGCTAACGTCTGTTTTTAATAAGGCACAGATGCAAGAATATTTGTACGAGATATCTTTCAATGGTAAAGTATTAATTCTTGATTAAGGAATTTTGCGATATGATTAATAAGTATATACTTCATATTACTCCACACCTTGGCGGTGGCGTTGGTAGAGTGCTTTTGAACTATCTTTCAAAAGTCAAAGAAAACCTCTCCTTTACACACAGAGTCGCATGTCTTGAATATGCCAATGAGAGTGCTCTTGATGTGGCGAAAGATATTGGACTAATGTTGTCTGATAAAATGGCTGGTAAAGAGCAACAACTGCTTAAGATGATCGCTGAAGCGGATATAGTTCTGATTCATTGGTGGAATCATCCGCTGCTTTATGATTTTTTAGTGCGAACACAATTGCCACCATGTCGTTTAGTTATGTGGAGTCATACATCGGGGTTTTGCCCACCTTATGTTTTCACTGAAAAAATTCTTCAATACCCTGACATATTCGTTTTTACTACACCAGCAAGCTTTGAGACCAAAGAAGTTCAAAATCTTTCCGATGAACAAAAAAAGATTTTGCGTGTTGTATGGTCAACAGGTGGCGTGGAACATGTTAAATCTATTAAGCCAAAGAAGCACCCCGGATTTAATATAGGATATATAGGTACTGTTGATTATGCTAAGTTGCATCCTAATTTTCTAAATATTTGCAACAAAGTCAATATTCCCGATGTGAAATTTATTGTTTGTGGTGGGCCAAGCGAAAAAGAAATCAAGAAGGAAGCTAATGAACTAGGTATTGCAGAAAAATTTTATTTCACTGGTCTGGTTTTAGACATAACTGAATATTTATCAATATTCGATATATTTGGATACCCACTAGCCCCGTATCATTACGGTACGTGCGATCAGGTTCTGGCAGAAAGTATGGCGGCCGCCGTTGTCCCGGTAGTATTACAAAACCGGATGGAAAAATATATGGTCAAAGACGGGATAACCGGGATTGTCGCAAAAAGCGAAAATGATTATATTCAAGCTATTCAAACATTATATAATAATAAAATCTTAAGAGATTCATTATCTCAAAATGCCAGAGAATATGCTGTAAAGATTTTTTCTATAGATAAAATGATGCGAAAATTGGAAGCAATTTTTAAAGAAGTATTAGCAATTTCTAAAACTCATAAAAAATGGAATATTGCTAAAAAAAGCAATGAAATATCGGCTAAAGATATATTTCTGGAGTCACTTGGTGATTATGGAGAAGATTTTGTTTATTATTGTAACGCTAAATCTGAAGATGAAAAAATAAAAGCAATGAAAAGAATAATAAAGTTCAATGAATTAGCTATCTGGAAAGCGGATACTCGAGGAACTGTCCATCATTATAATTCTTTTTTTCCGGATGATGAATATCTTTCTTTTTGGAGTAGATTGATGAGAGATGTTGAATTTAATAAAAAAGATAAAGCATGCAAAAAAAATCCATTAAAACAATTTCGGATAGAGGCAATTGAGAGAGCAAAATCATATCAAAACAATAAAGCTCTTCAAGAGGCCCAGCAAAATTTTATGGAACAGATTGTAAAAGCAAAATATGCTTATAATTTCTTTTGGCTCGGTGTTCCGGTTATTCAGGCACCTCAGGATTTACAAGCATGGCAAGAAATAATTTGGGAGGTTAAGCCCGATCTCATCATTGAGACAGGCATCGCATACGGTGGCTCTCTTATTTTTAATGCGTCTATGTTGGCAATTTTAGAAGTGTGTGGCGAAATAGAGAAGGGGGATGTATTAGGAATAGACATCGAGATCCGTCCTCATAATAAAGAAGCGATTCTTGCTCATCCTTTTAGCAACAAAATTACTATGTTTGAAGGATCAAGTATTGATAAGGAAATTGTCCGGAAAGTTACCGACTTTGCCAAAAGGAAAAAGAGAGTACTTGTTTGTTTGGATAGTAATCATACTCATGATCACGTACTGGCTGAGCTTAGAGCATACACTCCATTGGTAAGCATCGGGAGTTATTGTGTCGTTGGAGATACCGGCATTGAGGATTTGCCGGTGGGAACAACTTCAGATCGTCCCTGGGGAAAAGGAAACAATCCTAAAACGGCGGTATGGAAATTTTTAAAAGAGAACAATAATTTTGAAATCGATAAAATTATTGAATCAAAACTTATACTTACAGGTTCACCTGACGGGTATTTAAAAAGGATAAAATAATGTCCAGATTATCTAAAAATATTATTTACAATCTATTTGGTCAGGGATTACTCCTTATTCTCAGCTTTGTTGCTGTCAAATACATCTTCAAGCAGTTAGGTGAAGATGTACTTGGAATTATTTACTTCACGCTGACTATAAATGCTGTCCTTTGCGCTGTTCTTGAAATGGGAATCTGCTCCACCACTGTCCGAGAGGTGTCAGCCCATTTCAATAACGAACCAGTATACATTCGTAATCTCATCCAAACATTCTCAATGTTCTACTGGGTCACATATCTCTTGCTGGCTATAATTATCTATTTCGTAGCACCTATTCTAATTGACAAATGGATTAACCTAAAAAATATTGATGTGGCTACGGCAACACAAGTGTTACGAATTTTAGGAATTTCGGCGCTGTTCGCCTTGCCCCGATCTCTTTATGCGAGTCTTTTCCGTGGGCTGCAACGGATGGAATTTAATAACCTTATTGATGTTGCGAGTAATGCACTTCAGCAGTTTGGGATCATCGTGATTCTTACTATTGGCGGAGGGTTGTTATCGGTAATTTATTGGATTGCTGTTTCTTTCGGTATTGGAGTGTTGTGTTATCTTCTTGCTGCGAGATGTTTTTTCCCGTGGCAGGTATTTATTCCACACTATTATCCTGCTGTCGTCAGGAGGAACTTGGGATATTCTTCTAATATGATGTCAATTTCTTTATTGGCTATGGTTCATATGCAGTCCGATAAGATAATCGTGAGTAAGCTGTTACCTATTGGTTTTTTCGGGTTTTACGGTTTTGCCTATAACGCCGCTTCCAAGGGAACACTACTGACAAGTGCCGTTGCCCAAGCCGCCTTCCCATCCTTCTCTTCACTTTTTAAGATAGGGGGGCGTGACAGTATGATGTCGCAATATCGAAAACTACAAGACCTGCTCTGTTTTGGAACGGTCCCTCTCTTTGCGGCGATTCCCTTTGCTGTGTTACCCGTGTTCGGATTTATATTTAATCCAGAAGTAGCCAGGATGCTGTTACTTCCCATTACCTTCCTCGTTCTTGGTTTCTATATGAATGGGACGTTAAATGTGCCACATGTATTCTCCCTTGCCGTGGGCAAACCGGGAATTGCAGTCCGTACGAATTTTTATGCTTTGTTTATTGTTTTACCGATGACGGTTTTCCTGATCTATTTTTTAGCTTTAACGGGAGCAGGACTATCATGGGTGTTTTATCACATCTTCGGCTATTTTTATGGTGTTCCGAGAATGTGCTACGAATGCTTACGGATGCCGGTACGGAAGTGGTATTTGCATGTATTTAAAATTTTTGCTCTCATTATTCTAACTTATGGTGTTGGATGGGCATTCTTAGAACTTATGGGCTCCTATTCCATACTTTCATTAGCATTAGCCTACACTGGTGCAACAATTGTTTTTTTGACTTGTGCCTATTTTATGATTGGTGATGAACTTAAGAATACACTTTTACAACTCCTTAAAACATTTAGAATAAAAACTTTAGGAGGTATAGTAGATAGAGATGAATAAATCATACTCAAAACCATTAATTACAACGATTATTCCAACCTATCGTCGTCCGAAATTATTGCACCGGGCAATTCAAAGCGTATTGAATCAGACATATCCTCATTTTCAGGTCTGCGTATATGATAATGCGTCAGGAGATGAAACAGCAGCAGTAGTAGCCGAATTGGCAAAAAAAGACTCTCGTGTTAAATACCACTGCCATCCTGAGAATATTGGGGGGTTAAAGAATTTTATCTATGGGATGGAACATGTTGATACTCCCTTTTTCTCATTTTTTTCCGACGACGATATCCTTTTGCCTGAGTTTTACCAAACAGCAATGGAGGGGTTTGAGAATTTTCCGGATGCAATGTTTTCTGCGGGTGCGACTATTCATATGACCAATAAGGGAAAAATTACCGATGTTCCTTTATCAGCATGGCAAAGAGATGGGTATTACATTCCGCCAGATGGCCTATTGGAAATGTTAGAAAAAGGGCATCCGGAATGGACCGCTATCCTTTTTCGTAAAAAAGTTATAGAAAAGATTGGCGTTTTGGACCAGGATGTAGGTGCGCCGTCAGATCTTGACTTTGAATTACGTATTGCAACCCGTTTCCCTCTTGTTGTTTCCCAAAAACCCTGTGCTATTTTTGTGAGCCACCCTCTATCTTTTTGTGTATTAGCAGATTTTCTCTCTATTTGGTGGCCTGGTTGGCTTAAGATAATCCGCAATTTGACAGAAGATAAACAGATTCCATTAGATGTAAGAACTCGTGCCGAATATATGTTAAACGAAAGGCTTAAACAGATGTTATTTTGGAGTGGGATTGGGTATATTAAACGAAATGATTTTGAAAATGCTTATAAAACAATAGAGATCTTTCGGGATTATTATCATTTGAAAACAAAAGCATTTATTCTTTACACTATAGCAAAGTTCCGAAAGCACTTTCCACTAGGTTATTATTTTCTTGTCTGTTTAAATAAAATTCGTATTTTTTTTAATCATACTAAATACAAACATAAATACAAACAGTTGCAGAAACATTTTGGACATTATGCTCAATTCCTTGAATTGTGATGGGCTATGTTGCTCTATATGAGTATTTGCTAATCAAATAGAATATTACACTATAGCATCTACGGAGCGGCAAAAATCTTTGGTTGTTATAAACACTATTTTTTGCAAAATATTGCCGTAGTATATAGAAAGGATGATAATTAATAAAATTTTATAAAATCCAAAAAATTAGGACTGAGTTTTAAGGAGACACAATATTTATGAGAATATTGATAATTTCCCCACATGTTCCTCCAAGACACTGTGGGGTGGCCGATCATGTTGCAATCCAAATAAGAGAATTAGCTAAGCAAAAACATAGGGTTACCATATTGACTGGAATCGAGAATACTAAAAGGAAAGTGTTAATCGATAATAAAAATACAGGGGACAACGGTTCTCTATATCCGCATATTCTATTATTCAAGGCGATGATAATAGGATTTATAGATTAATTGAGAAACCAGCAAACCCGATGAATAATATTATGGGAACGGGAAATTGCATATTTAAAAATGAAATACTTTCTTATATAAAGCAAACTCCTATAAATCAAAAAAGAGGAGAAAAAGAACTACCTGATTTAATTCAATGTGCAATTGACGATGGTAATATTATTAAATTATTTGTGATATGCGATAATTATTTTAATATAAATTCACCAGAAGAGTTAAAAAGGATGAATTCGTATTTTGCACATTATTAAATAAATTAAGGAGAAGTTATAGTGAATATTGGAATTAATTGTAATCCAATAATGAATAAAAAAGCAGGCGTTGGAAACCATATCCATAATTTATTGTTAGAGTTAGTAAAAATAGATAAAATAAATAAATATATATTATTCTTCTATTCATTGAGACATTTATATAATACAAAATCTACTCAATATAATTTCAAACATAAAAAGACAATTAGTCTTAAAATTCCACTATTATTTTTAGATTATTTTTGGGATAAATTAAAATTTCCACCGATAGAATTTTTTACTGGCAAATTGGATATTTTTCATGATAATTTTTACTCGCCACCAATGAAAAGTGCTAAAAATATCATAACGATTTACGATATGTCGTTCTTTGCTTATCCAGAATTCCATAATAAAAGTACTCAGAGATTCAAAAACAAGGTTCCAAAGTCCTGTTACAGGTCTTCAAAAATTATTACAATTTCTAATTTTAGTAAAAGAGAAATTCTAAAATATATAGATATACCAGAAGAGAAGATTGAGGTTATCTATTGTGGTGTAGTTTTACAGAAGCAAAAATTAGATTTAAGAGAAGATGATATCTTAAAGAAATATTCACTAGCAAAAGAATATATTCTATATGTTGGGACAATCGAACCCAGAAAGAACCTTGAAGGTCTTATTAAGGCCTATAAATTGTTATTAAGTGACGATAAATATAAAAATAAGTATAATTTAGTAATAGTAGGTAAGTTAGGATGGAAATATGAAACATTCTTTAAGGCATTGGGAAACTCAGGCCTTCAAGATAAGGTTAAACTTTTAGGATATATTCCTGATGAAGAGCTACCAGCTATATATAAACATGCATCATTATTCGTATACCCATCTATTTATGAAGGTTTCGGACTACCCGTTTTAGAGGCTATGGCATATGGGATACCTGTTGTTACATCTAATATAAGTTCTTTACCCGAGGTTGCAGGGGACGCAGCCTTATTAATTAATCCGTATAATTATAAAGAAATACGCGATGGAATAGCTGATATTCTAAGTACTGAACAATTAAAAAGTCAACTTATCGCAAGAGGAAAAGAAAGAGTTAAGAGATTTTCCTGGACGAAGACTGCTGAGAAAACTTTAGAGATTTATAAGGAAGTATATAATGATGTCTGAGGTGTTTTGTTATGCGAATAGCAATTGATGCACGAATGGGACATACCCGAGTAGGAGTAGGTACATATGTGCGGGGTTTATAAATGGATTAACAAGAATTGATAAAGAAAATGATTATTATGTTATTATAAATAGAAATAAAAAAGAAAATTTTATTCCAGTACAGGATAACTTCCATAGAGTTTTTACGAGTGTAACCTATAGTAATTATTTGAAGAGGGACTTCTGGGAACAATTTTATTTGCCTTTGAGATTGTAAAAGCATAAATTAGTTATTGTCGCAGGAAAGGGTTGGAAATCGGATGAAATATTTTTTAAAGTTAAACAATTAAACCTAGAGAATAATATTATTTTTACTGGTTTTGTTGACGATAATGAGTTGCCTTTATTACTGAATGCGGCTACTCTGCTAAAGCATTAACTATTGGTTCAATTGTAATAATGCGGGGTCATAAGAAAATGAAAATCGCTGTTTTTCATAACCTACCTTCTGGCGGGGCAAAAAGGGCGTTGTATAACTTTGTTAAGTATCTAACCAAATCCGGCCATTTAGTTGATGTTTTTGTTCCATCAACCACTGATGAGACTTTTTTATCATTGAAAGATGTTGTTAATAAGGTCAATTCATTTCCAGTAATAAAAACTATCACCGGCTTGATTTATTCTACCTTTCGCTATGTTCCTCCAATAAAAATTTCTTTAAGAGACCTTGAAAGAACAGAGAAGGAAATTGCTGAGGTTATTAATGGGAAGGACTATGATGTTGTATTTAGCGAACAGGATCGATACACTATGTCGCCATTTTTTCTAAAATTTATTAAAAAACCAACTATTTATTATTGCCAACAGCCTTCAAGATTTCATGAGACAATCTTACAGAATATTTCTCAAAAAAGAAGACATGAAAATTACCTACGATTGATAAGAAGAATATGGCATAATAGAGTATCAGAGATAGATAAAAAAAATGCTTCCTTTTCTAAATATATTTTAACAAATTCCTACTTTTCCAGAGAGTCAATCTTGAGAAGCTATGGGCTTAATTCTTTTGTTTCTTATCTTGGAGTAGATACAGATATATTTAAACCCCTTGAAATTCCTAAGGAGAACTTTGTCTTGTCTGTAGGAAGCTGTGGTCCATCTAAGGGATTTGATTTTATTATAAAATCTTTAGCTCGTATTGATTCCAAAATACGCCCCAAGTTTATTATTGTTTCCAACAGTGTTGATATCAGGTGGAAGGGTTATCTTGAGCAATTGGCGATTAAAACCGGTGTTGATTTAGAAATAAGAAATTTAATCCAAGATAATGAACTTATAATTCTTTATAATAAGGCAAAATTGGTTGTTTATGCACCATACCTTGAACCTTTTGGGCTCGTGCCTTTAGAATCAATGGCATGTGGAACACCTGTAATTGCAGTAAGAGAAGGAGGAGTAAGAGAGAGTATAATTCACAATGAAACAGGAATACTCACAGAAAGAGATGAAAATATGTTTGGTGAAGCTATTGCCAAACTTCTTTTTAAAAAAGAGAAAAGGCAAAAGATAGCTCAAAGAGGTATAGAATCTATTCAAGATTTTTGGACATTACGGCATGCGACAGAAAGGTTACTCTTACATTTAAAACGTGCCATAGACTACGAACGGTGAAGGAGATGGACGACATATTACCAGTAAGGGGTGAAATATTATGAAGAACAACATCAAAAACATTATCAAAAAATTTATTCCGGGACCGATCATATCGGCAGCAGTATATATTAGATGCTCGTTAAGAGATATTATTGACTTGCTATTAGGCCGGAGAGCTCCATTAATTCCCCCTACGAGGTTGATGTTTGATGGATCCCGAGATTCTCTAACTTTCAAGAAAAACGGAGAAGAGTTTCTTCGATATTATATAAAGCTCTGCGACCTAAAGCCGAATGAAAAAATTCTAGATGTTGGATGTGGCATTGGTCGAAAGATGGTTACGTTGACAAAATATTTAGATGAAAATGGCAGATATGAAGGATTTGATATAGTCAGGGCAGGGATTGACTGGTGCACAAAAAGAATATCAACGAAATATCCAAATTTTCATTTCCAACTGGCTGATGTGTTCAATAAGTACTACAATCCAAAGGGAAAATATAAAGCATCAGAATATAGATTTCCATTCGGAAATGAATTTTTTGATTTTGTAGTTTTAGGGTCTGTATTTACTCACATGTTACCTGAAGATATGGAAAACTACTTTTCTGAAATCGCACGGGTATTGAAAAGAGGCGGAAGATGCTTAATTACTTTCTTCCTGTTAAACAGGAAATCATTGGAGCTTATAATGGCAAAGAAAAGCACATTGGATTTCAAGTATGAAATGGAAAAATATCGTACAATAAATGTTAACATGCCAGAAGTTGCGGTTTGTTATGATCAATTATATGTGTTGGATCTTTATAAGAAATACAGACTGAAAATCAATGAACCGATTCATTACGGGTCCTGGTGTGGAAGGCGAGATTTCTTAAGTTATCAAGATATTATTATTGCAACGAAAGTATAAAGTGCATTTATGACACGTGACTTAAAAGCGGAGAAAAGGTGGCTCAAAGTTGTATAGTGGAAATGGTAAACTAAAATGCACCTCAGGTGGAAAATAAAAATGCACCTTTTAAAAGAAACAGTTCTTTACTATAGTATGAATAATAATCAATACTATAAGGAAAGGACTGATCTATGGTTAACA
>Ga0307379_10005002_pt1 | contig 18657 bp, 26 predicted proteins | sample UN2MG_FD_202237 | JGI IMG/M metagenome (GOLD analysis project Ga0307379, IMG submission 202237) | Soil microbial communities from Risofladan, Vaasa, Finland - UN-2 | ecosystem: Environmental > Terrestrial > Soil > Coastal area > Acid sulfate soil | place: Finland: Risofladan, Vaasa | collected... | reverse complement strand
CTTACCACACCAACGATACCACGAAATTGTGTTGTTGCCATAACATCCTCCATATAAAAGGTTAAAGGTTAATATTACTGTAAAAATGATATCCCATCTCAATCTACAATCTGAATGTTTTACTTGTTGGGTCTAAACCCCAACGAAACGATAACTCTTTCACCAAACTTCAAAACTGCAGGATGATTTCTTACACTCACCCAAACGATAGACAGTATACCAATGCTAAGCAGAATAATGAAATCACTCATAATTACCTCCTATACTATTAATTGGTTTACCTTTTAAAATAAAAGGTTTGTAATAACTGTTTCATCAATTAATATATATAGAATTAGTTTTTATACTGAATTAAAAACCCTCTCATGTTTTTATCGGCCAATTGAAAAAGCGAATCTTCCTTGCTTAGTTTCAAACTCAAAATAAAGACGTCCCTGTGAATCTCTATAGTATCGCTCACTCTGATACATATGGCGGTTGTGCTTGTGGTAATCCTCCCATTCTTGCCATGATCTCCAATGACCTCGATAATGTTGGGGAGGATTCTGACGAGGTTCGTAATATTGATATCTATATCCTTGCCCATGATATTGAGGTGGTTTATCACCCAGTCGGGGGGCAACATACTTTTGACCAAACCTGCCTTGTTTATCACCCCCATCGGCAAATGAAATACCAACAAACATAAACACTGCAGCAATCAAATAAATTATAATTTTTTTCATAATAGATTTCTCCTTTTTAATCCTTCTTAAATATTCTAAATAATACATCATACGCTTTTCCTGTGTTACCATTAAATTTTAGTAGAGACCATTCAATAAAATCATTTATTAAATAACATTTATTTGATAAATGAGCAATCCATGTTATACTTTTTTCATTGGAAATGGCTAAACACATAGGGAATGTTATACAATCTTTGCATGGACATTTCATTTATTATCCTTTAATGTTAATTAATGGTTTTGAATAATCCACTGTCTTAATAACAATGCCTATCTGTTCTTTAATAATATCATGAAGATCTTTATATGCATCAGGTGCTTCATCTAATGTTGATTTTCCAACTTTTGCAACTATGCCTTTCATTTGTCCTTTGAATCTATCAAGATTAATTTGTTTCTTTGCTTTCGTTCTTGACATTTTTCTTCCGGCACCATGTGAAGCTGAACTTAGATATTCTTCATTGCCAAGTCCCTCCGTAATATACACTCCTGTTTTCATACTACCAGGAATTATACCAATTTGACCTTTCTTGGCAGGAGTTGCTCCCTTTCTATGCAAAACTTGATCTCCTCTAAGAACTGCATGATTATGATTTTCATTTATCATATGATTATTTATCAATGTCTCAATCTCACGATCATTATAACCAAATAAAGAAAGAACATTTCTCATCATAACTTTTCTATTTTCAAGAGCATAGTCAAGAGCAAAATTCATATCTTGTAGATACTGATTTCCTGAGTCACTATGCAGGTGGAGAAATCCTTGTGGTAAATCAGGATCATCATATTTACAACGATTCATATGATACGATGCAATTGAATGACCCATATTTCTGGATCCTGAATGAATAGTTATGGTTATATAACCTTCATTATTTTCTCCAATTTCTATGAAATGATTACCGCTACCCAATGTACCAAGCTGGATGTGTAACTTGGCAGCAACTTTATCATTAAGATCTCGATGTCCGGATGCTGACTTAAATTCTTTATAATCAATTCCTGTTTGATTGGAGTTAAACCCAACTGGAATCATCTCATATATTGTATCAAAAAATTTGAGTTTTTCCTTTTCCTTTTTGAAGAATTCCTTTGTCAACAGTCTTGTGCATATATAACACATACCACAACCAATGTCATAACCAACATACTCGGGTGAAATTACAGTATTAAGAAGAGCGACCCCACCAATTGGCAATGTGTACCCTGTATGACAATCAGGCATGATTGCTAATTTAATTAAAAAATCAAGATCAAGTGCATTATATATTTGTTGTTGAGCTCCCTGTTCTAATAAATACATTGGAATTAATGTGCTCAATTTATCTAATTTTGACGTCTTTATCATATCCCGATTAGCCATATTTACAGTTTCCTTTTTATAGCAGTAGTAATACAACTTCTCATGTCACTCCATACCACTCTTATAGGTTCCATGAATTTATATTTTATATCAAAAATAATTTGAGTATCATCTTTTTGTTTTTCAACATCGATCAGAGTTGTAGCAGATGATAGTTCCTTTATATCTTTACACATACCATCATAGAACTCTCTTGTTATTTTAAAATCATATCTTTCTAGTATACGATCTTTTGTATGATTAAAGCTATATTCTATATCTTTTTTGGTTTTCATGTCAATCTCCATTTTTATTATTCGTTATAAATGGGGTCACATAATTTTGTACAACATGGTAAAACTAAACAGTTGTAGCATAAAAACCCCTCTCCATATTGTTTAATATACATCTTTTTTAAATACAGAGATGTTTCGAGATGACCATTGCACGTTGTATACCTTAGTGCAAAGCCACTACAAGCATGAATATTAGCACCCTGTTCAACAAGATATTTAACTATTTCAAGATGACCACGACTCGCTGACCATCTTAATGCATAGTCATCCTCAGCACGAATATTAGCACCCATTCCAAAGAGATACTTAACTATTTCAAGATGACCTGTATGTGCTGCAAATCTTAATGCATAGTCATCATCAGCATGAATATCAGCACCTTGTTCAACAAGATATTTAACTATTTTGAAATGACCTATTTCTGCTGCACGTCTTAATGAATGTTCGTTGTAAGCATGAATATCAGCATGATGGAATTCTATAAGATATTTTACTAAATCAAAGAGACCATTTGCAGCTGCATCGACTAATTGACTATTGGTGTTCATAAATTCAAAGAGACCATCTGTATTGACTGATTTAGCATTAGTGTTCATAAGAGTCGCCTTCATGAAGTCTACCTATAACTTTATCAACTTTTAATTTACAAAGTTTATCAAACAGCTCAGAATCTAGAAATCTCACTTGCTGCATAAGAAAATAAACATCAACAGCTTCTTCTATAAGATGGTTAAGCGTTTCCACTTTCTGTCCATACTTAATACTTCTATGATAGTTTTGAGCAGCTGCAATAAATTCACCACACTCTCCCATTGCAGCTCTGAGTTGTTCATCTTCTCCATATTTTTCAACCAATTTTTTTATTAAATCCGGATCAAGTTCAATCATAGATTCTCCTTTATAAGAACATCTACTTTATCATGTTAATCAGATATTCATAATTATCAGATAGTGGTTGGATAGATATTTTATTTTTATAAGCATAGGCTCTTGATTGACTTTTAACAGACCCCATCTTACCAAATTTAAACTCTTTGTTTAGAATACGATTTAGAATTTTTTCACTGATTGCCAGACCACAAAATGAATATAATTTAGAGAGAGTTTCTCGTGGTAATAATACCAAATCTTCATATAGAATTGTAGTTGCTCTCTTCTCTGAATTTATATAATCAATAACTATCGGCATCGATGAATGAATCAGTTCTAAATCTTTTTTTATAGATGGATTTATAGATAAGGAAACGTCAAGTGGATGCCTTAATATATGTACAATCCTTCCTTTCTTTTTAAAATATTTTAACCATAGTTTTGATAAGTTTATTATTCTTGTTCCCTTTCCGTCTATCCAAGGAATTTTATCTCCCCACGCCCAATCTTTATTACCACCCGGATACACTTCATCTGATACAATGTGTTCCATTTCTTCCATGGGTTTATTAAATTCAACAAGTCCAGCTTCATTGTATAATCGTGATACTTGAGGATGAGCTTGAAATAACCCACATAATAAAGTTGTTCCACTATGCTGATAACCTATGATTAGAATTTTGTTCATCCCAAAACTCCTTCTTAATGTCTATTGCTTTTATTATATTAAAATGTAAGTTTGTGCCTCTGTGAAATGTAAAAGTTGCTTTTATTGTCCTTCCTCTTCTAACATCGGTGGAAATAAGTTCATCTGGTATAGGACACTTTACAAGAGCATCCAAATACCAGATGAACTTATCACATGTATCTAAACATATTGGGTCGACTAAACATTTCTCACACGGATAAATCATTCTATCCAGGCAGAAAATCTTTTGTCTTTGTAATATCTGGTGGCACGACCACAAAACTTGACAAAAGCATCTTCAATGGATTTAGGAAGTCTGACTATACCTGGTGTGTTTTCTTCACATTCTTGTGTGAGTACAAGACCGGTATAGTTTTTCCATTTGATGGCACGTTTCATTGCCAAATCTTTTCCGAATCCATCGACCTTCTTTCCACCAACATATCGGGGATGCGCCACGGTATCAAAGAATATTGGATCAGATATAGACTTATCTACTCGCTCACCATCAAGAAAGTCAAACTTATCATTGGGATGGCACATAGAAAACCCAATCACTACCGTCCCGCTTTCATCAACGCCGGCAACCATCACACCTTTTTTATATCCCTTTGATCGTTTGCCGGTTCCGGGGATGTTTTGTCCACGTTCATCCCGCTGTTCGGTACTTTTCAAATACCTTCTTCCTCTCTTAATGTATTGGGTCATTACACTTGATAATTCCATTGTTTCTCCTTTCGTTTTAATTCTATATTAAGGTTGTTTAAAAATGATTCTTAGGGTGAACTCTTCCAACGCTCCGTTGACCTCTTCCTGTAAATTCTTTTTTATTATTTCATAAAGTTCATCTTTATCAGGATTATCACCAAACTCAGGATCTGTCCAGTCTTCATATACTGACAGGAGACGTTCTAATATAGTTAAACCAAGAGATTCTTTTTGCATTGTCCCTCCTCTTGGTCTCAAAATATTGTGTAAATCATATAGGTGTATTCGTGAAGGAATATTATTTTCATTCACTATTGCTCTCCTTTAATTTTTGTTTGAATTTCATATATCTGTATATAGAAACACCTGGAATCAGATGAATCAAGGTTTTGGGATGTACTTCAACTTTTGATAGCATATAAGTACAAAATGAGTCGGACACACATATAGCAATCAGAAGTATTGCTAACATAAGTTCCATTATACCTCCTATTTCATTTTCATTGAATAGAGTGTTTTATCTTTGAAGAATTTGACAATCGTTCCATCCTTACATAATCTCATGGAGTTATCAATATCAGGATCTTCAATTTGATTAACATCAGCTTTTGATATTTTATTGATAAATATTTCAATAAAGTTATCTTCGATTATATTGACACATACTCCATTATCAAGGACAACAAAGTTCAGGGGAATATAATCAACTCCTTTAACAGTTCGACATTTGTAAGCATTGAACTTTTCATCGAATGTTAAAATAATTCTATAGTAGTCACTCCCCATATGTGCCATCAATATACAAACGTGATTATCATATTTTGCATCAATGACTTGATAACTATCCAGTTCATGAATTGCTTTAACAATAAACGAACTCTTTCCAGATTTATTAGGTAGTGGTATGCATAGAAATGATTTACCCAGAACGCTTTGATAAATAACATTGCCTAACAATTTACTTGATAAGGATTCAATATTCCAAACCATTTTAATAAGAGGAATTATATTCTGCCCATTAGTTTTAAAGTCCATTTCAATGAGCTTAGGTCCGTTTTTCAGGTATAAGACATCATCAACAATCATCATATCAGAACAATTTAAATCAACTGTTTTAAACGTATATCCGGGTTTCAAGGACTTGAATTGAACCTTTTTATTATTGATTTTCACCAATATTGGAATCTGTTCAAGAGGAGTTAATAAAACTTCAACCCCATGTGAAACCTTATAATCAGTCCTCCCAAGATATATTTTTGATTTAGTTTTCGTAACATCTGTTTTAGGATTATGATATAGGACACGTTCATCAAACTCACGTATAGATTGAATTTCAAATGACCCAGTGCTTTTAATGAGTTTAACAGTAATTTGTGCGACACCTGCATGACCTGGTACTTCTGGAGGTGGTTTACGGTCTCCGTTTTCAAACACCTTATAATACCAGTCCTTATATGCTGCAGGAATTAAATTGAAATCTCTTGTGGTAGGAGGAAGTCTGACTTCACCATTGAAAACCGACATTCGATTTTTAACTCGACTGACAAAGTCATTCTTTCTGTATTGTTTATGCTTTCCTTTGAATGGATGAATCCCAACAAATAATTGAAATGTCACGATTGCAAATGAAAACCAATCCGTCAAAGGTGTGAATGTTTGAGTTGTCCAATCTCTAATGGAAGGCATGATTGCGGTTGCAGGATAATTTTTTGTTTGCCACGAATTTACGTCAATGAAATATGGTGTTAGAAAATCATTTCCAACCAAATAATTCAGTTCATTGCCGTCAACGATTAAACAATCATGACTATGAATAAATTGAGTTAACTTTTTCATATTCTCAACTAATTCAATAACCATATCATTTTCAATATTGTTGTTTTGTCGAAAAGTATTCGTGAACAGTTTACATAGAGCAACAACATCATCACCCAACCAATTCATTGTAAACCCAACGTGCTGTCTTTTTTTATTCATAATTAAATCAATGGGTCTTAAAATGTTTGGTTTCTTTAGCTGTGCCAACTCAGTAATTTTTCCGGTTGGGATCATTTTAGCAATGTCTTCATAAACCTTGTATGCAAGATTCCCTTTTTGAAATATCTTTCCTTCGCCACCTTTTGCAACGAAATTGTTTTGAGTCAGTGTTATCGCTTGACCATTTACGAATATTTCCATAATTTTCCTTTCTATAATTTGACTCCCCATCTATCAACATCATATACATCAAAAACATTTTTCCTTTCAAATTGAACTACGTCTAATGTTGTAAATGGTTGTTTAAAATATGTGTATTGTGATGGGGTTAATACTGGTCCAATGATGGTTGTATCATCAGGTAATTCATCAATTCTTATTCTGAAATCCTCTTGATTGTGCCTTATCGCTACCTCCATTCCAATTTGAAATTTAAGTCGAGAACAGTCGTTAAGCGTTCTGAACTCCGGCCACTCTTTAATAAATTCTGGAATATCAACGCAGTTTGTTAAAATAATTGGAGTCATTTTATACCTCTATGTTTATGAAAGCTCCTACAGATAGATCATCTGTATGCCCTATACCACTCTTACTCAATTGTTTCATATATTTATTGAGTCTTCGTTTTAGGAACTCTCCTTTTATATTTTTAAATTCTAACATCTCAGGAACAATGTTTGACGCAGGTACATGGGTTGATGTTTTTTGCAGGAATGATTGAAGTCCATCTGAGCATATCATTATAGTTTTAAAAACCGTTGTATCATAAAACAATACAACTTTACTATCATATGGGAGCCTATTTCTAAATGTACTTCCTTCTTCTTCATTAGAATCACCCACTAATGTTTTCGTGAGTTTTAATTTTTTATAAAGTTCAAATCTGTAGTCATCAATAAAATATGAAAGATAGAATGGAGCATTTCTTTCAAAATCAACTGATGTAATTTCAATATAATCTCCTGCCTGAGCAACAACACAACCATCACCATATATATAAATCTTTACCATATCATTTATATGATATGCAATGATCAATGTAGCATCCAAACATGAGATTGAAAGACCCAGCTGTCTTGCTGACATTTCAGCATTGTGTATAATCCATCTTCCCATTTTATCATAGTCTAAATTGTTTAATTCATCAATGCTACGATACTTTAGATATTGTTTTGCCAGATAACATAACAGTCTTGCACCCATTTCTGTATTCTTGGATGAGGAACACCCATCAGATAAAATAATAAATGGGACTGGATCATCGCCTTGTATAATATAATCTTCACAAACTTTGTGTTGATTTCCAATTTCAATAAAAGTATCAGTATTCATCAGTTCAGTCCTTTATAATTTGTTTGTGGTTGTATCTGGAGTTTTAACTTTAACATCTGGTTGTCTCTTTATACCTTGTGGAACATCCTCGTTGACGATTAAGCTTTTACCATCTCTCTTAATCCACTTAACATTTGGCATACTATCAATATTTGAAATAAAAGGTTCCCATGCAATAGGTCGAGTTCTAATTTCAATGTTTGCAACTGTATAGATAAAATAAAGTTTACACCCTGTACAAGTAAAGTTATCATCATCTCCTTCTATTCTAAGATGAACATCTATAGGATCTTGTTTTTCTGTCAAGAAAACAATTTGTCCGGAATTTAAATCGTCTTCGTCCCATTCATCTAATATTAACAAGTCACCCAAATAATACTCAACCGCCAGCGTGAATTTTATTTGTTTGATCTTTGGTTGTATGGCTGTATCTATTGTGAACTTATTGTCGGTGCACCCAATCATGAAAAAAAGGAAGTTTCCAACAAATAAAATTAATAGTAAACCGGGTAAAAACTTTTTCATATTCATATTCACCTCATTAATTGTTTGTTACTAATAGGGAGGGGGAAGGCGCTCCCCCTCCCAGTACTGAAATTAATCAGCACTAACAGTAGCTGATTTTTGGAACGTCCGCTTCAAAATTGAAACAGAGTGTTCCCCGACTGCTGCCTGAAACAGTTTCAAGCGATCCCACTGGGTTCGTTTTCCAGGTTCAACAAAACCAGTCTCCCAACCGACATTTTTTAACCATGCCGGCATACGTTCGGGAGATTTATAATGAGCATATTCAGAAGCTCTGGTCATAAATCTAAATGCTGAAACGATTTTCAACATTTCTTTCCGATCTCGATATGCTTCAACAAGACCACTTTGACTATCCGGTGATTTTTTATATTCACCGGAGAAGTGAGCAGAAGGCATATGAATTTTACATTCAAATGCTGTGAATTTTTCCTGTTTGCTGTCCCCATAACTTGTATCATATGTTTTGGGACCATCACCCGGAGGAAATCTAAAACCAGCATCCTTCAAGCGTTTCACTTCGGTGTTCAAAAATTTGGCTTGATCTTCAAGACGAGTTATCAAAAGTTTGCTGATAACATAATGATGACCAAAGAATGAGGTCCAGCGATTGGGATGAATGAAATTCTTGAATACAATCTTATTGCCAGACCACAGTTTGTTTTCGGTTATAAACCGATTCTCTTTCAAAGAGGGTTCAAAATTAATGGTCTGCCATCCCGGATACCATTCACCATCTTTCCCGGTGAGTGAGAAGGTTCGAAAATCACCAACCTTATCTTCTCCAATCACATTTTGATCCATAATATTGATATTGAAGCTGAAGAAGTTTTTGTTGGCACCAACGCTCAATAGTTCACCATGACGATTCACTTTGGATTTCAATATTTGGTCCTTGCGAATTTTTGTCTTGGTGTGTGCCTTATAAGTCGGGATGTTAATGATGGCACCACGTCCTGCTAATGCATACATAAAACATGCCAGGTCGAGATTGGTTCCGGTAAAGATTCCATAATCATTATACGCCGGACTGGGTTTGCGGTTGAACAAATCATAATTCCACCAGCTATCAACTTCAACAATAACCGGAAGAATATTTGCTGATCTGTCCAGGGTTGAAAGAACTAATGGATTTTCAAGTAATGTTGTAAGACTTGATGCTACATACTTCGGTTGTGTCATTTGTTACTCCTTTTCAGTTTTGGGTTGTATATGATTCATAAAGGCGAATCATGTTTCATGTGCGAATCATTAGTTGATTTAATGTCCTATATACAAATTAAATGTTGTAGCAAACTAATATTATACAAATTAAATGTTGTATTAAACCAACATTAAACCGTTTAATCAAGCTAATGTTGGTTAATACAATCATTTCTAATGATCAATATTTATACATTTAAAGCTGATATTCATCGTTAAATGTACAAATCTTATCAATTAGAATGTCAATGTTTGCGACGGTGCCCCGGTTCCCAATGCCTGCGATTGACTTGATATGCTTTCACTTACCCAGTTGGCAAGTTTGGCAAGTTTCTGTTCAGTAGCATCACCTGCATTAATAAATTCAGTCAAAGAAGCATCATTCTTGAATCGTTCAAGAGCTTTCTCAACTTCAACTGACCATCGGGTATTTGGATCATTGATCCCAACCAGGATTGTAACAAGAGACTCAATTTCCTCATTGCGCATGGCAGCCTCCATCTTGTCTTTGATAGCACTTGGCGCCATTGATGAACGATTATCCATTCCATCAGTGATAATATATACTGCGCCATTACAATCAAAATCTTGATCAACCAGCCTCTTGGCATATTCCAAAGTTGCACCAACAGCATCATATGTTGCATCAAATAATGCTGTCATAGCATCTGGGCGGAGAGGATCATAATTGTTAGCATCAATATCAGATAGGTTTTTGAATCCATGAATTTCAAACACAGTGTCATTGAACAGAAGAAGTCGAACCAAAAGATTTTCTGCTCGGGGACTTTTCTTGCATGCCCCAACGATAGTTTTAATACATCTCATGAGTTCATTAGCAAATGTAATGACACTGCCGGATATATCACATACCATTGTAACCAATGTATATTCAGTTGCACCAAGATCTTCAATTCGTATAGCAGAGAATTGAAAATTTCCCGGTCCAGGAATATTTATTACTTGATCTTCTGTTGTTGCCATAAGTCTTGGCATATTTTATTCTCCTTTTAGTGTTTTGAGGTCGATTGATTTGTGATCAAAGGATTTTAAAACTTCGCCATTTATAACAGCAAAATCTGATGGGTTTAACTTTTTCAAAAATAAAAAGCGCCTAAGACTTGCGCCAGTATGAAAAGTATTAATTTTAATATCTCCATCTCCAGATGCTTTTGTATAAACAACTATATAACTCATTTCAAATATTCTTCTGTGGTTGATAGTTGCATACCACGTTTTGTCATGTTGGATACAAAATCCTCACCCATCTGCTCAAAACCTGGGACATCGGATGTTGCATCTTCAAGGAGAACCAGCTTCTTGATATTTTCTTCTCCGAAGTTGTTAGCGATATCCGTAACTGTATTTGCCAAGCAGTGTGAACGTGCCTCACCGGCGAGAAGAATAATATCAGCTTCTTGTAAGGTTTCGATCAATGGCATGTTGAGTTGGGTGCCGGGATCTTCTGGGTCAGGAACATCTGCCTGAACGGCACTGTAATGTTCGGTCCAGAAATTTGATCCTTTGGTTACATAATCAACCATAGCGAAATCTTCTTCCCATTTCACAAGCTCACTGCCAAGCCCCGAAACAACACCATAACCGAATGTACCGATACGACAATGTGGAGGCCATATACATAATGGATAGCGGCCATTGGTTTCGAGTGAGGTCACATACTCAAGAGCTCTCTTTTGAAACTGAGGATTGGTGGTACGCCACACACCATTGCGAACATCCTGAGCTGTAATGATTGTAAAAGGACCTGGATTTTGACCCTGAGTATCCATCCAAAATATAGGATGAGCAATGTCAACAAGGTGATGACTATCGAGGGTAACATGAATGTCATCCAGTTTGTTTTTCAGACGTTTGATCATAATGGCGAGATGCCTCATATCTGCATCAGCACCAGGAACAAACAAACTTCCAGGATTGATGATCTCGGGAGCAACATTGTCTGAAAGCAATACCTTTTGTTCTTTCAGCATTGCGGACATATCAATTCCCGGATAGCAAAAGTCGTTCTGTGGATCAATGATTAAAAGATGAATCTTCATTTATAAATTCCTTTCAAAAGTGGTTTAGATCATGCAAGTAAACAGTGTATTCCATGATCAGGTCAATGAATCTGCTATTGTATTGTATTTGCGTAGCACATGAGTGAGGATTATATCCATTCCTTTCATCTCATGTAGAGCTTGATTTCTAAGCTCTTGTATTTTGGGAACTTTAACTTTCCATTTGCCATTTACTTGATTAACAACTAAAGCTGAATCTCCTCTTATAGAAATGCTTTCAATACCTAATATTTTGGCTTCTTTAATAAGTCTTATAAAAGCTCTATATTCAGCTTCGTTGTTGGTCCCATAACCAATGTTTTCTGAGAACTTTAATATTGTTTTCCTATTTGGATCTGCTATCCATCCTCCTATTGTCATTTGTCCAGGGTTAGGTTTTGATCCCCCATCGAACGCCCCGGTATATTGAGGGGATATCACTTTTTCTGGGTCCCAACTTTTGGCCAATACATTACTTGGGTTCCAGTTGGAATTTTTCTGTTCACGCTTGTCGATTGAATGAATACATCGAACTTGGCATGATCGCCTGGTACCAAGCGAACAGTGTAAGGAACATCTATACCCAACATAACACGAGCATCAACTCCGCAATACACTTTTCCTGAAGTTTTAACTCGTAGAGCAACAAGTTTGTAATCCTGCACTTTCTTTTCGGTTTTCACTAACTGATAAAATGCAGCACCCTTGATCCAGGTGAGACCGGCACCAAAGATGATGTTACGAATTTGATCTGTTTGACCAGCTGAAATGAACTGCACCTGTTTTGTAATTTCAGACAGGGCACTTCTTGCTTCCCTTACTGTTGCTGTGGTAAGGTCAGAATAAAAAGATTTTGTCGATTTAAGACCCTTTGATTTGGATGCAAAATAACCGGTGAATGCTCTTGAATTTGTAATGAAAGCAGTTTCGGTTCCGGCAGCTGTATCGGAATCCCATTCTTGAATATTACCCATTGGAATATGATAGTTTCTGGAAAAATAACTAGAATGTCCATTGGGTACCAGAAATGCAAATGTCCAACGATCCATACCAATTTTCCTATTCATCAATCTTATAGTTTCTTCAATGCCAGGATCTCTGGAACTGTTTTCCTGACCATCGGTTATAACATTGATAATGAATGACGTATCTTCATGACCATCATCGAGTTCTTCCAGCTTTTTTATAGCTCGATAAACAGAATCAAAAAGAGGAGTCAGTCCCGAAGGTATAATATCTCCATCTTTTAATTCTTCAACTGTTTGAACTTGCTGCCCAACATACAGGACCCGATGTTTCAAAGTCCTATGACCAAATGCCATGGCAGTCATTGATGCTTCCTGCCCCTCAGCTAATACTGACTCACGAATGGCTTCCACATTTTTATTGTAAGCAGCCACAAGCGATTTAACGATTCCTTGAATGGAACCGCTTTCATCAATACAAAATGCAACATGCGTTTGTAACATAAACACCTTCCTTTATTATGGGGGTCCGAAGACCCCCAGAATTTAAAACTATTTACTGCTTGGGTGTCAATCCCATTGTGAGATTGTTGGCGCCAAGAATTGCTGCGGCACCTTCAAGACTCGATCCGGATCCTGTAACCAAAACTTGGGGAACCTTGATCATGTCGGGATTCTCTTTAGCAGCTGCAAGAACCTCTTTTACATATGCCAGTTCGAATGCCTTCTCCTTACCAAGAACATTTGCTTGAGCTTCCTGACCTTTAGCAACTGCTTCCAAATATTTTCGTTGCCCAAGACCTTCCTTCTCTTTTGCGGTTGCATTATTCTCTGCAACTTTAATACCAATCTCTGACTTCATCAACTCACCCTGTTGATCAGCACGAGCACGTTCTTTCTCAGATTCAACACGCTCGAATTGGGCAAGCTTTTCCTGTTTGTAGGTTGCAACCAAAGATTCGGCAAGTTGTTGTCTCTTGCCAGGAAGAAGCAACTCAGGTGGAACAGATGGATCACCAAAACGAACTTCCATAACCGTTAGACCATATTTGGCACCTTCTGGAATGAGTTTTGATTCAACTGCTGACTCAAGAGACTCTCTTTTATAAAGGAGGTCTAACACCTGACGAGGACGATTTATTTGCTTCATAACTTTTTTCTTGGAGACTTCATCCCATACTTCAACTTCATCTAGGACGTTTTTAGCAGCTTCATTACGAAGAACACTTCTGAAAGTAGGAGTCATAATCTTATCTTCGATAGCTGTAATACCCCCAGCTGCTGCAACAACGAATGGAGCGTTTTCTGGTGTTACCTGAACTTGAATTCTTGCATCCTGAAAAACATCCCAGTTTTCAACACGTAGCAAAACAGATGCATCTGCAGCATCTTTTGGGACCTGAACTTCATATTCAGTCAGACTCTGCTCGATTTTACCCTCGTCGTTAAGAACCAGATTGATCTGGCGCCGAGTATACCCTCCAATATATTTCCAGGTTTGAATTTGAGTAGGAATAATGGTAATGTCATATGCTTCAGTATTCAAATAATAACGATCTGGCATAAGCACTTTATTCCACACTCCTTTGTGTCCCTTTGGAACAATAGGGACTGAAAGAGTTGTAGATTCAACTCCAGTTGGAAGCATTGCAGCACCTGTATAATGATCACCAACATTGGATTTTACAACAGCAACATGCCCAATTGGAACGTCGGTTGCTATTCCTTCAAATACTTCAAAGAGATAACGATTAAGACGATAATCACCGGGAGGTAATACTGTAAGTTGAGGACCTTTTACACCCTTTGGCCCGACACTTTCATCAGTTTCATAACCCATAAACTTCATTGCATTAATCATATTACCGGCATTATCCCAAGCAGGAGCAATAAACTGATCAGAAGGCATTGGGTTACCATCTTTAGCAACCAAATAACCATACTTCCCCTGTTCGATTTTAACGATAGGAAGTTCAACAATATCATGAGTTACACGAATAAATGGAATCATTTTGAATCCAGCTGTGAGAATTTCAGCTTGAGGACCCTTTTCAGTTGGAGCTGCAATAATACGCCCGGGAGGCATGTCTGCACCATAATATATACGGGTTAGATGCCCAACTGAGTCTTTATCAATGACCAAACAGCTGGTTAATAAAAAACACACGATCATTAAAGAGATACATGCCCCTCTAATGAGCCAACGCCAGACGGCATAGTTTTTGCCATAATGACTGTTCGTGTCTTTAACATCTTTCAGAAACATAGGACCAACAATTGCGCCGATAAGACATAGTACAATTAGAAATAAAAGTATCATTCATTTTTCCTTTCAAATTTGATTTAAGTTAACTGCATTTACGTTCTATTATTGCCGTGGTATTTATAAATTCCCCTTTCATTAATCTGATAACCACATCCACCACCTACTTGGAAACCCAGCTGCTGATAATGCATACCACTTGGTTCCCATTGCCACTCCTGTACTATAATGATGCCAATGTCCAAAGAACCATAAGTCTGGTTTATATAAATTCCATAATTGTGAAAGTGCATAATTTGATGGATCGTTCCATTTTCGAGTATCATATTTTAACATGTCATTCACTAACATTTCTGGACAGGTGTGTGTAATAAATATATCAACCTTGACCTCTGGCAGATCATATAAATCTGATTGGGTTATTGTTTCTTCTGGAAACCAATCATAACCCAACTTTCTATACCTTTTATCAATTGAATGTGCTCCACCCATAAACATAACAGTTCTTCCATCAGGTAAATTATATGTTGAACCTCTCGGCATATATATAATTCCGGGTTCTAATTCATCAGTTGTTCGATCCCTTATTGCCCAATGATCTTCATGATTTCCATCACACCATAATATCTTTGAACCCTGTAATTTAATATCATATAGATATTTCATATTCTTCCATTTCATATTTGGCCAATACCCAAAATCTCCACAACACATTATAAGGTCGGGTTGTTTTTTATTTATAAGAGTATTTAGATATCCAAAGTCTCCATGGATATCTCCAGTTATCAAAGTTTTCAACTAATTTTTTTCCTCACTTCCATCAGCATTTTACCGAGCTGATTCTGTCCTTGTATTTCAGCACAATCCCTACAAAGACAATTTCCCCAGTAATTATCATGCCAATAATTACCTTCCATTAAATTTGATTCCCCTGTTGATAATAAAAAAGATCTAAATTCATCATATAAGAATTTTTGTATCAAACATCTTTTCATTACGCTGAGTTTAATCATTTCCCAGTCTTCTCTCAGTATAAAGGTCCTTCCGATTCGTTTTGCTTCACCTGCTTTATCAGGATCAAGCATGGCGATCATATATCTTTTCATTCTATCTTTTGTTTTAGCGGCAACATATGCATGTTCAACTGATGGAAAATTCATTCCTTCAAAATGAATTAAGACTGGATAAAAATTACTAAGTCTTTCATAATCACCACTAAAACTAGATATGACGTCTGGAATGAATGTCTGAGTCATCTAATAACCTCCTTGTCGATGGACTTACGTTTGCTGCTGTTACTAATGTTTCAAAATCTTCATCATGCATTTTATATGTAGATGAAAAATGATGAACGGTGCATTGGTTTACTACAGCTGCTAATTTCATAACTGATATGGATGCAACAATATTTTGCACATCATACATTTTCAATGCTTCTTTTTGAGTTGTTTTGAATACTTTATCCTCTGCCATCATAGTAGCATCTCTTAATCTATCAACATCATTATTGTGAAAATATACTGGACCGTGTTTTAAAAATAATTTTCCTGCTTCTTTCCCTGCTGTTACTGGATGCATACCAACGCTAATTATATAATGATGGGGCAATTTTGGATCTGTTTTTAAAGTTTTAATCATAGATACCTCTTAGTTTTAAGAACAAAATGTAAATAAAAGTGAAAAGGAGAAAATGAAAATGTCCGAATACCAATATCCATATACCACTGCAGAAGGCAAAATTATTTGTCAGATATGCGGAAAACCATTTCTTGTAATATCCCCCACACATTTAAAAAACCACAACATCACATATTCTGAATATAAAATAAGATTTCCTAAGGCACCCCTTTCATCTAAAGAATTTGCTGCTAAAGGTAAGTATGGAAAAGAAAAACACCTATTCGTAGAAAAAACTCTTAATGAAATGGAAGCTAGTGAAGTATATGTAGATGATCCTGTAATTGAAGATGAAATTGATTTTGAAAAAGTTTTGGCTGAAACCCCTGTTAGCACTGATATCTGTAGTACATCCAAGGATAGGATTTTAGATCATCTGAGAACATTTTTTACAAACGTAAAAAAAGACCATATGATTCAAATATTTTCTATTGACGGAAGAATGATATATGAAGCGATAAGTGATTTTGCTGATCCGGTATTAAAAATTGATATTGAGTTTCCAAAAACATTTTGGCACAATAGAGCATCATACGAAGATCCGTCTAGAGAGAACAGATTAAAAGAATTTGGATGGAAGATAATAAAAATAAATGGAACACACCCATCATTTAAAAATATAAGTCAAGCTATTGAAAGTTTGTAACCAATGTCTTGTTAAGTTTAGAACAAACTTATGATAAATTACCACTATATTATTTATAGAATTAACTATTATGTTACGGGGTGCTTCTATATGTAGAAGCATCCCTACCTTTCTCGTTCATCTAAAAAAATACCAAATCACCCTCTTTGGTAATTAATATATATAGATCAATGCTCTTTACCAAAATTGCGGTCAGTAATAATCTAATAAGAATAAACTTTTAGAACAAAATATAAATCATCTGATGATGATCCAACAGCAAATTTTTAAACCAACTAGAGTTCATAGTAAGGAGAAATTAACTAATGGCAACCACTATTCCTGAGCAAGAACGGGTAATCGATCCGTTTGCCTCTTATAACAGTAATGTGGTAAACAGAATAACTGAGATTGTTACACATAACAGCGAAGGAATGTTGACGGTTAATTCAATACAAGTATCACAAGATTCAACATCCCCTAACGATACAGTTGTTGTTTCAACAGGTTATGCAATTAAAGACGATGTTCTTATAAAAATCACTCAAGAGCATACTGTAGATTTCAACGATGCTGACCAATATGTAGGTAGTATACCATTACCGGGAGCTGGTGCCGGAACCTATTATGTTGTATTAGATTATCAATATGTAAAACAAAGACCAGCCCCTCAAGCAAACATAAAAATTCTTGGACCTTCTGTAGGTGAAAAAGCTCTCTTAACCCCAACTTCTACTTATCTTTTATTAAAAGTTGTTACTATGAATGCTAGCTTTAATATTACAGGGATATATGATTATGATCCAGCAGATACAACTACCACAAGAAAGTATATACGATATTATGCCGGTGCAGAAGTTAATAAACCAACATTCACTCAAATCCGAGACCAAGGACGTGTAATATATGAAAGCGAAAAAGATAAATTTCATTTTGGTTATGAAGGAGACTGGGGTGAGTTAACTGCTGGAGGAGTTTCTGTTGATGTTGATACAATAGATTCAACAGCTGTTTCTATTGGAACCCTCTGTTATGTTGATAGCATTGGGAATGCAACCCCAGCTATATCAACAGGTTTAAATACAGCAGCAGATTTGATTGTAACAGGAATCGGAACAGCTGTAAGCGGATTAGGGCGAGGTATTGTTTCAGGTTTTGGTCAAGGTGTTCCGGTTGAAATAAACATAGGAATTGCTATTGGAGATATATTATATTTATCAGCAACCGATGCGGGCACAGTTACAAATGTAAGACCAGAAGTTTTTTATCAAGTTCTTGGTCGTGCCCTAACAACCGCAAGTAGCACAACTCCAGTCGATATGATTTTCTCTCCGAAGTTAATGCTCGCCTTAAGCATGACTGGTCAAATTTCATTGATAGCTGATGGAACTTCAT
>Ga0307379_10005001_pt1 | contig 18658 bp, 18 predicted proteins | sample UN2MG_FD_202237 | JGI IMG/M metagenome (GOLD analysis project Ga0307379, IMG submission 202237) | Soil microbial communities from Risofladan, Vaasa, Finland - UN-2 | ecosystem: Environmental > Terrestrial > Soil > Coastal area > Acid sulfate soil | place: Finland: Risofladan, Vaasa | collected... | reverse complement strand
GAAGTGGCGTTGCGCGTCGGCATCGAGCAAGCCTAGTCCCAATGCGGTCATGCACCACACGTCGACATAGGGTGGATGCAATTTAAGGTCAGCCGCGATTTGTGCCGCAGTTTGCCCGGGTTTCTCGGCGAGCGTCTTGAACAATCCCAGTTCGACACCGATATCGATCAGGAATACCGCATTGAATCCCCGCCGCCAGGTAAATATTTTCGCTACCTGATCATCGACGCTGATTGCCGTTTCGTTTGGGGCCGGATTGTTCATGTGCATTCCTTCAGATTCGGAGCGTTTCGATCGTGAGATTAACAGATCACGCGGACCCGGGCCGGCGAGCTAGAATGGTCTGCTGAAACCACGCTTCCAATGCCTTCGTCTTCTACCAAAATCCTGTCCCCGGTAAAACTGCAATTACCGGGGACCGTGCGACTTGCAGCGTTGCCGCCCCTGTCGCTGTACGTCCACATCCCCTGGTGTGTGCGCAAGTGCCCGTATTGCGATTTCAATTCGCATGAGGCGCGTGGCGAGCTGCCGGAGCAGGCTTACGTCGCAGCCCTCATTAGCGATCTGGAATCGGCGTTGCCGTCCATCTGGGGGCGTCCGGTCCATACTGTCTTCTTTGGTGGTGGTACGCCATCGCTGTTATCGGCTGACGCCATCGACCGGCTGCTGGCGGCCATTCGGGCTCGTGTCACGCTCCTCCCCGGTGCCGAGATTACGCTGGAGGCCAATCCGGGGACGGTTGAAGCTGCCAGATTTGCCGGGTTTCGCGCCGCTGGCGTGAACCGCCTCTCGGTTGGCGTGCAAAGCCTCAACCCGAAGCATCTGCGCGCGTTGGGGCGCATCCATGATGCGCAACAGGCACGTGATGCCATTGAAACCGCACAGGCGTGTTTCGACAGCATCAATGTGGATTTGATGTATGCGCTTCCGGGCCAGGAAATGGAGGATGCGCTGCGTGACTTGCGCGCCGTGCTTGCGTACTCACCCCAGCATCTGTCGGTCTATCATCTGACCGTCGAGCCGAATACGTACTTTCATCGTTATCCCCCGCAGGTTCCCGATGATGATGTGGCGGCAGCAATGCAGGAAGCGCTTGAGGTGCTATTGGCAGAGCAAGGCTACGTCCACTACGAGACATCGGCGTTTGCGAAGCCCGGATTTGAATCCCGCCACAACCTGAACTATTGGCGCTTTGGGGACTATCTTGGCATCGGCGCCGGTGCGCACTCGAAAATATCGTTCCCCGATCGCATCGTTCGCGAGATGCGTTACAAACAGCCGCGCGAGTATCTTCGGCGGGTGGCAAATGGGACGCCGATCCAGACTGCAAGCGAGGTTCCAGCGCATGGATTGCCGTTCGAATTCATGATGAATGCGATGCGGCTCACCGGAGGGGTGGAAGCAGGCATCTTCCAGGAAAGAACGGGATTGCCGGTTTCGGCCATCGCTGGCCGTTTGAAAAAAGCCCGGGAAACCGGGTTGATAGAGCATACCGTTGCACGTTTAAAGCCGAGTTTGAAGGGGCAACGCTTCTTGAATGATCTGTTGACCCTGTTTCTTGACGCAGAGGTATGAAGCGGACTGGTCGCTTGTGGCGCCCGCTCCGCCGTGGCGAAAATGCCGATCAGCGGCGACGGAAAATGATGTCCCATACGCCATGCCCCAGCTTCAAACCGCGCGTTTCGAACTTGGTTTGCGGCCGGTATGCCGGGCGAGGCGCAAAGTGTGGCGCGCTGTTTTCAAGCAATGCTTCGGCCGATAAAACTTCCAGAATGTGTTCGGCATAATCCTGCCAATCGGTAGCAACGTGCAGGTATCCCCCATGCTCCAGACGTTGTGAAAGCGCGCTAACGAATTCCGGTTGCAGCAGGCGGCGTTTGTGATGGCGTTTTTTCGGCCACGGGTCCGGAAAAAATACGTGAATGCGGTGCAAGCTCTCAGGTGCAATCATGCCTCGCACCACTTCGACGGCGTCGTGCTGGATCACGCGCACGTTCGTCAGGCCCTGTTCCGAAGTCAGCTTGAGCAGGCTGCCCACGCCGGGCGAGTGAACTTCAATGCCGACAAAATTGTTCTCCGGGTGTTGAGCGGCGATACGCGCCGTGGTCTCCCCCATGCCGAAACCAATCTCCAGTACCGTCGGAGCGTCGCGATTGAAAAGATGCTCGAAATCGAGCAAGCATTTCGCAAAGTCGATGCCATAAACCGGGAGCAGTTCGTCGCAGGCAAGTCGCTGGGCGCGCGACATGCGCCCTTGGCGAAGAACGAAGCTTCGGATTGGTCGATGAGTGTCGTTCATTGGGTGCGAATCGTGTGGCACCGAACCTGCGCGCTCAGGCTGCTTTGTTGTCTGCCCCGGATGGCGCGATGATGTCCGTTGTTGGCGAGCTGGGTGAGGCGCGATAGCTTTTCTTCGGCATACGGCCAGCCATAAAGGCTTCGCGTCCGGCCTCAACCGCCTTGCGCATGGCCGAGGCCATCAAGACCGGGTCGTTCGCGGCGGCAATCGCAGTGTTCATCAGAATGCCGTCGCATCCCAGTTCCATCGCAATGGCGGCGTCTGACGCGGTACCGACTCCGGCGTCGACCACCACCGGTACATTGGCGTTGTCGATGATAATCTCCAGGCTCCATGGATTGAGAATGCCCATCCCCGATCCGATCAGCGACGCCAGTGGCATGATCGCAACGCAACCGGTTTCCTCCAGTTGCTTCGCCACGACCGGGTCGTCCGAGGTGTACACCATCACCTTGAAACCTTCCTTTACCAGCGTTTCCGCTGCGGCAAGGGTTTCGACGACGTTCGGGTACAAGGTCTTTGGGTCGCCCAATACTTCCAGCTTCACGAGGTCATGCCCGTCGAGTAGCTCGCGCGCCAGTCGCAGCGTACGCACTGCATCACGCGCGGTGTAACACCCGGCGGTATTTGGCAGCAGGGTGAACTGCGATGGCGGGACGTAGTCGAGCAAGCTCGGTTCGCCGGCGCTTTGGCCGATATTCGTGCGGCGGATGGCAACCGTTACGATTTCGGCGCCACTGGCTTCGATCGCCTGGCGAGTCTGCTCAAAATCCCGGTACTTGCCGGTTCCCACGATCAAGCGGGAATCGAATTCACGTTGGCCGATGGTGAGTTTGTTCATATTCATGAGGCTCAGGACAGTTCCAGATTCAGTGGCAGGCACGGTGCGAGACACAGCCAATGGCAATGCCGCCGGGTGACTAACCGCCGCCGACCGCAGCGACGATTTCCAACTGGTCACCGTCAGACAGGCGTTGTTCGGCATAGTGGCTTCGCGGCACGATTTCGCCGTTGCGCTCCAAAGCCACGCGCTTGTCGGTAAGCGCCATGGTTTCGAGCAGCTGCGAAACCGTGATTTCGCGATCGAATCGCCTCGATTCGCCGTTGACTGTGAGTTGAATCACGCCAGTTTACAAGGTGCAAGGTAGCCAGAATTGCCAAAGTACGAGTTTACCACCGGAGCGACAATCTGAATTAGCCCGGGGGGCTACAGTCGGACAGAGTGAGAAGTCACGGTCGTTCCTCTACCACCCGACCGTGACTCGTCACGCCGTATGACTGTAGAATCTCCGGAAACCAGACGTATAGCGGGCGTAGTTCAATGGTAGAACGAAAGCTTCCCAAGCTTTAGACGCGGGTTCGATTCCCGCCGCCCGCTCCAGGGGGCAATGACCGGGTGTCCACCGTGTTCGGCGAGCGAGCACTGCTCGCGGAGATCGCCCTTCGGCGAAAGCCGATCCGGATACACAATCGAACATCCGGTGAGCGTTTGCTTGGCCCCCGACGCTTGCGCTGGCGATCCTGAGCGCTTTCAGTGTGAAGGATGACCGCTCGCCTCAAGGCGGGCCAATTGCATTCCCATCCGGGTCTAATTACAGTGCCGCGTGCTGGTGGAGGTCGATGACGAGCGATAAACGGCGGGATTCGCCAACAGCGAGCCGGGAAAAGTTTTTAACGGGCGCGTTCCCGGCTTGGCCCTCCCGTTACGACCACACTGCGGCGATAATACGGGCTTGCGTGTAAATCGGAGCCCCCTCGGGGAGGAGTTCGCACAGGTGAGGTATCTAAAATACGGGTTATATGTGCTGGTTGTGGTGGTTGTCGTGATGGCCGCCGTAATAGCTTACGTCACAGCGACGTTCGACCCCAATGAATACAAGGACGACATTGTCCGGTTGGTTAAGGACGAAACTGATCGCACCCTTACCATCGAGGGCGATATCCGGCTGACGTTTTTCCCTAAGATCGGTGTCAGTCTCGGGCGCACGCAACTATCGGAGCATTGTTCACAGGCCGAGTTCGCGGGCGTGGAGGATTTGCGGGTTGCGCTGGCATTAATGCCATTGTTGTCCAGGAAGATCGTTGTTGATGAAGTTATGGTCGATGGTTTGCGCGCCCGCCTCGTCAAGCGTGCTGACGGAACGATGAACATCGATGATCTGACGCAAGGCAAAGCGTCCGGCGAAGCGCCACAGGAAGAGCAGCAGGATGAGCCGGACCGGGATGGTGGTCCGCCAATGACGCTCGACGTGCAGGGCGTGCGTATCAACAATGGTGCCTTCAGCTTTCGCGATGAGCAGGCTGACACGACCCTTGATATTTCAGAACTCTCGCTGAAGACCGGACGCGTCGCGCAGGGGGTGCCAACATCCTTTGAGTACAGTGTTGTTGTGCGGGCGGACCAGCCGATTCTTGACCTGCGCACGCGTGCGTCGGGGACGCTGGAAGTCGATACCACTGCAGAGTTGATCAGGGTCACCGCTTTCGAGGCGAGTACCCAGGGCATTGCCGCCATCGTGAGTGATCTGCAGTTGACGGTGTCCGCCAATGAAGTCGAGACGCAACCGTCGATCCAGCGAACTGCGGTTAATGGCCTGGCGCTTGAGGCCTCGGGCATGCTGGACAAGGACCGGTTTTCGATCACTGCGACGGTGCCAAGATTACTGCTCGACAAGAGCGCGGTCACGGTCGAGCAGATGGTCGCCACCCTGACGGGCGTTTTCGCTGGCGTCGAGCTGACTGAAGCGAAGCTCACGTTGCCGAAGCTGGCGATGGATCTGGAAAGCCAGCAGATCGATCTGGAAGGCATGGCGGTGCGTGCCGCTGGCAAGCAGGCTGACAACACATTTTCTGCGAAGCTGGATGCGCCGCGACTGGCGATTACGCAAGAGCAGGCCAGCGGTGCAGCAGTCGTTGCAGTCGTCGAGGCGCGCGGCCCGGATCTGCGGGCTGATGCCAACATCCGGCTGGCCGCTGTAGAGGGTTCAGCGCAGGCATTGAGTATTGGTGAGGCTGCTATCGATATTGACGCGCAGCAAGGCGAGAACGCTATCAAGGGGCGAATGACCACACCGCTGACTGGCGATCTGGAGAAACAGCGTTTTCGCTTGCCGAAGATCGTCGGACGCTATGAGGTTCGTTCGCCGGCCTTGCCGATGGAGTCAACCACGATCCCGCTGAATGCGCGCGTTGATGCGGACTTGAAAACAGAGGCAGTCAAGGTGGACCTCAAGACCCGCTTCGATGAGTCGAATATCGAAGGCGTATTCAATCTCAAAAAATTTGCCGAACCGTTCTTCCAGTTTGACGCCGCGATTGACCAGTTGAATGTTGACCGTTACCGGACCACGGAAGAGCAACCCGTGAAAGAGAAGCCGTCGACTGGCGACAGGGGGGAAGATTCCAGGATCGACCTGTCGCCGCTGAAAGCGCTGAACCTCGACGGCAAGCTGCGCATCGGAAAACTCACTGCGTCGAACGTGAAGATGTCCGACGTGAGCATTACCGTCAAGGCAGCGGACGGAAAAGTCGAAATCAACCCCTTGCTGGCGACACTGTATGGCGGGTCGGTGCGCAGCGTGGTGAAAGCAGACGCCAATAACAATCAATTCGCCGTCAAACAAAGTCTATCTGGCGTGACGATCGGCCCGCTACTGCGGGACGCGCTTGATCAGGACCTCCTCGACGGGCGTGGCAGTGTCGATCTCGATTTGACTGCACAGGGCGATACTGTGGGCGCCTTGATCAAGACGCTTACCGGAGAAGCAGGTGTGTTGCTGAAAGACGGCGCGATCAAGGGAATCAACCTGGCGCAATCGCTGCGCAGTGCAGGTGACATGCTCTCGCTCAAGCGTAACCGTGAAACGGCGGCGTCACCGACCGAAAAGACGGATTTTTCGGAACTGAAAGCGAGTTTCAAGATCGACAAGGGACAGGCGCGAAACGAAGACCTGAGTTTGAGTTCGCCATTCATTCGACTCAATGGTGCCGGCAATCTGAACCTGGTCGAGGGCAGTGTCGACTATGTTGCTAAAACGTCACTGGTGGCGACATCGACCGGGCAGAATGGCAAAGCGCTGGACGACCTTGCCGGCATCACTGTGCCGGTCCGCGTATCTGGTCCCTTGACGGCGCTCAAGTACGAGTTGCAATTTTCCGATGCGATACAACAGCAGGCGAAGCAACGGCTCAAAGCCGAAGAAACCCGGATCAAGCAGAAGCTGGAATCGGAGTTGACCGAAAAGTTGCTCGGAGGTGGGCCGGGCGGCGACGCTGGCGCCGGAGACGAGGCGATCCCTGCAACGCCGACCGGAAAACCCGAAGACGAGTTAAAAGATAAGCTGAAGAGTTTGTTTCGATGATTCCATGACCCAACTGGACACGGGGCCCGCCACCCGGGACTTCGGTTCCAGCGTGATCGCCTGGCAGCGTCGCGACGGCCGGCATCATCTTCCCTGGCAAAAGGTGGACGACCCGTACCGTATATGGCTCTCGGAAATTATGTTGCAGCAGACGCAAGTGGGTGCGGTTGTGCCCTATTTCGAACGCTTCGTCGCCCGGTTTCCGACGCTCAGGGATCTGGCCCGCGCAACAGAAGATGAAGTGCTGGCAGTCTGGAGCGGGCTTGGCTACTACGCGCGAGCACGCAACCTGCATCGCGCGGCAAAGCTTGTCGAGGACGCGCACGGTGGGCGATTCCCCACCCGCTTCGAGGACATCCTGGCGCTTCCTGGCATAGGCCGTTCGACGGCTGGGGCGATCGCCGTGTTCGCATTTGGTCAGCGATTTCCGATCCTGGACGGCAATGTCAAACGGGTTTTGACGCGTTGTTTCGGGGTTGAGGGCTATCCGGGTGCCAGGGACGTCGCCGAACGTTTGTGGACGCTGGCCGAACGGCTTTTGCCCGAAACCGAAATTAAGGCCTATACGCAGGGGTTAATGGATCTGGGGGCCGGGGTTTGTACGCGCTCACGTCCACACTGTCCCAAGTGTCCATTGTCAGGGCAGTGTGCTGCCAGATCGCTTGACCGGGTTGACGAGATTCCGACACCACGGCCCAGGAAGCCGCGTCCGCAACGCTCAACTGTCATGTTGATCATGCAATGCGATGGACATGTTCTGATGGAAAAGCGCCCGTCACCCGGGATCTGGGGTGGCTTGTGGAGCTTTCCGGAAACCGACGATGTGGAGAATGTAGCCCGCATTTGTCTTGCACGGTTTGGCGTCGAGGCCCAATCTGTCGCGCCCTTGGCGCCAATCGAGCATGGATTCACCCATTTCTCTCTGACGATCTCTCCAGTGCACTGTCGCGTTGACCGGCGTAACCCGCGAGCGCAGGAATCGGGCTGGATCTGGATCGCGCCCGACGAGGCACTTCAAAATGCAATACCGGTGCCGGTGCGCAAACTGGTCTCGCAATTGCACGCCTCACGAGGGGACGAGGGATAAAAATTTAGTCCGGCTGGAGTACCTTGTTGATGGCTGCCAGTCGCTGCCCGGTACCGCGTTGTTCTAGCAGTGCCTGTTTACCCTGGTTATCAATCGGAAGCAGTTCCGAAAGTCGATAGCTGACCCATTCGGGATCATCGAAGACCGTTGGTCCGGCGAAAACATCTTCGCCCGTGCGTTTCACGAGTGCCCTGAGTACGTTCCGGCATGTGTCCAGGTGGGCCGGATCGATTTCGTCGTCGTCGCGGTACAGCCATTCGACTCGGCCCTTGATCAGGCCATTTCGCTCCGTTCGGGATTCGAGCAAGCGGAACGTATTCTCACCTGCACAGGCGAGGAGAAATATCCCCGTATGTGGCATGTCCCAATTACCGATGCGGGCGCTACAACCGATTTGTTCGTGTTCGGCTGGCGATCCTACTTCCTGACCGTGCCGTATCAGGCAGACGCCGAACGGCGTATCGTCGCGCAAGCACGTTTTGGTCATCTCGATGTAGCGCTGCTCGAAAATCTTCAGCGGCAATGACGCACCCGGGAACAGCACAAGATTCAGCGGAAAAATTGCAACTTCGTCGGGTTTCGTCTTCGACGGATCAGGCATCGGGATGGCGCTCGCTGCCCCAGCGCGACATCAAAGTGTGCGGAATGCGCAGTTGATCAAGAATTCTCGCCACTACGAAATCAACCAGCGCATCGACACTTTGCGGATGGTGGTAGAACCCCGGATTGGCCGGCAGGATGGTCGCACCAGCGTCACTCAGGCGAAGCATGTTCTGCAGGTGAATAGATGACAGTGGCGTCTCTCGTGGCACCAGCACCAGGGGGCGGCGTTCTTTCAGCATGACGTCGGCAGCGCGTTCGATCAGATTGTCCGAAAGACCTGTAGCAACGGCGGCAAGGGTGCCCATGGTGCAGGGGCAGATCACCATTGCGTCGGCTGGGTTGGAGCCCGAGGCTACGGGAGCAAACCATTCTTCCCTTCCGAATACCTGAAGCTGACCCGGCTCGGTTGCGAATTGTTCCGCGAAGAAACTCTGTGCATCTTTTGCTCTTGCCGGCAGAGATAGCGACATTTCCTGGCGCGCGACAATCTGGGCTGCTTGTGAGTAAATCAGGTAAACCCGTACCCCGACTCGCAGCAGGCTCTCCAGTAGCCGTACGCCGTAGGGCATTCCGGAAGCACCGGTAAGTGCCAGTGTGACAGTACGAATTTCGGTCATTGATTCCCAGACAAGGGCATTGCCATTTGGTTCAGGCAAGAGCGCTTAGATTGCGAGTTCCCGGTGGCGGACGAGAACCTGACGACTCTTCCCGAAATACGCGGACAGCTGCTCGGTAAGGTAAACAGACCTGTGCCGGCCGCCGGTACATCCGATGGCGACCGTCAGATAGCTGCGATTGTCGCGCACAAAACACGGAAGCCAGCGCTCTACAAAGTCGCGCACGTGCAGGATCATATCCCGCACATCGGCATTTGCTGCGAGAAACGCCATGACGTTTGGGTCTTGACCAGTGAAGTCTCGCAGTTCCGGATCATAGTAGGGGTTGGGCAAGCAGCGCACGTCAAAAACAAAGTCCGCATCGAGCGGAATGCCGTGCTTGAACCCGAACGACTGAAACAACAACACGAGTCCAGAATCGCTCAAAGTGAGTAGATCTCGCACCCAGTTCCTGAGTGCGTTGGGGTTCAATTCGCTGGTGTCAATGCGATGTCCGAGTGTGCCGACCTTTTCAAGCAGCTCGCGTTCGAGTTCGATGGACTCAATCAGGGTCCGATTATGTTCAGCCAGTGGATGCCGTCTCCGCGTTTCGGAAAAACGCTTGACCAGTGTTTCGGATTTGGAATCCAGAAACACGATGTGTGTATTGAGGTCACTGGATTTCATTTGCTCGAGAAGATCGGGCAGATGCGACAGGCTTGAACCGCTGCGTACGTCGATGCTGATCGCGACGCGCTCGGAGCCGGAGTGGCGCAGGAAATCGACCGTTTCCCGCAGCAACTGGGCAGGCAAATTGTCAACGCAGTAGTAGCCGCTGTCTTCGAGCACCTTCAGTGCGATGCTTTTGCCGGAGCCGGACAAGCCGGTGATGATGACCAGTTGCATGATGATTCAGTTCAGACCCGGGTAAAGCCTTTTAGCGGCCAGCGCTGGTTCAACTTGGCGGGGCAATCTGACATGGTTAACCTTGCGAGTCCAGATAGCGCGCTTGCCGTCGGATAAAGTCCTGCGTGCTGTCGATTCCGCGTAATTGCAGCACGTAGTTGCGCACGGCAGCTTCGACCAGCACCGCGAGATTCCGGCCGGCCGCGACCGGCAGTTGCACCGTCCGGATGTCCACGTCCAGAATGCGTTCGACGCTGGCGTTGAGCGGTAGCCGCTCAACGCCCGGAAGGTTACCACCGCCGGGTTTTTCAAGTTGCACGATCAATTTCAGATTTTTGCGCCGGCGTACCGCAGTTTCACCAAAAATGGTCCGAATGTTGAGCATGCCGAGTCCGCGGACTTCCAGAAAATCCTTAAGCAGCTGCGGACTGCGCCCCTCCAGCGTTTTCGGCGCAATGTGGTACAGCTCGACAACATCGTCAGCCACCAGTCCAGAGCCGCGGGAAATCAGTTCTAGTGCCAGTTCGCTCTTGCCGACCCCACTTTCCCCGGTAATGAGAACCCCGACGCCAAGGACGTCAAGAAGCACGCCATGACGAGTCACAAACTCTGCGAGGGCACGGCCAAGATAGGTACGCAGCACCCAGATGACTTGCAAACTCGCCATTGGCGAGGAAAACACGGGAATCTGCCGGGTTTCCCCGAAATCAGCTAGTGATCGTGGGGCTTTTTCGCCATCGGCGAGGATGATGCAGGAAAGCTCGCTTTCCGATATCCGGTCGAGCGCTTCGCGCTGAGCCTGATCGTCAAGCCCGGAGAAATAGGCCGCTTCGGTTCGGCTGAATATTTGAATCCAGTTCGGATGAACCAGGTTTAGGTGTCCAATGAGTCCCTGTGACGACTGATTGACGTCAGCGCTGTCCAGAACAGGCGATGTCTCGCGCGGCCCCGAAACCCAACTCAGTTCAAGCGCGTCGGCATTCCCGTCAAACAGCTGCGCGACGCTGATCCGGGGCATGTGGCTCCCATTCGGTGATGGTGCGTTGCGCGTCGTCCACGATGGTAACGTCGCTTAATACCCCGCGAATATCCCGGTCGCTGAACATCTGGGCTAGCTCGGACAGAATCTGCAAGTGCTGATCGGTTGCTTTCTCGGGCACCAAAAGTACGAAAATCAGGCTAACTGGATTTCCGTCCGGGGCTTCGAATGGGATAGGGGTCTGCGTGCGAATAAATGCACCGGCGGCCTCCTTCAACCCGGCGATGCGCCCGTGTGGTATCGCCACGCCATGGCCAAGACCGGTGGAGCCCAGTCGCTCGCGCGCGAGAAGGGCGTCGAATATCGTGCCTCTGCTGATTCCTAGCGAGTTTTCAAACAGCAGGCCAGCATGCTCGAACACCCGCTTCTTGCTGGTCACGTCCAGATCCAGGATGACATTGCCCGAAGGCAGCAAACGCTCAATCTGCTTCATCTTCTGCAATCCGCTGCCTAGCCCTCGGCGCGACGGATCGAGTCCTTGTTGTGATGGTTGACCAGTCTTTCCTTGTGTTTGAGTACGACGCGATCGAGTTTGTCGGCCAGGCTGTCGATGGCGGCGTACATATCGGCGTCGACCGATTCGCAAAACAGATCCTTGCCGCTAAGGTGCACCTTGGCCTCGGCTTTTTGATCAAGCTTGTTGACAGACAAAATGATGTCAACATCCATGACCTGGTCGAAGTGTCGCGAGACTCGTGCCAGTTTCTCTTCTATATAACCGTGAATCGCGGGTGTTACGTCGAGATGGTGCCCAGAGACTTTCAGGTTCATTAACGGCTCTCCTGCGGGGACTTGGAATTAGATAGCTTTGCGCAAATTGACTGGAAGTATCTGGAGTGATTCCCGGTACTTCGCGATGGTGCGGCGCGCGACGACGATGCCTTGCTTGCCCAGAATTTCGGAAATCTGGCTGTCCGATAGCGGCGTGCGCCGGTCTTCCTCACCTACCAGCTGTTTGATCAATGCGCGGATAGCGGTGGCTGAGCAAGCGCCTCCCGTTTCTGTTGTGACGTGGCTGCCAAAGAAATACTTGAGCTCGAAAATGCCGCGCGGTGTAAACATGAACTTCTGTGTCGTCACTCGGGACACCGTCGATTCATGCAAAGTGAGGGTCTCTGCGATTTCCCGCAACACGAGGGGGCGCATGGCGACTTCGCCATGTTCGAAGAAGTGTCGCTGGCGATCGATAATCGCCTGCGACACGCGCAGGATCGTATCGAAACGTTGTTGAACGTTCTTGATCAGCCACTTGGCCTCCTGCAACTGCCCTGAGAGCTGCTGCAGGCTGGCGTCGCGATTGCGATGCAGAATGTCGGCGTACATACGATTGACGCGCAGCTTCGGCATTGCGTCCGGGTTTAGTGACGCTACCCACATCCCCTTGATCTTGCGGACAATGACGTCGGCGACAACGTATCGCGCCTCGCTGCCGGTGTAATTTGCAGCTGGTCGCGGATTGAGATGCGTGATCAGGCTCTGGATGTTGCGTAGCGTATCGTCGTCACAACGAAGAATTTTTTTGAGCTTGGTGTAATCTCGAAGAGCGAGCGTATCGAGGTTTTCGCGCACGATCTGTAGCGCTTGCGCTCGATACGGCGTGTCCTCGGGTAATGCTTCAATCTGCAACGCAAGACATTCGCCGATGTTGCGCGCACCAACCCCCGCTGGCTCGAGACTCTGCAGATACTTGAGCGCAATACTCAGATCCTCGGTTTCGATCTCCAGTTCTTCCGGCAAAATTTCGGCCAGTTCTCCCAGATCGTCCTGAATGAAACCGTCGTCGTTCAGATTGTCAACCAGAAAGGCGACAAGCTGCGTGTCCCGCCGGGAAAGAGGCATCAATGAGAGTTGGCCAAGCAAATGCTCGCGAAGCGTGGCGCTACCTGCTGCGAGAGGCGGTTCCGAGTCGTCATCGTCAGATTCGGGGTTGCCATAAGAGGTATATCCCTCTTCGCCGTTCCAATCTGACTGCGGCGATGAATCTTCTTGCGCGCTTGATGATTCAGTGGAACTGGTGGTGGACGTCGCTACCGACGCCTCCTGTTCGGGCGTAGATGGCGGCGCCGGCGATTCCTCATCTTCTTCGCGTTCGAGCAGGGGGTTTTCCTGCAGGAAACGTTCGATTTCCTGATTTAACTCAAGCGTGGAGAGTTGCAGAAGTCTGATCGACTGCTGTAACTGGGGCGTCAGCGTGAGGTGCTGGGACAGCTTGATCTGTAATGAATGTTTCATGATTTAGCCGACACCGGGCTGTGATCGGTTGAGAGCGAGTTGTGCATTTACAGACGGAAGTGTTCGCCCAGGTAAACCTTCCTTACACTTTCATTATAAACGATTTCTTCCGGTTTCCCGCATGCCAGAACGGAGCCGTCGTTAATAATGTAGGCGCGGTCGCAGATGCCCAGTGTTTCACGCACATTGTGGTCTGTAATCAATACGCCGATCTTGCGTTCCTTCAGAAAGCGGATGATTTTCTGGATATCGATCACGGCAATCGGATCGACACCGGCAAACGGCTCGTCGAGAAGGATGAACTGCGGATCGGTTGCCAGTGCGCGGGCAATCTCTACGCGGCGGCGCTCGCCGCCGGACAAACTGATAGCCGGACTGTTCTTGAGATGCGCGATGTGTAGCTCATGAAGTAATTCATCCAGGCGCGCCTTGCCATCGGCGTTCTTGTCGATTCCACGCAATTCCAGTACGGCCTGGATGTTCTCCGCGACGGTTAGTTTGCGGAAGATGGAAGCTTCCTGGGGCAGGTAGCTTAGTCCAAGTCGGGCTCGCCGATGAATGGGCATATGGGTCAAGCTTTGTTCGTCGAGATAGAGCTCGCCCCCGTCCACCGCGACAAGTCCCACCATCATGTAAAAACAGGTGGTTTTTCCGGCACCATTTGGCCCCAGCAGGCCAACCACTTCACCGCTTTCCACTTCCAGCGACACGTCCTTGACGACGGTGCGTGCCTTATAGCGCTTCTTGAGACGATCTGCGCGCAGCTTGCTTATTGGCATCTATCGCGCGCAACGCAAGGAATAAGGTCTCACACTCAACGATCCGCGCCTTCGCCGGGTTCTTCTTTGCGGGGCTGAATAATTGCACGTACGCGTCCACCCGAACTCTCGCCTTCGGCGGAACCGGGCTGATTGCCCATAACTTCAAAAAATTCGGTCAACGCGCTGTAGGAGATGTAATTGCCGCGAACCTCGTCGCCACCGCGCGTCAGCTTGGCATTTACGAACAATTCGACCTTCTCTTCCTCGCCCTTGTACTCAAGGCGTTCCGCCTCGCCTTCGATGAAATCCTCTAATCCTTCCCGTTTCTGCCTGAAGTACGCAGGTTTCCCGAAGGCAATGCCGGATTGAAAGCCTGTTTCGTCCTGATCGACGATAATGCGGTCGGCCTTGAGCATGAGTGTCCCCTGGGTCAGCACGACATTGCCCTCGAAAACCGCCTCCTTTTTCTGGTCGTCAATTTCAACTCGATCCGCTTCGATATTGACCGGCTTGTCGCGGTCGGCCCTTTCTGCGTGCGCGCCCATAGAGATGGCGCCCAGCATCATGCAGGCCAGCAAAGACCGTAACAATGGGCGGTAATTAGCGTGTGTCGCTCTGTGTTTTCGCATTTCTGGATCTGCGGGTTTCATAGTGCGTCTGAACTGTCGATAGCAATCGAATCTTGGCAGCCTTGTTATCAAATTCTAAGCCAACCGAGCGGGCAGTGGAATTTCCTTCGGTCATCGTCACGGGCTGATCTGTCCTGGCTATTTCCGTATCAGGGATTACATGCAGATAAGTCGTTGCCAGGCCAAGCTCCGGATTCGAGCCATAAGCCGGGCGTGCGACCGTGACGTTACCGCGAAAATAGACATTTTCGCCACCACCTTCTACCTCGGCCGTATCGGCGTTGACGGTCAGTGGCGCTCGTTCATAATCGTAATAAAGCAGGCTCGGTGAATCGAGCAGGGAACCGCGGCGGTCGCCGTAGTGCGTAAGTCGCGTTCCCGCTAGCTCGTAACGCCGGGAGCCGTCGGGATTCATTCGTACCGCCATGAACCCTTCGATATAAAACTCCGGATCACTCTCGCCGGCGCCGACCAACTGAGCGTCCGGTACGCGCACCCGTGCATCCAGCCACCACGTCAATACGACCAGGAGCAGAAGGAGGATTGCCGGAGACCACGCGATGAGGCGGTCCTTGATCATAAGGTGTACCCGCTGACCTGCTCATCCCAGGTTCCCTGTGCCTGCATGATGAGCTCGCAGACCTCGCGTACAGCGCCTTTTCCGGCGCCGACCTGTGTGATGCAATGAACCTGGTCACGAATTAATGAAACTGCTCCTGGTGGGCACAGAGCTAGCCCGCATCGACGCAGGACCGGCAGGTCCGGGAGATCGTCCCCCATGTAACAGACCTCCTCATCATCCAGCCCGAGCTGGATTCGCAGATCTGTGTAAGATCGCAGTTTGTCTGCCGCGCCCGTAATGCAATGATCGATAGAGAGTTCGGCAACTCGTGCCTCGACGGCAGCGGAGGCGCGGCCAGTCAGTATGCCGGTTGCGACGCCGCTGGACTGCAGCAACTTCAGCCCCAGCCCATCGAGGATGTTGAATGGTTTGAACGTCTCGCCGCCCTCAGAGATAAAGAGCGTCCCGTCGGTCATAACGCCATCAACGTCAAAAAGCGCCAAGCGGATCCGGCGGGCGCGCCGCAACAGGTCCGGCGTCATATGACCTTGGCCTGCATCAAGTCATGCGTGTTGAGCGCACCGACAAGTTCGTTGTGTCCATTGACCACCAGAATCTGGTTGATCTTGTGCTCTTCCATGACTTTCACTGCTTCCACCGCCAGTTTTGTGGACTCGATCGTCCGGGGCGATTTCGTCATCGCATCGATTACCGGAATGGTGCGCAGGTCGCTGCCGCGTTCAAGAAGCCGCCGCAAGTCACCGTCGGTGAATATGCCGACCGCCACATCGTCGCGCACGATGGCCGTCATGCCCATTCCTTTGCGGGAAATCTCAAGAACAGCCTCGTTCAGCATGGCTGTTGCCGACACCTTTGGCACAGCGTCGCCGCGGCGCATGACGTCATCTACGTGGGTCAGAAGCTGACGGCCAAGGCGGCCACCCGGGTGGGATCGCGCAAAATCCTTCTCGTCGAATCCTCTTGCATCAAGCAGCGCGACGGCAAGAGCGTCGCCCAGAGCGAGCGCCGCGGTGGTGCTCGCGGTCGGCGCGAGGCCGAGCGGGCAGGCTTCCTCGGAGACGCTTGCGTCCAGATGCGTGTCGGCTTCTCTTGCCAGTGAGGACTCCGGGTTGCCGGTTATCGAAATCAGCTTTGCGCCCTCGCGCTTGATAATGGGCACGATGACGAGCAGTTCACCACTTTCCCCCGAGTTCGACAGCGCAATGAGTACGTCGTCGCGGGTAATCATTCCGAGGTCACCATGACTGGCCTCGGCAGGATGGACGAAGAAAGCCGGTGTGCCGGTGCTTGCAAGCGTTGAGGCCAGCTTGCGCGCAATGTGCCCTGATTTGCCGATCCCGCTGACGACGATGCGGCCGCGGCACTCCAAAATGATTTGCAGCGCCTCTGTAAACGAGTGGTCAAGCCGGTGTGCGAGCTCCTGAACGGCGCGCGCCTCGATGTCGAGGACCCGTTTCGCCAGGCTGATTGCCTCGTCGGGCGACAGTTTTCCTATGCGGCTCATCGGCGCGAAGTATAACGCAGCAGCGCCTGGTGTCATTCCCCCCGTCGGCAAGGTTCGCTGAGCATCCGATGTACGTGCATTGACTGTGCCGATACACTTGGGTACCTGACCTGTTATTCGTTGATGATCGGCTGATTATTCATGCACGGTACGCTTGAACTGGTTCTCATATTGCTGCTTGCGGCGGTCGTCGTCGTTGCCGTGTTTCGTTTGCTCGCGCTGCCGGCGCTTTTGGGATATCTGCTGGTCGGCATCCTGATCGGACCGAATGCGCTGGGACTGGTCAGCGACACAGCGGAGACGCGCTACCTCGCGGAATTCGGGGTCGTCTTCCTGATGTTCAGCATCGGGCTTGAGTTCAGCCTGCCCAAGCTGATCACGATGCGCGGGCTCGTATTTGGTTTGGGGGCGGCGCAAGTGGGATTGACCGCTACCCTGATTATCCTTGCGAGTATGGCAACGGGCGGCGACTGGCGCTCGGGACTGGTTCTGGGCGGCGTATTCGCGATGTCATCGACCGCCATTCTGGCGAAGATGCTGTCCGAGCGCCGGGAGCTCAATTCGCCCCATGGGCGCCAGATTATTGGCATCCTGTTGTTTCAGGATCTGGCCGTGGTGCCAATGCTGATCGTGATACCCGCCCTTGCGCAGGGTGGCGAAACGATCTTGCTGGCGCTTGGTCTGGCCGTCGCGAAGGGCGCGGTGGTGCTTGTCTTGTTGCTCTATCTGGGTCAGCGTCTGATGCGACCATGGTTCACGCTGGTCGCGCGTCAAAAATCGTCCGAGCTGTTCGCCCTGAATGTGTTACTGATCACGCTTGGTTTGGCGTGGGTGACTGAACTGGCGGGTTTGTCGTTGGCGCTGGGCGCGTTTCTCGCGGGGATGCTGATCTCGGAAACGGAATACCGCTATCAGGTCGAGCAGGACATAAAGCCGTTCCGCGATGTATTGCTGGGATTGTTCTTCGTTACGGTCGGGATGCTTCTGGATCCCCGCGCATTTATCGAACACTGGTACTGGATCGCAATATTCCTGCCTGCGATCCTGATCGGCAAAACTGCGATTATCGTCGGCATTGGCCGTTTGTTCGGGACTGAGCCCGCAGTGTCACTGCGTTCCGGACTGGCCTTGGCAGGTGCCGGCGAGTTCGGCCTCGTGTTGCTCGCTCAAGCTGCCAATCTCAGTGTGATTGACGATGCGAGGATGCAAATTGCGTTGGCGACACTGATCCTGTCCATGCTTGTCTCGCCGTTTATTATTGAGTACAGCGAACGCATGGTGCGTCGTCTCAGCGCCGCCGAATGGATGAACCGGGCCATGACCTTGCACAACATCGCGGTGCAGAGCATGGGCGCTGAACAGCATGTGATCATATGCGGGTACGGTCGCAGCGGTCAGAATCTGGGCTGGTTTTTCGAGCGCGAAGGCGTGGGATTTATTGCGCTGGATTTTGATCCACAGCGCGTGCGTGAGGCGGCTGCAGCGGGCGAGAGCGTGGTTTTTGGTGATGCGGCGCGTCGCGAAGTGCTGATCGCGGCCGGCCTGCTGCGTGCGAATGCGCTGGTTGTATCCTATGCCGATACAACTTCGGCATTACGCATTCTCAGCCTTGTTCAGGAGTTGCGGCCGGGGTTGCCGGTCATTGTGCGCACTCTGGACGACAGCGATATTGATCAGCTCAAACAGGCGGGCGCGGCCGAAGTGGTTGCCGAGATACTGGAAGGCAGCCTGATGGTTGCCATGCACGCACTGATGTTGCTGGGCGTGCCGTTTAACCGGGTGTTACAGCGTATTCGCGAAACGCGTGAGGAGCGATACGGTTTGTTTCGTGGCTTCTATCACGGCGTCACGGACGAAGACGAGGACGCGACAGACCGAATGCAGGTCAGACTGCATTCGGTGCTTATCGCGAATCGTGCCGCGGCAATTGGCAGAACATTACAGGACCTCGATCTGGACCGTTTTAACGTTGAGGTAACGGCCATTCGTCAGCGCAATATTCGAAACCAGTCGCCCGACCCTGAAACCCGACTGCAGGAAGATAACGTAGTGGTGTTG
>Ga0307379_10005000_pt1 | contig 18659 bp, 13 predicted proteins | sample UN2MG_FD_202237 | JGI IMG/M metagenome (GOLD analysis project Ga0307379, IMG submission 202237) | Soil microbial communities from Risofladan, Vaasa, Finland - UN-2 | ecosystem: Environmental > Terrestrial > Soil > Coastal area > Acid sulfate soil | place: Finland: Risofladan, Vaasa | collected... | reverse complement strand
TCGCGCTGGAGCGAGATACGGATGGCCTGGCTGGCCCCGATGAACCCGGCGTTGCCGCGGACGCCCGCGATGGCCCGCTCGGTCTGCCAGAGGGGTTTTTTGGCGTCGCCGTGGGCGGCCATGATCTTGCGCAGTGCGTCGAGTTTGTAGTTCCAATGGAAAAGGTCTATGCCTTCATTCCCCTCGTAATCGTGGATGGAGATGGCGTCCACGAACGGGCCGCCCCCCGCCTTGTAGAACGCGTCGTACCAGCCCAACTGGATGCCGCAGACGCTCGGCCCCATGACGACGGCCGCGGGGTCAATGCGCTTGATGATCGGGTAGGCCTGCCTGACGAGGTTCGCATAGGCCTGGGGGCTCATGGAGAAGTTCGGTTCGTTGACGATCTCCCAGTACTTCACGCGGCCCTTGAGGCGGGTCACGGCTTCCCGGACTTGGTCGAGGCTGGGGGCGCTCTCGAACTGCATGAGGAGCGTGACGCCGTACTTCTGGCAGTCGGCGATCACGCGGTTGGCGTTGTCAAAGCCCATCCGCGTGTTCGTCCGGTCCAGCAGGAGGCCTGTGAAGGCCTGGAGCGCTTCGTCGTTCCACCCGCCGCGCATTTCGCCCTGGACCAGCGTGTGCATGTTGGCGTACTTGGGCGTGACGCCGATGAACTTCGCCACGCCCGACGTCATGTGGTCCTTTCCGGACGTGCCGCACTCGACGACGTACCACCCGTACCTGGGCGGCGTGAACGTGATGGTCTTGTTGCCGCGGACGTTGCCCTGGGCCACCTGGTTCTTCCAGAGGTCGTAAATGGCGTACTTGGGTCCGCCCTGGAGGTCAATCTGGATGGGCTCGAGGGCGTAGGCGATGGAGTAGGGAAGTTTGACGTTGACGCCGGCGGCCCAGGCGGCGCCGCTTCCAGCGGCGAGTGCCGCCAGGACCGTCGCTGCTGCCGCAAGAACCGTCCACGCCCGCCTGCCCAACCGCAAGTCAGATAGCCGCTGCATTTTGCGATCCCCCAAAGGTTTCCGTGGTGAAAGCCCGGTGCGCGCACCGGCGGGAGCGCTGCGCCATGCTTGAAGATGACAGGCCACGCGCCGGCGGTGCTTCGCACTACACCCTCTGATACGAAGCGGCCGCCTGCGTTCGCGAGGAAACCCCCTGGGCCCCGCCAAAAGCGCCCCAAGTCTCCCCGGCCTGGCCGCGCGGCCTATATCAAAGCACACGACGGTGCACGATAGCGTGCGGGACGGCATCATTTTCCTCGTGAGTCTATGGACCGGCGACCTTAGGACCAGTCTGGTCTTCCTGTTTGTGGGGCTAACATTGCAGCTGGTTCTGGTGCGACACCATCAGGACAAGCTCATTTTAAAACTCGTGCCAGACCCCGGGGAGTTCAAGGGACACCCATAACCGGACGCGTCAAGCATGTCCCGGCCCCGCGATGCCGTTTGCCAATCCAATCTGCAATTTTACCCGCCGAAGTCCCGGCGCGCCAGGATGAAGGCGGGCCGCACTCCGCGTTTTCCCTCCCCCGTTTTCCACTGCCATTTTGGCAGTCTGGGGCCGACGGACGCATGGAGCAGGGCCGATGGGAAGGGCCGAAACACGCCCGCGGACGCATCATCACATCGGCATGCGTAAGGGGTAAAAAGGGGGTCAAAAAGCGTTGATTCGGCCCCAATTCCGACCAAAAAGTGAAAAAAAGTCGAAAAAAGCGCCCGATTCGGCCTTGCCTATCTTAACATCTCGGCCCCCGAACCGCCCTAGCGCTAGCGCCAGGCCCGATTCGGCCCCCAAAACGGGCCAAAATCCCCCAAAACCTACCCCAAACCGCCCGCCAACATATCGGCCATGCGCAATAGGTGTGTGCCGCCAGCACGTAGCGCGGTGGTCAATCCCGATTTGTCGGGACACCGCGCTACCGCTTGGTCAAGGGCAGGCCGCTCGCTCCCACCTCCGCCGAGGTTTACCCGCCTGTGGCGGGCTCCGGCGGGCAAGCACGCTCGCGGCTAGTTGGAGGTGCTGCGCACGTGCCCCCCCCTCCCCCGCCCAGGGCGGCCTCTCCGTCGCTACTCTTGTGCCGGCCCCGCACCCCCTTCGAGCACGAAGCAGGTGTAGCGACTTGCCCAACGGGCCTCTTCCCCGGCGGCCAGTTCAAACTCGACGAACGGTTCAGGACAGATTGCGGATGAGACCGACCAAAAATTGAACTTCACCGGCGCCCGATCGCCCTGGGTGCGGATGCCGGCGCCGGTCTCGGTGTTCTCAATCGTCGCTTGATAGTCCTCGACAATCCCCCGCAGGCCCTCGAGTTGCGCCCAGAGGGCTTGGCCCTTGGGGATATCCTTCTCAAAGACGATCTCGTTCCCCCTCACAACGGCTATATCCTCGAGCGCCTTTTCCTCGGGCGCCTCAAAGGTGAGCCGAACTCGGTAGTGGGTCCCGATGGGATCGTGATCGATGAGGAGAAAGTTGTGGCAATACTGGTCCGTCTTAATCGGCCTCGTGCCGATGTTCTTGAGACGGTGGCTTATCGTAAATACCGGGACATTCTCGGCCAAACTGATGCGCTTGATATACCGGTATCCCCAGCCGCGCTCGTCGGCGAGGTCCTGCCGGAACTCGATCCAATCCTCGCCTCGGGCAATCTCCCAGGTTCCCGGCTTCACTATCCGATAAGCCTCCCAGAAGCCGTACTTCTCTTCCTCCTTCTTCTCCAGGTGGCCCACGCCGATCTTGATGAACGATTCGCCGACGGCGGCTTCCTCGTAGCCAAGCGGCTCGGTCATGCCGAACTCTTCGGCGGGGCCGATGACGTGGTCGTGAATCTCCGGGTCGTGCGGCGTCTGCCACTCGCTGAAAAAGGTATGACCCTCGTACTCCGCCTGCGCGATCAAGCCCGACCAGTCAAATCGCGTGCCGCGGTAATATCCCTCCTGTGCATCAGGCAGGTACAGCGTGAGCGTCACAAGGCCGTTGGTGATTTTTGCGATGGGCCACGGGCTCCGCGGTTCCCCGGTGACGGCTGCATGTCCCCCCCCCACAGGCGACCTGCGCGAGAACCACCACCGAAACAGCCAACAGCCAGGCGGCGCCCACGGCCAAGCGACGATTAGGTGGTCGGACGGGCTTCAACCTTTCCGTTCTCTTTTTCCCTCGGACGGCCTCAGGTATCCAGTTTTTCGTTCGGCAGAAACAGTCGTCGCGGCGTATCGAAGAGAATCGTCCTGGCCGCCTTCAGCGCCTCGTCCCGTGTCCAGAACCCGCGCTCGATCTTCTCCGTCAGCACGTTGGCCAGAACGCGTCGCGCAACCGACACGCGCCCGTACACATACTCGACGCACCAGCCGTCGCTCAAGAAACCCGCCAAGCGCGACAGCGGGACCATATCCAGCCGCCGGTGCAGCGCATTGTGCATCACCGACGGGAAGTACATGTCCCACCAGAAACATCCCAGCGACACGTTACCGTAGGCCTGGCACATCCCGGCCCAGATGGGCTCGTCCGGCTCGAATCCGTTCATAATGTTGAAGTGAAGGTCGGGGAACTCGCCCAACAGATGCCCGGCGCTGCTGGCAAACTGTGGCGCGGCCCGCGGGACCGGATGAGCCGCACCGGAACCCGCCGTCAGATACTGAATCCCGTAACAAAGCTGGACCGTGCCGACCCGCCCTTGCATGGCGCGGCACATGGCGCGGATGAGCGACGCCTCGAGAACTCGCCTTCCCATTGCGTCGGGTTCCCTGCCGGCCAGGCAGTCGGCCAGCAGCGCATCGACAACCGACTCGTCCACCGGCCGGAAATCCGCATCCGAGGAAACCCACGCCACCATCGCGCACTTGTCCGACCAATCGTAGGCATCGTAGGACCGGGTCACGGCCTCCTGCATCCGCTCCGCCGAGGACACGTCCCGACCGAGAACCCTTCCCAGCCATACCAATCGCTTACGCCAAGGGTTGAATTCCCTGGTGCCGCAGATCGGCGAGTCCTCGACCGAAAACCGAACGCGGCCGTCCCACTGGCCCTCCTCCAGCGGCTTCACGTCCAACTCGCTGGAACACAGCCGCGACACCCCCGCCTTGTCGAGCACCTCTCTCGGCCAGTCCGGCCGGCTCACCTTCTCCTCAAAGGCTGCGCGGATCTGGGGCAGCCTATCGGCCGTCAGCGGACCCTCGACCTCGTAAAGGTCTTCCAGGATCCTCCGCAAGACCCAGCCGAAGCCGGTATGCTTGACCGACGGCCAGCAGCCGAACCACTCGTCAAGCGGCAGGCCTCTGCTCTTGGCCCCCTTTTTTCCCCACAGCCTCCCCTCCGCGAGGCCTGCCGACCGCAAACAGTATGCCAGCATGTGATAGAACATCACTTGCTCGAGGTCCTGGGCGGCCATGTGGTCCCGGTGGACATGGCTATGCACGTCAATGACGGGCAACTCCAAGATCGCGTCATACAACTCGTTTCGCAGCATCGAGCACACTCCTTTCCGCAATGCACGAAAGCCCAAAAGGTTAGCGAAAACCCCGCCCGACGTCCAACACATTCCGGCTGAAACGGGGACGGGCGGAAAGGCGAACGACCGCTCACTGGTGGGCGAGACCGGAGTCGAACCGGTATGGCCCCGGAGGGCCACGGGATTTTAAGTCCCGAGCGTCTGCCAGTTCCGCCACTCGCCCAAACGACCGTAAGCCCTTACCCCGCCGCCACCTACGTTGCCATTACCTGCCGAAGTGACTCCAATGGAAACTGTGCACGTTACGGTTGAGAATAGTCGGTCTCGCCTTCCGGGACAAGTGGTTTCTTTTCCGGGTGGGAAGTGGGAAGGGCCCCAGACATCGTATCCCCTTGAGGCGGATCAAGGCGGCGCTTGAGCGAGTTGATCGGGGATGGCGTCCAATCGGCGGCCGGGGCCGATGGGCTTGACAGGTGCGGCGGCGGGGCATAGAATCCCTCCACCTGCAAAGGAGCAACAGGCGTGGACGGGCTTGGCGAAACCAGGGCGAGGGGGCGGGCGATGCCGCAGAAAACCTGTGCCGGCACGACGAGACCGAAGCGCGCGCCGGTGTCGTAGGGGCCGCTCCGCACGGAAAGTATGAGTCGGCCTTGCGAACCCGGAACGGCGCAAGGCCCTTTCTTATAAACGGGGGAACCGGGGACGGACGAAGGAGCGACGAGGATGGCATTGAAGGTGACGGTGGTCGGCGTCGGGCTTGTCGGCGAGGCGATTGTCTCCTGCCTCAAGGAGCGCAAGTTCCCCTGCCGATGGCCGCCGCGCGTTGCCGCCACGCGCGAGCGGCCCGAAACGCTTGCGGGCGAGAAGATGCTCGTCGAGGAAACCAGCGCCGAGGTCTTCGAAGGCGCGGATCTTGTCCTCTTTGCCGGCCAGGAAGGCGCAAAAGGCGCGAGCGTCCAGTGGCGCGAAACCGCCGAAGAGTGCGGCGCCTGGTGCGTGGATAACGGGCGCGACTTTCGCCTCGCCCCTGATGTGCCTCTCGTCGTGCCCGAAGTGAACGCCGACGCTTTGGCCGAGGATAAGCGCTTTATCGCCAGCCCGAACTGTTCGACGATTCAACTGGTCGTGGCGCTTGCGCCGATTCACCGCGCGGCCCGCATCAAGCGCATCATCGTCTCCACTTACCAGGCGACGAGCGGTTGGGGCCTGAAAGGGCCGAAGGAACTCCGGGCGCAGACGCCCAAGGCGCTCGAATCGCTCGAGGACATTCCGTTCGATCCGACCGTGTTTGCGCGGCCGATTGCGTTCAACTGCATCCCGCACATCGACTGCTTTATGGAGCAGGATTACACGCGCGAAGAGTGGAAGATGGTCCACGAGACGCATAAGATTCTCGGTGATGCGTCGATTCGGATTTCCGCGACGGCCGTGCGGGTCCCCGTTTTCGTCGGCCACGGCGAGGCCATCTGGATCGAAACGGAAAAGAAACTCTCGGGGTGCGAGGCCCGCGACCTGTTGCGCGGGGCGCCCGGCGTCGTCCTGATGGACGATTTGGCGGGTGAAACGCCGCGCGGCGACTCGAGCGAGCGGACCTATCCGACGGCCCTCGACCTGCTCAGCCCTGAGTACCGGGACCTGACCCTCGTCGGCCGCATCCGCGAGGACACAAGTTCCGACAGCGGCCTGGTCCTCTGGTGCGTCTCGGACAACTTGCGCAAGGGCGCCGCCCTGAACGTCGTCCAAATTGCCGAGGAACTCATCACGCGCGGCTACCTCGAGCCATAGGGGCGTCCGCGTGCGGCACGAGACGGAGTTCCGCGCGGGGCCCGCCGCGTCACCCGCCCGAGCAATCTTGTCCACCGTAGCGCTCCTGAGGCGGGCAAGCCCTCCGCCGGCGGGCAAGCCTCGGCGAAGTTCACCCGCCTGTGGTGGGGCGGATGCCGGCCCTGCATCATCTACCCTATACCGACACGAGAAGTGCGAAGTTGAACGTGAAAACTGCCGTGGCCGGCAGGTGCTTCCGCATCTGGACATTGGCCCTACGGCGCCTGGCAGCATGTGGCCGCAACGCTTCGGATGAACCGCTGCGGTGAGGACACCGGCTGCGACGGCCTTACCGGAGTCGCGTTCGATCCGGTTGTTAGGAAGTCTATCCTCCTATTGAATACTGAACGTGTATCGCTTGTTGTACTCCACTTTGAACTTGCCATGCGAGACTTGGTGAGAGGACGCTTCTTCTTCCGGTATTGTTTTCACGTAGAGGCTGTAATTGCCGGGCTTAAGAACTACATCGACCTCACCGGCGCCCCCGACAAGCCACTTTCTGCACAGCTTGCCATCGTTTGAAACGAGATAGACCTCTGCATTAAGGCCAGCCTTGGCCATGCTGATTTTCAGTTCGGGGTCGCGTTCGTCGCCGCCCGGCAGGACTTCGATAGCGGGACTACCGATGGCTCCGCCCGCGGATGCCTGAAGAGCGGCTACTTCCTCCAATATTCTCTTGCCGTCAAGGGCAGTTTGCATCTTCGCCAGGAATTTCTCGTCGAAGTTGCGCGCAAACTCTGATGCTACTGTCTTGATCCAATATTCGCCGTGCACCTTATCTCCCTTGATCTCCTTAGGATCGACCTTCTCACCTCCGAGGAAACCTGCACTGGCAATTGGCGACATTGTCTCTCTGCGATAGAGGGCGACATCGCCAAAGACAAAGATCGTTTCCGTCCCTGGCCCCAAGGTGAAGGTCCATGCGTTCACGCGCACGAGCACGAACACATCGGATTCGGTTTGCACGGTAGCCATGACATCACGTGGCTTCTCGCCCTTTTTCAAGACGTGCACGGGCATGAACTCATATCCGGCTGCCCATCCTGCAAGCTTCGCACCGATAAGGCATGCGCCGACATCATCGCCAGCTTCATATTCGGTCGCCATGTCGAGGCGCTCGGTGGGCTTTCCGCGGGCACCCTCTTCGGTGAATTCAGGTAGGCGCACTCGCCCAATAATGAGGGGAACCTGCCGGAGATTCCTGCTGCCTTCTTGGGTGCCGGATTCCGCTGAACACCCAGTGTTCGCAGGGAGTGCAACCACCACAGCGACCACCAACACGACGGTCAGGACAAGAATGCGCATAACACAGCCTCCTTTCTTTTCTCATGCCATCCAACTACTGTTTATCTAGTTTCCATATAACACGCAGACCCGCCCCGCGGCCGCATAACACGCAACGGATGCCCGGCATGTATAGATTACCCGGAAGTGTCTGCATCCGCAAGAGCGAATTGCGGGCCTTTCTGTTCCACGCGGCGGCCCTTGACGTTCGGGATGGGCCGGTGGTGGCCCACGCGGTCGCCGAGGAAAGGCGGTGCTGCAGGTTGAGGGCCGGATGCGTTTTCGCCTTCATGTTCCCGGCCTGCATAATCTCCGCGCTCTCTGGGACGGGTGAAGCCTCGGCTCCCTTTCGGGGCGGCGTGAATCTCGTTGACCCGCGCGCCGGGCCCCCTAAAATGGTGCCGCAACGCGGTGGCGGGAAGGCATGCGCGCAATCACATTTCACATTTCGACGCCGAGGTGGTTCCTGTGCAAGGCGCTCGGGCGCTTCCGGCGGAGCGTCTATTGGAGCCGCCTCTCGACGCTGCGACTGAAGGACATTTCCGAGCAGCCTCTCCCCGGCGACGATTGGGTCCGCCTCCGTCCGCGCCTGGGCGGCATCTGCGGCAGCGACCTGACGATGATTATGCTTGCGGCCCCGCCGGACAAGTTCGGCCGGGCGCTCATTATTGAACCGGTCGTGCTCGGTCACGAGAACGTTTCCACCGTCGTCGAGCGCGGACCTGGTGCTCGTGACGTTCCCGAGGGCCTGCGCGTCAACGTGGACCCGGTGGTGGCGTGCACGGCCCGCGGCTTGCCGCTTTGCCCCTCGTGCCGCGAGGGCCAGATGGGCGCGTGCTGGAACGTCGCGGAGAAGGAGCCGACGTTCGGCTTCTCGGTGGGCTATTCGGCGGTGGTCGGCGGGTCGTGGTCCGATTCGTTCGTGGCCCACACTTCGCAACTTGTCCCTGTGCCGGAGGGCCTTTCCGACGAGCAGGCCGTCCTGGTGGACCCGCTTTCGTGCAGCGTGCACACGGTTCTGCGTCGTCCGCCCGGCCCGGAGGACCAGGACGTCCTCGTGATGGGCTGCGGTCTGATCGGCCTGGGGATGATCGAGTTCCTGCGGGCGTGGGGGTTCAAGGGCCGCATCCTGGCCACCTCGCGCTACCCGTACCAGACGTCGCTCGCTCTCCACCTGGGCGCCGACGAGGTCTGGGACCGGGCCGACCTTTCGGAAAAGGACCTGTTCGAGCGCATCGCGGACCTTTACGGCGTGCCGACCATCCGGGGAACCGTGGGCAGGAAAATCCTCCTGGGCGGTGTGGACCTGGTCTATGATTCGGTCGGAAGCCGCGAGACCGTCGAAACGGCCTTGCGCGTCGTCCGGCCGCAGGGAACCGTCCTGTTGCCCGGCATGGGCCACCCGCGCTGGGTGGACTGGGACCCGATTCCGCACAAGCAGATTACGGTGATGGGCAGCCACGGTCGCGGCATCGAGACCTGGAACGGCCGGCGGGTCCATACCTACACGATCGTGCACGACCTGATGGCCCAGGGCCGATTTCCTGCCGACCGGCTGCTGACGCACATCTTTCCGCTTGAGGACTACAAGACGGCGCTGGACGTTCTCGCGCACAAGAGCCGCCACGCCGCCGTCCACGGCGCGTTTCGTGTGTCGGGGTAGAATGTCATTGGAAGTGGTCAGTTTGGCCTGCGATCATGGGGGAGGAAGGTGGAGGAAGGAGTCAGGTCTTGAAATGTCAGTTTTGCAGTTTCGGGTGGTTAAGGGGAGGACACGACGGTCAGCCGGGCCATCAGCGACGCCGAAGATGAGACCTGATATTTCAAGACCTGACCCCTCTGGACTCCTCTGGACTTAGTGGACCGGCACTTAGAAGGCCCCCTCTTTGACCCCACTCCCTTCAAAATGGGTGTTCTCGAGCGACAAGACGCTTGCCGAACGAAGGAACGCGCGGTATGATTACCGCTTGTCCAGTGTCCAAGAAGACCCGCGGCGGTACAATAGAGTGTTACGATGCCGAAGTCTAAGTTCTTGCGGTCAGCTCTGTGGCAACCCACTACCATCCTGCCTTACGGTTCGCCCGAGGCTAAGGCAAATCGCCTTGGACAGTTTCCCCTGGTCTTTGCCGTTGGCCTGCATTACATCACGTTAGGCCTCTTTACATGGATCTGGCTGAACTTGATGCACGGCAGCATGCCGAAGCTTAGGCGTGACGACCCCTCAGGGCTGAGGGCCATCCTTTTTCATTTCATTCCGTTTTTCAATCTTTATTGGCTCTTCTTTAGCCAGATTCGCCTGTGTGATCGCATCAACGAGCAGCGTGTCATGCGAGAAATGCCGAAGAAACGCTTGAAGGGCATGGCAATTGCCGTGAACGTGGCTGTTTTGTCCAGCGTCGCCTGGCCGGAAGTCCGCGTGTTTGTTTTCGCCATCATCATGCCAATCTATCTATGCCTTGTACAGCGTGCCGTCAACGATTTGGCCATCATCACCTACATGGGAAACTTGGCTGACGTTCCCTCTGACGAAGGCAACAAGGAAGAGTAACTGAGGTCAATGCTGCGCGCCTACCGGGAGAGAAAGAGAAAGGGGTCAGGTCTTGAAATATTAGTTTCGCACGAGGACACGACGGTCAGCCGGGCCGTTAGCGACGCCGAAGATGAGACCTGATATTTCAAGACCTGACCTCTCGGGCGCTGAAAACATCCAACAAGAGGATTATACGGCCGGTCCCTAAGGCCTGTCAACCGTTGGGAGATGTTTTACGCGAGCATCGCGGTGATGCGCTTGCGGTTGGGCTTTTTGATGAGGCCCCTCTCGGTGATGATGCCGGTGATGAGGTCGGCGGGTGTCACGTCGAACGCCGGGCAATAGACCTTCGCATCGGGCGGCGCGGTCCGGCGGCCGAACCCTTCCGTCACTTCCTCCGCCCCGCGCTCCTCAATCGGAATCGCGTCGCCCGAGTCAATCGAAAGATCGAACGTGCTCGACGGCGCGGCGACGTAGAAGGGAATGCCGTGGTGTTTCGCGAGGACCGCCAGGCCGTAGGTCCCGACCTTGTTGGCCACGTCGCCGTTGGCCGCAATCCGATCCGCGCCGACGAGGACGAGGCCCACCTTGCCTTGGCGCATGACGACGGCGGCTGTGTTGTCGCAGATTAAGGTCGCGTCGATGCCCGCCTGCATAAGTTCCCACATCGTCAGGCGCGCCCCTTGAAGTAGCGGCCGCGTCTCGTCCACATAGACACGGAAGCGGAGCCCGAGTTCGTGCGCGCGGTAGAGCGGGGCTAGCGCCGTCCCGTACTCCGCCGTCGCCAGACTCCCTGCGTTGCAATGCGTGAGAACGCCGCATCCTTCGGTGACGAGATGTTGGCCGTTCCGGCCGATTTTGCGGCACATTTTGGCGTCTTCATCGCGGATGGCTTTGGCTTCGGCCAGGAGCGCTTCTTTGACGGCCCGCCCGCCCCGGCCGCGATGCGCCTCGGCGGTCCGCCTCATCCGCTCGAGCGCCCAGAAGAGATTGACCGCAGTGGGCCGGCTGGTGGCGAGATAGTCGCACGTTTCGCGGACGCGGTCGAGGACGGCCTGCTCATCGTCGGGGGCGCTGCGGGCGCCGACGACCACGCCCATCGCCGCCGCCACCCCGATGGCCGGTGCGCCGCGGACGCGCAGCGTCTTAATCGCCTCGCGGACCTGCTCGATGTCGCAGCACGTGATGGTCTTGTATTCGGTGGGAAGGAAGGTCTGGTCGATGAGTTCCATCTGGCCGTCGAGGCCGCCGACCCAGCGCACGGTGGGTTCAGGCATTCTGGTCTCGCACGTTTTTGTCGGCCCGGGCGACGCGCTCGGCGAGTTGCGCCTTGTAGCGGTCGATTTGCTCGCGAAGTTTCGGATTCCCCCGGGCGAGGATCTGGGCGGCAAGGACGGCGGCGTTGACCGGCCCGCTCTTGCCGATGCCGACCGTGGCGACCGGCACGCCGCCCGGCATCTGGACGGTTGAAAGGAGGCTGTCGAGGCCGCTGAGGGTGCCGGTCTGAATCGGGACGCCGATGACAGGCAGGGGCGTCATACTCGCCAGGACGCCCGCGAGGTGGGCCGCGCCGCCCGCCGCCGCAATCAGGCATTCGAGGCCGCGCTCCGCCGCCGTCCTGGCATATTCGTGGGCCGCCTCGGGCGACCGGTGGGCCGAAAGCACACGCAGTTCGTACGGGATGCCGAACTCCTCAAGCGTCTCGAGGCACCCCTGCATCGGCTCCAGGTCGGAGTCGCTGCCCATGACCACGCCCACGCGGGCCGAGTTCGGCTTGTCGTTCACGGGGAGTCCCTCCGTTTTTTCGAGGTCGCGGCTGAGTATAAGCAGGCGAGAGTGCGCCGTCAAGCCGCGGATTGGCGTTTTCGTGGCCCGCTGCGCCCTCCTGCGGCAGACCTCTGCTTCGCTTCGATTTTCGCTTCAATAGGAGGTGCGGCGGTTTTTGAAAGGGGGCCACTCGGCCGGCGTGCTTCCTAGGCTCCCAGACGGGGTGAGGGGGCCGATTTAGGCCAATTTTCGCCGATTCCACTTGACTTTTCGCCAAAATGTTGTATTTTTACAACGTAGTTGCTCCCGGGGAACATTTCTTCAGGGTATCGAGAGGGGGTGCTTTGTGGCGAAGCCGAAGCACAAACCGCGCCGGCCGACCGGTTCCGAGGGGGAAATAAGGGAACTTGCCCTTCTGGCCGACCTTGCCGCGCCCTTATCCGACGTGGAAGACCAGGAGACGCTCAAGCGGAAGGTCCTGGAGGGGGCCCTCAAGATCTTCCGGTGTGAGAGCGGGGCCGTCGCCCTCTGGGAGGAAGAGGGCCGCCTCGGCACGGTGGGACCTTCGGCCGGAAGGGCGGAGCACCTGACGCCGGAAGACCTCCTGAGCGCCGAGCCGGTCCTGCAGGTGGTGCTCCGCGAGGGCCGCCCACTGGTTCTCGACGACCCCGGCCTGACGCTGGGGCCCGCCCTGGACGGCTGGCGGGGCCTGGCGGTGGCGCCGATTGCGCGCGGCACGCGACCGCTCGGTTTTCTCTTGGTGGGGGACCGGCGGGGCGACGAGCCCTTTACGCAGCGTGACGTGGCGCTGCTGGCCCTGGTGGGCAACATCGTGGCGTCGGCCCTGGAGAGCCGCCAGGCATTCGCCAGGTTCCGCGACGAAATGACCCGCCGCATCGCCGAGGCGACCGCCGAACTGAACCGGGCCGGCGCCGAACTCCGCCGCATCAAGCGGTTCAATCAGGACCTCTTCGACTCGGCGCCGGCGGGAATCATTGTTTTCGACCGCGACTTTCGCGTGGTCTTTCGCAACGTGGCGGCCGAACGCCTGTGGCCGGACAACCGCTCGGTGCTGTCGGCTGCGCAGCGGACGGATCTCGTGCGGCGCGATCCCGACTGGCAGGTCGCTTTCGGCGAAGTAGTCAACATGCGCCGATTCTATCGCGCCGAGGACGTGACCTTCGAAGCGGCCGGCCGTGAGCCAATTCGCGTCAACATCACCTGTTCGCCGCTCTTCACGGGAAACCGGGAGGTCGTGGGCGGCGTCCTGATTGTCGAGGACGTGACGCAGCGGGTGCAGATGGAAAAGCGCTTGGCCGTCTCCGAAAGGTTGGCCGGCGTGGGGCGGCTGGCGTCCATGGTGGCCCACGAAATCAATAACCCGCTGGACGGCATCATCCGTCTCGTGAATCTGGCGCGGCGCGTGGCGGGCGGGAGCGGCGAGGCCGCCGTCGAGAAGTACCTGGGCGAAGCCGACAAGGGGCTGATGCGGCTGGTGGGAGTCGTCCGCGATCTGCTCTCGTTTTCGCGCGACGCCGGCCGCGCAGTCGCCCCGATGCCGATCCAGGATGCGCTGACTGAGGCGGCCGAGACGGTTAGGCCCGCCGCGGAGAAGACCGGCGTTGAAATCGCCGTCGCATGCGATCCGTCCGTGCCGGCCCTGAAGAGCGGCATGTTGTACCATGTGGTGCTGAACCTGGTGAAGAACGCGGTCGAGGCGATGCCGGACGGCGGGCGCGTCGACGTCCACGCGCGCGCCGAACCGGACGTGCTTATTCTGGAGGTCGCCGACACGGGGCCGGGCATCCCTACCGAATCGCTGCCCCGATTGTTCGAGCCCTTCTTCTCGCGCAAAGCCGAAGGGAAGGGAACCGGCCTGGGCCTCATCATCTGCAAAGACCTCGTCGAAAAACAGGGCGGGACGATTGAGGCGTCCAACCGGCCGGAGGGCGGGGCGGTCTTTGTCGTGCGCATTCCGCTGGTTTCCGCTGCGGCAGGCGGGAAGACGTAAACAGCCGGAATGGAAGGAGAAGACCCGTGGCCAAGGCGCGAATTCTGGTCGTGGACGACGACAAAATCATCCTGACCAGTTTGTCGGAACTTTTGAGGCTCGAGGGCTATGCGGCCGAGACAGCGCCGAGTTTTCACGAGGCGTCGGCCCAACTGGCGGCGAGCGAGTTCCAGATCGTCATCGCCGACGTGTCGATGCCCGAAGTGGACGGTTTCGAACTCTTGAAACTTGTCCGCAATCGGTATCCCGACACGGCCGTCGTCATGATCACCGGATACGGGAGCATCGAGGACGCCGTCGAGGCGATCAAACGCGGCGCGTTCGACTATCTCACGAAGCCAATTATCGACGATGAGATTAGACTGGTCATCCAGCGGGCGCTCGCCCAGCAGTCGCTGACGGCCGAGAACCGATCGCTCCGGCGGCAACTCGACGAGCGCTACAGCCTCGACAACGTCATCGGCCACGACTACCAAATGCTCAAGGTGTTCGACCTGGTCGAGGCGGTGGCCGATACGCCCAGCACCGTCCTCCTCACCGGTGAGAGCGGGACCGGCAAGAGCCTCATCGCCCGCGCCGTCCACCGCCGCTCCAACCGGCGCGAGGGGCCCTTTGTCGAGGTTGCCTGCGGCGCCCTGCCGGAGACGCTTCTCGAGAGCGAACTGTTCGGCCACGTCAGAGGGGCGTTCACCGGCGCGGTGGGCAACAAGGCGGGCAAGTTCAAGCAGGCGGACGGCGGGACAATCTTCCTCGACGAAATCTCCACCGCCACGCCCGCCTTTCAAGTGAAACTCCTCCGCGTCCTTCAGGATTTTGAATTCGAGCCGGTCGGTGGGACGAAGACCGAGCGCGTGGATGTCCGCTGTCTCCTGGCGACGAACCGCGACCTGGCCGAGGCGGTCGGCCGCGGCGAATTCCGCGAGGACCTTTACTATCGCATCAACGTCCTCACGATCCACCTGCCCCCCTTGCGCGAACGCATCGGCGACACCCCGCTGCTGGCCGAGCACTTCCTGAAGAAGCAGTGCGAGCGGAGCGGGCGCAACCTTCTTGGGTTCCAGGACGAGGCCATGCGGCGGATGCAGGTATATTCCTGGCCGGGGAACGTGCGGCAACTGGAGAACGTGGTCGAGCGGGCCGTCGTCCTCTCGAAGAACCACACGATCGGGCTCGAAGATTTGCCGGATGAGATTCAGGCCGAGACGGAAGGGGCCGCCCGCGCGGTCGATGGCGGCCGCATCGTCCCCTTGAAGCAGGCCCTCGAGGAGCCCGAGAAGCAAATCATCCTGCGGGCCCTGAAGGCCCACCACGGCAGCCGCCAGGCCACTGCCCGCACCCTCGGCATCAACCGCACAACGCTCTACAAGAAGATGAAAAGGTACGACATCGAGATGGCCGAGGCGGCGGTTTAGAGGCTGTTTTGCTCCGTTGAAAACCTTCAAGTCCAATCGGGAGGCTGGCCCGCCACGTTTACCCGCCGTCCGGCCGCCGCCCCGTCGGGGCTATGGCGGAGGCGGCTGGCGGGGTTATGGCGGGGGCGGCTCGCGTTGGCTAAGTAGGCCTTCCGGGTGGCCCGATCTGCCCTGCCGTCCTATTCCAGCCGATTCTCCCCCAAAGTGTTCACCCAGCCTTCCCGATTGTCATCGGGATTCGCCATCCTGGTACTGCGCCAGTTCTTCAAGACCGATTACCGCGGCGTCGTCCAGGTGCTTCACGACTTTTCGGACCTGTGTCGTGTCTTGGGCCTGAAGAAGGTACCCCCCTACTCCACCCTCTGCTACGCCGAGCAGCGTCTCGTAAAAAAGGGGCTTTCCATCGCCTCCTGGCCGCTTGCCCGCTGGGCCTGCGTCGAGCCTGGGTAGGGGGATCTCCCGACATGAAGGGCCGGTGCCCGAGCACGTTCCCACAGGGTTGCCGGGCAGAGGCGCACAGCCCCGGCCGCACGAGGTGTTGCACGTAGGTCGGGCGCCTTGCTACAGCGTCGATTGGGGATCCACGTCGAGGGCAAGTTGCGTGCCGGCGGGGGCGGAAAGGTCCCTACGCACCTGGTCCCACAGGTGCATCAGGGCCTTGGCGCTGCGGGCCTTCAGGAGGAGATGAAAGCGCCAGTAGCGGCTGATTTTCGCGATCGGGCACGGCTGCGGACCGAGTATCTCGAGCCCCGCGATGCGGGCCGGCTCGGCCAAAAGGTCGGCGACTCTCTTGATGCCCTCGGCCGCCTTCGGCCGTGACTTCGACCGCACGATCACGCGCGCCACGCGCCCGAACGGCGGGTAGCCGCGCGCACGACGCGACTGGAGTTCGTCCCGCGCGAACGCCTCGTAATCGTGTTTCGCCGCCAACTGAATCGCCAGATGGTCCGGCTGGAACGTCTGGATGAAAACCAGGCCGCCCTTGGGTCCGCGGCCTGCGCGGCGGGGGCACCGCGCGGGCCTCCGAAAAAGCGCTCCCCCGGCCGATCTCTATTGATTTTGCCGCGCGGCGCGGTACAAGTACCGCCTTGTTCCGCGCGAGCGGACGGCCGGCACGCCTGCCGGCCCGGCGAAAGGAACACGTGCCATGGCCAAGAAGACATCCGGGGGGCTTGCGGCGCCGAGGACCCTCGGGCCCATCTCCGACCTGGAGCGCCACCTGCCGAGCGACTGGTGGCGGACGCTCTTCACATCCCTGTACCTGAAGACCGACGGCGACGTCGTCGAGAACGACGCGAACACCGTGCGCGAGGTGGGCCTGCTGGTGCGCGCCGCGGGCCTGGAGCCGAACGATCGGATCCTGGACCTCTGCTGCGGGCAGGGGCGGCACTGCCTGGAACTGGCGCGGCGGGGGTTCCGGAACGTGACGGGCCTGGACCGGTCGCGGTACCTGGTGCGGCTGGGGCGCAAGCGGGCGCGCGCGGCCGGCCTGGAGGTCGCGCTGCACGAGGGCGACGCGCGCAAGTTCCGCATCCCCGAGGAATCGTTCCACTGCGTGGCGCTGCTGGGGAACTCGTTCGGGTACTTCGACCGCGAGGACGACGACCTGGCAGTGCTGGCGGCGGCGAATCGCGTTCTCGTGTCGGGCGGGACGCTCGCCATGGACCTGGCCGACGGAGACCACGTCCGCGCTCACTTCGACCGCCGCTCCTGGGAATGGATCGACCAGGACCAATTCGTCTGCCGCGAGCGGACCCTCTCGACGGACGGCGAGCGGCTGATCACGCGCGAGGTCATCACGCACGCCGAGCGCGGCGTGATCGCGGACCAGTTCTACGCCGAGCGCCTCTACTCGCGGGAGCGGATCACGGACCTGCTGGCCCGCGCGGGCTTCGAGTCGGTCCGCTTCCACGGCCCGCTGGCGACCGAATCGGCCCGCGACCAGGACCTCGGCATGATGGCCCGCCGCCTCTTCCTCACCGCCCAGGCACCCCGCAAGCCCGTCAAGGCCCCCCGGCGCGGGCCCGCCTGGCCCCGGGTGACCGTCCTGATGGGCGACCCGACGCTGCCGGACGCCGTCAAGCGCGGCGGGCAGTTCAACCCCGAGGACTTCGACACCATCGGCCGCCTCAAGGACGCCCTGGCGGAACTCGACGCCTACGAGTTTCGGCTCCTCGACAACCACGCCGCCCTGCTGATGGAACTGAGGCAGGACCCGCCCACGTTCGTCTTCAACCTCTGCGACGAAGGCTACAACAACGACGCCTTCAAGGAACTCCACGTTCCGGCGATCCTCGAGGTGCTCGGCATCCCCTACACCGGCGCCGGGCCCGCCTGCCTCGCCCTCTGCTACGACAAGGCCCTCGTCCGTGCCGTGGCCGCCTCCCTCGAGATCCCCGTCCCCCTGGAGACGTACTTCAACCCGAGCGACCAGTCGGCCACGCTCCCCTCGGTCCTGCCGGCGCTGGTCAAGCCGAACTACGGCGACTCCAGCATCGGCATCACGGCCGACGCCGTCGTCCGGTCCCCGGAGGAACTGATCACCCGCGTCCGCCGCATCCAGGAACAACTCCCCGGCCAGCCCCTCCTCCTCCAGGAGTTACTGAGCGGCCCGGAATACGGCGTGAGCATCCTCGGCAACCCGGGGCTCACTTGGCGAGCCCTGCCGATCCTCGAGGTGGACTACTCAGGCCTCGACCCCGACCTGCCGCCCATCCTCGGCTACGAGTCGAAGTGGCTCCCCGACTCGCCGTACTGGACGCAGATCAAGTACCGCGAGGCGCAGCTCGAGGAGGACGCCCGCCAGCGGCTCGTCGACTGGTCGAACCTCCTGGCCGACCGCCTCGGCTGCCGCGACTACGCCCGCTTCGATTGGCGCGCCGACGCCTCGGGCGAGATCAAACTCCTTGAGGTGAACCCCAACCCAGGCTGGTGCTGGGACGGAAAACTGAACTTTATGGCCGGCTTCGCGGGCCTGCGGTATTCGGACGTCTTGCGGCTCATTCTGGAGGCGGCCGAAGAGCGCGCCGCGGCCGAACGGGCCGCCCCGGCGCCCGCACCCGCCTGAGCCGAACGCATCCCCCCAGCGCCGCGCGCGCACTGGATGCGCGGGGGAGCACGCCGGGAGCGGGATGCCCGGGCCGGCCCTGGGCTCTGTCTGAAAAAGCGCGCGGCGGCCTTCCCAGGCCGCCGCGAAGCGCAGCGGATTGGTTCGGGCGGGTGGCGGCATGGGAAGGCCGCCACCCGGAGGAGTGTTTTCAGACAGCCTACAGCGTCGATTGGGGATCCACGTCGAGGGCAAGTTGCGTGCCGGCGGGGGCGGAAAGGTCCCTACGCACCTGGTCCCACAGGTGCATCAGGGCCTTGGCGCTGCGGGCCTTCAGGAGGAGATGA